>OIYS01000057.1_pt1 | contig 76170 bp, 55 predicted proteins | sample 1588271 | NCBI WGS metagenome assembly OIYS01 (sample SAMN03283286) | human gut metagenome | biome: human-associated habitat; material: feces | host: Homo sapiens | place: Peru | collected 2012 | reverse complement strand
TCGCCGTACAAGCGTACGGCAGAGGCGATTTTCGGCGGTAGAAAAAGCGGATAATCATTTCTTCGGAGAAATCCGATAGGATTTCATCAGCTTTCCTTGTATTTGTGCTGAATAAAAGCCCAAAATTCACTTTTATCCGCTTTTTCGATCTGCGCTTTTTTAGCCTCCCCGAGAGCTTTTTCGGTCTGCGCTTTTTCAGCCTCCCCGTGCGAAATATTTCTATGTACCATTGCCTCGAGTTGAAAAGCGTGTTATAATATTAATATAAACAGATAGCGAGCCTCCGCGATGCGGTAAATTTTATATAACCCATCGTGCCGCAAACGCTCTGCTCGCTTATAAACCGTTACATTCCCCGAAAGGCATAACCATGGAAACCATCAAGGAACCGACAAAGCCCTCTCTTATACTGTTCGACTACGGTCACACCCTGCTCTCCGAGCCGGGCTGGGATCCGATGAACGGGCTGCGCGCGCTGCTTGAGCACGCCGACCGCCGCATCTCCGAGGATGAGCTGCAGCACATCTATGCGCTTGGCAGCGAATATTACAACTCGGTCATGATGCCCGTAAAGGAGCGCGGAGGCGATATCTCATGGCAAACCGCCGCGCGTCTTGTGCTCGGCAGCTGCGGGATAGGGCTGACCGTGCCGCTGTGCGAAGCGGAGGATATATATTGGAACGCCGAGACCTGCGGGGCGGTCATGCCGGGTGCTGCGGAAATGCTCGAGGCGGTAACCGCGCTCGGCATACGCTATGGTATCGTCAGCAATCTTACGATGTCGGGCGAAGCGCTCGCGCGCAGGATAAAGCGGTTGATTCCGCACGCCGCACCCGAGCTCGTTGTGACATCAAGCGATATCGGCGTGAGAAAACCAAACCCCATGATATTCAGATACGCGCTGAGCCGCTGCGGCACGACCGCCGAGCAGGCATGGTTCTGCGGCGACAATCCGCAGGCGGATGTAGAGGGCTCTTTCGCCGTCGGCATCTATCCGGTGTGGTACGACAGCAGCATAGAATGCCCCTACCGCGACAAGGAGCGCGAGACCGTTCCGAGCTGCGACATGCTGCGCATACGCGAATGGAGCGAGATGACGGGGCTGCTCGAGCTGTTGTAAACGCTTACATATATTTGCAATGTAAAATTCCGACAATGCTTTTTTCATCCAGTATTTATTTCATTCACTTGCTAAGAGGCAAATTGATAACCATACCAATATGAAGGGAAATGATATCTTGAACTTAACAAATATAAATTCATTGGAGTCATTGGAACAAAAAGTCATAGAGCAATTATCGAAAAAAACAATAGATGTATTTGATATCCCTAAAGAAATCGAAAATAATAAGGTCATCATCGAAGCAGAAAGGAATCTCGGATATCGCACAACAAAAAGGATCGGATTCGACATCATTTCGTACAGCTATTTCGTAGAAGAAGCACTATCCTCTCGAGACGGCGAAACTTTGCACGTAAAAACAACATTCGAAGAATTCACAGACTATTATAACTATCTTAACGGAAAAATCTACGATAATGCTTGCTATAAATACTTAGACACATCAAAAATAGACAAACTACGTGATTTCACCAAATCACTGAATTCGTTCACTAACGAAACTGTAGATGATTTTAAATCAAAATATCAACCATCTGTCTCCGCCGATAAGTCAAAAGAATGGAAGTCAAAAGAACGCCGAAAAAAATTACTTCAAAAGAACATTAAGAGTCTTGATATGTGCAATTCATTTGAGGAATTCTTTGACTTGATTTCCAAATTCAGAAGATCCAAATTATCAGACATAGTCGATGTTTCATTTTATTTTTATAACTATATTTTTAAAGACACATCCGATATAAATAGATTTAACATGGTGATGCAGTACATATCGACAGGATATTATCCGACATATAAAATTATCTATACTTTATGTTCGATTTATAATCCTGACGACGTAATAAAATCATTAAGTTATAAAGAAGGATACTTTTCAAGAACGGCATTCTACAACATGAGAAATAAATTAAAAAACTATGTTGCGCAATTCAAAAAAGGAGCGCAATGTGCAGCGTCAGTTTATTTCGACGCAGAAACTCATTATTATTATGAAGAAACATATATAATTCTTAAAGGACCTTCTTTCCCATATGCTTATCGTAGATATTTCCCAACTTTTGCGGAGCTGGTCGAGTATCGAAACGGAAATCTCGTCAATTGTGATTTTTCTAACAATCCTTATTTTAATTTTGACCTTTCACCGTATAAGACAGATTTAAGCACAATATTACCACCAAATATTTCAGATACTCCCGATAACGCAGATGAAGCACCTTACCGTGTACAAAAGAAATATCATAACGGCAAATTTCAAATAATTCAGGAATGGGGTAGCTATAGTAATCAACAAATTGACGAATTCGACTATTTTTTTGACTTTACAGCTTTCCTCAAAAATGATTTATCTAATGCCGATCTTATTACTTGTGACGGACTTAAAAATCTGAGTGAATGGAAAGATATAAATTTCAAAAACGCCAAGTTAACAAGTGAATTGTGTGACAAATTCGGAATTAAGTATAAGCATATCAATAAAATTTGTGCTGCTACGTTCAATCAAGATTTCTACTCCAAAGATATATTTAAAGCCTCTCAAACCAGTCTCGTTATCAACGATGGTGCATTACCGACCAAGCATGACATTTCAAATGAATATGACAAACAGTGTCAAGACATAAGTTATATTACTGACCTTCACCTAATGCACAAATTGATGAGAAAAAATTGCAAATCGGAAAATGATGTATTATGCGTAATAAGAAAAGTTACAAGTGCTATCGTAAAAGAATCAAAGAGTATTCTGTTAATTGGTGGAGATGTTTCATCTAATTACGATATTTTTAAACTCTTTGCAAAAGAGCTCCATGATGAAATTGCATCAGCACAACATTGTTTCGGTTTATTGTCTCGGCACATAACTGTTATATTTGTTATAGGTAATCATGAATTTTGGTCATTTAACAATACTGATATTAATACTATAACAGACAAATACAGACGCATGTTGAGCAGTTATAATATGTTCTTACTATCTAACAGTCTGTTATATACAAAAGACTATATTAAGTATGAACCCATCAACTATGACACGTTATGTAATGCAACCGAGGAAAAAATCATAAACCACTTGCGGTATTCAAAATTAGTCATATTCGGCGGAACAGGTTTTTCAAAATATAATTCCCAATTTAATGCGAACAACGGGATTTACGGGAAATCCATTACACGCGAAATGGAAATACTCGAATCTGAAAAGTTTGAAAAGCTTTATAACAATTTATCAAAAATTTTAGTCAATTTTAACTCAATTATTCTTACGCATATGCCGAAATGCGATTGGTGTTCAAACAGCGACTATGATGGTAATTTAGTATATGTCAGTGGTCATACCCATAGAAATATTTTTTACGATGATGGATATTATAGAGTATATTCAGACAATCAAGTCGGCTATTATTTAGACAATCCAACTGTGAAATCCTTGTTGATGGAAAAAGCCCAAGATTGTTTTTTTGACTACTCAGACGGCATATACACACTAACCCGTGACAAATATATAAAATTTTATCAATCGCAAAATATTCATATGAGACTCAATAGAGACCTCGGTACAATCTATATGCTTAAGAAAAATGGTTACTATTGTTTCATATGTAAATCCAAAAATGGGGCACTGGGCTTATTAAACGGCGGGGCTTACAAAAACTTGAAGAATAATGATATCAAATATTATTATGAAAACATGGATTTTGTAATTGACACCATTTCAAAGCCATTAGAGCACTACACATCGATTCAAACCGATATATCAAATGCTATAAAATCAATCGGTGGAAGAGGCACTATACACGGCTGTATAATAGACATTGACTTCTACAACCATATTTATGTTAACCCATTTAACCTTACAGTAACGGGCTACTCTGCATCGGATACAGTAACAAAAGCAGTATTTTCAACAATAGAAGACCTAATAAAATCCGAATGTCCCAATTTATTGGAAAAATTGAGCAACCATGGAGACATTATTTTCCCAACAACAGGTGATAAAAAACCAGTTGATCCGAAACTATATTTAAGTACAGATATTTATAGAGTTTCGAGAGAAATCAAAAAAATGCAAAAACTGAATTCACACATTTTATCTACATGGTACGATGTTGACTTGCACCGCAACACATAGCGCAAACCACCCGTGCCGCGACGACTGCACCGCAGCGCACGGCGCACAAAATAAAAAGCAACGGAGATGCCGACCGTCGGCGAAACCGCTGCTTTTATTTTTGCATATCAAATCATCATGTCAAGCTGCCGTGATACCCCGATGCATTTAAACATCCGTATAATCACCGAGATAGCTCTCGCCCGCAGTAAACGACGGGCGGTAGGGCGCGACGCCGAGACCGTAATCCTTCTTTTCCGCCATCGTACCCGGTTCGAGCGCCGAATACGCCTGCTCGTACATAAAGACGCGGCTGTCGCACAGGTCGAGCGTATACAGCACAAACGCCTCAAGAATAGCGGGGGTGACTATCGTTCCGTACTCGGGTATACCGTGATGCGCCGCAAGGCAGTGCCGCAGCAGAAGCAGCTTTTCGCCCTCTATGCCGAGACGTGCAGCCGTCTGTGCGACCATATCCTCACCTATCGCGAGATGTCCGAGCAGCTGACCCTCTACGGTATAGGAGGCTGTACCCATCTCATCCGTGCTGAGTTCTGTCAGCTTTCCTATATCGTGCAGCGCGACGGCGGTGAGCAGCAGCTCGGGGTCGAGCGAATCGTAAACATCGAGCATGCCCTCCGCAACGCCCATCATCCGATAAACATGAAACAGCAGCCCGCCGCGGTGATTATGGTGCATACCCTTAGCCGCGCTCCAGCGCAGCAGAGCATCCCTGTGCTCCTCGTATACGGCAACGCCGATGCGCGAAACGGTCGCGCCCTCCTCGGCTGCAAGCACGCGGAGTCTGTCGACGATATCCTCGTACATATCCTCCTCGCGCAGCGGGGGATGACGTACAAAGTCATCGGGCGAGAGGTCGGGCACATGCTTTGCCTGAGAATTTATATTGTATCCGAAGCTGTTGTGCAGCACCGTCGCTTCAAAGACCTCACCCGGCTTTACGGCAAGGGTAAAGCCACTGAAATCCTTTGCCGTCACTGTGCTGCTCTTGTCGGATACGGTGACATCGTAGTAAGGTCCCTTAGCGCCCTGCTTCTCCACACTGCCGAGCAGCAGCAGCGGCATTACGAGCTTTCCGTCCATGGGTATATCCGCGAGTATGTTTCTCTTTCTTTTTGCTCCGCTCTGCATGTCATCGGCTCCTTTTTTCGCTGTTCTTTTCGTACTGCTTTTCTTTTTCGGAAGCTCCGCCGATGCCTTTTCCGCATTCGGCACGTCCGCCGAAGTCCCGTCGGATACATCGACATCTGCCGCATCCGCCGACCGGTCAGCCGATTCGGTAACGCTCGCGGACATTGCCGCGACGGCATCATCCTCCGAGCGGTCATTTTCGCCGCCGTCATTTTTACCCTGACCGTTTGCGCCGCGGTTATTTTCGCCCTGCGGGCTTGACTTTTCCTCAGCTCCGCGCGATGCGCCGCCGTTCGGTTCGCTTTCGCTCGGTTCACTGACATTCGATTCTCCGCCGTTCGGTGCAGCAGGCTGCGGACGCTTGACATGCACTGCAAAATCGCCGTCACCGTACGGGCAATGCGCCTGATCGCCCGGCAGGATATTCACAACCGCATAATCCGCATCCTCCGATTCCTCGGGCATCAGCTTTGCATATACGGTCTGCCCGACCGTGTCAGGGCAGTTATAGTATTCCGAGCGTCTGCTGCCGTCATAGCGAGCAAGAACTATTCCGCTCCTGTGCGCGAGCGTCAGAACGCTGTAGCCGTCCCGCTCGGATATGCCGCACAGAAGGTAGTAACAGCCCTCTCCGGGTCTGTGCTCGTTTGTTCTCTCGCCCATGCTCCGCCTCCTCTCATAATTCGGGTACTATTCCGAGACAGGCGCGAGGGCATAAAAGCCTCCGCGCCTGACCGTCGTTATCTCTTTACTCTTGCGTTGCCGCTCCATACGCTCCAGACCTGATCCTCGTCGGCAGGCTGTGCGTAGTCGGTAAGGAAGGTCGTTGCGAGCGCGCCGCTCGCCCAACCGAACTGTATCCACTTTTCGCTCTCCCAGCCGCGGAGGATAGCATAGAGCATTCCGCCGACAAATCCGTCTCCGCCGCCTATGCGGTCAAGCACGCGGATAGGACGGGGCTCTACAATCTGCCAGCCGTCCTCAGTGCGCATGATAGCGCCCCACAGATGCTCGTTTGCGTTGACGACCTGACGCAGCGTTGTTGCGAATACCGAAACATCGGGATACTGCTCGCGGGTGCGCTCGATCATCTCCTTGAAAGAATCTATCTTAGCGGCGATATCGCGTCCGCCCGCCTCAGGTCCCTTGATGCCGAGACAGAGCTGATAATCCTCCTCGTTTCCGATAAGGATATCCGATACCGATGCAATCTCCGAGAATACCGCGCTCAGCTCATCCTCTCTGCCCGCCCAGAAGCTTGCGCGGTAATTGAGGTCAAACGAGATGAGAGTGCCGTATTTCTTTGCCGCGCGCGCAAGCTCGAGGCAGAAGCGGCTCGTCTCGGGGGAGAGCGCCGCAATAAGGCCCGAGAGGTGCAGCAGCTGCACGCCCTCCGTGCCGAAGATGCGCTCAAGGTCGAAATCCGCGATATTAAGCGTTCTGCCGACCTCGCCCGCGCGGTCATTGGTTACGCGGGGTCCGCGGCTGCCGATGCCCGAATCCGCGATGTTGAACTGATGACGGTAGCCCCAGGGTCCGCCCTGCTCTACCTCCGCGCCCTCGTATGCCATTCCGCGGCGGCGAAGATCGCCCTTAATAAACGCTGCAATGGGGCTGCCCTTTACGAAGGTAGTAAGCACCTTTACGGGCAGACCGAGGTAGGACGAAATGCTCGCGACATTAGTCTCGGCACTCGTAGCCTGCATCTTAAAGGTATCGCTGCAATGAACGGGCTGTCCGTCGGAGGGGGTGATGCGCACTCCCATGCTCGACGGTACAACAAGCGACCACATGCAATTTTCTCTGAGCTTTTTCATTTTTATATCATCCTTTCGGAATACATTTGTTTATGTTCGGATTATACCACATCGGTGATAAAAATGCAATAAACGGGAGCGGTTTTTTTAATTATTCCGTCCGCCGCCGCGCGACGGTCATTCCCGCGTTATCGGCAGCAGACCTGATTCCGCAATGTCAAGCGACGATGCGGTCACTCTGCCGCTGATAAGCTCCTCGCTTCCGCCGCCACCGCCGCCGAGTGTACGCAGCTTTGCGGCGAGCTCACGCAGACCGCTGCGCCCCTGCGGCTGCGCGATAACATAGTCATAGCCCGTGTCGTCGCTGCCCGAGAACACCGCTCCGATGCCGTCGAAGCGCTGTGCGAGCGCCTGAGCCGTGCGCTTGCGTGCCGCGGGTCCGAGCCGTTCGAATACAACGCCGCACCGCGCACCCGCCGCGATAAGTTCGGAGAGCCGCAGCTCGAGCTCAGCCGCCCTGCCGTGCTCCGTCTCGAGCTCGTGCGAAAGCCGTTCGACCCCCGCCGCAGCCTCCTGCTGCTTTACCGACAGTGCGCGGGAGATGAGCGCGAGCTGTCCGAGCTTTTCCCGCTCGTCGAGCAGTGCCGCCATACCCGCAGTCGCCGTCAGACGCATGCCGCCCTTATAGCGCATGCTCTCGATTATGCGCAGCGCGCCGACGCTGCCCGTGCGTGAAAAATGCGGGGCGCAGCATGCACACAGATCAACGCCATCTATGCCGACAAGGCGCACGGGCCCATCGAGCTCCTTCTTTGAGCGATAGTCGAGCGCGGCGAGCTCGTCACGGAGCGGAATGCGGCAGACTACGGGGATATTGCGCATTATCGCCTCGTTTGCCGCCGTCTCGATATCGCGGATGTTCTCCTCCGTGAGCTCACGGTCGGTATCGACCGTAAAGAAGCATACCGTGCCGTCCGCATTCTCCGACATGTGAAAGCCGCGATTCTCGCAGCCGAACATCCTATGAGCGATGCCCGATATTATATGCTCTCCCGTATGACTCTGCATGCGCGAGAGACGCGGCGCGGCATCTACCTCGCCCGTGACGTGCGTTCCGACGGGTATCCGGCGCTCGGATATGCATACCACCCTGCCGTCAAGCTCGCATGCCGAAACACGCAGCACCTCTCCGCCGCAGCGGAGCACGCCCGTATCGGCGCTCTGCCCGCCGCCGCCCGGAAAGAACGCCGTGCGGTCAAGCTCTGCGGCATATCCGCCCGCCGTCTGCTCGGATGAGATAACGGTCGCTTCAAACGACAGCGTTTCTCCCCTTTGCTCATATATGCGTGCCTCGGCACGCGCCCGAAGTATCTGATGTTCGGTCATGCTTTTCATCCTCTCTTTCGGGATATATGTGTTTATCGGAATATTTTCATGTGCCCTGCGGCGGACGGCTTTTTGCGGGACATCGCCCGCAACAGCCGTTTGCAGCCATCATCCTCAGCAGTCGCACGAGCTCAGTCGTTTGCAGTCTCCGACGGCTGTTTCCCGCCGTCTGTCGGCGCAAAGAGCCCCGAATGTCCCGCCGTACGGCGGAAAACTCCGTACAGCATAGCGACGATGAACGAATGCGCCGTGCAGACTACAAGCTCCTCAAGCGCGCGGGGTATCCAGAGTATCATAAACGAGCGCCCCGCGTATACGGCAAGCATCTCCTGAAGTATCTTGGTATTTACCGTCGTGACGAGCAGCCCCGAGAGGGTTATCGAGACTGCTATGCGGACAAAGTCGGGGGTGATTATACCGCGCTTGCCCTCTCCGTGTCGGCGCTCGAGCACTGTAATCAGCGAGTCGAGCACGAGATACAGCACACCGACGATGCAGACCGCCTCGGGTCCTATCGTAGAGATGGCGATATAGCCCGAGAGATTGCGGCGGAATGTGTCGCTGCTGCGGACGGTGTAGCCGTCAGACTCCATCTCCGAAACGCCGCCGACCGACGAGAGCTCGAGTGAGACCGCCGCCGTCGACTCCGACACCTCAAACGCCGCGCCGACCGACTCCGCAAAGCTCTGCGCGCCGCTGCCCGACTCGCCTACTACGGTGATGCGCGATGTGTCAAGCTCTCCGAGCGCGTCTGCGGGCAGCCCCGCCGCCTTATAGGCTGCGGGAATGACCAGCCGCGTCATTCCGGCACAATCCGCGAGCGCGCCCGAGCCGAGCTTTGTTATCGGGCGGCGATAGCCGTCGAGCACCGCCTCAGACGGCAGCACGACCTCGTCGGCATCCGACGCGCCGAGCACGGTAAATGTATCATTATTATAACGCGCGAGCGAAACTATGGTTTTTGATATGAATCCGAGCCTGTCCTCCGCCTCCGCGCGGTCGGTCATTCCGCGGGTAGGCAGCTCGGCTGCGGTGACGGTCAGCGAATTGATAACTCCGTCGCTCGCGAGTGCAATATGCGAGCTGACACCGAGCACGCCGAGCGCGATAAGCACGGCAAGCACCGCTGCGCGGAACGCGCCGCGCTTTCTCTCACGCGAGAGTGCACGCCAGATAACGCCCTTCATCACTCCGCCGACGAACGCCATGACGGTGAGCCACGGTATATACGCGCCCTCAGGCTTTACAAAGTGTCCGATAAGGTCTGATGCAGCACTCGCAACGCCGCCGTAAACAGGTCCGCAGACTATGGCGGGAAATGCCGTAAAAACGCCCGCGAGACTGACGCGCAGTCCGTCCGCGCCGAGCAGCGGGATGCGGAAGGAGAGCAGCAGCTTTGCCGCTACCGCAAGCGCGATAAATACGGCTGAGAAGGTCAGCCGACGCAGCAGCAGTGCTTTGTGCGCCCTGCGCTCCGCGTGATTTACGGTCTGCTTTGTGTCCGCTGCGGGTCGGGGGGCATGAAGCATGTCGGTCATGCCGCAGCCCATGCAGCCGCCGCATGCTCCGCCGCAGCTGCTGCCGCACCCGCCGTCAAGCTCTCCGTCATGCTCGCCGCCATCGCCGTCATGCCCGCCGTTCTCGCCGCTGCGGAATTGTGTTTCCGCACCGTCAGCGTCGTTTTCACCGCCGCAGAATTGTGTTTTTTTACTGTCCTTGCCGTCTCCGCCGCGGGAATCAACGCAATGGCAGCTGTCCGAAATGTTCGCGCCGCCGCAGGGATCACCGCCCGTGCGGTCATCCGAAGCGCCCCCGCCGACATCAGCCGCACCCGCGACCGTCGATGATACGGCATCACATGCGGGCTCTGCGTCCGCCGACTGCAATACGGTATCTGAGGTCACATGCCCCGACGACGGCATCACATCATCTGCGGTCGCAGCTGCCGTGCCGTCGGCAAATGCCTCGACAGGATTGTTCTCAAGCTCATTTTTGTTTGTTGTCACGGTCTGTTCCTTTCCACAGACCCGCCCGACCGAAAAAAATAAAAAGCCGCCCCAATGCAGAAATCGCATTCCCGCGCGGCAGTGCCGACAGGGGAAGCCCGAAGGGCGGAGCGCTCGTGCGTGCTGCGGTGCAGCGTACGCGGTGAGCGGTATTGCCTTTCGTTCTGCGCTGAAAGCGACAGTCCCGATTGATTCGATCGCAACAGCGGGATGCGGAGCGTACACCGCAGCCGCGCAAGGCTGCAGGCATCGAATAATGCCCCGCCGTCCGCTAGGCTTTCGTCCGTCAGGCAAACTCCCCGTCCCGACGGCACTTCACGCGCACGTCCTACTCTGCAATTAAAAATTCAGGCGAGGACCGAAAAATCCGCGCCTACTTCTTGATTATATCACCATCCCGCCGCCATGTCAATAGAAAAAAGCCGCCGCGTGGGCGAATATTGCATTAAAAGAGCGGGCGCGGGAAATGATATCTTATTAATATGTGCTATTGACAAAGACGGTGGGTTGATATATAATACACGTATAAATAACGATATTTGTTCGCCATACAGTATTTTTATCGAAAGGAAACAGATGCAATGAACCGTCACAGCTGCTACGGATATTATTACTTTTCATCAAGCGATGGACATTGCTCAGTTAACCGATAACTGCAATATCCACCGCCGGTTTTCGTATTATCGAAGCACGGCGGTGTTTTTTTTGAGGTACACCATGGAAGATCTGCTCGACAAGGCAAGAGAGGAAATAAACGAGGCTGACAAAGCCATCGCTGCGGCGTTCGAGCGCAGAATGGCGGCAGTGCGCTCGGTAGCGCAGTACAAGCGCGAAACGGGGAAGCCGATATTCGACCCCGCGCGCGAGGCGCAGGTCATCGAGCGCGGCACCGCGCTTATCGGCGACGAGACACTGCGGCAGTATTACGCCGCTCTGCTCGCCGACATGATGGCGCTCTCGCGCGAATATCAGCACCGTGCGCTTGCGGGCGACGACACTATCCGTGTAAATGCCGCATCGGGCGGCTATGACATCATTCTCCGCCGCGGTGCACTGCGTGAGGTCGGCTCTCTGCTTTCGCTCGACCGCCGCGTCATGATAGTGACCGACGACGGCGTTCCCGCAGAGTACGCGCGTACGGCAGCCGAGGCATCGCGCTGCCCGACCGTGCTCTGTCTGCCGCAGGGCGAGGAGAGCAAGCAGGTATGCACATGGCAGCGTGTGCTGTCGAAAATGCTCGAGGGCGGCTTTACCCGCGGCGACTGCGTTGTTGCGGTCGGCGGCGGTGTGGTCGGCGATCTTGCGGGCTTTGCCGCATCCGCATACATGCGCGGCATAGATTTCTATAACATCCCGACGACCCTGCTCTCGCAGATAGATTCGGGCATCGGCGGCAAAACAGCCGTTGACATGGACGGAGTAAAAAACTGCGTAGGCGCGTTCTGGCAGCCGAAGCGGGTAATTATCGACCCCGACGTGCTGTCGACGCTCGACCCGCGTCAGCTGCGCTGCGGTCTCGCCGAGGCGATAAAGATGGCGGCATGCTTCGATTCCGCGCTGCTTGACGATATCATCGCGCACGGCAGCGGGCACATCGACAGAATAATACACGATTCGCTCATGATAAAGCGCTCGGTAGTCGAGCAGGATGAGCGGGAGAGCGGACTGAGACGTGCGCTCAACTTCGGACACACACTCGGTCACGGGATAGAAGCCGCATCGTGCGGCGCGCTGCTGCACGGCGAATGCGTCGCGCTCGGAATGCTGCCGATGTGCTCGGGCAGCGCAAAGGAAAAGATAATATCGGCGCTGCGTGCCGTAGGGCTCGATACTTCAATCAATATAACACCCGAGCTGCGGTGCGCGATACTCGACGCGGTGTCGCACGACAAAAAATCCGCGGCGGGCGGCATCAGAATAATAACGGTAAGCGAAGCAGGGCGGTACGGCGAGAGCGTTGAGACCGCAGAGCAGCTCGGCGAGCGGCTTGACCGCACCTTCGACCCGAGAGCATAATTCCCTGCATGCCGACGGAACATCGGCGGCGCACGGCAGGAAGGAAAGGCGGAGACGAATATGAAAAACACGATAGGACAGAGCATCTGCATCACCCTCTTCGGCGAGAGTCACGGCAGAGAGATCGGCTGCGTGATCGACGGCATTGCGCCGGGAGTCGCGGTCGATGAGGAATATATCGCCTCGCGTCTTTCGCTGCGCCGACCGAGCGGGCTTATCTCGACTCAGCGGCACGAGCCGGACGAATTCCGCATAATCAGCGGCGTTCGCGACGGCAGAGCATGCGGCACGCCGATATGCATACTCATTCCGAACACCGACACCCGCTCCGCCGACTATGAGAGCGGCGACTATCTCGCTCGCCCGGGTCACGCCGACTATCCCGCAAGGGAGAAATATCACGGCTGCGAGGACATCCGCGGAGGCGGGCACTTCAGCGGCAGAATAACCGCGCCGCTCGTTGCTGCGGGCGCATTACTCTCGCAGGCGCTCGAGGAGCGCGGGATATATATAGGAACACATATCGAACGACTCGGCGGGGTTTCGGACAGGCGCTTTTCGGGAAATGCAGCGCAGATAACCGAGCAGATAAAGTCGATAGCGGATATTGACTTTGCAGTCTTTGACCCCGAATGCGGCGAGCGGATGCGCGAGGCTGTTATGGCTGCAAGAGCGGACGGCGACAGCGTCGGCGGCGTGCTTGAGACTGCTGTCACGGGAATGCCTGCGGGAGTGGGCGAGCCGTGGTTCGACACGGTCGAGGGGCTGCTGTCGCATGCGCTGTTCTCCATCCCCGCAGTCAAGGGAGTTGAATTCGGCGACGGCTTTGCACTCGCCGACATGCGCGGGAGTCAGTCGAACGACCCGCTGCGCGCGGAGAGCGGCAGAGTGACGGCACAGAGCAATCACTGCGGCGGCATCGGCGGCGGCATAACCATGGACAGCCCGATGATATTCCGCTGCGCGGTGAAGCCTACCCCGTCCATATCGCGCGAGCAGCAGACGGTTGATCTCGACACGGGCGAGAACGCAACGCTCACGATACGCGGCAGACACGACCCCGCCATAGTTCACAGGGCGCGGATAGTCGTTGACAGCATGACGGCGATAACGCTCGCGGATATGCTCGCGGTGCGCTACGGCACCGATTGGCTCGCGGGAAGATAAAGAAAAGATTAAAGCAAAAAGGTTCAGGCGGTCTGGAATTAACGATCGACGTTATAGGGCACACCCGTTCTGCGGCGGGCGGTCGTGCATAGGGCACGGCAAAGGAGCAATTATGGAATTCGGACTTATAGGAGAGCGACTGGGGCACAGCTTTTCCGCCGTGATACACGGCATGATAGGAAAATACGGCTACACCCTGCGCGAGATACCGCGCGGAGGTCTTGTCGACTTTATCCGCGAGGGCGACTTTCGCGGACTGAATGTGACTATTCCCTATAAGCAGGAGATAATGCCGCTGCTCGACGGGATAGATACCGCCGCATCGGACATCGGCGCGGTAAATACCGTCGTGCGGCGCGACGGCGGGCTGTACGGCTATAATACCGATTTTGACGGTATGTGCGGTCTTGCAAAGCATGCGGGGGTCGATATGCAGGGCAAAAAGGTACTGATACTCGGTACGGGCGGCACATCGCTCACGGCACGTGCGGCAGCGCGCAGTCTCGGCTGCCGCGAGGTATACCGTGTCAGCCGCAGCGGGCGCGACGGTGCAGTCACCTATGAGCAGGCGTATGCCGAGCACGGCGACGCGGACATCATCATCAACACCACCCCGTGCGGTATGCTGCCCGACATATATTCGTGCCCCGTCAGGCTCGAGGCGTTTCCAGGGCTCAGCGGCGTGCTCGACGCAATATACAATCCGCTGCGCAGCACGCTCGTGCAGCAGGCGCTGTCGCGCGGCATCCCCGCAGAGGGCGGTCTGTATATGCTCGTGTGTCAGGCGGTCGCCGCCTCCGAGCTGTTCACGGGCGGGCATGCAGAGAGCGGCGTGACCGAGCGGATATATTCCGCGCTGCGCGCAGAAAAGGAAAACATCGTGCTCATCGGCATGCCCGGCTGCGGAAAAACGACCGTCGGCGGCGCGCTCGCCGAGCGGCTCGGGCGAAAGCTCATCGACACCGACAACGAGATAACCGCAGACGCGGGAATGACACCGAGCGAGATATTCGAGTGCGAGGGTGAGGGCGGCTTCCGTGACCGCGAGAGCGAAGCGGTGTGCCGCGTCAGTTCTGAGACGGGCTGCATAATCGCAACGGGCGGCGGTGCGGTGCTGCGGCGTGAGAATATTGAAGCGCTCCGCAAAAACGGCAGACTCTACTATCTTGACCGCGGGCTCGATGCACTTATCCCGACCCCCGACCGCCCGACCGCGAGCAGCGCCGAGGCGATACGAAAGCGATACAGGGAGCGGCACGGGATATATGAGAGCTGCGCAGACAGCCGCGTGTGCTTCTCATGCCCCGACGAGGCGGTCACGCAGATCTGCCGCGCTCACGGACTCGACATCGACTGAGTGAACAGGTCGGATATCGGTCGAGCCTGCAATGCGGCATCGACCGTGCCATCGGATATATAACATCGACCGAGCGCACACAGCCATCCGATCTCACCGCACCGACGGCGGATAAAAATCACTCCCGAAAGGATAAAATATGAAGCTGCTGATACTGAACGGACCGAACATCAACATGCTCGGTATACGCGAGCCCGACATCTACGGCAAAAAGACATATGCCTCGCTTGTATCCGACATAGAGGAGCATGCGCGGCAAAAGGGCATCGACGTGAGGGTATACCAATCAAATCATGAGGGCGACCTCGTCGACGAGATACAGCGCGCGTACGGGGTATATGACGGCATCGTTATTAATCCGGGCGGATATACGCACACAAGCGTTGCAATCCCCGACGCGCTCAAGGCGGTCTCCATCCCGACCGTTGAAGTACACATCTCGCACGTAGACGAGCGCGAGGAGTTCCGCAGGATAAACTACGTCCGCTGCGCGTGCGAGTACACGATATCGGGTCACGGCACAGACGGATATATCGAGGCTATTGACTATTTGATAGATAAACATTTAGGATAACCGAGTTGGGAACAGATAAAAATGTTAGGACTTTTTTAGCATTTCCAACCACACCGAAATTCCATATGAAAGGACATAGAGGTAATAACAATGAAAATAACTATTTCCCCTTCAAGCGCATACGGAATCACATCGGCACCGCCCTCAAAGAGCATATCGCACCGCCTGCTTGTCTGCGCGGGACTTGCGGAGGGCGTAAGCACAATTCTCGGAGTAGCGTACTCGGACGACGTTATGGCTACCATCGACTGTCTGCGCGCGATAGGCGCGGATGTGCGCATCTCGGGCGACACGGTGACCGTTCGCGGCTGCGACCCCGTAAGCCGCACGGAGGAGGTCTATCTGCCGTGCAGAGAATGCGGCAGCACCATGCGTTTCTTCATCCCCATCTGCCTGCTCTCCGAGCAGAAGGCAAGGATAGGCGGAAAGCCGCGTCTGATGCAGCGCCCGCTCGACATATTTGAAAACATCTGCGCCGACAGCGGTCTGACCTTCTCGCGCGGGAGCGAAAATATCCTGCTCGGCGGTCCGCTCAAGGCAGGTGAATTCTCGGTTGACGGCGGAGTAAGCAGTCAGTTTATCAGCGGACTGATGTTCGCGCTGCCGCTGCTGCCGTCCGACAGCATAATCCATGTCACGGGAAAATTCGAGAGCCGTCCGTATATCGACATGACGGCGGATACGCTCGCCGATTTCGGCGTTACGGTCGAATGGCTCGACGAGCGCACACTCCGCATTCCCGGCGGTCAGCACTACCGCCCCTGCCGTATGACGGTCGAGGGCGACTGGTCTAATGCGGCGTTCTTCGACGCGCTGACCCTGCTCGGCGGCGAGGTGACCATCACGGGGCTGCGCGACGATTCGCGTCAGGGCGACCGCATCTACCGTCAGTATTTCGACGCGCTGCGCGAGGGCTGCCCTACCCTTTCGGTACAGGATTCGCCCGACCTTGCGCCCATATTGATGGCATGCTCCGCATGCTTTAACGGCTGCACCCTCACCGACACCGCAAGGCTCCATATCAAGGAGAGCGACAGAGGAAAGGTGCTCGCGGAGGAGCTTGAGAAATTCGGGATACACTCGGATGTATATGACAACAAGGTAGTCGTTCACCCTGGAACGCTGCGCGCCCCCACCGTTCCGATAGACGGTCACGGAGACCACCGCATCGTTATGGCTACCGCAATACTGCTGACAAAAGTCGGCGGCACCATCGACGGTGCGGAGGCGGTCACAAAAAGCATGCCCGACTTCTTTGCACGGCTCGAGGGACTGGGGATAAGGATAACCAGAGAACAGTGAGGAAAAGGCACGGCAAAGGCAATGGAACAAAAACAGCTACCCAAGGAAACAAGGATTCTTATAGTAGGACTCGGACTCATCGGCGGCAGCTATGCAATGTCGCTGCATCGCAGGGGATATCACGTTGAGGCGATAGACCGCAGCGCGGAGACGATAGAATTCGCGCTCGCGCACGACTACATCGACAGCGGCTATACCGAGCCCGACCCCAAGGCGATAGGCAGGGCGGACCTGATAATCCTCTCGCTCTATCCGCACATTCTGCTCGACTGGGTGCGTGAAAATCAGCACGCATTCCGTGCGGGCGTCATCGTGACCGACGTCACAGGCGTAAAGTGCGGCGTAGTCGAGCCGGTGCAGGAAATGCTCCGCCCTGACGCCGAATTTATCGCCGCCCACCCGATGGCGGGCCGCGAGCGATACGGCGTGCAGAACAGCGACGACAGCATATTCTTCGGCGCGAACTACATCGTAGTACCCACCGAGAAGAATACGGCACATGCGATATCGGTCTGCCGCGAGCTCGCGGAAACGCTCGGCTTTGCGAGAATAACCGAGCTGTCTGCGGAGGATCACGATCGCATGATAGGCTTTGTCTCGCAGCTGACGCACTGCATCGCAATAAGCCTGATGACCTGCTCGGACAACACGCATCTGTCCGACTGCACGGGCGACTCCTTCCGTGACCTGACGCGCATCGCGCGGATAAACGAGGACATGTGGAGCGAGTTGTTTCTTGCCAACCGCGACGCACTGCTTCGCGAGATGGATGTCTTTATCGGCGAAATATCGGAGCTGCGCGAGCTGATACGCCGCGGCGACCGCGAAAAGCTGATGAACAAGATGCGCCTCTCTACCGCCCGCAGAGCGGTATTCGACCGCACTGATGCGGAAAACAGGGAGATAAGTGCCTCGGCACTCTCACATACACAAGCCGTTGACGGCACACCCGGAAAGGATTAACACACCACTATGAATATGATTTTTGAACGCAAGCTCGCTATCCCGCAGGAAGTTAAGAAGATGTTTCCGCTTGACGACGAGCTGCATGCACTTGTACAGAAGAGAGATACCGAGATAAAGAAGATACTCTCCGGCGAGGACGACCGTCTCCTGCTTATCATCGGGCCCTGCTCGGCGGACAACGAGGACAGCGTTATCGACTACATTTCCCGTCTGCGCAGACTTCAGGATAAGGTCATCGACCGTATCTACATCATCCCCCGCATCTACACAAACAAGCCCCGCACAACGGGCGACGGCTACAAGGGAGTTCTCCATCAGCCCGACCCGAGCGCAAAGCCGGACCTGCTCAAGGGCATCATCACTATCCGTGAGCTGCACATGAGAGCGCTTCGCGAGACAGGCTTCTCCTGCGCGGATGAAATGCTCTACCCCGAGACGCACAAGTACCTCGACGATATGCTCGCATATGTTGCAGTCGGCGCGCGCTCGGTCGAGAATCAGCAGCACCGTCTGACCGCAAGCGGTCTCGAGGCTCCCGTCGGAATGAAGAACCCGACGAGCGGCGACTTCTCGGTAATGCTCAACTCCATCACCGCCGCACAGCATAAGCACACCTTCATCTACCGCGGCTGGGAGGCTCATTCGCAGGGCAACCCCTACACTCACGCCATCCTGCGCGGCTACATGAATAAGCACGGTCAGACCATGCCTAACTACCACTATGAGGACCTTGTACACCTCATCGACGCTTACAATAAGCGCGAGCTCGCAAACCCCGGCATCATCGTCGACACCAACCATGCAAACTCCGGCAAGGACCCGCTCGCACAGCCCCGCATCATCCGCGAGGTCATCGAGAGCGGACGCAATAACCACGAGATCAAGCGCATGGTCAAGGGCTTCATGGTAGAGAGCTACATCGAGGACGGCGCACAGCCCATAGGCGGCGGCGTTTACGGTAAGTCCATCACCGACCCCTGCCTCGGCTGGGCAAAGACCGAAGCTATGGTTCTCGACCTCGCAGACAGAGTCTGAGCCAACCGACGCGCAAAGCGTCGACCCCATATACAAAAAAGCCTCCCACGCGGGAGGCTTTTGTTTTTCAAGCGGTATCCGAGCTTTCAGGCATCGACCGCCGCGTTTATTCATTCGGGCATCGCATATTCATTCGGCAGCCACCGCAACGCTCATATATTCGGCATCCGTCATTCGTTGCCTCCCGCGCCGTCTGTTTGTTTGCTGATTCTATTCATATTTCGCTGGGCACATACCAAGCTATAGTAAATGCCGTGCTTTTCCATAAGCTCATCATGCGTACCGACCTCAGCCACACTGCCCTTGTCGAGCACAACAAGCCTCGTTGCATTACGGAGCGTAGAGAGCCTATGCGCTATCGCAATAGTCGTTCTCCCCTTCGAGAGATACGCAAGCGAGCGCTGTATCTCTCGCTCGGTCTCGGTATCGAGCGCACTTGTAGCCTCGTCAAGAATGAGAATGCGCGGGTCATGCAGCAGCGCGCGCGCTATCGAGATACGCTGACGCTCTCCGCCCGAGACTGTCATTCCGCCCTCGCCGATGCGCGTGTTATAGCCGTCGCTCATCTGCATGATAAACTTATGCGCGCCCGAGAGCTTTGCCGCAGTTATGACCTCGCGGCGGGTCGCATCGGGCTTTGCGTAAGCGATATTCTCATAGACCGTTCCGCCGAAAAGGAAGGTCTCCTGCAGCACCGCGCCTATCTGCGAGCGCAGACATCTGCCCGAATAGTCGCGTATATCGACCCCGTCTATCATAATGCTGCCGTCGCTAACGTCGTACATGTGCATTATCAGGTTGATAAGCGTCGTTTTTCCGACGCCCGACCGCCCGACGATACCGATGGTCTCGCCCGGCTTTATATCGAGCGACACGCCGCGCAGAACATCACCCCTGCCGTAGCCGAAGCTGACATTGTGCACCGATATGCTCCCGTCTATCCGACGTTCAACGGGGTTCTCCGACTCCTTCATATCGCTTTCTTCGTCGATTATCTCATACATCTTGACGACCGACGTAGAGACATTGACTATCTTACGCAGAAAACTCGAGAACCAGAACAGCGGCGTATACAGCATCGAGACATACGACGATATCTGCAGCATATAGCCGAGGGTCATATCGCCGCGCAGAATGCCGCGTCCCATATACCACAGTATAAAGAACTGCCCCGCACCCATAAGGAACTGCAGAATCGGCATAAATATACCGTACCGCTGCTCGGTCTGCTTTTTAATGTCGCGTTCTCTCGCGATAAAGCGCTCATAGCGCACCGATTCCGCACGCTCTCTGCCGTACGACTTTACCACACGTATACCTGAAAAGATATCGTGCATGACCGTCGATGCATCCGCAGAGGCTATCCACATGCGGATAAAGCGCGGCATTATCGAACGGTTGAAGCGATGATGCAGTATGTAGATAAACGGTATGGGCAGCAGTATCGCGAGCGCTATCGCGGGACTGTACGAAAACAGAAATACTCCGATTCCGATAAAGGTGACCGCCATCTGGACCAGCTGTCCGATGTCGTTTACGAGGAAGTTCTTAAGAACATTCGTATCGCCGCTGACCCGACGCATGAGATACCCGACCTTGCGTCTGCCGATGTCGCCGATGCTCAGCTTCATGATATGGCTGAATATAAGATTGCGGAGGTTGACCGTAACGCGGTTGCCCGCATGCGCGAGCAGAACGCTGCGTATGACCGACACTATACGCGACAGCACACCGACACCGAACATCATCCCGACCGTGAGAAGAAAGCCCGAGAGCGGCTTCATCTCGCCCGCATTCATATAGTCGTCGGTCAGCACACGGGTGAATATGGGCGAAACAACGTCAAACACCGCCGCGACAAGATAAAGAAGCACAGATATATAGATGATAAGGTGGCTCGAGCGCGCCTCCCGCCACAGCCGACGGAAGTACTTGCCCTTGTCGGCGCAGTACGGACAAACCGTAGACTCCTCACCGTACTGCTTGCCGCACTTGGGGCAGACCATGCGCGAGCGCAGCTCGAACGAGCTGTCATATACGCCGCCGTCAGCCCATATGCTGAGCCGCATCGCAGCGCCCGAATACAGCTTGATGCAGCTCATGTCGGCGCGGCAGAGCAGATGATCGCCGCTCCTATCCCTGTATTCGAGGCAGACGCTGCCTACCTCCTCGCGGCAGGAAAACTCCGTCCCGCGTTCGATGTCGATTCGCGTCACGCCGTACGGCATATCGCCGCTCCGTGTTCCTGCGCTGCCCTCATAATTTTTGTCATTTGCGCCGTTTACGACGTTCGTACCGTTCGTGCCGTTGCCGCCGCTCGCACCGCCGATATCATGCAGCAGGAGCAGCTGACGCTTTTCTCCGTCTCCGACGAGAAATACCGCACCGTCGCAGCGCGCAGCGCCGTGCAGATCAAAGCCTATCGCCCCCGCTGCACCGCCGAGCTCATCCGATAGCTGCGGCATTGCCGCTGCCGCGCGCGCCTTTAATTCCGAGCTGAGCTCCATAGCCGCTCCTCCTTTCGTTTATCGGTCAAAGCGGGACTTTTACACCGCCCCGCGCCGTTATCTGTCACATTTTTGCGGGCTGCCGCGCCGCTGCCTGCCGTCACTTTCTGATAATCAATCGCACCACACGCCGTTTGCCGTATGCCGTATTTTCACAGCCGACCGCACAATTGTACGCCGCGCCGCATCACATATACTGATAGATACGCCGACGGCTCGCATCGTCGAGCGCCGATATGCTCTCTATCCCGTATCTGTTGCCGTTCCTATCGAGTATTATCACCCCGTCGCCCGAGGTCTTGATAATATTGCTGTTTGCATCGAGAACGGTTATCTCGGTCTCGCCTGCATCGGTATCGAGCCGCCACAGCTGAAAGCCGCGCTTGTTTGCTATGCTGAGAATCCTGCGCACATGCGGCATATAGTAAACCGCTTCAAGCTCGCCCCGCAGCAGCGCCGCCTGCTCGGGAGCAAGTCCCGACAGCTCGACGACCATTCCTATCTCATCACCGTCTGCATCGAACACCGAGATATACGAATCCGGCGCGTCAAACGGGAACGCCCTGCGCAGCGATACCCTTGCATAGCTGCGCAGTTGCTCCGCCGTAAAGCTGCCCTCTGCGCCCGGCATAGCATTAGCCGCCCGTCTGCGGGCTATGCGCTCCGCCGTCGCAGTATCAAGCTCGAGCGCAAGATAATCCCCTCTGCGACAGAAGGTCGCGTTCTCCGCGCCGAGCTCTATCATACCCGAGATGTCGTCGAGCGCTTCCGCATCGCGCAGCAGGCTGCGCTCGGATGCATCGGATATCTCGGATATTTCGGATGTATCGAACGTATTAGCTGCATCGGACGTATCGGATATATTCGTCGTATCGGATGCGTTCACCGCACCCGATGCGCCCGCCGTCTGCTCTTCCGCAGAGCCGGTGACGTTATTCTCTTCGTTCATGACCGCCGTCTCCCTTCGGTTTCATTTTTCATCCCCGCCCGCAAAAAACATCGGCGAGCTTATCCCACTTATGCAGCTGCGGTAAGCGGAGCTGTATATCACTCCTACCCGCGCAGCGTTATGCCCGCGCAGCGTAAGCGCACGACTCAGCCCGCCGCAACACATCGCTGCGGCGCATGCTCAGCCCTCAACGCCGATATTTTTCAGCGCCTCGAGCTGGAGTCTGTAAAGCTTTGCGTAAATTCCGTCGAGCGCAAGCAGCTCCTCGTGCGTTCCGCGCTCGGGTATCCTGCCGCCGTCTACGACTATGATGCTGTCCGCATCGCGCAGCGTTGACAGCCTGTGCGCTATGATGATGGTCGTTCTACCGCGCGTCACGCCGCTTATCGCGCGCTGTATCAGCCGCTCGGTATGCGTATCCATCGCGGCAGTAGCCTCATCCATTATGAGTATCTTAGGGTCACGCAGCAGCGCACGTGCAATGGAAAGCCGCTGCCGCTCACCGCCCGAAAGCTCCTTGTTTCCGCGCCCTATCCGCGTCTGATATGCGTCGGGCATGCGCATAATAAAGTCGTGCGCGCCCGCAAGCCTTGCCGCCCTTATGACCTCCTCGCGGCTCGCTTCGGGGCGGGCGTATGCAATGTTGTCATAAATGCTGCCGACGAACAGATACGTCTCCTGCGAGACGATAGCAATATGCTCGCGCAGATCGGACATCTTAACCTCGGATATCGGAACGCCGTCGATGCGGATGCTGCCGACCGTCGGGTCGTACAAACGCATGAGCAGATTGACAAGGGTCGATTTTCCCGCGCCCGTATATCCGACTATACCGAGCGTTTCTCCCGCGGGAACGCGGAAAGAGACATCCTCGAGCACACGGTGAATTCCGTCGTACGAGAAGCCCACCCCATCGAACTCGACCTCACCGCGCGGTGCCGGCATCGGGAGCGGATGCTCCGCCTCTGCGACATCGGGCTCGGCATCAAGTATATCGGTGATGCGCGACATCGCATTGAGCGAATCCGACAGCGCATAAATCATGTTGTAGAAATACATAACGGGCGCATGAACCATTCCGACGTACGTGATGAAGGTATAGAACTGACCGTATGTCAGCTGCCCGCGCATGACGTATATGCCGCCGAGCGCCCATGCCGACGCGACGCTGAGCGACAGCACCACGCCCGACAGCGGGAACGCCGTTGCCGAAAAGACCGACGCGCGCAGATCCGCATCCGCCTGAGCGGTGCTGACACCGTCAAAGCGCGAGTTTTCCTCACGCTCCTTTGCGAAGGTCTTGACCACACGCATGCCGCCGAATATGTCCGACAGCAGCGCCTGCAGCGTTCTGTTAGCCGTGAAGCGGCGGGCGTTGTACGTGCGCATTTTTTTATACATGAGCCTCCACAGCAGCACCGCAGCGGGGATAGCAGCAACGGTGAGCAGCGTCAACGGTACACTTATGCTGAGCATGATAAAGAACACTACCGCGACCTCGGCAAGGTTTATCAGCAGATACGGAAGCCCGTCGCCGAACAGCCAGTATATCGTCTCGGTATCGCCGTCGACCATCTGCATGAGCCCGCCCGTCTGCCGCCCGGTAAAGAAGGAGACCGACAGCCGCTCAAACGCCGAAAAAACCTCTTTTTTCAGTTCATATATGAAGTCCGCCGACATTCTGCTGCTGACGATGCCGCTGACTATCGAAACAACGGCTGAGAGCAGCTTTGTGCCGACGCTGAGCAGCAGCACAAGCCCGACAGCGCCGAAAAAGCTGCCTCCCTCGGTCAGCACCTCATCGACGTAAAAGCCCGATGAAATGTACGGAGTAAGCACGCCGAGCACCGAGCTTATCACAAGAAAGAGCAGTATCAGCGCCATGCGTCCGCGATAGCGCTTCATCAGCACGAGAAAACGGCTGAGTATGCTTGACGGGCGCGCACAGCGCGAGCACTTGGGCGGATTGCCGCTCATCTCACCGCCGCAGCGCGGGCAGATATTCTTTTCTCCGCCCTCCGCCTCGCCGCGCTCGGGCAGCTCTCCGCAGTCTGCCAGCGACGACAGCACACGAACAAGTTCATCCCCCTCGCGTCTGCGGTCGAGCGACAGGCGTGCAAACGCAATGCCGTCGCCGTCATGCTCCGCGACAAGCCGCAGCCCACCGGGAAGCTCCTCAAGACGGAAGCTGCCGAGCCCGCCTCGGGAGATATATGTGACCGATAGTATGTCGATGCGGCGTGCGGGCAGCCGACGCTCCCACGGGAGCAAAGCGATAAACCTGCGCATTGCGCGTGCGGGCAGATGACTGCCTCTGATGCGCTCCGCTCTGCCGAGACGCACGGTGTACGTGACGACCGCTATCGACTCTTTGAGTACGAATACGCGGCACGCGGATATCATGCCGCACGGCGAGCGGTCAAGCTCCGCGCAGTACAGCATTTCGTCCGCCGTCGGCTCATCGCAAGCCTCGCCGCCGACCGCGCCGTCCTTTACCGAGCCTTCGTTTGTCAAATCTCCGTTCGCCGAATTTCCGCTTACATAAATTCCGCTTGTCGGGCGGTTATCCGATGCGTCGTTGTTTACCGTGCCGTCCCCTGCTGCATCTCCTATGCGTACCGCATCGCCGCCGCATGCCTCATAACGGCGAAGCGCGGCATAAACCTCAAGGTCGCGTTCGCTCGGTACATATTCCATACGCTCGGGCGCGGCATCTGCCGTACCGTCTGACTTGCTGTCTGTCATATTGTCTGAACTGTTGTCGGTCGTGCCGCATACCGCAGCTGTATCCTCGCACTGAGCCGCACCGCTGCGGTTATTATCTCTCTTTTTCTTATTCTTCTTATCCTTTTCGGAGTTCTTGTCGGACATCTGCCGCACCTCCCTTCGCATCTTTGTATCGTTACCGTTCGGAGCCATCTCGGCGGTCGGTCTGCATTGCGCGTGCATAGATTCCATTCATGCAAATCACACAAGCTGAAATCGCAACGCCGCCAAGCCCAAAATACTCCGTATATTTTCTCTCAGACCCGTGCGCCGCAGCACTGCTGAGTCAAAATACGGAGACTTAATCACATTGAAAAAGTCTCCATAGTTTAACTATATTCTTTTCGCGTAAGCCTCAGACGATATCACTTTTTCTCACGCTGCGAAAATACGCTGCGGAAGCCCTGATCCTGCCTCTGCGCAGTCCTTCTCTGCTCCTCGCGTCTCGCCTCTGCGCGTGCTCTGTCCTCGCGGGACGGCACGATGCGCTGTCCGTCGGTGCGACCCTGCTCACGCGACCGCTCGTCGCGCGGTCTGTCCTCGCGCATCCTGTCCTCGCGCATTTCACTGCGGCGGACCGCATGCAGCTCGTCCGCGGGAACGCCCGTAGCGCTTGCCACATCGCGCTTTGCGCTGCGGAGCGCCGAATCGAGCATGCTCTCGCACTCTACCCCGAGCTTATGTGAGAGCTCGCTTATCTCCTCGTCCGCGCCGTCAGCTGCACTGCGCAGCATGCCGCAGACATTTCCTATTACCAGCCCGACCTCTCGCTCGATGCGCTTTGCCATATCGTCGACCGAGCAACCGAACGCAGTGCCGACATTGCGGAGCTTTTCCTTCGTTCTGCGGCAATCCTCCTCGACATCACGGCGCATCCCGTCAGCCTCGCTGCGCGCAGCCTCAAGCTCATCGCGCGCCTGCGCGCGTATCTCATCCGCCTCCGACTGCGCCGCGGCAATGACCGACTCGGCATTTTCGCGTGCATCGAGCAGTATCCTGCCTATCTGCGCGGAGACCTTGTCGTACGCCTCAGCCTTCTGCTTTTCCTCCGGTACGGGCTCTTCCTCCGCCTCCTCAGCCTCTGCGGCACGCAGCTCGGCAAGCTCGCGCTCAAGCTCCTTTATCCGCTCGCCGAAGCGCCGATTCTCCTCGCCGACGCTTGCAAGGGCATCCGAGAGCTCGCCGTTTTTCAGACGCAGCCTGCTCAGTTCCTCACTGTCTGCCGCCGAGAGCTTCTTTTTCAGCTCAGCTATCGTGCGGTCGCGCTCCGCAACCGATGTACTCAGATCGTGAATGCGATCCTCGTACTCCTTCGATGACGCGAGAAAGCTCGCGTTCGTCTCTCTTATGTAATTATTAATATCGTCCTTGTTATACCCGCCGACCGCAGTGCGGAAGGTGGGTGCGGGCATCTTATCAAGCATTTATAATTCAGACCTTTTCAGTTATTCTTTTGTGATGCGCGTATTATCGCCTCGACCGTTGCGAGATCGTCCGGCGTGTTGACACCGAGCAGCTCGCGCTCGTCGGTGGTGGTAGTCGAACCGACCCTGTCGCCGCATTCGAGCATTATCTTCGGAACGTCGGTGAGATAGTACTCGCCCGCCGCATTGTCGGAATTTATCTTTCCGAGAGCGTCGACCAGTCGGTCACAGCGGAAAACGTACAGCCCGACATTCAGCTCCTTTATCTCCCGCTCCTCGGGGGTGCAGTCCTTGTGCTCGCGTATCCCCGTGATTCTGCCGTCTGCATCGCGGATGATCCTGCCGAACGGCAGTGCCCTCTCGCTGACGCATGTGAGTATGGTGCAGCTGTTTCCGCTCCCCTCATGCTCACGGCAGAGCTGCTCGACCGTCTCACGCTTGATGCACGGAACATCGCCGCTGAGAATAACGACATCTCCCTTGTAATCCTCAAGCCCCGACTGCTCTATCGCGCAGCGGACCGCATAGCCCGTGCCGTAGCCGTCCTGACCCTGCAGCGCATAACGGCGCTCGGGGAACGCCGCCTTTACCTCGTCAGCCATAAAGCCTACAACAACGGTAATATCCTCGTCGGGAATAAAATCAATGGAATCGAACACATAAGAGATAAGCGGTCTGCCGCAAGCCTCGCGCAGGACCTTCGGGCAGGGATGCTCATTATCGTACAGTCTCGTTCCCTTGCCGCCTGCCATGATTATAGCCTTCATTTTAATTTCCTTTCACCGCCGCGCAGCGCGCAGCATCGTAGTATTTATGATATGAAGCAATCTTCTTGTTAATGTAACAAGAGTATTTTAACACATATTTGTCAAATTGTAAACACTATTTTCTCGTTTACCGAATTTTCGGCACTTTTTTGTAAGCCTTGCCCCCGTAAAACAATGTACTCGGCAATGTTACGTCGAAAAAGCAGACACAGTCTGCAACTACCCCGCATAGGCGTGCACCGTCGCTGCAATGCAAATTGTCTCAACCGTGAAAGCACAGCCGCTGCATACAAAGCTCGGTATGCAGCGTTCGGGCATATGCATCCCGACGGTGCATAACGGCAGCGCGGTCACGCAAAACATTAATTGTAAAACTCACTTACAGACAGTAAAAAGCAGCACGGAAAAGGTCCGTACTGCTTTCTGCCCGCCGCAGCGGGAAACATCGGATAATACTGCCTCTGAAATCACACGTCCGCGCGAGATCAGACGGTATGAACACCGCTCTTTTTGTCTGCGTTCTCGTCGACGTGATATTTCTTAGACTGTCTGCGCTTGAAGAAATCAAGTGCGACCTGACCGAACAGCGCATAGGAGAGAACGTCCTCCTCCTGTTCTGCGTAGGGTGCGACCTCCTCGCGGAGCTTATCGAGCTCGGGCTGGAGCAGGTCTGCGGGGCGGCAGGTTATCTCGGGGCGGTCGCCGAGTATCTTCTTCTTGAAATCGAGGTCGATGGGTGCGGGCGTTCTGCCGTACTCACCTGCGACGAGACCTGTGAACTCCTTAGATACCATCTTATAGCGCTCGCCGCTGAGAACGTTGAACACCGCCTGGGTACCGACGATCTGAGACGACGGGGTAACGAGCGGGGGATAACCCGCATCTGCGCGGACGCGCGGAACCTCGCTGAGCACCTCGGGGAGCAGCTCGCTCTTACCTGCGTTCTTAAGCTGAGAAACAAGGTTTGAGAGCATTCCTCCGGGGACCTGATAGCGCAGTGCGTTTACGTCCACCTTGAGAACGGTGGGGTCGAGCAAACCCTGCTCAATGTACTTCTCGCGCAGCTTTGCAAAGTGAGCGCGTACGGGCTCAAGAGCCTCAAGCGAGAGCCCCGTGTCGTAGGGCGAATCCGCAAGTGCAGCGACCATCGACTCTGTAGGCGGCTGACTCGTTCCGAGCGCAAGCGGAGAGATAGCGGTATCAACGATATCAACGCCCGCCTCGATAGCCTTGAGCAGCGTCATCGAAGCAAGCCCCGTCGTGTAGTGCGTGTGCAGCTCGAGCGGCAGATCGACCTTAGCCTTGATAGCCTTGACAAGCTCCTCTGCGGCAAAGGGGGTGAGCAGACCCGCCATATCCTTTATGCAGATGGAGTCTGCGCCCATGTCGGCGATGGTAGCCGCATAGTCTGCAAACGCCTCACAGGTGTGCACGGGGCTGGTAGTGTACGAGATAGCGACCTGAACATGTCCGCCCTCGCGCTTTGTAGCGTCGATAGCGGTCTTGAGGTTGCGGGGGTCGTTCAGTGCGTCGAAGATACGAATGATGTCGATGCCGTTAGCAACCGACTTCTGTACGAAATATGCAACAACGTCGTCGGCGTAATGACGGTAGCCGAGGATGTTCTGACCGCGGAAAAGCATCTGGAGCTTGGTATTCTTAACCGCATCACGGATAACGCGGAGTCTCTTCCACGGGTCCTCGCCGAGGAAGCGCAGGCATGCATCGAAGGTAGCGCCGCCCCATGCCTCGAGAGCATGGTAGCCGACCTTGTCCATCGCACCGAGCACGGGAAGCATATCCTCTGTGGTCATTCTTGTAGCAATAAGAGACTGATGCGCATCGCGCAGACCGGTCTCGCAGATCTTTATCTTTCTATTCTGTGCCATGAGATTGATTCCTTTCTGAAAAATCGCTTACTTTCCGAAGGTGGCAAGCAGCACGCCCGCGGCGACCGCAGAGCCGATAACTCCGGCAACGTTCGGTCCCATTGCGTTCATGAGCAGGAAGTTGGAGGGGTCCTCCTTCTGTCCTACCGTCTGAGAAACGCGCGCCGCCATAGGGACGGCGGAAACGCCCGCAGAGCCGATAAGCGGATTGACCTTGCCGTGCGTCAGGAAGCACATGAGCTTTCCGAGCAGCAGACCGCCGACCGTTGAAAGCGCGAATGCGGCAACGCCGAGAATAAGAATCTTGATAGTCTGCATGGAAAGGAAGTTATTCGCGTTTGCGGTACCGCCGACCGATACTCCGAGGAGGACGGTCGTGATGTTGATGAGCTCGTTCTGGACCGTCTTTGACAGACGCTCGGTAACACCGCTGACGTTAAAGAGATTGCCGAGCATGAGGAAGCCGACAAGGGGCGTAGCCGACGGAACGATAAGGCTGACAACAAGGGTAACAACTATCGGGAAGAGAACTATTTCTATCTTCTTGACCGTTCTCGGGCGCTCCATGTGTATGGTGCGCTCGCGCTTAGTCGTAAGCGCCTTCATCAGCGGAGGCTGAATGACCGGGATAAGCGCCATGTAGGAGTATGCCGCGATGGCGATGGCTCCGAGAAGGGTAGGTGCGAGTATCTTTGTAACAAGAATCGCGGTAGGACCGTCCGCACCGCCGATGATGCCGATAGCGGATGCAGCCTCGGGCGAGAAGCCGAGCGCAAGCGCACCCGTAAATGCCGCGAAAACGCCGAACTGAGCGGCAGCGCCGAGCAGCAGCGACTTAGGATCCGCGATAAGCGGAGCAAAATCGGTCATAGCGCCGACACCCATAAAGATTATCGACGGGTATATTCCGAGCTTGACTCCGAGGTATATCAGGTCGAGCAGTCCGCCGTTATGCAGCACCGCGCCGAAGTCGACCGTATCTCCGAAGAAGAATTCGGAATGGAACAGGTCGGCACCCGGCAGATTTGCAAGCAGCATGCCGAATGCTATCGGCAGCAGCAGCAGGGGCTCAAACTTCTTGACAACGGCGAGATAAAAGAGCACGCCGATTATCACCCACATGGCAACATACTTCCATGCAGGCGTGTCACCGATCATCATCTGACTGATGCCGGTCGTGTTTAAAAAATTCTGTATCGTTTCAAGCATGGCAGATTACCGTTCTTTCACGAGACTGCGCATTACTGAATAGTAACAAGTACGTCGTCGATCTTGACAGCGTCGCCCTGCTTGCAGAGAACGCCCGTAACCTTACCGTCGCGGGGTGCGAAAATCTCGTTCTCCATCTTCATTGCCTCGAGCAGGCAGACGACATCGCCCTTCTTTACTGCGTCGCCTACGCCTACGTTTACCTTAACAATGGTGCCCTGCATGGGTGCCTTGATGGGGTCGCCTGCGCCTGCTGCGGGTGCGGGAGCGGGTGCTGCCGCGGGTGCGGGTGCTGCGGTCGGTGCTGCTGCGGCTGCGGGAGCTGCGGTCGAGCCGACCTCTTCAACCTCTACTGCGTAGGATACGCCGTTAACCTTAACATTGAATGTTCTCATATCAGTCTCTTCCTTTCACGGAATTAATATTATTTTTATGCCGTCCGATGCGCGCAGCGACCGACGGCGACGGGGGAATGTGTCGACCCCTGCCGTTCATGCGGGCACTCTGCCCGACTCCGCGCTCATCTTGCGCGGCGGAAATTAACAACGCGGAATGCGGGCGCTGCCGTGCTGCCCTGCTCTGCTGCTTCGGCATCAAGATACGCCGCTACCGCTGCGGTAATTGCCGCGGCAAGTGCGCCGTTATCGTCGGAGCCGAAATCAGATGCCGCAGGTGCAGCCTCGGGTGCGGGCGATGCATCGACCGCTGCGTGCTGCTTTCTGTTCGGTATCGTATAGAAGAACAGACGGAAGAGCAATAGCACGACCATCAGTATCACAAGCACGGCAAAGACCGTACCAAGACCGAGAAGTGTGGTTTGCAGTCCGAGAGCCATACGCTCGCCCATCGGGGCGGTGTTGGTCAGGCTGTCGGCAACCGCCGTTGTAACCTCTGTGACCATTATCTGAGTCCTCCGATCATCTGAATTCCTTGACAGCAGCCGCAATGCGTGCGCGGAGCTCTGCGGGAGCGATTATATCGTCGATCTCGCCCTCTATTGCAGCCTCGCCCGTACCGCCGTGCTTTTCCTTCCACTCGGCGATGCGTGCGCGGCGTGCTTCACGCGGGTCAGCGGCGGAGTCTATCTCGTCGCCGTACATGAACTGAACAGCCGTCTCGGGAGTGATTATACTGATATCCGCGCCCTCGAGTGCAAGGCAGATATCCGAGCCTATCGCGCGCGAGCCGAGCAGCACGGATGCAGTACCGTATGCCCTGCCCGTGATGACGGTGACGTGAGCATTGTTCGATTCCGCATAGGTCGTTGCAAGCCGCGCCATTCTTGTGGATGCACGCTCTATCTCGGTGTACGATGTGGTATCAAAGCCCGCGGTATCGACAAGCGTTACAACGGGGATATCGAGCGATGCGGCAAGCGCTACAAAAGCGTATGCCTTGCCCGCTGCGCGCTCGGAGAGATAGCCGTCATGGTGACCGGGGTTAGATGCTACGATAGCAACGGTGTCGCCGCAGATGCGTCCGAAAACGGTAAGCAGCTCGGAAGCATAGCCGGGCTTGCTCTCGAAATATTCACCGTCGTCGCATATCTCGGCGATAACGCCGTGTGCGTCGTACGCAGGGTCCTTCATGATGTCCGCAACACGGGCGGTGCTGCGGTTGTAATCGTCGTTTGTCTCGCCTGCGGGATACGAGATGAAGCCGAGCAGACGAACGACCTCGCCGATAGCGGTCTCAAGCGACGGGCAGAGCATTGCGACCTCGCCGCGGAGCGCCGCTGCATGCGCCGTGCCGAGCTCGGGAGCGGGAATGCCGTCATCCTCGAGTGCATCGCGGGCGATGTAAGGGGGATTTACGTAAAAGTCGGAATCCTCGGTTGCAATTACAACGTCAAACATTTCGGCGATAACTGCGAGTCCGCCCGTGCAGCTGCCGCAGATGACAGCGATACGGGGACCGTGTCCGCCCTTTGCCGCAACCGCGCGCATTATCCTGCCGTAGCCCGCAAGCGCGGATACGCCGTCCTCAAGACGGGCGCCGCAGCTGTTGAAAAAGCCGACAAGCGGGGCGTTCTCGTCGCAGCTGCGGTTGATAAGCGCGACGATCTTCTCGGCGGAGACAGCGGTTATCGCTCCGTCGTTATCCTCACCGTCCTGCGCAAAAGCGTACACGAGCGTGTCCGCCACCGCGCCGTAGCCTGTGAGAGTATTGCTGAGAACATGTCTGCCGGAGTCGTCGCGGTAACCGCGATACGCGCCGAGCTCTACAAAGCTGGCACCGAACAGTCCGCGCATCGCAGTCATTGCGGCACTCGACTCGGACTTCTTCTGCGGGAGGGTGCCAGCCGTTCGGGTATCGCCCGATACAGTCTTGATTTCTTCCATCTTTTACGGATCTTCCCTTCTGAAATTATAGGCTCGTCGGCATCGCTCCCACCGCGGAATGCACTGCACGCCCCCGCAGCATTCACGATACCGCAGCCTGTCAGGGAGAAGAGTTCACCACTTTTCCCCCATTTTAATTTTACTATGCTTAGATTATAAACCTTAATTATTAAAAAGTCAATCGTATTTCGGAGATTTAGCAAGAATATTCCGCCGGCGAGAGCAACTTTTTTTGCCCTCGCGGCATCTTTTGTCGACTTTTATCGGATAGCTGTCCGACAGCGGCAAACGCGGGGCTGAATGTACACGAAAAAGCCTCCCCCGTGTTGGGGGGAGGCAAACACATCCGCTGCTTTGATAACATTGTCAGCTTGATTCACATCTTACTTTTTTGTGTATCGTTATGTGTTATCACTACGAATTCAGGTAAATCAGAGCCTTAGCCACTTTTTCTTTGATTGCGCAGGCGCAAAGAAAAAGTTAACAAAAAGAAACGCCGCTCTGCGGGGCCCCGCCCCACACCCCGCGACCTTTGAAAAGGTCGACGAAACTTTTCTGCTGCTTACTGCCTCAGTCAGTGCGCGTCGGCGGGCGAAACCCTTAGTCATCATTTTCTCAGCCGTTCTGCCCGAGAAAGACCCCCTATTATAAAGTTTTCGCCAGGCCTTTTTCAAAAGGCCGCGTACCCCTCGCGTCCTCCGCGTCCTCGTCGAGATAGCGGCGAGCCTGCGTCGTAAAGAGTTCGCAGTAATGTCCGCCCTGTGCGATAAGCTCGCGGTGTGTTCCCTGCTCGACTATCTCGCCGTTCATCAGCACGACTATCTTATCCGCGACGGTCGCGCTCGAGAGTCGGTGCGAGACGAAGATGGTAGTTTTGCCGCGGCGCAGTGCGTCAAACTGATCGTAGATCTGCTGTTCCGCAATGGCATCGAGCGATGCGGTAGGCTCATCGAGTATCATTATATCGGTATCGCCGTAGAATGCGCGGGCGACGGCAAGCTTCTGCCACTGACCGACCGACGGCTCGATACCGTTTTCCTCGAACCAGCGCATAAGCGGCGTCTCGTAGCCGTTCGGGAGTGCGCGGATAAATGCGTCGGCGCTGCTCTCCTCCGCAGCCCTATGCACCCTCTCACCGTCGAGCGGTACGCTGTTATCACCGAACGCGACATTCTCGCTGACCGATGCGGCATAGCGCCCGAAATCCTGAAAGATTATCCCGTACAGCTTATACAGCTCACCGACGTCGTACTCGCGGATATCGTGTCCGTCGAGCAGCACGGTGCCCTCCGTCGGGTCGTACAGTCGGGTGAGCAGCTTTATCAGTGTCGTTTTACCCGCACCGTTGAGTCCGACGAGCACGACCGTCTCGCCCGGCTCGATGATAAGATTAACATTTCTCAAGACATATCTCTGTGTACCGGGATAGCGGAACGAGACCCCGCGCAGCTCTATGCGGTGTCCGAGGTGGCGCTCGGGCGTGAGCGGCTGCGGCAGGCTCGGTACAAGAGTGGGCTTTTCGTTCATGAAATCTATCATGTTGTCGATGAAGAGCGTGCCCTCATAGATGCCCGCGGTCGTTCCGATAAGTGCGGAAAGGCCCGCAGATATCGACATAAGCGCGCCTGTATAGAGCGAATAATCGCCCACCTTATACTCGCCCGCATAAACGCCGCGCGCGATGAAAATAAACAGAAAGCAGTTCACGGCGGCGGTCAGCAGCGTCACGGCAATATGCAGCATGCCCTCGCCCACGTACATCTTCTTGAGTCCCGCAAAATAGCTGCCGTACACCTTTTTGTAGCGGTCGATAAAATCGTCGTAGAGTCCGAATATCCGCAGCTCCTTGACCATATCCTTATCGGTCAGAAGCGACGAATAGTAGCTCATCTTCCGTCTGTCTTTAGAATGGAAGCGCAGATAAAACACGTTCTTTTTCCGATAGACGAAGTTGATTATCGCCGACGGAATGCTGACGAGCACGATAACGAACGGCGCGGCGGGGCTTATCGCCCACAACACGGCGATGAACGAAAACATGCTGATGAGCGTGCTGACTATCGAAAAATTCGAGTTAAGTATCTGCAGCGGACGGTGCCCCGCCTCGCGGCTCGCGTTCTCGAGCTTTTCGTAAAACTCGGGACGGTCAAAGCTTGCAACATCTACCTCGCGCGCCTTATTCATTATCTTGAGATTGACGTTATTTGCGACAAGCTCGCCGGATATGCTCGTAACGATATTATTGAAGCGTGAAGCGACCGCCTGAATAAACGATATCGCAAACGACAGGATGATGAAGGTCATGACCTTGCCCGGTACGGTGGATGTCGCCTCCGCGACCGACGGGTAAACCTCCGCAAGCCCGTTGAGTATCCGCGCGCCGACAAACGCCGAGATTATCGGCAGAACGCCGTCGAGCAGCGCAAGCAGCACCATGACGAACAGTATCCACGGACCCGTATCCCATACGATGCGATAGATATAGAGCATGCGTGAAAAAAAACTTCCGAGTGTTCTGCGCAGATATGCCGGCAGCTCCTTTATGCTTTTCGGCTTCGGCTCGCGCAGCTTTCCGTTCGGGTCGTGTCCGAACGGAGGCGGTCCTCCGGGTCCCATTGCTTTCACCTCTTCACAAACAGTTAATTAGTTAAGTATATTACCTGCATTTAGGGGACCTCGCATAACGAAGTCCCCTTCCGCTTTTATCATTCTATACCCGTTATGTGACATGGGTATAGTGACATTTTAAATAGTTTGCAAACACGTCACGTACCGCAAACCGCACAAAAGCACAGCCGCACGAACATCACGCCGAGCACCGCGCAAAAGCACAGCCCTGCGCCGAATACGCCGTCGCAGTCTTATATGCGTCCGTGCACGCCGCGGCTCAAACGTTGCAGCCCTCGCTGTAATCCATGCTGAGCAGGGTCACGGGAGCCTCGTCCTCCTCTATCTTGGGGAAGCGTCCTACCTTCTCATAGAAACGGTTGTCGATGCGGTCGTCGTTGACCTTAGACACCTCGCCGATGAGCACCGTGCCGCCCTCTGCCCAGAAGCTGTGATAGCAGCCGGGGAGCAGGGTTATGCTCTGCCCGGGCTTTACTCTGACCTCGGTTCCCGCGGGAACAAAGTAGTTTCTGCCGTCCATGCTGACATGTACGGGCGTGTCGGCAAAGTCCTCCTTCTCGTCGGCGTTGTAGAGCTTGACAACAAGATCGGCGCCGCCGCGGTTGATGATATCCTCCATCTTCATACGGTGGAAATGATAAGGTGTGACCTGATTTTCCTCGGTGATGAGCATCTTTTCCGCATAGGGCTTGGTGTACTTATCCATGCCGTAGTTACCGTTGCGGATGGTGAACATAAGCAGACCTATCTTATGATAGTCACCGCTTCCGAAGTCGGTGATATCCCAACCGAGCATGTTGTCGCGGATCTCATCGTACTCGGGATCGTCAGCGACCTTAGCCCACTCCTCGGGAGTCCAACGCGCAAAGGGCGGGAGCAGGAAGTTCATCTTGTCCGCGAATGCGAGTGCATCAACGATGATCTTATTGATTTCCGAACGTTTCATTTTGTTATCTCCTTATATATCGGGTGTAATAAAGAACAAACCTATGTGTATATATTAACACAATGGCGCGATATTTTCAATAGCAAATTTCAAAAAAACGATAAAAAATAACCGCGACGCGCGGTGCTGCGCTTCAAGCCGCGCGACGACGGCAAGTCACTGCGATACGGCGCGGTCACGGGCATCCGCCGACGCAGAAAGACGGTCGGGCATCACTGCGACGCCCGACCGCCTCGTTTATTCACGATTGTGTATATGCATCCCGCATATTCCGATTACTCACGTTGCACTAACTCACGTTAATACATGTCGCTTATTTGCATCCGTGTACCTGCGTTACGTTTATTCACGCCCTGTTTTCGGCAATGCAAAGCATGTGCATATCCGCATGCATATCCTCATACGTACACCCGCGTGCGCTCGCATAAGCTCACATCGCATGCGTACACATCCGCGTGACGCACATCTCAGGCAAGCGGAACAATATTCTTAAAGTCGCCCGACTCGCGTACTACGCGCGCGTTTCCGAGCGTGCAGCGAACGCTGTGCTCAAGCGCCGCAGCGATCGCCCCCGCATCCTCGCGCAGCTGCTCCGCCGTCGCGTCTATCATCTCGTGGCGCTCGCGTCTGATGCGCTCAAAGTCGGTACCCATCAGGTAGTTTGCCATCGAGCGCGCCGCCTTTTCGCGGACAGAGAGCGGGCGGTCGATGCCGCTGAACGTACCTATGATATATCTTATAACGGCATCCTCGTCGGGATCAAGCACCCTCGCCCAGTCGGCGGTACCGCAATAGACCTGCTCGGTCTCGGTCATGCGCGGGTCGCGGAAGGATGCGAAATAAACATATCCCGGCGCACCGCTTATGCGGCAGAAAACGCCGTATGCTCCGCCGCGAACGCGAACCGCGTTATAGAGATACTCGTTATTTATCGCATTCTCAAGCACCTTCATGCTGCCGCGGTAGCTGAAGCCGCCGTCGCGCATATTTCCCGCCATTGCGACAAACTGCACCTGACTCGACATCGCAAAGCCCTCGCAAAGATCCTCGCGCGCAAGGATATCGCCCTGCATGCCGCCGAACCAGCAGCCCTCTGTGCTCGGCGGGCAGGTATAGCTGCGCAGCGCGTCAAGCAGCTCGGGCATCGACGATTTAAGCGCCGCACTGCCCTCCTCGCCGCCGCAGAAGCTGACGGTAAGACGTTCGGGGTCAAATGCAGCTCTTGCCGCACGCTCATATGTGAGCGCTATCGACTCGCCCTGCTCACCGAGCGCGGCAAGCTCTTCTTCGAGCATGCGGTACGCGCCTATGCCGCCGTTCCAGTCCGAGAGCTTATAGAAGCGCGAAAGGTAAGACAGCGCGCGGGTGGAAGCCACCGAATGACCGCGCGAGAATATCTTGCTCTGTACATCCGAGCGCGACTCCGCAAGCAGCTCGCGCAGACGGCGGGTATCCGAATAATCGCTCTCGGTCAGTATCTCGCGCACGAGTGCAAGCGCCTCGCGCACCTTGCCCTCGAGACAGCTTATCTCGACGGTCACATAGGTAGAAAATTTATCGCTCTCGCCCTCGAGCAGATAGGATGTCTCGGAGAGAGTGAGCTTTCCTATATTCAGCTTTATCTCGGTAGCGAGCTGAGCATAGCTGTGATGCGCGGTATCCATTCTGCCGCACAGTCCGCACATCTCGGATATATGGGGCAGCCACTGCTGCGGGAGATCTGAGACGTCGAAATAGAGCGTGATATACTCTATTCCGCCCGTCTGACCCTCGTGCTCGACCGCGCGTGCACCGCCTACGGTGCATTCGATATTTGAATACGGAAGCGGCTCGCGGCGGATATCCGAACGCGAAAGAACGGGGATACACTGAGCCTCCTCAGGCGTTGACGGGCGCTCCTGATACTCGCGCAGACGCTCGGTCTGTGCGATTATGCCGCGAAGCTCGGACTCGTCGAGCGACGCCTTAAATTCGGCAAGCTTTACGGCAAGACGCGCCTCAACCTCGCCGATGAGCCCTTCCTTCGGCTCATACGACAGCATGACCGCATGCTGCGGGTCGGCTGCCTTTTTGATAAGCGACTCAAAATAGCCGCTGTCAATGCCCTCGCGCAGCTTTGCGTAGCAATCGCCGAGATGCATGTAGCGCAGCGCGGACGAATCGTCATACAGCCAGCTCTGGAGCAGGTCGAGACCGTAGCAGAGTCCCTTCGGAGTGCTTCCGAAATCCGCCTCGCGATAAGCGAACTCTCTCGAGTTGAGCGCGGCGCGCAGCGCATCCTTATCCATTCCCGCTGCAGCCTTTGCGAGCCCGTCGCGGACGATGGAAAGGAAGCGCTCGCCGTCCTCCGCGCACGCGTTCTTAGCCATTACGAATATGCCGCTCTGTCTGATATGGTCGAGCACGCCCGCGAATATGTCCGCTCCGATGCCCGCCTCAAGCAGCGCGGTGCGGATGGGTGCGCCCGTTGTGCCGACAAGCACCTCCCCGATAATATCCCACGCGATGCACTCGAGCGGGTCGCCGCTCGGGCAGGTCGCGGCAGCATAGACAAGATAGCTGCGCTCGTCGCGCTCGCCCTGTGCGCTGCCCGGCTCGACCGAGAAATACGCGCGCTCGCGGCGCATACCGCCGAACGGCGGCTGCTCGGTTATCTCGGTATCCGAAACGTCTATCGCGTCATAGTGCGAGAGATAATTTTTATCCATCCACTCGAGCCGTTCCTCGAGGTCGCAGTCGCCCCAGAGATAGATATAGCTGTTAGAGGGGTGATAGTGCGTGCGATGAAAATCGAGATACTGCTCGTATGTCAGCGAGGGGATGCACTCGGGGTCGCCGCCAGAGCTGCGCCCGTATGTCGTGTCGGGATAGAGCACCCTGCACAGCTCGTCAAACACCTGCGAATCGGGGGAGGAAAGCACGCCCTTCATCTCGTTATATACGATACCGTTGACCTTAAGCTCATCATCGGGGCTCTCAAGCTCGTAATGCCAGCCCTCCTGCATGAATATCTCGCGGTATTTATAGATATTCGGATGAAAGACCGCGTCCATATAAACGCTCATGAGATTTTCAAAATCATGGTCGTTGCAGGATGCGACGGGGTAGACCGTCTTGTCGGGGTAGGTCATGGCGTTGAGAAAGGTATTAAGTGAGCCCTTTGCGAGCAGCATAAAGGGGTCGCGGCAGGGATAGCGACCGGAGCCGCAGAGCACGGTGTGCTCTATGATGTGCGGTACGCCCGTGTCGTCGGTGACGGGGGTGCGGAAGCCGATGTAAAACACCTTGTTCTCGTCGTCGTTCGAGATAAGGCAGACGCGCGCGCCGCTCTTCTTATGACGCAGAACAATGCCGAGGCTGTCAACGTCGGGCAGGCTCTCGGAATACTCGATCTCATATGCTGCGGGGAGCGAAAGTTCCGCTGTGCTCTTGATATTTTTCGACATTGGATTTCTGTTCCTTTCGGTATACTGTCGGTTCTATTATGCCCGTGCGGGGACAAAATACCCCCTCTTATCACTTTGCGGGCGAATTATTTTGTGTTGCTCCTCGTGCTGCGGGGCTTGCCCTTTTCGGTGCCGAGAATTTTTGAGAAGCCGAGCGCAGCCGTTGCAAGCGGCTCCGCCGTGACCCTAATCTCCTCGCCGAGCGACGCTCCGAGCAGCTCGGGCATTCCGAACAGGCAGCTGCCGCCGCCCGTCAGGATTATTCCGCGCTTTGCGATGCTGCCGCGCTCGGTCGGTGTAAGCGAGAGATAGAAGCTGCGTATGCCTACGGCTATCTTTTTGACGGGCTCGCTGATAGCGCCGAATACCTCTCGTCCCGTAACGGTGCAGCTGTTCGGCAGACCGTCGCCGACGTTTACGCCGAATGCGGTGCAGTCGGGCTCCGAATCGCGCTTCCATACGCCGCCTATCGCGGTCTTTATGCGCTCCGCCTCGGCAAAATTGACCCTCAGCCCCTTGGATATGGCGAGATACGCCGCGATGCTTGCATCGAGCGCGTCGCCGCCCGTTCCGATGACCGATGAATGCGTTATCCTGCCGAGCGAGAAGGTCGCCGCCTGCGTTTCGCCGCCGCCGAGATCGACTATCATGCTGACCCCGCGGTCGTCGTCCGAAATTCCCGCACCCGCCGCAGCACATGCTATCTTTGAGACAAGCATGACATCGCGCACGCCGTAACGGTGCAGCTCCTTATACACCGTCTCCTCTGCGTCGTCGGGAACGGCACCGGGCAGACAGAGCAGCACGGTATGCCCGATAATACCGCCCTTTCCTGCCGTCTCGAGCATCCGCCGCATATAGTATACGAAGCTCTCGCTGTGAATATCCGCCCCCGAGCGGAAGGGATATTCAAGATGCGCAGCACCCGGAATGCGTCCGCAGAGCGAGACCGCCTCGTTGCCCGCGGCAAGCAGCTTTCCGCTGTCCTCTTCGACCGCAACGGCGCTCACCTGACTGACGATATCCTCACCCTCTATGTAGATGAGAGTATTTGATGTGCCGAGATCTATTCCGATTTTCTTTCCCATGATTCGGTTTCCTTTCGATTATTGCGACAGATTATCTGATATTATTGCAGCTGAATGTGCATCATGAATCAAAGCGATCACGCGACGCGTCCGCTATGCAGAGCGGAAAGACATGTGCGCAGCCCGCCTCAAAAAGCACGCGGGTACACTCGTAAACCGATGCGCCCGTAGTGCATACGTCGTCGATGAGCAGGATATCCGCCCCTCGTACACGCTCCGCATACCGCGGAGAAACGGTATATTTTCCTCTGACCGTACGCACGCGCTGCTCTGCGCTGAGTCCCTTCTGTATGCTCTCCGAGCCGTTTTTCAGACACGGCAGCACCGCCATGCCCGTCATGCGGGAGAGCTTGCGCGCGACCGCTTCCATCTGGTCAAAGCCGTAGCGCCGCCGTCCGCTGCGGCTGCGCGGGACATATGCAATTACGGTGCTCTCACCGAGCGGGAGCATATGCAGGACCGAGTACAGCCGCCGCGCGGAAAAGTAAGCGCTGCGCGACGAGCGGATGTTCTTCATGCTGAGTATCAGCGCTCTGCACGGGCAGTCGGGTACCGCCGCGAACGCCATCGCGGTCAGCACCGAAACCTGCCTGTTTCCTATCTCTATACGACGGAAGCGCGGTACCGACTCGCGCCGCAGCCGCTCATAGCAGCGCTCGCAGAAGCAATCCTGCGCGCCGTCGGGCGGGATAAGTGCGCCGCAGCAAACGCAGGCGGGCGGAAAAAGATAATCGAGCAGCAGGTCTGCGCGGCTCTTTTCACGCATCGCAGTCGGTGCGACAGTCGGTGTGGCGGTCGTACGCTTGATGTTATTGTCCGTATGTTCGCCGTCGTTATTCACGCAAAAACCGCACATACCGCTCACCCCCGATTTCCTTGATTTTCACGATATTTTTCACCGCGCCGTCAAGCAGCGGCGTATTCAATCATTCACAAAACCGCGCCGCGCACCGTCATTTACAAATCAAACCGCGCCGTGCGCCGTCGTTCATGCCAAAAACCGATGTATTCGGCGTTCAGCCCTTGTCCGCCTCGCGTATCGCCTCGCACAGCCCCGTGTAGCGATGGCAGAGACGGTTATTCTGAACCATCTGCACCACCTCTGCGCGCTGACCGACGATAATGACCATCTCCCGCGCACGGGTGACCGCCGTATACAGCAGATTCCGCGTCATGAGCCGCGGCGAATTCTGATAGAGCGGGATTATCACGACGGGATACTCGCTGCCCTGACTCTTGTGCACCGTTATTGCGTACGCATGCTCTATTTCTTCAAGGTCGGAGAACGGGTAGACAGTTATTCTGCCGTCAAAGTTGATGATAATGCTCTCCTCGCTCGGTCTTATCTGCTCGATAATTCCGATATCACCGTTGAAAACGCCCTGACCCTTATGTACCTCGCCCGTGATTTCGGTCTTTTCCCACTCGATATCATAGTTGTTCTTTATCTGCATGACCTTGTCTCCCTCGCGAAAGACAACGTCGCGGAATTTGTGTTCCTTTTTCGACGGAGACGGCGGATTCAGCCCGCGATGCAGCGCCTCGTTAAGGCTTGCCGTACCGACCGTGCCTTTACGCGACGGGGCAATAACCTGTATTTTCGACCGCATCTCCTCGCCGTATGCGCGGGGCAGACGCGAGACGCAGAGCGAGCAGACCGTGTTCGCTATCTCCTCAGCGGTGTCGCGCTGCATGAAGAAAAAATCGTTATCCTTAACGTCAAGGTCAGGATAATCGCCCTGATTTATGCAGTGCGCGTTCGTAATTATAAGGCTCGCGCTCGCCTGACGGAATATCTCGCGCAGACGAACGGTATTAAAGCGGTCGGAGCGAATGATGTCGCCGAGCACATTGCCCGCGCCGACCGACGGGAGCTGATCCGAGTCGCCTATCAGCAGCAGGCGCGTTCCCGGCTTCAGCGCACGGCACAGCGCCTCGGTGAGCAGGATATCGAGCATGGATGCCTCATCGACTATCACGACATCCGCCTCTATCGGGTCCTTTTCGTTCTTATTATATATAGCCTCGCGCCCCTCGGTATACGCCATCTCGAGCATGCGATGAACGGTGGATGCCTCGCGCCCCGTAGACTCCGACATGCGCTTTGCGGCTCTGCCTGTCGGTGCGGCGAGCACCGCTTTCATCCCCATATCCTCAAAGAGCGAGAGCACGGCGCGTATGACGGTAGTTTTACCCGTACCGGGTCCGCCTGTCAGCACCATTACGCCGCTTGTCAGCACAAGCGATATCGCCTTTTTCTGTGCGCGGGCATACTCGATGCCATTCTCCGTCTCTGCGGTGATGATAAAGCGTTCGACATCCCCTGCGGGCACGCGCGGGCAGACGCGGTCGAGAAGATCGAGCTTTTCCGCGACATACTGCTCCGCATCATAATAAGAACGCAGATAGACGCAGCTGCGCCCGTCGCGGCGAATTATCTTTGCCTCGTCCGAATCGCCGAGCGCATCAAGCGCATCGCCGACCGTTTCCTCACCGACTCCGAGCAGACGCGCGGCGGCGGGGATAATGCGGTCGGACGGTATGTAGACATGACCGTTCGACGCAGCGTTATATGAGAGCAGATATTTGATGCCCGCCATAACGCGCTCGCGGCAGTCGGGCTCGAGCCCGAACGACTGCGCCATTCTGTCGACACGCTCAAAGCCGAGTCCGTAGCCCTCATCGCAGAGCAGATACGGATTGTTGCGGATGGTGTCGACCGAGTTGTTTCCCCATTTCTTATATATACGCATCGCCGTAGCGGGCGGTACGAAATCGCGGCAGAACATCATGACGTTGCGCACGCCGAACTGCTCGTCAAAGCTCTCGCCGATAACACGCGCCTTTTCGGCGGATATGCCCGGTATCTCGGCAAGCCACTCGGGGTGGTTCGTCATAACCTCGAAGGTATCCGCGCCGAACTTTTCCACTATCTTTTTTGCCGATGCGGGACCTACGCCCTTGACGGTGCGCGACGAAAGATAGCGCAGTATCGCAGCCTCACCCGCTGGCAGCTCCTTCTCATAGCTTTCGACGGCAAACTGCCTGCCGAAATTCGGGTGCACCGTCCACGAGCCGAGCGCCGTTACCGTCTCGCCCTCCGCGATGAACGGCATCGTTCCGACAAGGGTCACAAGCACCTGCTGCCCCTCATCGCCGTCGGTCGACACCTCGCAGATGGTAAAGCCGTTATCCTCATTTGAAAAAACGACATGCTCGACAAAGCCCGTCAGCTTGGTCTGACCGGGCGCGGCTGTATTTGCAGCTGTATTTGCAGCTGCATTTGCGGCTACGGGAGCAGCATCGGCTCCGCTGCGCGAGATAAAGTCGGAGGCAGAGGCAAAGCCTGATTTTGTGTTGTCCATTACTCACCTATATATATCCGTCAAAGCCATGTCACATGCTGCACGGCAGCCCGTGCGGGTCGCATCGCGCATCACGCCGCCGACGGGCGACAAAACGAACAAAACAGTGCAAAGCAAAATAGATATGCAATGCACTGCTTTGCGTAAAAAGCAATTATATTATGCGGCGAATCGCCGCAGCGGCTCGGTCTGTTAGAGCGGCATAACCGACTCAAACTCGACTTAGCTAAACGGCAAAAAATGTTTCAAACTCAGCCGCTCAAGCGGCAAAAGCCATCAAAGCCGGGCGACTCAGAGCGGCAGGAAACGACTCAAGCTCATCCGATCTGTGCGGCGAGGTCGAGATTTTCCCACGGTGCGCGGACATCCTCGCGTCCCATATGACCGTATGCGGCAAGCTGCTTATATATCGGACGGCGGAGGTCAAAGCGCTCGATTATAGCTGCGGGACGAAGGTCAACGCGGCTCATAACGCGGTCATAAAGCTCCTCGTCGGAGACATGCGCGGTGCCGAAGGTATCAAAGAGCACCGAGACGGGCTTTGCAACGCCGATGGCATATGCAAGCTCGACCTCGCACTTATCTGCAAGACCCGCTGCAACAACATTCTTTGCAAGGTATCTTGCGGCGTATGCTGCGGTGCGGTCGACCTTTGTCGGGTCCTTGCCCGAGAAGGCTCCGCCGCCGTGACGGGAGTATCCGCCGTAGGTATCAACGATTATCTTTCTGCCCGTAAGACCCGAATCGCCCATAGGACCGCCGACGACGAATCTGCCTGTGGGGTTTACGTAGATTATGGTATCGTCATCGATGAAGTCAGCAGGAACGGTAGGCAGGATAACATGCTTTATAAGGTCCTCGCGAATCTGCTCAACGGAAGCATCGTCCGAATGCTGAGTAGAAACGACAACGGTATGTACGCGAACGGGGCGATTGCCCTCGTACTCGATGGTAACCTGTGTTTTTCCGTCGGGGCGGAGATAGCCGAGCGTTCCGTCCTTGCGAACGGCGGTAAGACGCTTAGCGAGCGAATGCGCAAGCTGAATCGGCATCGGCATAAGCTCGGGAGTCTCATCGCATGCAAAGCCGAACATCATGCCCTGGTCGCCCGCGCCCGTATCATAACTATCCTTGTCCGTTCCGTGCTTAGCCTCGAACGAACGGTCAACGCCGAGCGCAATGTCGGGAGACTGCTCGTGAATGGAGTTAAGAACGGCGCAGGTATTGCAGTCAAAGCCGTATGCGGCATTATCGTAGCCTATCTCGCGAACGGTATCGCGGACTACGGTCTGAAAATCAACGTAAGCCTCGGATGTAATCTCACCCATGATGGAGACAATTCCCGTAGTTGTGGTAGTCTCACACGCAACGCGGGACATCTTATCCTGACGGAGAAATTCGTCAAGGATGGCATCGGATATCTTATCGCATATCTTATCGGGATGACCCTCGGTCACCGACTCGGATGTAAAGAGCTTTCTCATTATATCGTATTTCCTTTCGGGATTATTTTTTTAGCTATAATCAACGGCGACCGGTAAGCGGCGCCGATATAATACTGCATACGTTTGAATTATATCACAGCGGCGCGGGGTTGCAAAGGTCATATTGTTGACAATTTGTAAACATTTCGACGAAAATTTCGGTTATCTCGCGCGGTCAACATAACAATTTTGTCATGAGAATAAGCCTTGCAAGAGTGACGCAAAGCGCTCGGCGTCTGCGCGGTACGCAGCGGTTTCGCCTAAATCAAGCAAAAATCAGATAAGAAAACGCAGAAAATCAATAGCGCCGTAGCAGATAAGCGTTACGACAGCGCCTGCGGCAAGAACACCGCCCGCTATGGAGAGCAAAGCCTTGCTGCGCTTCATATCAAGCAGTGCAGCGACAAGCGCACCCGTCCATGCGCCCGTACCCGGCAGCGGAATAGCGACGAATATGAAAAGTCCCCATGTCGCATACTTTGTTATCTTAGGCTTGTTTTTTTCCGCCTTTTCATATATAAAGCCGGAAACTTTATTGAAAAATGCCACCTTGGAGCGACGCATCCAATCGAGCACGAATTTTACGAAAATCAGTATAACGGGTATAGGAAGCAGATTACCTATACAACAGATAAGATAGTTTAGAATCATGGGCATGCCGAGAGCATAGCCCGCAGGTATTGCGCCGCGAAGCTCAATCAGCGGCACCATGGATATACCGAATATAGTCAGATATTGAAGCATTTCGTTTTTCCTTTTACGGTCGAAATTAATAACACAGGACTGCCCGCGCCGGCACAGCACCCGAAGAGCGTGCATTTAAGGCATGGTAAATATACGGTTAACATGTATACGGCACACGGTTGACGGTCAGCGAAGCCGTGCAGCACGCAGATACGTAAGCGTGCAACCGCAGACACGCAAACATGCACCCGCAGATTGACCGACACCCGCAAAGCCCCTTCGGCAAAATACTTGCGAAGGGGCTTTACAGTATCAGTTATAAGCGGCGGTAAAGCCGATTAAATCCAATATTATCGCTTGGATAGATTACTCAACGATCTCGGTTACAACACCGGAACCAACGGTTCTGCCGCCCTCGCGGATAGCGAAGCGGAGACCCTTCTCCATAGCGATAGGAGTGATGAGGTTAACGTCCATAATGACGTTATCGCCGGGACGGCACATATCGACGTCAGCGGGAAGCTCGATGATACCGGTAACGTCGGTAGTTCTGAAGTAGAACTGAGGACGGTAGCCGGAGAAGAACGGCTTAGAACGGCCGCCTTCCTTCTCGGTAAGAACGTAAACCTGACCCTTGAACTTGGTGTGAGGATGAACGGAACCGGGTGCGCAAACGACCTGTCCGCGCTCGATCTCCTTCTTGTCGATACCGCGGAGAAGAATACCGATGTTATCGCCTGCCTCAGCCTGGGGCAGAAGCTTGTGGAACATCTCAACTCCGGTAACAACCGACTTCTTCTTCTCATCGGAAAGACCGACGATCTCAACCTCGTCATTAACCTTAACGGTTCCGCGCTCTACACGACCGGTAGCAACAGTACCGCGACCGGTGATGGAGAATACGTCCTCGACAGGCATAAGGAAGGGCAGATCGGACTTACGCTCGGGAGTAGGAATGTAATCGTCAACAGCGTTCATGAGCTCAACGATAGGAGCATACTCGGGTGCGTTGATATCCTTGCTGTCGGAGAGCAGAGCCTCACGAGCAGAGCCGCGGATGATCGGCACGTCGTCGCCCGGGAAGCCGTAAGAGCTGAGCAGCTCACGAATCTCCATCTCGACGAGGTCGAGAAGCTCGGGATCGTCAACGAGGTCGGTCTTGTTCATGAATACAACGATTGCAGGAACTTCAACCTGACGAGCGAGAAGTACGTGCTCGCGGGTCTGCTGAAGAGGACCATCGGTACCTGCAACAACGAGGATGGCGCCGTCCATCTGAGCCGCACCGGTGATCATGTTCTTGATATAGTCAGCATGGCCGGGGCAGTCAACGTGAGCGTAGTGACGCTTAGCGGTCTCGTACTCAACGTGACGGGTGTTGATGGTGATTCCTCTTTCTCTCTCCTCGGGTGCGTTATCGATCTGGTCGTAAGCGAGGAACTCGATCTTATCGTTACCGAGTGCGAGGACCTTGGTGATAGCAGCGGTAAGAGTGGTCTTACCGTGGTCAACGTGGCCGATAGTACCAATGTTGACATGGGGTTTAGTACGTTCAAAGGTTTCCTTTGCCATGACAATAGCCTCCTAAATATTATTGTTAGTTATTATTGGATCGCTTGGACACAAGCGTTTCCTGAATGGATTTCGGCACTTCCGCAAAGTGGCTCGGCTCCATGGAGTACTGCGCGCGTCCCTGCGAGCGGGAGCGGAGCTCGGTGGAATAACCGAACATGTTTGCAAGCGGAACAAATGCTGTGATCTGTTCTGCGCCGGACTGCTCCTCCATGCCCTGGATCTGACCACGGCGGGAGTTAAGGTCACCGATAATATCGCCCATGTACTCGGAGGGCGTAATAACTATGACCTTCATGATAGGCTCGGTGAGTACGGGGTCTGCCTTACGCATAGCCTCCTTGAACGCCATAGAACCGGCGATCTTGAACGCCATCTCGGAGGAGTCGACCTCGTGATAAGAACCGTCGTTAAGAGTTACCTTAACGTCAACGACGTTGTAGCCTGCTACTACGCCGCACTGCATTGCACTCTGAATACCTGCATCAACCGCGGGGATGTACTCCTTCGGAATAGCACCGCCGACGACCTTGTTGATGAACTCGTATCCCTTGCCGGGCTCGTTGGGCTCAATGGTAATCTTACAATGACCGTACTGACCCTTACCGCCGGACTGACGGACATACTTGGTATCCTGATCGACCTTACGACGAATGGTTTCCTTATAAGCGACCTGCGGCTGACCGATGTTTGCCTCGACCTTGAACTCACGGAGGAGTCGGTCGACGATGATCTCGAGGTGGAGCTCACCCATTCCGGCAATGATGGTCTGTCCTGTCTCTTCGTCTGTGTAGGTACGGAAGGTCGGGTCCTCCTCTGCGAGCTTCGCGAGGGCGATACCCATCTTCTCCTGACCTGCCTTGGTCTTAGGTTCGATAGCAACTCTGATAACGGGCTCCGGGAACTCCATAGACTCGAGGATGATAGGATGCTTCTCGTCGCAGAGGGTATCACCTGTGGTGGTGCCCTTAAGACCGACGGCAGCACAGATATCGCCCGAATAAGCGATTTCTATATCCTTACGGTTGTTGGAGTGCATCTGCAGCAGTCTGCCCAGACGCTCCTTGGAGTCCTTGTTTGCATTATAAACGGCAGTACCTGCCTCGACCGTTCCCGAATATACACGTATGAAGCAAAGCTTACCTACGTACGGGTCGGTCATAATCTTGAATGCGAGAGCTGCAAACGGCTCGTCGTCACTCGAAGGACGCTCTTCCTCCTGCTCGGTCTCGGGATTGATTCCCTTGATGTGCGGAACGTCGAGCGGGGACGGCATGTAGTCGACGATAGCGTCGAGCAGCTTCTGCACGCCCTTGTTCTTATAGGATGTACCGCAGACAACGGGAACGATCTTGTTCTCAATACAGCCCTTACGGATAGCCTTACGGATCATATCCGTAGAGATCTCCTCGTCTGCGCAGTAGAGCTCAAAGAGCTCCTCATCGCACTCGGCGATGGATTCAATCATCTGCTTGCGGTACTGCTCTGCTTTTTCCTTCATGTCATCCGGGATCTCTTCGACACGCATGTCCTTACCCAGATCGTCATAATAAACGTCGGCATTCATCTCGACAAGGTCTACGATGCCGCGGAAAGTATCCTCAGCTCCGATAGGAAGCTGAATCGGCACGGGATTTGTCTTAAGACGCTCACGCATCATGTCAACGACACGATAGAAATTTGCACCGCTTATGTCCATCTTGTTGACATAAGCCATACGCGGCACTCCGTACTTATCTGCCTGTCTCCAGACAGTCTCGGACTGCGGTTCAACGCCGCCCTTGGCACATAAAACGGTTACGGAGCCGTCAAGTACTCGAAGCGAGCGCTCGACCTCGACAGTAAAGTCAACGTGGCCGGGGGTATCAATGATATTGATACGGTTGTTCTTCCAGAAGCAGGTGGTAGCTGCTGAGGTGATTGTGATACCTCTCTCCTGCTCCTGCTCCATCCAGTCCATCGTTGCGGCACCGTCATGGACCTCTCCGAGCTTGTGCGTACGACCTGTGTAGAACAGGATACGCTCGGTCGTAGTTGTCTTTCCGGCGTCGATATGTGCCATAATGCCGATATTTCTTGTATGTTCAAGTGAGTATTCTCTTGGCATTAATGTGCTCCTTAATTTTAGTAAGTTATCGGTTTTCAGGCTCGGGAGTCCGCCCGCAGTCACGCCGCGCGCGCCCTACGCTGCATATCCCTGTGCCTCAAAATCAATATCTGTAATGTGCAAAAGCCTTGTTGGCTTCAGCCATACGGTGTGTCTCGTCCTTCTTCTTGACTGCTCCGCCGGTGTTATTGAGAGCATCCATAATCTCTCCGGCAAGTCTCTCAGCCATGGTTCTCTCGCTGCGCTGTCTCGAATAGAGAGTGATCCAACGCAGACCGAGTGTCTGACGACGCTCGGGGCGAACCTCCAACGGCACCTGATAGGTGGAGCCGCCGACACGCTTAGCCTTGACCTCAAGGCTCGGCATGATGTTTCCGAGCGCTTCTACGAAAGCGTCGAGCGGGCTCTTACCGAGCTTTTCCTCAACGATAGAGAAGGCGTCGTAAACAATCTTCTGTGCTACGCCCTTCTTACCGTCGTACATGATGTTATTGATGAGCTTGGTTACAAGCTTGGAATTGTACAGCGGATCCGGCAGCACATCTCTTTTAGATATCTGACCTCTTCTTGGCACTGTTCTTCCCTCCTTCATAAGAATATGATATCATAGGTACTCGAAATCATACCTTCCGATGTTCCGTTAATGCTGAGGCCGCAGTTTTACCTGGGATATATAATGGAAAAGTATTTTCCAGCATTGTCATCCGGGAATATTGCGGCATTCGCACCTCGCGGTGCTTACCAACATAAACCGACAGCGAAATTACGACTTCGGTCTCTTGACGCCGTATTTAGAACGGCCCTGACGGCGATTTGCGACGCCCTGGGCGTCAAGCGTGCCGCGGATGATGTGGTAACGCACACCGGGCAGGTCACGTACTCTTCCGCCTCGGATGAGAACAACCGAGTGCTCCTGGAGATTATGACCGATACCGGGAATGTAGGTTGTAGCTTCCATTCCGTTGGTGAGTCTTACTCTCGCGATCTTACGAAGTGCGGAGTTAGGCTTCTTCGGGTTGACTGTCGTTACCTTTGTGCAGACGCCGCGCTTCTGAGGAGCACTGAGGTCTGTGCGCTTATTCGTCAGAGAGTTGAAACCCTTCTGAAGAGCAGGCGACTTGGACTTATAGGTCTTCTCTTTGCGGCCCTGTTTTACAAGCTGGTTAAAGGTTGGCATACTTTTCCTCCTTCTTTAATTATTTGCTGCGCCGCTCCGTGCCGCCCGAAAGCCGCACCGCAGCGCTGTGCAGCGGAATAGCATCGCATACGCGCGCAATACCGCAATTACACAGATTATTATATCACTTTATCCCTATAATTGTCAAGCGAAAATATATTTATACAAAATTTCGTCCATTTGCACAATCACGCACACGCAGCAAGCAGAACTTTCCTACCCGTGCATAGATTGCGCGCGGGTAAAAATGCAGCACGCTGTCAATTAAGCGCGCCGCGAGACACACCGCACGCGCTTCATGCCGACTTGCAGAAAAGCCCGCAAAAACAGCGCAAGCAATCCCACTCCACCGATACAAGCAGCCTGCAAAAGGCGAAGCAGCTCTGTTCCGCATATGCAAGCAGGCTGCCGCGTCGGCTTTTCGACGCGGCAGCCTGTGGATATTGCATTATATTTCGGTCTGCGTCGAAAGCAGCTCCCAAGCGTCGATCATTCGCCGACAGCCTCGTCGGTGAACTGTTCCTCCTCAGCTTCAGCCGCCGCCTCAGCCTCCTCGTGAGCCTCGATGGCTCCCTCGTCAGCCTCGACCTCGACATTACGGTAGCATTCCATACCCGTACCCGCGGGGATGAGCTTACCGATAATAACGTTCTCCTTGAGGCCGAGCAGGTGGTCGACCTTTCCGCGGATAGCCGCCTCGGTAAGAACCTTGGTGGTCTCCTGGAAGGATGCCGCACTGAGCCAAGACTCGGTGAGAATTGATGCCTTGGTGATACCGAGCAGAACAGGAGAGCTTGTTGCGAGCTTGAGCTCGGTCTCGCCCGCGTCGATACGAGCCTGAATGCGCTCGTTCTCTGCATCGAACTCGGTGATATCGACCATGCTTGCGTCAAGCAGCTCCGTATCGCCCGAATCGACAACGCGGACCTTTCTCGTCATCTGACGAGCAATGACCTCGATATGGCGGTCGTTAACGTCAACGTTCTGACGACGGTATACCGACTGAACCTCGCGGATAATATAATCATATGCCGCATCGAGTCCGAGTATCTCGGTAATATCCTGCGGAGCGAGCTGGCCCTCGGTGATAGCCTGACCGCGCTCGATATGGTCGCCCTCGGAAACAAGCATTTTCAGACCGTAAGGAATAGGATGGTCCTTATCCTTCTCGTCTGCGGGGATGGGATCGCCATCGACAGGCACTATGCGCGCAACCTTGCGGCGCTTCTCCTCGGGAATCGAGATGATACCGCTGCACTTAGCGATAACAGCCGCCTTCTTGGGCGAACGTGCCTCGAACAGCTCCTCGACGCGGGGAAGACCCTGCGTGATGTTAGAGCCTGCGACACCGCCCGTATGGAAGGTTCTCATCGTCAGCTGCGTACCGGGCTCGCCGATAGACTGAGCTGCGACAATACCGACCGACTCACCGATGCTGACGGGGTTACCCGACGCCATATCGGAGCCGTAGCAGTGAGCGCAAACGCCGTGCTTGCTCTTGCATTTAAGGATAGATCTTATCTCGACCTTGTCGATGCCTGCGTCGATAATCTTCTTTGCCTCGCCGTCGCCCATGAGCGTATTAGCGGGTACAAGCACCTCGCCCGTCTCGGGGTGGGTGACATCGCGGCAGGTGTAACGTCCGACAAGACGCTCTGCAAACGGCTCGATGATGTTGCCGTTCTCGTCGATGATAGCGCTGACGACGATACCCGAATCGGTACCGCAGTCGGACTCGGTGACGATAACATCCTGCGACACATCGACAAGACGACGGGTAAGGTAACCGGAGTCGGCGGTCTTAAGGGCCGTATCCGACAGCGACTTACGCGCACCGCGCGCCGCGATGAAGTACTCGAGGATATTAAGACCCTCACGGAAGTTCGACTTGATCGGGATCTCCATTGTACGTCCGTTTGTTGCGAACATCAGTCCGCGCATACCTGCGAGCTGACGCATCTGGGTAATGCTGCCGCGGGCTCCCGAATCACTCATCATCTTAATCGGGTTGAAGTCATCAAAGCCGTCCTGAAGCGCGGCAACGACATCCTTAGTCGCCTTATCCCAGAGGGCGATAACGTTGTTGTAGCGCTCCTCCTCGGTGAGCTCACCCTCTGCAAAGCAGCGAGCGATCTCCTCGACATCTCCCTCAGCCTGCTTGACTATCTCGTACTTTTTCTTCGGGATGGTGATATCCGCGATGGATATCGACATTGCAGCCCTTGTGGAGTACTTATAGCCCATGCTCTTAATCTCATCGAGCACGCGGGCGGTCTCGGGGATACCGTGTATCTTGATGCAGCGGTCTACGAGCTGACCGAGCTGCTTCTTACCGCAACGGAAGGATATCTCAAGGTCAAGCTTTTTTGCGGGATCGCTGCGGTCGACATAACCGAGGTCCTGCGGAAGCGAGCGGTTGAATATCAGCCGTCCGAGCGTAGCGTCTATAATACCTGTGACCTGCTCGCCGTCTATCTCGCGGGTAACGCGGAGCTTGATTGGAGCATGGAGTCCGAGCAGCTTGTTTTCATATGCCATTACAGCCTCGTCGAAGTCACGGAAAACGTGACCCTCGCCGGGCTCTCCGGGCTTATCCATCGTCAGATAGTAGCAGCCGAGAACCATATCCTGGGAAGGTACGGTAACTGCCTTACCGTCTGCAGGCTTAAGCAGGTTGCGCGCGGAGAGCATGAGGAATCTCGCCTCTGCCTGCGCCTCGGACGAAAGCGGTACGTGTACAGGCATCTGGTCGCCGTCGAAGTCGGCGTTGAATGCGGGACATACCAGCGGGTGGAGCTTGATAGCTCTTCCCTCTACGAGGATAGGCTCAAACGCCTGAATGGACAGGCGGTGAAGCGTAGGTGCGCGGTTGAGCAGTACGGGATGCTCCTTGATAACATTCTCGAGGGCGTCCCATACCTCGGGCGCGACCTTCTCCACCTTCTTCTTTGCGTCCTTGATGTTCGATGCCTTCTGAGTCTCTACAAGGCGCTTCATAACGAAGGGCTTGAAGAGCTCGAGCGCCATCTCCTTAGGAAGTCCGCACTGATAAATCTTAAGCTCAGGTCCTACGACGATAACCGAACGTCCCGAATAGTCGACACGCTTACCGAGCAGGTTCTGACGGAAGCGTCCCTGCTTACCGCGAAGCATCTCGGAGAGCGACTTAAGCGGACGGTTGCTCGGTCCCGTTACGGGCTTACCGCGTCTGCCGTTATCTATCAGAGCGTCGACAGCTTCCTGAAGCATTCTCTTCTCGTTGCGGATAATAATATCGGGCGCGCCCATCTGGAGAAGGTTCTTCAGACGGTTGTTTCTGCCGATAACGCGGCGATAGAGGTCGTTAAGATCGGATGCCGCAAAGCGTCCGCCGTCGAGCTGTACCATCGGACGGATGTCCGGCGGGATAACGGGGATAACGTCGAGTATCATCCACTCGGGGCGGTTGCCCGACTTGCGGAATGCCTCGACTACCTCAAGGCGCTTGCTGATGCGCAGCTTCTTCTGACCCGATGCACCCGCGAGCTGTGCGCGGAGGTCAGCGGAGAGCTCATCGAGATTAAGAATCGGCTCGGAAAGCAGCTCCTTTATAGCCTCTGCGCCCATGCCGACGCGGAAGGAGTCCTCGTACTTTTCATAGTAGGACTTATACTCGCTCTCGGTCAGCAGCTGATTGCGTACAAGGGGGGTATCGCCGGGATCTACTACTATATAGGAAGCGAAATAAAGAACCTTCTCGAGTGCGCGCAGCGGTATATCGAGCAGCAGGCTCATACGCGAGGGGACCGCTCTGAAATACCAGATGTGCGAGACGGGTGCTGCGAGCTGAATGTGACCCATGCGCTCGCGGCGGACCTTCTTGCTCGTCACCTCTACGCCGCACTTCTCGCAGACATGAAACTCCTTGTTGCGAACGCGCTTGTACTTTCCGCACGAGCACTCTCCGTCCTTGGTCGGACCGAAGATACGCTCGCAGAAAAGGCCGTCGCGCTCGGGCTTGAGAGTTCTGTAATTGATGGTCTCGGGCTTGGTTACCTCACCGTGAGACCAGTTAAGTATCATCTCAGGGGAAGCAAGACCGATCTGTATAGAATCAAACGTGTTGTGTTCCGTTGACATTCACTGTCCTCCCATTACTCTTCATCACTTGTGAAATCGGAGTACAGCTCATCGCCCATGCCGACGCTGAAGCCGTCATCCTCTGTTTCGGACTCTTCTGCGAAGCCGTCGTCATCATCGTCCGAATCATAAGCATCGCGGTCGTCGCCGATATCGTTAACGACGGATGCGTTCATATATTCATCCCTGTCCTCGTCGCGGTAGGCGTTGCCTGTGTAGACGGGCTGCTCGGGCTCATCCTCGCCGAGGGTGGACAGCTCGATCTCCTCGCCGTTCTTATCGAGAACGCGGACATCAAGCGCGAGCGACTGGAGCTCCTTAACAAGCACCTTGAACGACTCGGGCACGCCGGGCGTCGGGATGTTCTGACCCTTGACGATAGCCTCGAACGCCTTGACACGTCCGTTTACATCGTCGCTCTTGAAGGTCAGTATCTCCTGAAGCGTGTAGGCTGCGCCGTACGCCTCGAGCGCCCAGACCTCCATCTCTCCGAAACGCTGACCGCCGAACTGCGCCTTACCGCCGAGAGGCTGCTGCGTGACGAGCGAGTAGGGTCCCGTGCTGCGCGCGTGGATCTTATCGTCAACGAGATGGTGGAGCTTAAGATAGTACATTATTCCGACGGTTACGGGATTGTCAAAGGGCTCACCCGTTCTGCCGTCGTAGAGAGTCGCTTTGCCGTCGGGGCTGAGTCCCGCCTGCTTAAGCAGCTCGGTGATATCCTCCATGTGCGCGCCGTCGAATACGGGGGTCATGACCTTCCAGCCGAGCTTACGCGCCGCGATGCCGAGATGGACCTCGAGCACCTGACCGATGTTCATTCGCGAAGGAACGCCCAGCGGGTTGAGCACGATATCGAGAGGCGTACCGTCTGCAAGGAACGGCATATCCTCGGGCGGAAGAATTCTCGAAACGACACCCTTGTTACCGTGACGTCCCGCCATCTTATCTCCTACCGAGATCTTTCTCTTCTGAGCGACATAAACGCGGACTACCTTGTTTACACCGGGCATCAGCTCGTCGCCCGCCTCCTTGGTGAATACGCGGACATCGACGATGATACCGCTCTCGCCGTGAGGCAGACGCAGCGAGGTATCGCGCACCTCGCGTGCCTTCTCGCCGAAGATGGCGCGGAGCAGGCGCTCCTCTGCGGTCAGCTCGGTCTCGCCTTTGGGCGTTACCTTACCGACGAGTATGTCGCCGGCTCTGACCTCTGTACCGATACGGATGACACCCTCGGGAGTAAGATCCTTGAGCGCGTCGTCGCCGACGTTCGGTATCTCGCGGGTAATCTCCTCCGGTCCGAGCTTGGTGTCGCGAGCCTCATGCTCGTACTTTTCTATATGAATGGAGGTGTAAACATCGTCGCGGACAAGACGCTCGTTGAGCAGTACCGCGTCCTCGTAGTTGTAGCCTTCCCATGTCATAAAGCCGATAAGCGCGTTCTTACCCAGCGAAATTTCGCCGCCCGATGTTGCGGGACCGTCTGCAATGACATCGCCTGCATTTACGAGCTCGCCGACATCTACTATCGGGCGCTGATTTACGCAGGTACCCTGGTTGGAGCGCTTGAACTTGATAAGATGATATACATCCTTAGTTCCGTCCTCTGCGCGAACGGTGATATCGTCTGCGGTGACGCGCTCGACGGTACCGCTGCGCTTAGCGCATACGACAACGCCGGAGTCAACGGCAGCCTTGTACTCCATACCCGTTCCGACGATAGGAGAGTCGGTGACCATAAGCGGGACGGCCTGCTTCTGCATGTTCGAGCCCATGAGTGCACGGGAGTTATCGTCGTTTTCAAGGAAGGGGATGCACGCCGTTGCAACCGAAACCACCATTTTAGGCGATACGTCCATATAGTCGACCTGGCTTGCGTCAATCTCGATGATCTCCGAGCGGTGACGCGCGGTGACCTTCTTATTAATGAAGCGTCCCTCCTCGTCAAGAGGCTCGTTCGCCTGTGCGACGATGTAGTTATCCTCGGTGTCGGCGGTCATATACTCGACCTCGCGGGTAACTATTCCCTTCTCCTTGTCTACGCGGCGGTACGGAGCCTCGATGAAGCCGTAATCGTTGATGCTCGCATAGGTGGAAAGGTAGGAGATAAGTCCGATGTTCGGTCCCTCAGGGGTCTCAATCGGACACATACGTCCGTAGTGTGTATAGTGGACATCGCGCACCTCGAAGGATGCACGGTCACGCGAGATACCGCCCGGACCGAGCGCGGAGAGACGGCGCTTGTGCGTCAGCTCTGCAAGCGGGTTGTTCTGGTCCATGAACTGCGAGAGCGGCGAAGAGCCGAAGAACTCGCGGATAGCGGTGACGACGGGACGGATATTGATAAGCGCCTCGGGCGTGATGGACTCGCTGTCGTGAACGGTCATGCGCTCCTTGACTATCTTATCCATACGCGCAAAGCCGATGCGGAGCTGATTCTGAAGCAGCTCGCCTACGCAGCGCAGACGGCGGTTGCCGAGATGATCGATATCGTCCTTCTCGCCTATGCCGTGGAACAGACCTATCATGTAGCTGACCGACGCGAGAATATCGTCACGGGTGATGTTCTTAGGCGCGAGCTCGGAGATGCGCTTCTTTGCCTCCGCCTTTACGTCGCCCTCCTCGGTACCGACCGCAGCGATTATCTCAGAGAGAACGCTGTAGCGAACCTTATGGCGCAGACCGATATTCTCAAGGCTGTAGCCAAGTATAGCCTCGGGGTATACCATGCCGTTAGAGAGCAGTTTAAGCTCTGCACCGTCGACCTGAATATAAACCTCGTTGACCGCACCCGCGCGGAATGCGGCAAGCATCTCCTCGTCTACGATGTCGCCCTCGTTTCCGATAAGCTCACCTGTGATGAGATTGACCGCAGGACGTGCAAGCAGCTGTCCGCGCAGACGGGACTCAAGATCCATCTTGCTGTCGAACTTATAACGACCGACCGCTGCGAGATCATAGCGTTTAGGGTCGAAGAAGAGGTTGTTGATGAGTATCTGCGCGCTCTCAACAAGCGGCGGGTCGCCGGGGCGCAGACGCTTGTATATCTCCTTGAGAGACTCGTCTACCGCGCTTGTGTTGTACTTAAGCGCCTCACTCTGCATCTCATCCTTTGCAAGCGTCTCGCGCAGGCAATGGTCGTCGCCGAGCAGCTCGATTATTTCCTCGTCGGTCTCAAAGCCGAGCGCGCGGATAAAGATGGTCAGAGGCATCTTGCGGTTTTTATCGATACGGACGTACATGATGTCGTTCATGTCGGTCTCGTACTCTATCCATGCGCCGCGGTACGGGATGACCTGAGCGGAGTAGATGAGCTTTCCGCTCTTGTCGAAGTTATGGTCATAGTACATGCCGGGCGAGCGGACGATCTGCGAAACGACAACGCGCTCCGCGCCGTTGATGATAAAGGTACCGTTCTCGGTCATCAGCGGGAAGTCGCCCATGAATATCTGCTTGACGATAGGCGTACCTGTAGCCTTGTTGAAAAGGCGGACGGTCACGCGGAGAGGTGCGGCGTAGTTAACGTCTCTCTCCTTGCACTCCTCTACCGAGTACTTGGGCTCGGGGTCTATCGTGTAATCGATGAACTCGATCTCGAGATTTCCCGAATAATCGGTGATAGGGGAGACATCACGAAGAACTTCCATCAGTCCCTCACGGCGGAACCACTCGTAGGACTTCTTTTGAACATCAATGAGATTCGGCAGGTCCAGAGTCTCATCGATCTTGGAAAAGCTCATACGTGTGTTCTTACCGAGCTTCTGGGGCTTTACCATTTAAACAACCACTCCATTCACATAAAAGTCTTTGGGAAAAACGGAGCTCCCACGCGCAGCACACAGCGTCACGGCACGCATCGGGCAGGAGAAATATCACCCGTCCGAGCGGCAGGCAGCCGTGCCTTAACGGCAAAATACGGGAATAAAACCCGCCGAGAACGGCACGGAGCCACCCCTACGGCATGCTGGTTACAGCCGAATTATAAGCAGACTCCGAGCGTCCGGCGGTATTTCATTCCCATATCCGTCATACGCGGTGGCAGTAAAATTACCGTCCGTTATTAGCTTGTTTCATCGCCGTCAAAAACGCGGGAGGCGCATTCCAAAGCGGTTTTCGCCGCTTTTTCAGCCTCGCACGCAGGGCAAAATACCCTTATGGCGAATCGAATTAATGATATCACAACACGCTCGATCTGTCAAGCCTTTTTTTCGTAAAGCGGCGCGTTTTCACTAATTGTAAATTAAAATTTTTATTTATTTAACAATTGATTAACATATGCATACAACACCCCTCCGCAGCGCCGAAAAACACCGTTTTAAGCACCCCGCAGCGCGCATCTGCCGTATGCACCGTCCCGACATGCGAGCCCGCATGCCCACTGCACGCGCCCGACGTATGCACAGACCCAACACGCGAATCCGTCCGCCGCGCCCCCCGCGCGGCATATTATCTGCGCGCATCCGCCGCATTTTCGGGATATTTTTTAAAAAACAAGAAAGAAAATAAAAAAAGCTCTTGCAAAACCGAATGCATAGTGATATAATATAGCGGTAATTGCAATCGGCGCACCGCTGTCCAAACGTCCGCGGACATGCAGCGCCGCCATGTACGCTCACCCGTACAAATCTTGAAGGAGGTGAAAAACTTGCCGAACATTAAATCCGCTAAGAAGCGTGTGCTCGTAACCGCGACTAAGACTCTTCAGAACAAGATGTTCAAGTCGGATATGAAGACCACGATCAAAAAGTATGAGGCAGCTATCGCAGCCGGCGATAAGGCAGCAGCAGCCGACACATATAAGGCAGCAGTCAAGATCATTGATAAGGCTGTGGCAAACGGCACTATTCATAAGAATAAGGCTGCAAGAAAGAAGAGCCAGTTCACTCTCGCTCTCAATAAGCTGAACTGAAACTGATAGGTTCAGACGATTTCGAAATCGGAAAAGCAGACTCGGTCACTCACCCCGAGGCTGCTTTTCTTTTTTATCTTCACCGGGCTCTTTGTATATCTCCGAAGGGTTTGCTTTTGCAGCAAATTATTGCGTTTTTGTTGACAAATTTAATTCGACATGTTAAACTATGTATATAGTAAACAAAGCAGGATGCCGAACCGTTGCATTCTCACCGTTCAAACAGCACTGCAAAAGGAGTAGTACAACCATGAAAATCACATTTTCGTCAAACGCGATACGCAAGGTCTCGGCGCTTGCGCTCGCATTGCTGACAGTCCCGGCATCGCTTACGGTCTTTGCCGAGGGAGAGTTGCCGCTCGCCCGCATATACGTTTCTGCGACGGGTGACGACACCGCAGCGGGAACAGAGGAAGCGCCGCTTGCCACACTTGAGGCGGCGAGAGATGCCGTACGTGCACTGCCGCGCGAGCAGTATTCGGGCGCGCAGGTCATTATCCGCGGCGGCGAATACAAACGCAGCGACACCTTCAAGCTGACGGCTGAAGACGGCGGAAGCGACGGCTTTTCGGTAGCCTACACGGCATACGAGGGCGAGACCCCCGTATTTACGGGCGCTGCAACGCTCGACCCCGAGAAATTCACAAAGCCCGATGCGGCATTCAGCTCTCTGCTCCCCGCAGAATCAAAGGATAAGGTCCTTGCCTACGACCTTGCCGCAGACGGATTAGACTACACCCGCTACGACCGCAAGGGCATACATAACGCCGTGCTGCCCGATAACCGCATCTATGTCGGAGACGTTCGCTGCACGCAGGCGCGTTACCCCAATCTCAACCGCTCGAACAGCGAGAGCAACTACGTTCTCGCAAACGTAACAAAGGACAACGCGGACGAGGAATTCTACAGCTTTCTCGATGAGTCGGGCAGAGCCGCAACATGGTCGGAGGAGTCGCTGAAGAACGCAAGAATGAGCGGCTTCTTCCCCATCGACTGGATACAGTCGAGTACTGAGGTTCTGGGCATCGACAATGACACGGGATACGTTGTCTATAAGCCTACAAACGGCGACTACGGCAGAGTCAGACAGCATGCGCGCTACGCCTTCTACAACGTACCCGAAGAGCTCGACGCGCCCATGGAGTACTACATCGACCGCGGCAGCGGAATGCTCTACATATATCTGCCCGACGGATGGCAGGAGAGCGGCGTTACCATCGGTCAGTCGCTCTGCACGAGAATGGTCGAGTCGACCGCATCGAATATCACCTTCTCGGGTCTTACCTTCCGCGGAACGATGCTCGACGCGCTGAAGCTGACGGGCGATGATATCACCGTATCCGACTGCCGCGTCCTCTGCATCGGCAGAAACGCCGTCGACGCAAAAGGCAACCGCATTCTCATCGACGGCTGCGAGGTATACAACATCGGCGGCTACGGCATCCGTATCGGAGTCGATAAGGAAGTCAGCCGAGCTAATATATTCACCGACAGTCAGGTATCAAACTGCAAGATACACGCATTCGAGGAGCTTGACCGCATCTATAACCCCGGTCTGTCGCTCCAGTGTCTCGGCTCACGCGCGCTGAACAACGAGATATACGACGCGCCGCACCTCGGCATGTCCTATATCGGCACAAACATCGAGGTCGCCTATAATCTTTTTGAAAACCTCTGCTACGATTCGTCCGACGCGGGCGCGCTGTATATCTATGACGCGACCATCAACTCGGGCGGCACAAGAATTCATGACAATATCGTTCGCAATATAATCAACAACGAGGGTGAATTCTTCAACCCGAACGGCATATATCTCGACGCGGGCAGCGGCGGAATGCAGGTCTACTCCAACATCATCGAGAACGTCGACGGCTGCGGTCTGCTCAGCGGCGGTCCCGACAACGAGATATGCGATAACCTCTTCATCAACTCCGTATATCAGTTCCACAGCGGAAACTACTATAAGATAACAAGCGAGTATACAGGCTGGAACGGTCTGCTCGAAGACGGCACGGGCAACATCGGAACCTATCCGAACGGCATGTTCTGGGAGTATCTGCTCCTCGAAAAGAACAACCCCGGCTACGGCACCGAGCGCTGGGCTTATCTGAACCCTTGGGTAATGCTGATCAAGACCACAAACTGCTACCACCTCGACGACCGCTTTACCGCTTACTCCTACGGCGATTCGAGAGTCAGAAACAACGTTTTCTCGATATCCGATAAGAAAAACTACATCTCCAACGTCGTAAGCCGTATCGTTAATTTCCGCGATAACTACGAGCTCCCGCTCAGCAGCATTGCCCTTAAAAATCTCGACGAGAGAGACTACCGCCTTACCGACGATACAAGGATATATGAGGTCATCCCCGGATTCACCTACTGCGATGTCGACCGCGTCGGCGTCGGCAAATAACGAATACAGCACACCTACAAGTTGCTGCATAATACTGCGGTAAGCGCCTCGCTTTTCACAGCGAGCCAAAAAGGCGAGGAGAGCACAGGCTCACCTCGCCTTTTTGCTTTCCCCGCCGAATCAAGAAATTGACCGAGATTTGATATCGCACCGATACATGTTGACATTCACAGGCAAAGAAAGGAGACCTGCAGCAGCGCGCACGCCACACCACCGCCGACAAATATCGCTTTAACACCTACGCGCACAGCGCATCGCAACCGACGAATATCGCTTTAACACTACTGGATGGAACTCTGCCCCGAAGGAGCGCATTATGAAAATGCAAATCGAAAGAATTTTAACCTCCGCCCTTGCACTCGGACTGTGCATCGGCATGACCGCCTGCGGCGAAGATAAGACCGCAGATGAGACGACGGCGGAGACTACCGCTGTCACCACTACAGCACCCGAAACCACCGCCGAAACGACCGTTGAAACCACCGTTGAAACCACCGCGCCCGATACCGAAAATGAAAGCACTTTCCAATCCAACGAAACAACCGTAATTACGACCGACAGTAACGATAACTGTATACATAGTGTTTACTACACATTTAACGAAAAGGATAAAACCATCGACGGGGTCTATACAAACTGGAAGGTCGAGGGACTGATTTTCGATGTAAAAACATTTTCTCACGATGGAATCAAAGTATTCTATGAAGGCAACGAGATAACCGAAGGTTATTTCAAGGAAGGGATGCGCGTTCAGATTTTTCACGGAGAAGGGCTTTACGCCGAGTATACAGTCGTGTCCCTGCTTGAGCCCGAATAAAATATAACTGCAAATAATACGGCATCTACACTCAGCAACAGTAACAGCTTTGGTTTGCCTATTGATAATATTATACTAAGATCTGATACCGATAACGGAAACATTAGCATGTTTTTTAACGAAGTTTCATCAAGTAGTCCTACACCACATCGGGGAATTGATATTGCAAAGGGATGGTCAATCGACAATATCGAGGGAAAAACAATAAAAGCCATCGAAAGCGGCACAATGAGAAAAGATACGTAAGACAAGCACTGAGCTAAGAAGGAGCTGTCGGAAAGCATTTTCCGACAGCTCCCTTTAATTTCAGGGTGATAGGTAAAAATGTCCAAGTTTTTTTAACATCCCCTTTTCAGCGTTCGTTCTGCACTACCCTGCGATACACCTGCATATACCGTTCGGCGGAGCTATGCCATGAAAAATCACGCTGCATTATGCGCTGACCGAGAGCGGTAAAAGCCGCGCGGTCACGTCGGAAAAGGCGCTCTGCGCGCGCAACTGCGCCGAGCAGCGCTTCACCCGAAAAGCCCTCAAAAGCAAAGCCGTCGCCGTCTCCCCCGCCCTCATCATAGTCACGCACGGTCTCGCGCAGACCGCCGACCGAATGCACGATAGGCACTGTGCCGTAGCGCGAGGCTATCATCTGCGAGAGCCCGCACTGCTCGCTGCGCGACGGCATGATGAACGCATCCGCGCCTGCATATATCAGGTGGGCGAGCTCGGGGTCAAAGCGCAGCACCGACGCTATCTTTCCGGGAAAACGGCGCGCAGCATCCCGCAGATCGAGCTCGTATTCTCCGTCGCCCGTGCCCTGCACCGCTATCTGGATATCGCGCTCTACGAGCTCGGGCAGTATGCTGAGCAGCAGCCCGATGCCCTTCTGCTCGGTCAGTCGCGAAACGACCGCAAACAGCGGAACATCGAGTCTGTCACCGAGCCCGAGCAGCCGCTGCAGCTCCGCCTTACAGCACATTTTTCCGCCCATATCGGCAGCCGAATAACGGCAGGGCAGCACGATATCGGTGGAAGGGTCGAACAGCTCTTCATCAATTCCGTTTGTTATGCCAAACAGCTTTCCGCGATTTTCGCGCAGCAGCTCGCCGAGTCCCGCCCCGCCGCCGGGCGCGAGCATATCGTCAAGGCTGCCGCGGCTGACCGTCGTTACCGCATCCGCGCACAGCACCGCGCCGCGCGTCAGGTTTATCCCGCCGCCGTATTCGAGCAGATCAGCAGCGTCCTCAAGCCCGAAAACATCGCCGAGCGCCCGCTCGGAAAACCGCCCCTGATACTCGATATTGTGGACGGTATGAACGCCCCGTATGCCGTCATAACCCGCTCTTATCCCGCGAAAGCGACGGCTCAGATACACCTGCGCCGCGGCGCACTGCCATTCACCCGTGTGCAGCACATCGGGAAAATACCCGACCCGCTCCATCATTTCAAGCAGCGCAAGCGAGAAAAAGGCAAAGCGCTCCGCATCGTCATAATAGCCGTACAGCGCGCCTCTGCCGAAATAATAGTCACAGCGGATGAGATAGAGAATGTAGCCGTCCATCTCCGCTTCAAGCACCTCGCAGTCCTGCCGCCGCCATGACAGCCCGACCGTAAACTCCGCCGCGCTGTGCAGGCGGTCGCCGAGCCGCTCGCGGATGCCCCGATAGCACGGCAGCACGACGCGCATCTCCGCCCCGAGTCTGCCGAGCCGCGGCGGCAGCGATGCCGAAACATCGCCGAGTCCGCCCGTATATGCGTACGGTGCAAGCTCCGATGTGGCATACAGTACCTTAAGCTTCTCCGCAGCCGCGCTCTCTTCTCCGCCCGCGACCGCTGCGATTTTTTCGACCTTTTCGCTGCTCATCCCCGTCTGCCGCCTCCTTTTTTCGCGCCGCCCCGTCCGACCGATGCTCCGCTGTCTTTTCGGATCTTTTTTTCGCTGCTTTGCCCGAGCGATTTATTATTACTTCGCCCGAGCGATTTTTCCTTGCTTCCGCCGACGAGCTTTCCGCCGTCATGCGCGACAGCATTTCCGCAACCGCGCTTGACCGCCTTTTCGCCGCTGCGTTTGACCGTCTTTTCGCCGACGAGTCTGCGTCGCTCGCGCTCCTCTGCATATCTTTTTCTCGTCGCCTCCCCGCCCCGCAGATGCCGCTGCGCCTTGTTTCTTCCGAGCAGCGCCGCGACCTCGTCGGCAAGGGCGGGGTTTTTATATCTGAGCGCGGTGGTAACATCCTTATGTACCGTGCTTTTGCTCATTCCGAAATACCGCGCCGCCTCGCGCACCGTAGCGCCGTGAAGCACGAGATATTCGCCGAACTCCTCGCACCTCTCCTTTTTCTCGCTATGCATACAATCACCGACCTCATTTGTGTGAATAGTGTTTACGCTACATTCTATTTCACACGGTCGGTGAATATTCCGTCCGCACGCCGCCCCGTAAAACAAAAGCGCCTTTTTCCTCTCCGCGGGCGACATTCATTCAAAACGTCGGATGCCGTCGACCGAAGCGCCGCTGAATCAGCGCGGTCATATAACGCAAAAATCCCCGCCGCGCAGTCGAAGCATGAAAGCCCGAGCGCGCAGCGGGGAAAACAGACCGATACGGATGTACCGAAAGTCAGGTCGAAAAGACGAGAAAACAGAGCACGGAACCGCTATCCTCAGATATCGACCGCAGTCTCGTCAAGCAGGAAACGCTCAATGCCGACATAAAGAATACCGTTCTCCGCACGTGTGTCGGGATCTGCGTTAAATGACAAATTAATTTTTGCTCGGGATTTACATTGCCGAAATATTGCTTTGCTCAGAGCCGCCGCGACAGGCTAATCCTTTCTTTGCCCGCCGCAACGCACCTAATTCAAAGCAGCTTATTTCTTTGCGCCGTGCTTTATATCGCAGCAATGCGCGATGCCGTCGAGTATTGCCGCAACGCCCTCGGTATGCGCGAGATCAAAGCCCGCGAGCTGCACCGAGCCGTGCTCGACAAGGTGCACGAAATGCCGCAGCTCATGCGTCATGGTCGGCAGCGGCTGAACCGCGTCGGACAGGGTATGCCCCTCTGCGTCGAGCTCTATCGAAGCGAGAGCGGCATCGTCAATGCGCTTGATATCAAAGCGGTCGAGGTCGAGGCGGTCGCCGTCATATCGGTGCATCCCGCCCGAGCGCAGACGCAGCGTTACATAGCGCGGGCGCGAAACCGAGTCGAGCGTTATAATGCCCTCCTCGCCGCATATCTCCGCACCGCGGGCGCCGTCGCAAATCTTTGAATATGTCAGGTCCGCCACCATACCGTTGTACATAAGCGAGGCGGAGCCGAGTCCGTCAACGCCCGTTTCGAGGAACATAGCCTCCGCTCCGATACGGCGCGGGGTGCCGAACAGCCCCTCCGCGACAGCGGCGCAGTAAACGCCGAGGTCGGTCAGCGCTCCGCCGCCGAGCTCGGGATTAAAGGCGTTTTCGACCCTGCCCTGCTTCAGCGCGTCATAGCGCGAGGAATACTGTCTGTATGAGAGCGTAGCGCAGCGAACGGGGGCGATGTTTCGTATCAGCCGCTTTGCGACCGCAAAGGCGGGGGTGTACAGCGGCATCATAGCCTCCATGAGAATCTTGCCGTTGCGCTTGGAGGCTGCGGTCATATGTCCGAGCTCCTTTGCGGAAACGGCGGCAGGCTTCTCTACGAGCACATGCTTGCCCGACTCGAGCATCGCGACCGTCTGCGCGGCGTGTACGGTGTTGGGAGTTGCGATATATACCGCGTCGATATCCTTTGCGCGTGCGAGCGCATGAATACCGACATATCTGTGTGCGGGGTCGATGCCGTACCGCTCGCCGAACTCGCGTGCACCCTCCTCACTGCGTGAGCAGATACCGCAAAGCTCGAGCTCGGGCACGTGCTTCATAGCCTCTATCATGCTGTCAACGACAAAATTTCTGCCGATTACCGCAAGTCTTATCATGCCGATGTCAACCTCCGAGCTTGGATGTGAATTTTTCGATGCGTTCGAGCGCGGTCTTGATATGCTTGACCGAGTAAGCGTACGATATGCGCGCAAAGCCCTCACCGCATTCTCCGAATGCCGTTCCCGGCACTATCGCAACATGCGTCTCGCGCAGCAGCTGCGCGCAGAAATCCTCGCTCGGCATACCGAACGCCGTAAGGTTAGGATAAACATAGAACGCGCCCTCGGGCTCAAAGCAGGGCATACCAATGCTGCGCAGCCCCGATACGATGAGCTTTCTGCGGCGGTCGTACTCCGCTGCCATCTCGGCGATATCTCCGTCGCCGTTCTTCATTGCCTCGAGCGCAGCAAACTGGCTCGTAGTCGGTGCGCACATGATGGCATACTGATGTATCTTGAACATCTGATATGTTATCTCACGCGGTGCCGCCGTATAGCCGAGCCGCCAGCCAGTCATGGCATACGCCTTGGAAAAGCCGCTGGCAACGATGGTGCGCTCACGCATCCCTGGCAGCGACGCGATGGACACATGTCTCCTGCCGTACGTCAGCTCCGCATATATCTCGTCCGAAAGAACAAGTATATCGGTACCGCGCAGCACCTGTGCGACAGCCTCGAGCTCGTCGGCGGTCATGATAGCGCCGGTGGGATTGTTCGGATAGGGGAGCACGAGCATCTTGGTACGCGGGGTGATAGCCGCGCGAAGCTGCTCGGGAGTTATCTTGAAGCGGTCCTCTTCTTTTGTCTCGAGAAAGACGGGTGTGCCGCCCGCCATGGTAACGATGGGTCCGTAGCAGACAAAGCTCGGCACGGGAACGATTACCTCATCCCCGTCGTCGACGCATGCGCGTACGGCAAGGTCGATAGCCTCGCTGCCGCCGACGGTGACAAGAATCTCGTCCTTTGCGTCGTAATGCAGGTCGAAGCGACGGTCAAGATAGCGTGCTATCTCATCGCGGAGCTCCTGTGTGCCGCTGTTCGAGGTGTAATAGGTCTTTCCCTGTTCGAGGCTGTCGATAGCAGCCTCACGTATATGCCACGGGGTGACAAAGTCGGGCTGACCGACGGTCAGCGAGACAATGTCCTCCATCTCGCCGAGGATATCGAAGAACTTTCGTATCCCCGACGGCTGAAGCGACTGTGCCTTTTTAGAGAGCACATTTTCATAGCTGTTCAAATCGTGTACCCTCTTTCATCGTTGTCGATTATAGTATAGTTAACGCCCTTATCCTTATACTTTTTAAGCACGAAGTGGGTCGCGGTGGAGACGATGGAATCGAGCGGCGCGAGCTTCTGCGCGACAAAGAAGGCGACCTCCTTCATTGTTCTGCCCTCGATAAATACGGCAAGGTCGAATCCGCCCGACATCAGATAAACGCTCTGCACCTCGGGAAAATTACGGATCTTCTCCGCCATACGGTCAAAGCCGCGTTCACGCTGCGGAGATACCTTAAGCTCTATCAGGGCGGTAACATACTCGCGGTCGGTCTTATCCCAGTCGATAAGCGTCTTGTAGCCGACGATAACGCCATCCTGCTCATACTTCTTTATCATGTCTCTGATATCGCCGACTTCCTTATCGCACATTACCGCGAGCTGCTCCGCGGTGAGGGTGCTGTCGTTTTCCAGCAGGCGAAGTATAGCATTATTTTCTTTCATTTCTAGTTCCGTCCTTTCACCGCCCGCCGTCGGCGGGGGATATTATTATTTTATTATACATGATTTCTCCGATTTTGTCTATATCTTTCTTATATAAAAAGGGAAAACAGCCCGCGATGCGAGCTGTCCTTTGATATTACGGTATCCGCCGCCGTAAATACGGCAGCGCGGATAAACCGAATAAGCTCAGATAAGCTTCGTAACTATCCCCGCAATAAGCGCGCCGAAACACGAGCCCGCGGCAACGGTGAGCAGACCGCGCTCGAAGAACGCGAGCACAACGCCGACGATAAAGCCGCAGAGCGACGGGATAAACGCCCCCGTTGACGAGAACACCGCGGGCACGGTCATAGCCGTGAGAACTGCGTACGGCATGTAGTAGAGCACCGAGCGGATGAAGCGGCTCTCTATCTTGCGGCGGAAAAGCACGAGCGGAAGCATGCGGATAAGATACGTTACCCCCGCCATTACGGCAAGGTAGATAAGAAATGTAGAAAAGTCCTTCATTCTGCCGCCTCCTCTGCTGCCGCGCCCGCAGCGCCGTTGTCGGTGCCGTCGTTCAGTGCTCTGCCGCCGTTCACATCACCGTTCGCGCCGCCGTCTGTGTTGCCGTTCGCGTTGCCGTTCGCGTCGCTGTTTGCACCACCGTCTGCGTCGCTGCTCGCGTCGTCTGCGTCGACGTCTTTTATCGGTGCGACGGCTGCCATTATGACCGCCGATGCGACACCCGCGATAATAATCACAAAGCCGCCCGAAACGCCGCTGAGCACGGGAATAAACTTAAACGCGCAGGATATCGCCGCCGCGATGACCGCGCAGAAAGCAACGGGTGCGCTCTTTCTTGCGGGCGGGAGCACAATAGCGATGAACATTCCGTAGATAGCGATACCCAGCGCATTGACTATCATCTCGGGCAGCAGACTGCCCGCAATGCAGCCGATGAGCGTTCCGCTGCTCCATCCGAGAAACGGCGGGATTATAAGTCCGTACATATACCCGCGTCCGACTGAGCCGGGTCGCGATGCCGCGACGGCATACACCTCATCGGTATTGACAAAGGCGATGACAAAGCGGTCGCCGAGTCTGACATCGGGTGCAAGCTTCTGTGAGAGCGAGACCGACATCAGCGCATAGCGCAGATTGATAACAAGCTGAGCAAGTGCGAGCTCGGCAAGACTGCCGCCCGCAGCGATTATCGGTACTCCCGCGAGCTGCCCCGCGCTTGTAACATTGGTCATGGATATAAGAAGCGTCTCGATAAGCGAGAGACCGCAGCCGGTCGAAAAAATTCCGAAGGCAAACGCGACCGAGAGATATCCGAAGCATATCGGCAGACCGTCGCGCAATCCCTGCGCAAAGCCGCCCTTATTTATCATGGGTGTGCCGTTCATACCATTTTCTTTTTCCTTTCGCCGTTTTTGTCGGCGGGCTTGAAATACTGGTAGAGCCCGCAGCGGAGCATTCCGTTATACAGCCGACGCACCTTGTCCGCACGCGCGCCGAAATACCGCTCGAACTCCTCATCCGATGTCAGAATGTATTTCTGCCACCTACCGAGCTCGCTCCAGCTCCTGCCGATATCGCGGTAAAGCCGATGTATCTGCTCGGGCGTGCCCATGCGTTCGCCGTACGGCGGATTGCAGACGATAGTGCCGCGCCTACCGCCCGTAGTCACCTCACGTGCATCGAGACGGAAGAGCTTTACGCGGTCGCTGACCCCCGCAAGACGCGCATTCTCTGCGGCAACGCCGAGTATGTCGGGGTCGATATCCGAGCCGAACGTCTCAAAAGCGGAATCTCTGCGTTCGGCGTCGGCTGCCTCCTCACGCGCGTCACGCCACAGCTGCGGCGGAAACATCGGAAACTCCTCCGAGCAAAAGCTGCGCGAGCAGCCGGGTGCGCGACGGGTCATTATCATAGCCGCCTCTATCGGGATGGTAGCCGAGCCGCAGAACGGGTCCCACAGCAGCACCTCCTCGCGCGGACGCGAGATAAGCGCAAGCGCAGCGGCAAGCGTTTCGCGCAGCGGAGCCTCGCCCGCCTCGGCTCGGTAACCGCGCTTATGCAGTGCGGTGCCCGACAGGTCTATCATCAGAGTCGCCTCGTCCTTGAATATGAAGAACTCGACCTGATATTTTATCCCCGTCTCGGGCAGCATGCGCAGCCCGTAGACGCCGCCGAGACGGTCGGCGAGCGCTTTTTTGACTATGCTCTGGCAGTCGGGAATGCTGTACAGCTGCGAGCGGACAGCATGTCCCTTAACGGGGAATGCGTCTTCCCTGCCGATAAAGCGCTCCCACGGCAGTGCTTTTGCACCCTCAAAGAGCGCGTCGAAGGTCGGTGCGGGAAAGCTGCCGAGACTGACATACAGCCGCTCTGCGGTGCGCAGCCACATATTGCAGCGCGCGGCGGCATCTACACCCGCGCGGAAGCCGACTCTGCCGTCCATCGTAAAGGTGCGCTCATAGCCGAGCGCGTCTATCTCCTCACCGACAAGCCGCTCGAGTCCGAACAGACAGGTCGCCACGTAGTCGAGACGGTCTCCGTCATTTTCGGGCATGCTCCCGCGGGGCGTAAGCGTCTCCGTGACGCGGTCTTTTGCTTTGTTTTCTTTCATCTGCTACTCCGTATGCGGGCACTGCCCGCGTTATGTAACCACTCTGTACGCAGGTATCACCCACGACATATCTCCGTGCGCACCAACGTCAATCGCCGTTTTTCGCACAAATAAACAGTAAAGCCGCCCGCCGCCACATGGGCAGCGGGCAGCAAGGGTACCTGGTCTTGCGCTGTCAGTCCTGTGCTGCAAAACGGGAAATAAGGTGATAGATATCCTTATCGGACTCGCACCATACCTCACCCCACTCCATCGAATAGATGGCGCCGAGCATGGATTTTGCGCTTACTACAAACGCTCTGTCCTTATCGGTCAGATAGACATTTCCGTCGTAGCCTGCCATGATTTTTACGAAATCATTGATATCGGTCATCGTGTCGAGGTTGATTTTAACTCTCATCATATATCCCTCCGCCTGATTTAGCTTCTTGCGGCTTCATTGTAGCACAAAGGCGTGCGTTTGTCAACAACACATCGGCGTTTTTCGCGCAGCGAAAAAGGTTCTGGATACACGCGCGCAGAGCGCACCCGCATATACGTTTAAATCGGAGATGCTGCGTCAGCTGCCTCCTCTGATATTCGCAGCATTTCTGTGTAATATATGCGCGGCATTTCAGCCGAAGACTGTCTCGCCGCCCTGCGTGGCTGCGGTAAGCTCGTCAAGACGGGCTTTTATTGCCTTCATATCGATGAGCATATCGTCCTTCTTACGCGGGTCGCGGAGAAGCAGCGACGGATGATAAACGGCGGTTATCCATACGCCCGCCTTCTGAATCCACTGCCCGTGCTCGCGGGTTATACGATAGTCGGGACGGATGAGCCGCATTGCGGATATTCTGCCGAGGCAAACGATGATCTTCGGCTTTATGAGCTTGACCTGCGCGCGCAGATAGCCTATGCAGAGATCCTGCTCTCCCGGCAGCGGGTCTCGATTGCGGGGCGGGCGGCATTTGAGCATGTTGGCTATGTAAACGTCTTCACGCGGTATGTCGACCGCGTAAAGAAATTTGTCGAAAAGCTGTCCCGCTCTTCCCACAAACGGCACTCCCGTCAGGTCCTCGTTTTCTCCGGGCGCTTCGCCTATAAACATCAGATCGGCATTTCTGTTGCCCGTGCCGAAAACGCAGTTTGTTCTCGTCCCGCTGAGCGGACATTTTGTGCAGCTGCGGCATTCCGCCTCAAGCGTCTCCCATGTCAGTTCCATCTTAGTTTCTCCTGATTGTGTATTTTGAAATTCCGTTATTTTGTACGTCCGTCCGATTCAGGCAAGAGCGCCCAGGCGCTCGACCGCGCGGCTGCATATCTCGCTGCAATGCTCGGCAAGATAGCCCTCGGATATGTAAAATACCTCACCGAACTCGGACATAACATCGCTCCCGCGCCCGCACGGCATGACAAGCAGATAGCCGCCGTCGTCGATGCGGTACGCCCTGCCGTCGCCGTCTCCCGCGCAAGCCGAAATCGCGCGGCAGAGCCTGAGCAGCAGCTGCATATCGCGCACGCGGCATGCGCGGAGTCGGCAGCAATCGCCGAGACGCGTGACGAACATCTCGCAGCCGCCGCCCTGTGATTCGAATATCTGTACCATTATCCTGCTGCCCGACCCGTCAAAGCCGGTCTTTCTGCGCGCCTCGCGCAGTATCTCGCGGATAACGTGCGGCGCTCTCTCCGACGCGCAGTCGATGCAGCCCCCTGCGATATTATATAAAAGCATATCCTCGGCGGACAGTTCTATCTTCAGTCCGTCATCTCCTATGCGTGTAAGTTCCATATTTCAAAGCCGAGCCTTTCCCGCGCGGCGCTGCCGCACGATGGTTTACTACCATTATACTCGGTCAGCGGGAACTTTGCCACCCTTAAATATCGGTAGAGCAGTCAGGAAATGCATATCGCGGTGAGACGGGATGCACATCGCAAAGACAATTTTGACGGCAGCCCGGATATCGATGACGGCAAGAATATCCGTCACTGTGCCGGCTGTACGGGGACAGCGGCGGTAAGACAGCTGCGTACTCCGAAATCATTCGCGCAGAGCGCGCCGTAGCCGTAGTGCGCACAACCGATGCAGCCCGAAATATCGCGCGAGAGCCGTTCCTGCTCCGCTACCTCGCCGCCGTCCTGCCACAGCGATGCTTTGTAGTCGGCAAGCGAGAAGATGAGCGGAACACCGCTGCCGGCCGTCGCGTCGCCCCACCACCGCATGAGCTCGAGCGCGGGCGCTGCGGGGTCGTCGCGGCGGAAATATATCTGCGGGGACAGAAAATCGACCGCACGGGTGCGTACCCATTCGAGCGCGTCTGCATATATCCCGTCATACGCCGAAAAGCCGCGTGTATCGCTGCCGCGCGGGTCAAGCGAAGAATTGCGCCATATGCCGAACGGTGAAACACCGAAAACGCAGCGGACACCGTCGACCGTCGCGACGGCATCGGCAGCGCCGCTGTTCACAGCACCGCCGTTCACAATACCGTCATTTGCAGCACCGTGCACCGCCTCCGAGCACAGCGCTATGAGCTCATTTATATTCGCGCGGCGAAAATCGTCAAGCTCCGCGTCCCCGCCGTACCTTGCGTAGCTGTCGCTGTCGTCCCACCCGTCCGCGGCGGACGGATAGGGGTAGAAATAATCGTCGAAAACTACACCGTCGACGGGATACTCACGCACTATCTCCGCTACGCCGTCGGCAACGAGCCTGCGCACCTCGGGATATCCGGGATCAAACCACAGCCTGCCGCCCGGAAAAGCACAATACTCGGGATGGAGCGCTGCCGGGCTTGACACGGGCAGAGAGGCAAGCGCCTGCTCGCGCGTCTCGCAGACGGAGAGCGTAACGCGCAGCGGATTCACCCACGCAAGCACCGAGATGTCGCGGCTGTGCGCCGCAGTGCAGAGCTCCGTGAGCGGGTCAAAGCCGAACGGCAGCTCTCCGCCGAGCGCGGCGCTGACGGGAAAGATATCCGAGCGGTACAGTGCGTCCGCCGCAGGGCGAACCTGAAAGAAAATCGCGTTCATGCCCATATCAGCGGCATTTTTCACTATTCGGTATATCTCCGCGCGCAGCTCCGCGATACACCCGCCGTCACCCGACGGATAGTCGATTGAATATGCGCTCGCAATCCACAGTGCGCGTACCCCGTCGATCCGCAACGGCACACGCGATGAACCGCGGGCAGCGACGGGTATTGCGGCACACGCCTTGTCGGGCACGGTACCGCCACCCGATTTTGCAGATGCAACACTGTCGTACGATTTCACGGACGCGGCATCGTCGACCGATTTCGCGGGTGCAGCGCCGCCTGCCGTCATTCCCGTGCTGCCGGACATTTCTGCGTCGTCCGGCATCCTTGCACTGTCGAATGATTCCGCGCCGCCCGATGCCACCGACGCGCCCGAGCCGCTTATGCCGCCCGAGCCGCCGATACCGCGTCCTATCACGCCGGGCAGCGCCGTTCCGAACAGGGCCACCGCCGCCATCAACGCCAGCAGTCTGCGCTCGGTGCCGCTGCTGCGTCTGTCTCTGTGTATCATATCAGAAAACCGCCTTTTTTGCAACCTGATTTTTTCATTTTTCCGAAAATCAGTTCAGTATAAGCACCGAAAAATTCAGCAGTGCCGCAAAGCAGAGCCATGCGAGGTATATCCACATGCATAACCCCGAGGCGTAGACGATGCGCCCGAATATCCGCGCGGTAATAAACGCGAGCACTATCATGAGCAGTATGTCGATAAACGCGATGAGAAATGCCCCCGCACCGAAAAAGAGCGGATACCACAGATAGTTGAGCAGCAGACCGAGCATGAACAGGAAAAGCGAGCGATATTTTTCGCTCTCGGGCGCGCGGCAATTCTCGCCGAGCACCGCACCCGCCGCGCCGCCTATCAGCAGATATATCACCGTCCACACGATGGGAAAAACGAATGCCGGCGGGGTAAATGCGGGCTTATGCACCACCGAGAACAGCGAGCGGTCGCCGCCGAGCAGGGCAACGAGCACGCCGACGACAAGCACAAGCAGAGCGGATATAATCGTCGGAGCGGGCTTTATACAACCGAGGGATGATACCGTTTTTTTGATAACACGACCCATAAGCATACCTCTCAGAATGGATTCCGGCACGAAAAAAGAACGGACCGGTCCATAAAGTATATGTACCGTATCCGTCCTTATATTCACATGTGCTGCATAAGCCGTGCGCGATGCTGCCATCGGGGCGCGGACAGGCATCAGCCGCAGCAAACCAAATTTTACACGTCAGGTATGCTCGGGGAGAGATAAAATCGTTTGGAGTGTTCGATTTCGTCGTGCAAGGCGTACTACCGTACGTCGCGCGGCGAAATCGGGCGCAGAAAAAGCGAAAACATTAAATTTCAAGCAGGAATCCG
>OIYS01000054.1_pt1 | contig 77726 bp, 86 predicted proteins | sample 1588271 | NCBI WGS metagenome assembly OIYS01 (sample SAMN03283286) | human gut metagenome | biome: human-associated habitat; material: feces | host: Homo sapiens | place: Peru | collected 2012 | reverse complement strand
TTAAAGGTGTGTTAAAAAATCAAGCATATACACATCTGATTTGTGCTGCCCAAAATATGAAAAATATAGCAATTAAGAGATCAAATATAGATAATAATAAGCAAAATATGCTTAACTTTACTGATATTTTTATAAAAATAATGTTTTTTTATTCAAAAATTCTTTCAAACAAAAACCCTAGTTTTTAAAAACTGGGGTTTGTCTACAGTCTGAAATAACCCACGGGTTATCTTTTTTAGTTGCAATCTTCACAGTGACAGTCATCACAAGAACATTCTTCTTCATCACCACAGTGGCAATCAGAGCAATGACAATCTTCACAAGAACATTTATTTTCTCCTTCAGTAATTTTGATTGCATTTACAGGACAAGAAGAAATAGCATTTTGTAAGTTTTCACTTTCAAGATTTTCTTGTGAAATAGCCTCAGAAAGACCATCTTCATTAAAGTCGAAATGCTCGCTATCAATAGCTACGCAAGCACCGCAACCAATACATTTTTCATCATCAACAATTATTTTTTTCATTTATTCCTCCTTTTTCATTATAACACAGCATTTAAAAAATATGTAAAAAATTTGACAAATATAAAAAATATGATAAAATATAACCTCGTCAAAAGGGGAAAGACTATGAAAGTATATAGAATTGCAAATAGATTAGAAATAGATAATTTTTTAGAAAATAAATCATTTAGTAATGTTGGAAGTACTTTTAATGAAACTTGTAAGAATAATTCTCATCATTACAAGAAAAATACTTTTTATATGCATTTTTTTGATAGTAAAGATGATATATTTTATTTTAATAGTCCTTTGAAAAGATTTTTATGTACATATAATATTCCTGATGAAGTAACTAAAGGATATTTAGGACTTGGAAAATATATTTCCAAATATGATTCAAGTAAAGAAGATTATGTTTTAGAATATGCTATTCCAAGTAAATTAATTAAATTAGAATATTTAGAAAGCATTGAAGTTTTACCAGTAAGTTATACATTTAAAGAATTTTTACAAAGTGGAGAATATAATAGTCAGATGATTTATAGTAAAGAAGACACAAATTTATTAAAAATGTAATAATTTAACTTTAATAAGTTAAAAAATTATGGTATCATTAAATAGTAGAGGTGTTTTAGTATGGATGAATATGGACAAAAAATTCCAAGTAGAGCTTCGAGAAATCAAGAACTATATAAAGAAATTAGTAAAACAGAGCTTGATAATTATGAAGTTAGAAGTAATGAGGCCGTAATTGGAGATAATAAAGGTAGTATTGATGTAGAAAAAATTAAAAGTATATTAGATACTCATTATAAAGATGCTCCCAAAAGAAGAAGTATTGCTATTGAAGATGAAGAAATTGTTAAGACTAAAGCCGAAGAAACTAAAGAATATGATATTAATGTAATTTTGGATAAAGCAAGAGAAGTTAAAGAAGACGATTATGAAAAAGAAAGAAATAAAAAACTTCGTAATACAGGATTTGATATATTAAATAGTTTAGACTTTAATGAAGAAAAAGAGGAAAGTACTCATAAAGTAAGTGATAAAACAGCTGAAGAACTTGCAAATTTAATTAATACAATTTCAATAAATGAAAAAGCTATTAAAAAAGCGAGTGAAGAAAGTGATCCTCTTGCATTACTCGAGGATTTAAAAGGTAGTGATAATACTGAAGTTATCGAAGGAATTCATGATGATAATGAAAAAACAAAAGAAACTGTTTTCGAAGAAATTAATAGTAATGAAGTAAAAGAAAATACAACTTCATTAGATAAGTCATTTTTTACAGAATCTACAAAGTTTAAGAAAGAAGATTTTGATGACTTTTCTGATATTGAAGATAGTAAATCATCAGTATTTGTAAAAATAATCATAGTTTTATTAATACTTGCTTTTGTAGCAGGAATAGTTATTTTAGTAAAATCATTTTTATAACATATAATTTAGTATGAAATTAAATGAAAGACTTAAAAGAAAATATTATATTTTGATAACCTTTTTAATAAGTCTTTTTTTGTTTATTATAATTTTTAGTTTATATAGTGAAAAACTAAATCCTAAATTAAATGATTATATTGATTTTTTAGTTAAAGATGAAATATATAAGAAAGTTATTAAAAGTAATAATTTTATAACTAATGAAGAAGTTAATGATATTTTATATATTGATAAAAATAAAAGTAATGAAATAGTTTATTTAGATTATGATATAGATAAAACATATAAATTATTAAATAAATACATTGATAGTTTAAAAAAAGATAATTCTAAAAGTAAGATTTTAACAGTACCTTTTTTTATAGCAAGTGATAATATTATTATTTCTTCGCTAGGTCCAAAAGTGAAATTTAAATATGAAATAATAGATAATGTAAAAGGAAAAATTAAAACTAAAGTTACTGATTTTGGAGTTAATAATGCTCTTGTAGAAATGTATTTTGAACTTGAAATAGGGTATTTAGTTGTTATTCCTATGAATAAAAAAGAAAGTGTTTTAAAAACAGAAATCTTAATTTCTTCGAAAATTATTAATGGAAAAGTACCAACATTTTATGGAAAAAATATCTTTAAAGAAAGTGGTGTAAGTACTTCCAATTAAAAAAAAACTATGCTATACTTAATAATAGGTGAGAGTATGAAAAATGGTGTGTTTATTAGTGAAGCATTTACTAGTGCAATTAATGATTATTTAAAGGGTAAGTCACATCCTGAGGGTGTAACATATAATACTTTTTTAGTTGTTGTAATAAGACTTCTTACACTAATTTATGATGAACTAGATATATTAAATCCTTTTTATTTAAATAATGAGCAAGCTTTAAATGATAACTTAGAAAAGTATGGATATTCATATAATAATATTTGTGCTTTTAAAAGAGCCTTTAACCATTTTTATGAAATAGAAAATTCTGAAGACTTTATTAATTTACAAAAAATGCTTATAGATATGTTTGCTCTTAAGAAAAAAAGTATGGATTTAAAAGAAAGTGAAATAGATAGTTTTAAAGATTTATTATATACGGTAAAATCACCTAATCCATTAATAACATCTTATAACTTTTTAATGGCAAAAGATGTTAATGAAATAGAAAATTATTTTGAAAAAATAGTTAAAGAAAATGTTTATAAAAAGAAAGAAAGAGAAAAGAAAAAATTAAATATAGATGCTTATGAAATTTTAAAATATTCTTTAGAGGATATTAATAAAATGGATGCTGACCAGCTTGATGAAGTAAATAAAAAGGTATATAATTATTTTGATATTAATGAAAATGCAATTAATAAGGATTATTTACTTGATAAGGCAGTATTTGATTTTAATAATCCAAAACCATCATTTTCCACAGGTAATGGATATGTAGATATTTTATTAATACTTTCTATAGTGGTAACACTAGGACTAGTAATATTCTTATTAACAATATTTGTTTTTTAGGGGGATAAATGAAAATAACAATTAATAATAAAACATATGATGTAATAAAAAATGAAAAAGATGCAATAGATGAAGAAGTTTTAAAAGAGGCAATAACTGAATACTTTGAAAATTTTGATTTTATAGTGGGTGATTGGGCTTATGGAAAACTTCGCTTAAAAGGTTTTAATGATAAATCAAATAAAAATTTTAAACCAATTAATGATATAAAAAATGTTGATAATTATATTGAAAAATATTGTGCGTATGGTTGTAGATATTTTATTTTAAAAGTTATTGAAAAAGATAAGTGATTTTGATATAATTTAATTATCATATGAAGGGATTGATATAGATGAGTAAGATTAGGGTAAATTTAACAAGTGGAAATGTTTTTGAAAAACCGTTAGTAACTTGTTTTCAAGGAACAAGTGCAAACTATGTTGTTTTTGATAACGAAATGAATGGTTCAATGGGACTTCCAATTATTTGTATAAGTAAATTAAATGGAAATAGATTAGAGAAGATTTTTGATCAAAGTGAATGGGCTAGTGTAAAAGAAAATTTAAAATCAATTATAAGTGGTTCAACTCTTATGTATTTAGAGGTTCCAGAAAATTTAAGTGCACAAGATGATTTCTTTACACAACTTACTTTACCTGTTGCATCATTTGATGTATTAAAAAGTAGTTATAATCCTCCGAAACCTGAACCAGAGGTAATGCCTGCACCACAACCTGAAGTAGCTCCAGCACCAGTTCAACCTGCTCCAGAGGTTATGGAAACTCCAGCTCCTCCGGTAATGGATGGACCAATATCTTTTGGAGGTATGAATGCTGTAAATGCTGCTCCAGTTATGCCAAATATGGGTGCTCCAGTTATGAATAGTAATCCAACTGCAAACCCAGCACCACAAATGATGGGAATGAATGATATGTTGGGACAAACAAATCCTATGGCAATGCAAAATGGAATAGCTCCGATGAATAATCCTATGCCAAATGTAAATAATCAAGTGCCAAATCAAGAACCAGTTTCAAACATAAATTATGCAGATTTAAAAGAAACATTTATGAAATCTTGTGAGAATATGTTTGATGCTTTAGTAAAAAGATTTGAAAATAAATAACTTTCATAAAATTGAAAGTTTTTTTATATATTATAATATGAAAGATTTAATTGAGTATTATTATAATTTAGTAATTGATAAACTGTTTATCGAGGTTGATAAGTATCATTTTATTTTAAATAACCATGATTTTTATTTTGTATATTTTTCTAGAACTAAAGAGGATCTCGAAGATATTTTATTTGTATCAAATGAATTAAAACAAAAGGGTATAAATGTTCATAATATTAAGTTAAATATTAATAATAGTTATTTAACAAAGGTAGATGGACTTGATTATGTTTTACTCGAAGTATTTAATAAAGATGAAATAATAGATATATTTACTATAAATAATTATAATAAGAAGCTTTCATTAAATGGTATAAAAAGTAATCTTTATCGTAATAATTGGGCTTATTTATGGAGTGTAAAAGTAGATTATATAGAAAGCCAATTAAATGAGATTCAGTATGATAAAATAATTGATAATTCAATAGATTATTATATTGGTCTTTCAGAAAATGCTATATACTATGTTAATAATGTAAATTCAAAATATAGTATGTCATCTTTAGATAAAATAGTTTTATCAAGAAAAAGGATTATTAGTCCAAATTATAGTTTAAATTATTTTAATCCACTTTCTTTTATCTTCGATTTAGAGGTTCGTGATATTGCGGAGTATATAAAATCAACTTTTTTTGATAATGGTGATGCTTATCTTGATTTAGAGTCTTATTTAAAAAGTACTAAACTTACAATATATTCATATAATATGCTTTTTGCAAGACTTCTTTTTCCATCATATTACTTTGATATTTATGAAAAGGTTGTTAATAAAAATGTCTCTTCAGAAAAACTATTAAAAATAATAAATAAGGCAAATGATTATGAAAATTTCTTAAAAAAAGCATATGTTTTAATATCAACATATGCTCCTTTAGAAAATATTGAATGGCTTAAAAATTAACATTTATAATGCCCTTGATATCAGGAATTTCCTCCTTAAAAAAGGTAAGAAGATTCTCATTAATTGTATTATCTTGATATAAACAATTTGCACAAGCACCATAAAGTTTAATATAGATATAACCATCTTCATATTTTACAAATTCAATGTCGCCACCATCCATATTTAAATAGGGACGAACTTTTTCAATAACATTTAAAATCTTTTCTTCCATATAAATCACTACATTATTATAGCATTTTTTTTGAAAATATGGTAGAATTTTGTTTGTGAGGAATAGTTTATGGCAGAATACAGAACGGGTAGTATCGTTAAATGCCAAGTAACTGGAATAGAGAAGTATGGAGCTTTTGTAAATATTGATGGTATTTATAGTGGCCTTATTCATATTTCTGAAATATCAAATGGTTTTGTAAAAGATATTAATGACTTTTTACAAATTGGTGAAATTATTTATACACAAATACTAGATGTAGACGAGGAAAATCATAGGCTTAAATTATCTATAAAAAATATAAATTATAAATCAAATACAAAAAGTAAAGTTAAGGAATCTAGACTCGGATTTTTACCTTTAAAAAATCATTTAAATACTTGGATTAGTGAAAAACTATCCGAAATAAATGAGAATAATCAAAAGTAGGTTATTCTTTTTTTATTTATAATATAAAAAAAACTTCCATATGGAAGTAATTTTTAAATGGTGCCCGAGGCCGGACTTGAACCGGCACGGGTTTTAATGCCCGCAGGATTTTCGTACCACTATAACTTTCGTTACCAAACATAATTTGTTTGTAGTCTGGACTTTCTCTTTACCTTATCAATGTGACTTAGGTATTGCCCGTCAAGTCTCTACACCTTATTTGCGATTTCTATAATTATCTGTCAATGCATGACAATTAGGACATAACATTTTTAAATTATCAAACGAATTATCTTTGTTATTTCCATTTACATGATGTAACTCCAAAGGAATATTAACACCATTCCATTTTTCTAAGCCACAAACTTCACATTTTAAAGGTTTCATTTTTTCCTTAATTAATCTGCATTTAAGTTTATAACTTGTTATAGGAATTTCATTATTAAAATATTTTTCAATAGGTTTTATAGCTGCAGGAGAATGATTAACATTCCAACCCTGACCTAAAAAGTGATTAGTATCAACTTGATATAAATTAATATATTTATCAAGCACTCGGTAATTACCGCCATATGGAGTTAAGCCTAATTTCAACAAGCATTCTCGTTTACTTCTAGAATTATTAACAACATTAGTAATTTCACTTTTAGAATATTTTAATTTCAAAATCCCCTCCGCAAATCTTGGCTCGGGATTGCCATCAGCGTTATCTGTAAGGTTTCCCCGAATTTGAGCAAATTCACTTATCGGATTTCTCACGATAGTGCTCAAGGCCTTCCAACTAAGTAAGAGGCCCTAAGTCCTGTGCGTCTACCTATTCCGCCACTCGGGCAGGCACTGTCTTAATTAATAAGACTTCTTAATTATAACTTTTTTTTTAAGTAAGTGCAATACTTTTTTGCTAAAAATCTGAATAATATGTGAAAATGTTTCTATTTTTTTACTGAAATTATATATTTATAGTAAAAAGTTATAAAATATATTAATTTTTTACAAAAGTTAATTGACAATTGAAAATAGTTTATGCTATAATCAAATTGCGCTTGAAGAAATGGAGGAATACCCAAGTCCGGTTGAAGGGACTGGTCTTGAAAACCAGGAGGTCGGGTGACCGGCGCAGGGGTTCGAATCCCTTTTCCTCCGCCAATTTAAAATTTATATCGCGGGATGGTAGCAGTCTGGTAGCTCGTCGGGCTCATAACCCGAAGGTCGTAGGTTCAAATCCTTCTCCCGCAACCAATGGTTCCGTGGTGTAGTGGTTATCACGTCTGCCTGTCACGCAGAAGATCGCGGGTTCAACTCCCGTCGGAACCGCCATTTATTTTGGCTTCATAGCTCAGTCGGTAGAGCAGAGGACTGAAAATCCTTGTGTCGCTGGTTCAATTCCCGCTGGAGCCACCAAGTATTAAAACAAGAAGTCTCAGAATGAGATTTTTTTTATTCTAAACATTTAAGGAGGTTTATTTCTTGTCGCAGATTAGTAATACAGCATTTGATACTTTAATAGAGTATATAAAAAAGAATAAAAAGATTGACGAAGAATTAAAAAGGTTTTTAGATGATTTTCGCAAAGATAATTGCTATTTTTTAATCAAAGCTTATTTTGCGATTGACACCTTAAAAAAGGATTATGATTACACGTTTACCACTCTTGGTTTAAGAATGATATTTTTTTCAAATTTTACTAAACCTGAAAATGTGCTTTTAAATGAAGCTGTCGCGTCATTAGAAACCGATAATTACAAAGAGGCAAAGATATACTACAAAAATTTACTAAATATGTTTCAACTATATGGCCTTACTAGTCAGAAAGATTTAATAAAAAAATATGAAGAATGCTTAAAATTAAAGCAAACTGAGAACTTGGATATATTTAAATCTTTTGCCCGTCAAGCATTGGATACTGGTGATATAGTTTTGATATCAAATTATCCAGAAGAAAAGTTAAATTCTATTCTTAATATGAACACCATTGGCGGAGTGCTTTGTATAAAAATCCACACTTTAGAGGGAACGAAATTAATGCTTAAAACTAGATCAAACGAAAAGTATTCAAAGTCAAAATTTTCATCAATGATAAAAAAAGCTGATAATTATTTTAAGATAGGAGATTACGGCAGTTCACTTTCTTGCTATAAAAAACTTCTGCAGATTTCACATAGTTATTATGTTTACTTAATGTTGGGAAACATTTATTTCAAGCTAAAAGATTTTAAAAAGAGTCTCGATTACTATTTAGTTGCTAAGGCGATAAATCCTGATGCGTTATCTAATGACATGATGAACAAATGTCGATTTCAAAATTATGATGAAATTAAGCCGGAATTTTATATGCAAGAAAATGATTTCTATGATAATGCTTCTTTGGATTTATATAATATTTCGGATGCTCAACTGGAATATCTATCCTCTGATGACTGCGAAAGTTTAATGAACGGATTTGCCAATTTAAATTTAGGCAATGAACAAAAGTGTATTGTGCTTTTAGCTGTTGCTAAAGAATATTATAGATTAAAGCAATTTGATGATGGTGACCGTATAGTTAATTATGTTAAAAACGTGACAGATAAATCCAAAACTGTTTTAAAACTGTTAAAAGACGTGCTACAACGTCGTATGTTTTATTGTAACTCATTAGAAAAAAACGAGTTTATAAGTGAAATTGTAAGAAAGCGGGTTTTAATTAGTTAGACTGTTGAAATAGTGAATTATTAAAAATTATCAAATTTTAAAAAAAGTGATTGCTTTTTTGGAATTAGTGTTATATAATTAAAATGCATTTTCGATATGCACAGAGTGTTGTGCGCCCATAGCTCAATTGGATAGAGCGTTAGACTACGGATCTAAAGGTTGGGGGTTCGACTCCCTCTGGGCGTACCAAGTATCGAGAAGTAGCACAATTTGGTAGTGCACTAGGTTTGGGACCTAGGGGTTGCAGGTTCAAATCCTGTCTTCTCGACCAGTTAAATTTATACAGTACACCAAGTACTGTTTTTTTATGCCCCTAGGTCCTTTACAAAATAACTTTTTCAAATAAATCGCCAATGCTAGACAATTCGATTCTAAAAGCTGTTCCGTGATCCTTGACGTATTCACCATATTCTTCAGAGTTCATAGCCTTTAAATTAAATATTATAAAAATTTTATTTTTTTCAACCAAGTCTAAAAAGCTTTCAAATTGTTTCAAACTAAAAACGTTCATGCTTGTGTATTTGTAATAAGTGACACCACTATATACGTAGTCATAACCCGTAACAATAGCTAAGTAGGACAATTTTGTTTTTAGACGTTCTTGTAATTTTCTAAATTCCCAATAATAGCTATCATCAATTAAATATAAGTATCTATTATAAACTTGCAATATAATCTTCTTCATTTCTTTACTAACATAAAGTTTAAAATAGTATTTTATCGGATTCAGCTCATTAAAGCTGTATCTTATTTCTTTTCGAAAAATAAAGTCAGCATTTTTCCTGTAACCATATTCTTTTAAAAGATCTTTTGTGGTCTTTTTATCTATGTTTTCAGGAGTTAAATTAAACAAAGTTATCGGTGATTTAGAATATCCCAAATGTGTTTTAATTTCTATTCCTAAATAGTCAGGCTTGAAACTTTGATCTTCTTTTTTAGAAAGTAGTGTTTCAAATGTATAGCCAATTCCGGTTGAGCCACCTCGCAAACTTTTTATCAATCCCATATTTCTTATTCTATAAAATTCGCGATACAAAATTTTAATTTCTTTTTTCATGTACAAATCCTTTCTTTGACTGAATATTAAATAACAATAATTCGAAAAAATTTGTCACATATTAGTATGCTTTTTAAAATTGTCATAAAAATGTAAAAAAATATATCTGTTTAATATTTTTACTTTTATTTGTGTTAAAATATAGTAAGGTGATTGTATGAAGAAAACTTTTGCAAAACTATTATTGATTTCTATTGTATTATTTTATTTTCCATGTGTAAATGCCAAGACAAAAAAGGCCGTTCAAACGGAAAAAATAGAAGTTCAATTAAGCAAATGTGTTGATGGTGATACGGCGACTTTTACAGTCAATGGTGATGAGAAAAAAGTGCGATTTCTTGCTATTGATACCCCGGAAAGTGTTCATCCGAAGAAGAAAAAGGAACCATTTGGCAAAGAAGCCAGTGATTTTACCTGTTCAACTTTGAAAAGTGCTCAAAAAATTGAAATTCAATATGATGCCAATAGTGAACAGACTGACAAATATGGCAGACTACTAGCGTGGGTGTGGGTTGATGATGTTTTATTAGAACAGTTACTACTAAAAAACGGTTACGCTAAAGTTGCCTATATATATGGAAGCTATAGCTATTTAGATGATCTATGTCAGGAAGAGAAAAATGCAATTGATAATTCATTAGGTATTTGGTCGATTAATAAAAACACTGATGGCTACTGCACAACAATTGATTATGCTGATGGAAAATTACTTTCTTTAGTATATTACACTGTTACATTTAAAAGTAAAGATAAAGAAGTCGTAAAGAAAGTTAAAGCAAACGAAAAAATTAAAACTTTGACACCTTCAAAAAAAGATGGCTTTATCTTCAAGGGTTGGTATCTAGGTTCACAAAAATATGACTTTTCTAAGCCAGTAACTGAAGATCTTACTTTAACAGCCGAGTATTCTATAGATTATAAATATTTAATAGCTTTGGTTGGAGTACTAATTATATCCATGATGGTTAAAACAACTAAGAAAGGCCGAAAAAAATGGAAAAAATAATAAAAAAAGTCCTTTCTATGATAGAAAAAAATGGCTTCGAAGCGTATGTCATTGGAGGCTATGTTAGAGATTTCCTTTTAGGAAAACATAACTATGATATTGATATATGCACTAATGCCTTGCCTAAAGATTTGAAAAAGATATTTCCTTATGCATCAACTGGTATATATGGTTCAGCATCCTTTAAACTAAAAAAATACAACTTTGAAGTAACAACTTATCGTGAAGAAATAGATTACAAAGATAGACATCCAAAAAGTGTTAAATACGTTAGTAATCTTATTGAAGATTTAAAACGTCGCGATTTTACTATGAATACGATATGCATCAACCAAAAAGGGCAAATTATAGATATATTTAAAGGCTCTAACGATATAAATCTCAAAAGAATAGAAATGGTCGGTAATGTTTCAAAAAAAATGAATGAGGATCCTTTACGTATTTTTAGAGCGATAAGATTTGCTACTATATTAAATTTTGAGCTAAGCAATGAAATTTTTTCTTTCATTTATAATCATGCCGAATTAGTAAAATCCCTTTCGTATTCTAGAATAAAAAATGAGTTAGATAAGATTCTTTTAAGCGATAATTGTTTAAAAGGCATTGACTTATTAAATGAACTAAGGATATTCGAGGTTATAAATATTAAATGTGAAAATATCAAAAAAGTAGAAGATTTATGCGGTATGTATGCTCAAATGAATATTAATTGTGATTTGCCGTTTACAAAGGAAGAAAACAATCATATAATAAAAATTAAATCCATTATCAAATATGGCATTACCAACAGATCCCTATACGAAAACGGATTATATCTTTGTACCGTGGCAGCTCAAATACTTAATAATGACTTAAAGTTAATAAACAAAATGTATAAGTCACTTGCCATTAAAAGTCCACAGGATCTTGCAATAACTCCAAATAAATTATTGATGATGACTAAAGCATCCGGTAAAGAATTTGGCAATATAATCAACATACTAGTAGAAAAAATACTTGAGGGAACTATGAAAAATGACCGAAAGTCTATTACTAATTATTTGAAAGAGGAGGGTTTTTATCGTGAAAACTAAAGATTTTTTAGAAAGCAAAAATTTAGTTATTAATTCTATATTATTACCATGCATTAGTAAATTTAACTTATCGATTAATGAGTTTTTGCTATTACTTTATTTTATTAATGATGATAATCGTCAATTTGACGTGGCAAAAATATCTAATGTCATTAAAATCGAACCAAATACATGTTTAGAAGCTTTTAACTCTTTAATTAAAAAGAAAGCCATTTTATTAGAATCTAAAAAGAATCCTTCTGGGAAAATATGTGATTTTATTAATTTAGATCCACTATATGTGGAAATTGATAGTGCCGTTTGTGAAAATGAGAAAGAAAAAAATGACATATATACAACATTTGAAAAAGAATTTGGAAGACCTTTATCGTCTATGGAGTACGAAATAATTAAAGCTTGGATATCTAAAGATTTTTCAGAAGAAATGATTTTGGGCGCATTAAAAGAAGCCGTTTATAACGGGGTTAGGAATTTAAGGTATATAGACAAGATATTATTTGAATGGAAGAAAAAAGGACTTAATAATCAAAAAGATCTTGAAAATTATTTATCAAATCGTAGTAGTAAATCTCCTAAAAAAGAACTATTTGATTATAATTGGTTAGATGATGAAAATAACGAATGAAAAGTTAACTAGTTTATTAAACGAAATAATTCCAAGTCCTCGGTGTGAGCTAATCTATAATCATGACTATGAGCTGCTTATTTCAACTGTATTAAGTGCCCAATCCACGGATAAAAGAGTTAACGAAGTGACTAGGGCCCTTTACAAAAAAAGTCTTCTAGAAATCTCTAAAATGAGTTTATTAGAAATAGAAAAAATTATTAGACCGGTTGGCTCTTATCATAAAAAGGCTGTTTTCGTAAAATCTATAGCAGAGCATTTATTAAAAGACTGGAATGGTATAGTACCTAATGATAGAGATTATCTTGAAAGCTTACCAGGAGTCGGAAGAAAGACTTGCAATGTTGTGTTATCGGAGCTTTTTAATGTCCCGGCAATTGCTGTTGATACTCATGTGTTTAGAGTTTCTAAAAGACTAGGTCTTTCTAAAACCAGTGATGATGTTTTAAAAGTCGAAAACAAATTAAAAAAGTTTTTAAAGAAAGAAGACTGGGGTAGAGTTCATCTACAATTGGTTTTGTTTGGAAGATATTATTGCACAAGTAAAAATCCAAAATGTGATAACTGTTTATTAAAAGATTATTGTAAACAACAAAAAAAGTAGATCATTAATTAAAACGATTTACTTTTTTTATATTAATTTTCAGTTGTTTCACTATCTGTATTATCGTTTGGTGTCACAATATCTTGGATGTTTGAATCAACACTTACTGAAACGGGAATTGATAATCCACTACTCATATTTGCCTTAAAAATACTATAAGCACTTTTTATAATGAAAGTATAATTACTAACTCCAGGTGTTGCTTGATAACTAAAGTTTGTATTATTTGTAAATCCAAGCGAGGTCATATTGCCAGAACTGTCTTTTAAATAAATTTGATATCCTAGTGAACCAATGCTTGAATTGTTATAATTAATACGTTTATTATAATAATTTGTAGCTGCGCTGTAATAGTACTTATTAAAGTGTTCTTGAAGCAGTGAAGTATTTATAGCATCTGGATTACTAATTGGATTCCAAGTGATGCGAATTGTTGATCCATCATAAGTGTATGAACCATTACTAGGATTAGATAATTGACTATATCTTGTAGAAACTTCGGAAGGCTCTGTTCCTTTCTTGAACAATTCAGTGATTCTCATGTTAGCTGGTGTATATTCACTAGGCAATTGAGCAGGGAAGGTTTCCTTTTCAACTTCTACAGAAATAACGCCGGCTGGTTTAGTAAACTTAGAGTTTTTCTTATATATATGTGAACCAAGGTAGCTCATTATTGTTTTACGCATACTACCACCATTATTAGATTTTAAGTAGTATTCTTTAGTTTGTTGATCATAACCAAGCCATAGAGCTATTGCGTAGTCTGGTGAATAGGTAATATTCCAATGGTCTGGTGTTACTCCACTTGGAAGTCCTTTTTGTTCACGAGTTTTTTTATCTGTGTTTGTTGTACCACCTTTTGCTGCAATGTCTGTACCGCTTACAGAGAATCTACCACCAACACCATTTGATTGTGCGGTTTGTAATACGCTCGTAATCATGTAAGCGGTTTCTTCACTCATGACTTTGTTTTTGGTATATTTATTTTCATATTCTTTTTGTGTTGATAAATCAATAGCTTTTGTGAAACTATATGGTGCAATATAATATCCGCCTCTTGCGAAAGCCGCATACGCCGCACTCATTTGAAGAGGATTAGTTCCATTAAATCCACCAATTGCTGCTGATTCAAATAAATCTTTGCCATAATCAATACCTAAACTGTGAACAAAATTAGGAATTATATCTTTATCATCATTATTAACAGCTTGGAAAGCTTGTAAAGCTGGAATGTTTCTTGAAGATGAAAGGGCTTGTCTTAATGTTAATAGGCCTCTATATCCATCATCAGAGTTTGTTATTTTTTGGCCATTTGAATATGTGTAAGGTTCATCGACAAATAATGAGTAAGTCGAACCGTTTTTATATTCCATATAAGGACCGTAATCAAATAATATTTTTGCTGTAGATCCTGGCTGTCTATTAATATCGGTTGCTCTGTTTAATCCTTTAGCCGCATAATTTCTTCCGCCTGACATACCAACTATAGAGCCATTTTTAACGCTAGTTATAGCTGTTCCAAATTGTAAAACATCATTTATCCATTTATATCCTGATCCATCTTCAATGGCAGTAATATGCTTTTGAACGTCGGGGTCAAGGGTAGTGTAGATTGCCATAGGTGTTTTTGTTGGATTTTTACCAGTTTTTTCTTGTACTTCATTAATAACGTAGTCTATAAATGCTTGGTAAGGTGTATCGTTATTTGATTTGTTTTCTTTAAGAAGTGAAGGAATAGAAATTTTGTTAGCTTCTTCGGCTTCTTTTTCAGTTATGTAACCATGTCTTACCATTAATTTTAAAACCGTTTCACGTCTTTTTCCAGTTGTGTTAGGGTTTTTATATGGATCATAAAGTGTTGGGTTTTGGAACATTCCGGCGATTGTTGCTGCTTCGGCTAAAGATATATCTTTAACTGATTTGCCAAAAAAGTATTGACAAGCTTGCTCAACTCCATAAATACCACTATAGTTTAAATTACCATCATAACCAAGCCATTGAGAATTTACATAGAACTCTATTATTTCTTCTTTAGTATATTTGCTTTCTAGCTTAAATACCGCCATATAAATATCAGTAAATTTACGAATTATACCTTTAATACCATGAGCTTCATTTCCAGTATATGTATTTTTAATAACTTGCATTGATAAAGTTGAAGCACCACCAGCACCTTTAAGTCGCATTACTTGTTTTAGCGAAGCCATTAAAAAACGAGCACCATCTAGTCCATTATGTTGGAAAAATCTAGAATCTTCGGTGGCGATAATGGCATCAATTAAAACTTGAGGTAGATCATCATATGTCACAAGCTCGCGGTTTTCTGAACCAATACGGGCCATTTCATTATTATTAATATCGTATAAAACTGTAGCTTCTTTACTATATAGTAGGTTTTGATCAAAATCTGGAGAAGATATTATAATGAATAATGCAAAAATTAGTACCAGCGAAGATATTCCAATTCCACATAAAGCCAAAAAACCTAGAACGAAATTGCCAAGTTTTTTCTTGTTTTTAGGTTTCAAAACTTTTATATTATCTTTATTATTGTTTTTTTTGATATCTTTTTTAATTTTCATATTTTTCTCCTTTATATATTTTATCTATAGCTTCTAAATAATTTATACCTTTTAAATAATTTTCTTTTAGCAAAATTGCTTTTTCTTCAAAGTAACTAAAAGGAATACTTTTTCTTTTTTCAGAATCAATAAAACTAAATAGGTCATTTCCATCTAAGTAATATATCTCATTATTCATAAGAATTATCAAAAAACATATTCCGCCATGATTAATAATTCTTCTCATGTGTACTAATTGATGATCATGAATATTTTTAAGTGGAAAAGAGGTTTTTTGCTTTGTTTCTTTAGCATCAAACTCTATGTAGCAGCCCTTATAAATTCCGTTATAATCTAATGTTGATGGGGCTTTAAAATAAGCTTTAGTGATGTTCTTATAATCAGATTTAACTATTCCAATTGGAGTGGGCTTTTTATAAATTATAGCTTGATCGGTTTCGATATAATAATCATTTGTTTTATTAATTAATTCTTCTAGAGTCATGCCTCTATTAGCATAAGTGATAAATTTGTTGTTATTTTTTTTAATTTTGTTTGGATAATTCAACTTTAATCACCTTATAAATTATACTACACATTTATAATATTTTCTACTCTAGTATTTTTATTTGACATCTTTTGTTTAAAAAAGTCGAAAATCTTGTTTTTTAAATATTTATTCATAAAATAATAAGTGGAGGAAAAATGAGAATAGATAGTGTATTTGATGAGCTAATAAAAGAGGTTTCTTTAGCAAGTTTAAAGCTATTTGATGCTTCACTAGAAAGTCAAGACGATGATAACAAGTCTTGATTTTTCTTTTAGCCTATATTGACAAATGATGACAAAATTTATATAATTGTAACCGTAAGAAGGTGGAAAAATGTATAATGATAGAATTTACTTAACTCCTCAAGAAATACTTGAAAAGGAATTTAAAGTTGATGCGAGAGGCTATAGACCTCAGGAGGTTGATAAATATCTTGATATGGTTATACGTGATTATGCCGAATTTATTTCAATTATTAAATCCAAGGATAAAGAAATAAAAGATCTTACAGAAGATAATATAAAACTTAAACAAGAAATAAGAAGACTTAGAACAACTATTGAAGCTGCTGGTGAAGGAAACAATCAGACAAGATCAATAAATAATATCGATGTTCTTAGAAGAATTAGTCAACTTGAAAAAATTGTTTACGGAAAAGATGAATAATATCTAGGCAAATGCTGCATAAATTATTTATGTAGAGGAAAGTCCATGCTCGCACAACCTGAAATGGTTGTAGTGTTCGTGCTTAGGGAAAAAATAACCTAAGGTAGTGTATACTAACGGCTTCGAAATAACCTTAAATGGTTAGATTAGATATAAAAGTGCCAAAGAGACGAGTTACAAGGGAAACTTTGTAAGTGGAACGTGGTAAACCCCGCGAGCGAGAAACCCAAATTTTGGTAGGGGAACTTCTACAAAGGAATAAAACAGAGTAGGGGACCGCTTATGTGGTAGATAAATATTTGCCCCTTTTTACAAAGGACAGAACATGGCTTATATGGATATTATTTTTTTAAATTGAAGGAGTGAAATGTCTTGGACGAGATTGGCAATTTGCTGAAAAGTACTAGAATAGATTCTGGTATATCATTGCAGGAAGCCAGCAAAGATTTAAAAATCAAAGATGTTATATTAGAAAACATTGAAAGCGGTAAAATAGGAGCTTTTAAGGATATCTTTGAATTAAAAAGAAATTTAAGCGATTATGCGAAATACTTGGGAATTGATGAAAATTACGTAATAAATACATTTAACGATTATATGTATGATTATACTTCAAAAATTCCTGTAAAAGAAATTGAAAAGGCTTATAAAGACCAAGCTAAAGAGGAAAAAGAAACTGTTAAAGTATTATCACCATATACTAAGGCGGTTAATAAAAAAGAAAAATATTTTATTTTAGTGTATGTACTTATCTTTTTACTCGTTATTTTAACTATAATTTGGTCTGTAAAGCAAATAACAGTTGATAAGCATGTTGCGGCAACTATAAGTTATGTGGATTAGGAGATATTATGAATTTACCAAATAAAATTACATTAGGAAGAATTTTTTTAGGAGTCCTTTTAATTATTATGTTATTGATGCCATGGTCTGAGTTGGGAGTTTATTTTCCAGTTTATACAGTCTTTGGTGTTCAAATTAGTTTATTATATATAATAACTGGTATAATGTTTGTTGTGGCATCAGTTACTGATTTTGTTGATGGGTATATCGCTAGAAGCAGAAATATGGTAACAGATTTTGGAAAAGTTATGGATGCCATTGCTGATAAGATTTTAGTAAATGGTGTTCTTATAATTATGGCATATAATAGAATGATACCGCTTTTTGTACCTGTAATTATAATTACTAGAGATACAGTTGTTGATTCATGCAAAATGGTTTCTGGTAACAAGGGAAAGGTTGTAGCAGCGAGTATTTTAGGGAAAATAAAAACTATTTGTATGATGGTGGGAATGACTCTTGCTATGTTTAGCAATTTGCCATTTGAGATTATTCCTTTAAGATTAGATGAAATATTAATTTTGGCTGCGACTGTATTATCAGTAATTTCAGGAATTCAGTATTTTAATAATTCAAAAGAATTTTTATTTCCAAAAGAAAAGAATTAATAAAATGATAATAACAAAAATTGATTTTTTGCTAAGCAAAAAGTCTTTTTTTATGCGTAAATTATACGCAAACAAATGTTTGAAAAAATAATTGACAAAAGAATTGATATGTATTACAATGAGAATGTATTAAAAAAGGAGGCTTTAAAATGGCAAAAGAAGAAAAGAATAAAAATAAGGCATTAGAACAAGTATTAGCAGATATTCAAAAGCAATTTGGATCTGGAGCCATAATGAAATTAGGAGAAGACTCACATGTAAACGTTGATGTAACTTCAAGTGGTTCATTACAACTTGATAGAGCATTAGGAGTTGGGGGATTTCCTAAAGGAAGAATAATAGAAATATATGGACCTGAATCAAGTGGTAAAACAACTGTTGCTTTGCAAGCAATCGCTGAAGTGCAAAAAAATGGCGGTACAGCAGCATTTATTGATGCAGAGCATGCCCTTGATCCAGTTTATGCAAAAAAATTAGGAGTTAATATAAATGAATTGCTTCTTTCTCAACCGGATACGGGAGAACAAGCCTTAGAAATTTGTGAGGCTTTAGTTAGAAGTGAGGCAGTAAATATAGTTGTAATTGACTCAGTTGCTGCCTTGGTTCCACAAGCTGAGATAGATGGTGAGATGGGTGATTCACATGTCGGTTTACAAGCTAGATTGATGTCGCAAGCTTTAAGAAAGCTGTCAGGTACTATTAACAAAACTAAAACAACAGCTATCTTTATTAACCAACTTCGTGAAAAAGTAGGAATTATGTTTGGAAACCCAGAAACTACACCTGGAGGAAGAGCTTTAAAATTTTATTCGACAATTAGGCTTGATATTAGAAGAGCTGAACAAATAAAAAATGGGGATAATGTTATAGGTAATAAAACTACTATTAAGGTAGTAAAAAATAAAGTTGCTCCTCCTTTTAAAACTGCAAATGTAGAGATTATGTATGGTGAAGGCATTTCTAGGGAAGGCGAAATTGTTGATTTGGCCTCCGAGATGAATATCATTGAAAAAAGCGGAGCTTGGTACTCATACAATGGCGAAAAACTTGGCCAAGGTAAGGAGAATGTAAAACAGCTTTTAAGAGATAATCCAGCATTAAAGGAAGAACTAGAAAATAAAATTCGTACTGAGATGGGATTTAATAAATCTGATAAGTCTAATAGTTAGACTTATTTTTTTTGAATAAGAGGTTTTAAAAATTAACATTATAAATATAGATTTATATTAGGAGGGCCTATGTTTGATAATTTTAATTTGGAAGGCTGTATTATATTAAGAGACGCAGAACAAGAAAGAAAAAAGCTTCATCATCCCTATGTAGGAAGTGAACATCTTTTTTTGAGTATTTTAAAAAATAGTAATGAAGTATCCGATATTTTTAAAGAATACAATGTTACATATAACACTTTTAAAAAAGAACTTTTAAGGGTTGTTGGATGTTCAGAATATCAACATAATGATAATTTATATACACCACTATTAAAAAAAATCATTTTATCCGCACAAGAATTTGCTAAGGATGATGAACAGGTAATTAAACCTATACACTATGTTTTGGCAATTTTAGATGAACAAGAGGGGATTGCCTATAGATTACTAATAGCAATGGATGTGGATGTTGAAAAACTTCATAAGGATCTTTTTTATGAAGGTAAAGCAAACTCATCGTTACTTTTTAGTGTTGGCGTTTCATTAAATAAAACTGTAGATTTGGAGGAAAAAATAATCGGAAGAGAAGAAGAAATAAATCGAATTATAGAAGTGCTTTTGCGAAAAAAGAAAAATAATCCATTATTGATTGGTGAAGCTGGTGTAGGAAAGACTGCTTTAGTTGAGGAAATAGCAAGAAGAATTGAAAATGGTAACTGTCCCAAATTTTTAAAGGATAAAAGTATAGTAATGTTAGAAATGGGCTCATTAGTAGCGGGAACTAAATATCGAGGAGAATTTGAAGAAAAACTTACTAAAATAATAAATGAATTAGTGGCTAATAAAAATACAATTTTGTTTATTGATGAAATTCATACGATGGTAAACGCTGGAGGTGCCGAAGGGGCCATTAATGCCGCGGATATAATTAAACCATATTTGGCTAGAGGTCAAATAAAATGTATTGGAGCAACAACATTAAAAGAATATGATAAATATATTTTAAATGATAAAGCTTTAGATAGAAGATTTGAAAAGATATATTTAAATGAACCGAACGACGAGGAACTTGAAAATTTATTAATGCAAGTTAAATGCGAATATGAAAAGTACCATAATGTAATAGTAACAAAAAGAAATATTGATGATATTATTTTTTATAGTAATAAATACATTCAGAATAGATATAATCCCGATAAATGTATAGATATTTTAGATACTGTATGTGCGTATGTAAGATGCAAAAACGAATCAAAAAGTACTAAAGAAAGTAAAAATATTATAGAAAAAATAAAAAAAGATAAAATGCAAGCTGTGAAAAGAAATGATTTTAATAAAGCTTTTTTATGTGCCAAAAAAGAGCTTGCTTTAAAAAATAATTCTTTAATTCAAAACTATACCGTTTCTAAAGAAGACATATTACAAGTTATTAACAAGAAAAATAATGTGCCAAGTTTAAAAATGCACGAAGATATATTAAATAAGCAAATAAAAAACAAGAACTTTATTAATAGGTTTTTAAAGGCTTTATCTATAAACAATGATTCCTTATCCGTAACTCCAACAGTTTTAAGAATCAGGGGTGATAAAGAAGAAAAGGCTAAAATAAAAGAAAACCTTATCAAATGCTATAAAAGTAAATATAATACTTTTATGATTGATATAAAAGACTTATCACCAAGTCTTTTTGAAGAAAAGTTATTTGGGGGTAATATTTATTCAATTGATTATTTATTTAAACCCTTACTAAACAATACTTTTTCCGTAATAATCATTGATAATTATGATGAAGCAAGCGAAAAAGTAAAAGCTATTTTTAATAATATTATAAAGAATGGTAGTTTTAAAAATATGGCTGGTGAAAATATTTATTTTAATAATAGCATACTCATTTTTATGGATAGTACAAATAATAAAAGTAGTGTAGGTTTTATAAGAGAAGAAAAAGAAAGTAATATATTAGATAAAAAAATTATTGATTTAGACAAATTAAAAGAAGAAGATTTTATTATAAATAATTAATCTTCTTCTTTTAGTTTAACTAATACTTCTCTTGGCTTACTAGTACCTGTAGCTGGACCGATTATACCTCGTTCTTCTAACAAATCAACAATTCTAGCGGCTCTATTATATCCGAATCTGAATCTTCTTTGAAGAAGAGAAGCACTTATTTTTCCGGTTTGAATAGCAAATTCGACAACTTCATTATACATTGGATCATCATATTCTTCTTTATCATCTTTATTATCACTTTTTGAAGAATTACTATCTAATTGGAACATAGTTTCATCATATTGAGCTTTTTGAGCGTTGACGCAATAGTCGATAATACGTTTTATTTCATCATCGGAAATATAGCATCCTTGAATACGTATTGGTGTATTTTCGCCCATTGGCAAGTATAACATATCACCTTTACCTAATAATTTCTCGGCACCACTCATATCTAGAATAGTTCTGGAATCAATGTTTGATGAAACCGCAAAGCTTATACGAGAAGGAATGTTACTTTTTACAACACCTGTAATTACGTCCGTTGATGGCCTTTGAGTGGCAACAATTAAGTGAATTCCAGCTGCTCTTGCCATTTGAGTAATACGCATTATAGAATCTTCAACTTCCTTAGAAGCTACTAGCATTAAATCTGCAAGTTCATCAATAATAACAACAATATACGGCATGATAGGATCAATTCTATCAGGGTGTTTTTTATTGTTTTTCATAATAATTTCGTTATAAGAAGTAATATTTTTTGCACCAGCTTCTTCAAATTGATCATATCTTTTTTCCATTTCACTTACAATTTTTTGCAATGCAATCGAAGCTTTTTTAGGATCTGTAACTACTGGCGTTAGTAAATGAGGTACTCCATTATAATTTGAAAGTTCTACTTTTTTGGGATCTACTAAAACGAGCTTCACTTCATTTGGTCTATATCTCATTAATATTGAAGCTAATATTGTGTTAATACATACTGATTTACCACTACCAGTAGCACCAGCAATTAATAAGTGAGGTGTTTTAGCAATGTCCATAACTTTAGGATTACCCATAATATCTTTACCTAAGGCAGCTACGATTTTTCCATCTTTTCCTTTAAAATCAGCGCCTAATATCTCTTTAACTTTAACCATACTAATTTCTGGATTAGGTATTTCAACTCCGATAGTGCTTTTTCCTGGGATTGGAGCTTGAATTCTTACATCTTTAGCAGCTAAAGCCAGAGCAATTTCTTTATTAATACTTAAAATGCGACTTACTTTTGTACCACTTGGAACCACAACTTCATATTGAGTAACAGCAGGTCCAATATGAATGGCAACAACTTTTCCACTTATTTGAAAGTCGGCTAAAACATTTTCTAGAATTTCTTTATTTGTTTTTGTAAAATCATTTGATGTTTTACTTTTATTTACAATAGGATTTTCAAGTAATGACAGTGGGGGAAGTACATATTCTTCAAGATCTTGACGAGTTTTAGGATGATCATCATCTAAAGTTTCTTTATTATCTTTGATTTTCAATTCTTCTACACTTGTTATTACAATGCGGTCATCCTTAGGTTTTTTCTCTTCCTCATAAGTTAAAGTATCGGTATTAAATTCTTTTTCTTTTGGGACATTTCCTTTATTAGAATGTTTAAGATTAGCAATTTTGTTTTTCCAACTATTAATAATTTTTTCAAAGTTAATATCAAATAGTAAGATAAAGCCAAATATTAACATTATTATGGTAACGACTTTTGTTCCGACGTCTCCAAATAAGAAGAATAATCCTGCGGATAATAGTGCTCCGATCATTCCACCACCAATCTCTATAGAGGTTGTTCCACTTGTTAATAAAGCTGTGTTATTTCCTATAGTTGAAATTCTTTCCATATATTGATTTAAAGTAGTTGTTATAATTTCTTTAGCGCCTTTACAATTGTTTATAAAGCCATAATGGCTAGCAACTAAAATAACTGCAAATACAACATACAAACCTATAAGCTTTGCGGAAATGAATTTGGGAGTTTTTCTTTTAATAAGCATATATAGACCTATAAACATTAAAAATATAAGAAGAATCATCCACCATATGCCTGTTAAAAACATAGCAAATTTTTTAATGATTGATCCGACAATACCAAATCCTAGGCCAATAAATCCAATTAATATTAAAATCAGTCCGGTGAGTTCAACACTGTATCCTGAGACTTTACTTTCTGAATCTTTTGTTTTTTTACGTTTTGCCATATTATCACCATAACAATTATATCTTAAAATAGAGAATATTGCAAAAATAAAAAGTAGGGCAAGCCTACAATTTAATAATAACCTTTTTCTAAATAATAATCGAATAACTCTTTAAAGCGATTATAATGAATAATTTCTCTTTGCCTTAAAAACAATAATACTTGTATTACGTCTTCATCTTTAGCAATGTCAATTAAATTTTCGTATGTAGCACGAGCTTTTTGTTCGGCAGCCATATCTTCACTTAAATCTACAATAGGATTTCCAGTTGACGCAAAAGTAGCGGCATTAAATGGAATTCCGTTTGAATCCATTGGATAAATTCCTTTTTTATGTTCAACATATAAGCTACTCAAACCAGCTTCTTCCATTTCTTTTACAGAAGCATTTTTGGTTAATTGACGTACCATTGTACAAATCATTTCACAGTGACCAAGTTCTTCAGTAGCAATATCATTAAGTAGAGCTCTTCCTATATCATCTGGCATTGAAAATTTTTGTGAAAAATAACGCATAGCAGCTCCTAATTCTCCATTTGGCCCTCCAAATTGTGTAATTAAATATTTTGCCATTCTTAAATCTTTTTTCTTGATGTTAATTGGATAGTTAGTGTGTTTTATATAACTAAACATATTTGCTACCTCCTTCATTTTCCCATGGGAATGTTGATACCCAATCAAAACTATTTTTAGTTGTTTCTTCAAGCGTTAATGGTCCGTATTTTTCAATATATTTTTGCTCTAAGGCATTTTTTTCTTTAATTAATGATTTAAAAGTATTAAAATTTTCTCTATCATTAGGATTTAGATCAAGTAATAAATTTAAATCATTAATAGCAAAGGATAGTGCCATAATTCTAAAAAGTTGTTCTTCTTTATCATTAGTTGCAACTAATTCTTTAACTTTATAATTTTTATAAGGTTTATATTCATTGTTGAACATATTTCCTCTCATAAAGCCTTCTTTTACAGTAGTAATCTTTCTATTAAAATCACTACCAGGAATTTCCATAAAGGAAATTACATTAAAGTCATCACCATCAAATAACATATTTACCTCCTAGAATATGGTATGATAAAAATACCTACTAGAGTGGGCTATAGTTTTAAAAAATTGCAATTTGTACAAATTAATGTTATACTACTTAAAGTAAAGAGTATGGAGTGGTTATATGAAATGTCCAAAATGCAAAAAGGAAAATAAAGCTGGGGCAAAAACTTGCGAATTTTGTAATGCCAAATTAATTGTTAGAAAGAAAACTGCTAACACTAAAAAGAAAACTTCACAAGATATTACTAATGAAACTAAAAAGGCTGATACTAAAAAGGTTTCCACAAAGTCAGCAATTAAAAGTACTAAAAAAGTAAATGCTGTAAAAGAAGAAAAAAAAGAACCAATTATTGAATTTCATGAAGAAAAAAAAGAATTAAAAAAATTAATAAAGAAAATTAAAAAAATAGACAAAATAATATATATATATGTTCTAATGGTTTTAGTAGCTCTTTTATTAATAGTTCTTATTAATAAAGAATCTCATACAATTACTTGTAAAAGTGAAAACAAAACAAATAATTCTTTATATACAATTATAGTAAAAATGAAATATGATGAGGATAATTTAAAAGAATTTACATACATTACTAAAAACAAATTAAAGGACAGTAATAAGAAAGAATTTAAAGATTTATATAATACAATGCTTGAAGGCCTTAAAACAAAGAATAAATTTAATGAGGTAGTAAAAGCTAAGCTTAATAATAATAGCTATGTTCTCACTTATAATTTCAAAGAAAATAATTTCTCATTAACGGAAGATTTTATTGATTTGGATATAAGTTCTTATCAAAATAATGTTAGAGATTTTCAAAAAGAATTAGAAAGTGTAGGATTTACTTGTAAGTAAAAGGACATAATTTCTTTTTCGCCTATGTTTACACTATTTCGTAAAAAAATAGCAAATAAATTGCTATTTTTATTTTTGCTTGTTATTATTTTATTAGATAGTATAAGGGAGGTGAAGTTATGAATATTAGATGCGACGATCCTGCAACATTACAACAACTAGGTGGTGAAGTTGTTAATAAGGCAGAAGACTATAGTACTCAAATAGCTAAAATATATCAAGTATTAGATCAATTATCTAATAGTTGGACAGGTACAAAGAGTCAAAACTTTAAATCAAAAATGGACAATTGCCGTAAAGAATTTGAAGATTTTGGTGAAAATTTAAAGAACTTTGGTGAGCTTATTAAAGCTACAGGCTCAGCTTATCAAAACTTTGAAAATGAATAATAGAAAGGAATAAAATAATGAAATTTAGTTCAGCAGAATGTGATAGAGCAGCTGAAGAGTTGAATAGTTCATCTACTAGATTAGATCAAATAATTAATAGTGAACTAGCAGGAATTATGAATCGTGTTGATTCTATATACGATTCACCAGCTGCTAAAGAAATGCATGATGCACATGCAAACATGCAAAGATCTTTCCAATCATTTAAAGAAGCAATTGATGATTGTAGAAAATATTTGATTGATGTAGTAAAAAAAGGATACGAAGATATCGAAAACGCTGCAGCATCAAAAATTGTTTAATAGTTATGAAATCAGGGTTCTATCATTCGATGGAACCGTGCTTTTGTAAATATTAAAAAAGAATATCTAGAGGTGGTTATATGTTGTTTTTACCAATTGGCAGTGTGGTTATTTTAAAAAATGCTAGTAAAAAAATAATGATTACTGGATATAGCGTAAAAGATAAAAACACCGATAAAGAATACGATTATGTCGGTTGCAAATATCCAGAAGGGATAACTGTCGATAGAAGTTATCTTTTGTTTAATAGTGAAGATATTGATAAAGTTTTTTATAAAGGATACATGGATGAAGAATTTAACGAAATAGCTAAAAGCATTGATGTGGAGACATTATGACAAGATCGGAAATTTTTAATGAAATTAGTCGTCTTCAAAAAGAAATCTATAGTCTTAATAAGGAAAACTATAAGTTAGGACATAATGTAACTATGTTAAATACTATTCTTAATAAAAGCAAGGATGCCATAGATGATTTTACTGAAGCTAATGACAAACTCTCCAATAATATTATAAATGGATCTAGTGCTGATAAGGGTAAAGTTTCAGATAGTATTTCTATTATTAATGATGCTGTGAATGATACAAATAATCTTATAACTAAAATTAATAATAAAATATCATCTAATAACAATACTATAACTTATGATAGAAATAGAATTGAACAATTAAAGTATGAGTATTATAACGCAGAAAGCTAGGAATATGTGATTTTATGATTAATGTGGATTTGTCAAAATTAAAAGAGATTATATCCTCAGATTTAAGATTAGCTGGTAATATAATCCAAGCAATTATAAATTTCTTATCTAGAAATTCTTTTTCTAGTGATTTTTCTAGTGACATAAATAATATTTTAGAAAAATATAAAGAAGTTCAAAGAATTAGTAGTGAAGCTAGCAAATCTATAAGTGACGCTATTAGTATTATTGGCGGTATCGAAAAAGGAAATGTTAACTCTATTAGAGACATCGTTCGTGATACGAATAGTAATAGACCAACAAAAACTAATACGAGAAGTAGTAATAAGGCTGATAATATTGAATACTTAGGTGATACTACTAGTGAGCCAGAAGAAAAAAGTAGTGTTGATGTAAAAAAGGAAAACACTACTAATGATGTTAAAGTAGAGAATGTAAGTAAAACCACAAAAGAAGTAGATAAAACTATAAATATTGAAGCAGTTAAGTCGACTGATACATCTTCTTCAAACCAAGTTTCTAAAACTGATGCCACAACAAAAGCTGTAGAAACTAATGATCTTGTAACTGTTGCAGACAATATCTTAAAAGTTGATAGTGTAGATAACAGCAAGACTGGTGCCAATGAAACTAAAGAGCTTTCTGATGAAAAATCAAGTTTTATGGAGCGAATAATTAATTGGCTTAAAAAAGCATGGTCTGAGTTGCGATATAAATTTAAATCTAAAACCAAAGAAACTCAACAAATAAGAAGTGAATTTACTAAAGAAATTAATAATGTCTCTGATAGAAATTCGCAAGTTTATGAAAATTACGTTAATAATGCATTTTTTCAAAATATGCCAAAATTTGAAAGTACTTTAAAAGATTTGGGGATAGAAGATTGGCAATTGATTGATGATGATACTCGTTCTAAATATGAAAAATATGAGAAAGATCTTCTTGATTTATTAAATGAATTTAATAATTTAGGGGGCAATTTTGCTTTGGCATCTGATAATATTGACGAAGAAACCAGGGCAAAACTAAATAAGCTTCAGAATGAAATACAAACTCTTTCTGAAGAAAGAAATAAATTTATAAATGACACAATTGAAGATGTCATGAGAGATGTAAACGATGCCGGACTGTCTTTAGCAGAAAGAATAAAAAAACTTGATGAAGAAAGGGAAGAACTCGACGGTAGTTTAAACGAATATTCTATTAGTGCTGAAACTATTAAACACTATGGAGAAGAATGTGAAAGAATAAATGCGGAAAAAAATGATTTACAAAAAAAGCTGGATGCCTATACGGCATTTAAAGCTGAATATATGGGACAATTAAAGCAAATTAATTTTTCTTCAAAATCAGCAACATATAGCCTAAGTGCATTGGAAGGCTTTAATTATACAGAAGCTGAAATAAGCGAATACATGGAAAATGTTTATAAGAATTCTGGAAGCGAGTTATCATACGAAACATGGAAAGCCTTTAATCAAGAGGCGTGTGTTGAACAATTTTTGATTGAAAAGGGTAATGAATGGCGTATTGAAAAATATGGAAGCCTAGATTATCTAAGTAGCAACCCAAATATATTCGTACAAGTCGATGAAATGGAAGCTGGCGAAATAGCCATGTATAATTATCTACACGAGATGGTATCTGTTAAGGCTGCTGATGATTATCTATCATTTTTGGAGGATGAGTTAAATAGAAGAAAAGGTGAAGCCAAGGCTTTAGAATTTTTAAATAGCCTTAAGAATAATAATGTTGATTATGTTAGAACAGCTGGTGAGGGCGCAAAAAATGGACTACAAAACTTCTTAAAAGGCTACCATAACTTAGTATTTGCTGATTCTGTGGTTGATGTTGATGATTATGAAAATATGTACATAATCGAAGCACTATCTGGTGATGGATACAAATATGGATTAGATTTCACATATAGTACTGCCTCATCCATAGGTAATATGTTAATTCCGGCAACGTTGTCAACTGTTGTAACGTCACTTACAAAGAATAATAAAATTGGTGGTGTAGTAGGTAACGTGGCTATGAGCCTTTCAATATTTGGCAACACTATGGATCAATCTTTAGAAGAAGGTAAAACTGTTGAAAGTTCATTTAAATATTCTGCATTTTCAACAGCAACTGAATCTGTTACATCACTATTCTTATCAGGTGTAGGATTTTCTATTTTTGAGCAAAAGTTTGGTTTACTTGGAAATGTTGTAAGTGAAGTAACAGAAGAGGAATTGCAATTACTTTTGGATAAAGGTTATAAAGCTATAGCCGAAGGAGATACTGAAGCATTTAACAATTTAAAAGAAGAAATGGGAGATACTCTTACTCAAACAATAGTTTCAACAATTATTTTAAATGGATATAATAAAGCAACTTCAACGGTAGCTGACGTTGTTATTAAAAATAAGGGTGATGTTAAAGTTATTGTACCCGAAAAAAAACACATTTGGGATGGCGTAAATGAAATATATGATACACGATATAATCCAGAAACTGGATCATATGAAGTAACATCACAAACTCAAGACATCGCTACTAAAAATGTAGGATCGGAAATTAGCAAGTCAAGTAAAATGCCAGGTGCAATTTCAAATAAAAACACATCAGTTAATTCTGATGTGTCCGAAGCATTTAGAATTGATTATGATGCTAAAAATAACAAATATGATTTTGTATCGCCGGATGGAAAAAAAGTTCTTGACAGTGTAAACGATGTTCAAACTGGTGACGTTTACATTAGTCCAAATGTTCAAAAGGCAATGAATGATGTAAAAGGTATAGAATCCGATGTAAATTCAAAAGTTGCGAGTGAAAATAAAAACAATTCAAATTTAAGTGATATAGAAATGTTGGATGCCATAGATAAGAGTTCTAAAGCACGAAAGTCCGAATTCTATAAAGAGGATATTAGCTCAAATTCTGCATCACAAAAAGCTCTTGATGATGTTAAACAGATACAAAAGGACGTAAATACTGGTTCAAAAAATAAAACAGCTGATGTAACTGCAAACAATACTCAAACAGAGGCGCAAAGGCTTAGAGAAGTTGAAGCATTAAGACTAAAAGATGGTGAAACATTCGATGTTAATAAATATGATTTAAATGAATTAGAAACAATAAGGAAAAATAATCCAGGCGTTGATTTAAAGATTGATGCAGATAATAATAGAATAGTTGCTTCAAAAAATGAACGATATACATACGATGTAGAGTTTGCCGAGGCTAAGAATAGCGTTAAAGCTAAAGGAGCAGAGGCAGTCCAACAAATAATAGATGAAGTTGGAGAGATAGATGCCAATAAATCATTTAGTGATATAGCAAAAGAGGCACAAAAAAATGGTAAAGTTTCAAATAGTCGTGATGTATATAGCGATAGTCATGCACAGCAAATAATGGATGAAATAGCAAATGTACGAGAAGATATTAAAAACAAAAGTGCTGAAGATGCTAAAAAAATCTTTGATGACATTGCGAATATAGATGCCAATAAATCATTTGAAGATATAGCTAAAGAAGCGCAAAAAAATGGGAAGACTTCAAATAGTCGTGATGTATATAGTGACAGTCATGTGCAGCAGGCCCTTGAAGATTTAGCTAATATACGAAAAGAAGTTAATGCAAAAATTAAAAAGTCTAGTGATTCCTCAAGTATTAAAAAAACTTCTTCGACAATGGTGAATAACTTTGACAATCAAGTGGGAATATTTGAAAATGTTGGCGAGGTTACTTCGGCAGGAGTTCTAGGCGCTTCATTGTTGCAAGGTATGAATAGTGATAGCACAAATATTTCTTTACGTGAAAGATTCTGGGCTGTTAATGAATTTCAAAATGCTTTTAAAACCGGAGCTAATAGTAATGGTGAACTTATAGAATTATTATCACTAGGGTTTAACGAGGCAATGTATTCAGGAAATAAAGATGCTTTAGGAATTATGAAAATGTTAACAGCTATAAAGACTCTTAATCCTAATTTGACTATTGAAGTAGATGCTAATAATGGCAATTATTGGAGTTTGGATGATTCAACTCTTGTAATTGGGTCAAATACTCTTGAGAGTAAAAACCTTGATACTGTATATCATGAGCTTGGCCATTGCTTGTTCGATTCACTTATGGGTGGTGAGGTGCCAGAAAACTTTTCACATGCCATAGATAGTGCAAAATATATATATCATGGTTCACCTTTTTCTGAGTTCTTTACTAAAACATTAAAAGGATTGGAATATTCAACACGAGTTGAAGCCAATATCGCATACGAAAATAATTTAAAGCAAAGTTTAGGAATATCGATTGATGAGCGCGTGAAAACGTTATCTGAAAATTATACAAGCTTTTTTGGCCATATGAATGTAGATGAAATAAATTCTGTTTTAAATGAATATGGAATGGATTTTGAAGATTTCTTGTACAATTATTCCGGTAGTCTTATCGATTTAGCACATGATTTGGCGATTGTTGAAATACGAAATCAGGAATTAGCAATTCAAGATAAAATTTTCCGAGCAAAATACGGAGCTTATACTTCATTATCTGATATGGTTGATGCTGTTCATAGTGGGTCTAATTATGGTATAAATGGCGAACATATTTATAAATTTTATCAACACGGCGAAACGTATTATAAACAAGAAAGCAATTTTCAATTTCATGAATTAATTGCTGATTTTACAAGTTTAAAATTAACGGGTAGCACGGAAGCACTTAATTATGTAAAAGGCATGTTTGGAGATGAATTATATAATATACTTGATAGCACTTATAAAAAATTTATATATAATGTTTAAAGGATGGGAAAATCATGGATAAAAAATTGATTTATAATTTACTAGAAATAAAGTACTTAAAAACGTTTGGTAAAAATGTTACTCTCAATATGGATAATGACCATGATTTATATCCAAACGGTTGGTTTTTAAATAGTGATTATACTGTTAAATCAAAAATTTTAGCAGAGGCAATTAATAAAAAAATAAAGATTATTGATACTGAAGCTTATCAAGAAATTATTGAAGGCGTTAGAAAAGCGAATAAGTAAATATTTATAAGAATAAAAGCCATAATAATACAGGTGATTATTATGGCTTTATTATGCCTTAAAATATTCAGTGCACGAATATTGGATGTTTCTATTAGTACCTTTAGAACTATGATAATGGTTCGAGGTGAAAAAATTATTAATGCGATATTGGCTTTTATTGAAGTTTTTATATGGTTTTTTGCGGCAAGAACTGCATTAACAACAAACGTAAATACGATATTAATACCTATTTCATATTCTTTAGGCTACGCAACAGGGTCGTATATTGGCATGATTTTATCAGATCATTTTATTAAAGGAATAGTAGGCATTGAAATAATTACAAGAAAAGATACTAAAGAATTAATTAAGAATATCAAAAAGCATAATTTTGGTGTGTCAGAAATAAAATTAACTGGTGACGATAAAAAAATGTTATACATTCAAACAAAATCAGATTATTTAGAAAAGCTAAAAAACATTATAATTAAATACGATAAAAATGCCTTTATCATTGTTAATGATACAAAGTATGTAAGTAATGGGTGGATTAAGTAAGTGACAAAGCATATTATTTATGATACAATTTTCAGGGGATTAAAATGACAATTTATAAAGAAACAGAAAGTAAATTTAATGAATTTTTTTGGACTTGTGAAGAAAAATTACGTAGTGATTTAAATATAAATTTTGATGAATTACAAAAAAATGGTAATTTAGATAATATGCGTGAGTATAGTAAAAAACTATCAATGATTAGTGAAAAATATCGCCATTCTCTTAGAACTGTTAAAAGTATAAAAAAATTAGCTAATGAGATGAATATGTCTGTTAATTTTGTAGAAATTTTTAAAATTGTGGCTCTTTTACATGATTTAGGAAGATTTAACCAAGCTCTTAGCAATAGTTCTTTTTTAGATATATATAATAACCATAGCGAAATAGGGGCAGAAATGCTAAAAAATGGTGGGTTTGATTATTTTCTTATCGATGAAAATATTAGACCTCTTTTATATGATTGTATAAAAAATCATAATGATAGCAATAATACAAGAGAATATCAATTTCATATGGATAGTAATTTTGTTTATTGTGATCCATTAAAAGTATTAACTGGTAGCTATACGTTTAATGAATTTGAAAAAAAGATTATTTCGGTAACGTTGCAACTTTTAAGGGATGTAGATAAAGTTGACCATCTTATTGAAAGAAAAAAAGGTGAGGTAGCGCCTTATGAAACTAATATGAAAGTTAAAAATATGGGCTTAGAAAAAACTGCTCAATATTGGGGAGTAAGGAAAAGTGATATTAAAGATGTTAATTCTACATGCGATTTATGTAAAAATCTTTATATAAATATTCCGAGAAATAGAATTCCAATTGAGAAACTTGTTATTCCAGAAGATATCAAAACTAGTATATTTAATTTAGAAAATATAGATTTAAATGTTATTAAATCTCGGGATGATTATAATTTTATAATGGCCTTAGTTACAGAAATATATTCAATCCTAAGCAATTTAAATTTCTTGGCAAATTATAAATTACTAAAAGAGTATCATGTTTTAGATGATATATATCTTCTATATCTTCCAGCATATAGATCTATAATAAAGGAATATATTGATTTTTATAATGAATATATTGAATCGTTAGCAAATGACACAAAAAATGGATTATATTTAAAAAAGCTTTCATAAAAGATTATATTAAATAGTTTTTAGATTAGTTAATGTGTTAACTAATCTTTTTTAGTTTACACTTTTTTTAATAATTTTTTTAAATTATACGAAATATATGATATAATTTTTTATAGAATAATATGCATGTGTCTATTAAGACGGGAGGTAGTTAAATAGTATTTGAATGGAAAATTTATTGATACTATTGATAATGGTTATCATAATAATTGTTTTCTTTTTCTTTTACTTTAAGTATAAGTTTAAAAATTTTTTGCAAAAGTATTTCAATACGGGTGATTTAAAAGAAGCAATTAAAAAAAGTGAAATTACAGCTAGTGAGACTCCCAAATCTATTTCTAGTATGGAGCCAATATTAAAAGAAAAACTAGCACGTGATTTTCCAGATACAAACATAAATTACTTTAGAAAAGAAGCTGAGAGATTAATTATTGATAGTTTAAAAGCGATAGAAGATAATTCTACAGAAGGATTAGATTATAATTACAAAATTATTGCTTGGATTAACAGCAAGATTAAAAAAAATAAAAAAGACAATGTGCACTTTAATTCTATAAAATTTCATCAAACATCACTTAGTGGCTATTCTAAAAATGGTGTAGTAGCTACGATTGTGTTTTCTAGTAGTTTAGAGTATATGCTAGAAAAAAACGGTGGAATCGGTGAAAAAGTACAAGATAGATACAAAGTTGAATTTATTTATGTTATAGATGTAGATAAAGTGTCTGATGATGTAAAAAGTCTTGGGCTTAATTGTCCGAACTGTGGAGCTCCTGTTAAAACATTGGGAGCAAAGTATTGCACATATTGTGGAACAGGAATTACTGAATTAGTTGATAGAGTTTGGACATTAAATAATATAAAAGATTATTAGAAAGAAAGAGGAAAAATATGGGATTAATTAAAGCTGCTCTAAATTCAATGTCTTCTGGATTTGGAGATCAATTTAAAGAGTTTGTGGAATGCCCACAAGTTGAAAATAACGTGATTATTCAACGTGGAGTTGTAAATCATGGGGAAGGAAATAAGCACGCTACGGAAGGCGTAATTTCTAATGGAAGTGTAATAGCTGTTCCTCAAGGTATGGCTATGATGATTGTTGATAATGGTAAAATTGTAGAATTTACTGCTGAGCCAGGAACATTCACTTGGGATACTTCATCAGAACCTAGTATCTTTACTGGTGGATTAGGAAAAGGCATAATTGATACAATTAAAACTATTGGTTCACGTATAACTTTTGGAGGACAAACAGCAAAGGATCAAAGAGTATATTATGTTAATATCAAAACTATACCTGCATGTACATTTGGATCAAGTCAACCTGAAACTGTTTTTGATCCTATGTATGGAAGCGTTGAAATAACTTATAATGGTGAATTTAGTATCAAAGTTGAGGATCCGGTTATTTTAGTAAATGAAATGGTTGGGGCTCATCCTGATGATACACTAACATTTGATGATATTTTTACAACTGAAGGTAGTCAAAATATTTTAAAAAGTAGATTTGCTCAAAAGATTAGTGAAGGTATTTCTAATATTATGCTTAAAAACAATATTTCATTTAACAGAATTCAAGCATATAAGTCAGATGTAACTGATCAAATGAATGAACTTTTAAATGAAGATTGGTACAAAAAATATGGTATTGTTGTAGCAGATGTTGCTTTAAGAATAAATGCATCAGAAGCATCAAGAAAATTAATTCAAGAAATGGATGCTGATATAGCTAAAACTACTCGTATGGGTCAAGCATACAGTAATAACATGGCTGGAACTATGGCTGCTGCTAGTGCTGAAGCTATGAAAAGTGCTGCTGGAAATCCAAATGGAGCTATGATGGGATTCATGGGAATGGGCATGAGCCAAATGCAAGGAAATAGTATGCTAAATACTGTAAGTAATATGCAATCAGAAACTCCTGTAACACCAAGTGCAGAAGGAGCAATGGAAAATGCTACAGTTGTAGCTGCTCAAGTATCTAGTGATACCGAAGTAAAACCTAAATTTTGTACAAACTGTGGAAAACCAGTTAGTGGCAAATTCTGTGGTGAATGCGGAACAAAAGTTGAATAAATAATGGAGGTGCCATATGAGTGAAGAAAAAAAACCACGTTTCTTTATTCCTAGACGTAGTGTTGAGAATAAAATTGATAAACCGCTAAAGGCACCAGAAGAAGAAATCTTAATTGAAAAAAAAGAAGAAGAAAATAATTTAAAAGAGGAAGAGAAAGAAGTAGTTCCTAAAACTTCTTTACCAGAAGAAAAAATAGATACATTAGAAGTTTTACCTAATGTTACTGAGACAAATAAACCTAAGGAAAAAAATCATAAAGAAGCAAAACCGAAAAAAGAAAAAAAGAACGTAAAAAAAGAACAAAAAATAATAGATGAGTCTTTAAATGTTTCATTAAATGAAAGAATTAAAAGGATTAATGAAGAAAATAAAGAAGTTAAAGAAGTAAGTGAGTTTATCAATGTTAATCCTAAATTTAATATGGCAAGGATAATATTGTTTATATTAGCAATAATCGCAATTATTATCCTTGTAAAAATGTATTTATAGGAGTGATGATATATGTATGGAATGGATTATGATTATGACGCTGCAAGTACAGCTGCAAGTGCATCTTTTGCTGCACTAGGCGGCATGATGATATTTGGAGTTGCCGTATCGGTATTTATGGTTGTTTGTTTATGGAAGATTTTTACTAAGGCTAATCAAGATGGTTGGAAAGCAATTGTCCCAGTTTATAATTTGTATATTTTAGTTACACAAATATCTGGTTTGAGTATTGGAATGTTTATTCTTTGTTTTGTGCCAATAGTACAAATATATCCTTTAATAAAATCAATTATAGAGTTGAATAAAAAATTCGGAAAAGGCACTGAAGGGGCTATCTTAATGTTATTCTTTCCTTATGTAATGTACCCAATATTAGCATTTGGTAAAGCAACTTATAATAGTAATCTTTCGGATAGTGATATAAATGCTAACAATGTTAATAATGTAGCTAATACAACTAATGCTAATAATAATGTTAATACTTCAAATGTTGTCACAAATGAAAATGGCCTAAATAATGGAGTAACTAATGAAATGAACGCTGGAGTTGGGGCTAGTGTTGCAGCACCAGAATTATCAAGTGATAATTTAAATGCACCTGGCATGAATACTAACAATGAATCTGGTTTTAATGTTACACCTAACAACTTTAGTGGTAGCGTAACACCAAATAATTTCAGTGGTAATGTTGGAAACTCTCTTCCGGCTAACAATAATGAGAATGTTAATCAACCTGCATTAGAAAATCAAGCACCAAGTGTGATGCCTGTTGAAACTCCAGTAGAGGATAATCCTACACCGGTAGTTAATACCCAAAGTGTTGAAGCGCCAGTTTCAAACGAGCCAGTTAATACCGAAGCTACAAAGTTTTGCCCACAATGTGGAACAAAGGTAAATGCAAGTGACGCTATGTGCTTCATGTGTGGTCATAAATTTTAATAATTAGGAAAGAATTAGTTCTTTCTTTTTTTTTTACAAAATGTTATAATCTTTTTTGTTATATGAGGAAGTGATTGTATGCGTTTACCAAATTATTTAGAAGCTAAAAAAAGAAATAAAGAAGAAGTTTCATTTGTATATTTAAAAGATGATGTAAAAAAAGTCTTTGATGATAAAAAATTCTTTTTAAAAACTTATGGATGTCAAATGAATGTTCATGACTCAGAAGCTATTCGTGCTTACCTTCTACAATTAGGAGCTAAAGAAACAGACGACATGGAAAATAGTGATATAATTATATTGAATACTTGTGCCATAAGAGAAAATGCTCATGACAAAGTTTTTGGCTTTTTGGGTAGATGTAAACATTTAAAGAAAGAAAAAAGTGATTTAATCATCGCTATATGTGGATGCATGGCTCAAGAAGAAGGAGTTGTTAATGAAATTATTAAAAATCATCCTTATATTGATTTAGTATTTGGTACTCATAATATTCATGAACTTCCAGAATTAATATTAAAAAAAGAACATAGTCAAGAAATTGAAGTTTACTCAAATGAAGGAAATGTTTATGAAAATATGCCTTATAGTAGAGATTCTCGTATAACTGCTTGGGTTAATATAATGTATGGTTGTGATAAGTTTTGTACTTATTGTATAGTTCCATATACAAGAGGAAAACAAAGAAGTCGTCGTAAAGAAGATATATTAAAAGAAATTAATGATTTAAAAAATAATGGCTATAAAGAGATTACTTTACTAGGCCAAAATGTTAATGCTTATGGAAAAGATTTATGTGATGAAGATGATTTTGCAAGTCTTTTAGAAAGTGTTGCTAATACAGGAATTGAACGTATTAGATTTGTTACATCTCATCCTTGGGATTTTACTGATGAGATGATTGATGTAATCGCTAAGTATGATAATATAATGCCTTATATCCATTTACCTTTGCAGTCGGGATCTTCGAAAATACTTAAATTAATGGGTAGACGATATACTAAGGAAGAATATCTAACTTTATTTAAAAAGATAAAAGAAAAAATAAAAAATGTAGCTATTACCACGGATATAATAGTTGGCTTCCCAAATGAAACTGAAGAAGATTTTAAAGAAACTTTGGATGTTGTTGATGAATGTCAATTTGATGGAGCATATACTTTTATATATTCAAAAAGAGAAGGTACTCCAGCTAGTAAGATGGTTGATAAGGTTTCGCTAGAAGAAAAAGAAGATCGTTTGCAAAGATTAAATGAAAAAATTAATAAGTATTCTAATTTACATAATCAACGACTTGTTAATAAGGATGTAAAAGTTTTAGTTTTAGGTGTTAGTGAGAAAAAAAGCGATAAAGTTTATGGTTACACAGAAGATATGAAACTAGTTAATGTGTTAGCACCTAAAGAAACTATTGGCAATATCATTTTATGTCACATTGATGAAGCTAAAAGTTTTAGCCTTGATGGCCATATTGTGAATGAGTAGAAGATATTTTGCTTTTCTTCTTTTTATTATAAGTTTATATGAAACGCATGTGAAGTACATTTCACAAAAGAAAATGAATTTACTAAAAATTAAGCAAATGATATGGACTTTGAGTTTCATCTTTATAATATAATGCTTACTTTGATATTAAAAGAGATAAATGGCTGCAATAAAGTTCATAAAATTTAAAAGTCGCATATGAAGAATTAGATTGTGGAGATAGGGAAAAAACTTTAAAAAATTGTCAGTATGCTTGTATAATTAATACTTTTCAAATGAAAAAAAATAGATTATAATTATTATGATAAGGAGGCTAGAGTATGAAGTTGAAATACAAATTGTCTTTATTAGTAATAGCTATTTTACTTGCTATTACAACAACTATTGGCTCTAGCTACGCTATATGGGTTACAGAAGTTAGCCAAAGTAGTACTAATGTTATCAAATCAGGATGTTTTAGTTTGTCATTTGTTGATACTGAAAACAATGTAAGTACTAGTATAAATCTTAAAAATGCTTATCCATTAACGGATGATAAAGTAACAAATTTAAAACCATATAAAGTAACAATAACAAATACATGTTCTATAAAAGCTTATTATGAGTTATCATTAAATACTTTAGTTAGTAATACTCTATTAGATCAAGATATAAAAAGTGATTTAACTAATACCACTACTAATACAAACTATTCTAAGAAGATTCTTACGGACCTAGATAAAATAGCTCTTAATAATGTTCTAAATGAAGAAGCTATTAAAAAGAGCTCACAGATAAATACTAGTTATTTACTTGCTAATGGTTTATTAAACCCAGAAGAATCAGTTTCATATGAACTTAAATTATGGGTTAATGGTGATGCTAGTAACGACGCTATGAATAAAAAGTTCGAAGCAATTGTTGGCTTGGCCGCATATGCAACAGGTGATTAATATAAAGAAATGTAAAAATGTGAAGTTTAATTCACATTTTTTTAAATTTAATGGACAAGAAAAAACTGGCTGTGCTATACTATTTTTATATAATAGGAGGAAGAAATGGAAGAGAATACAAATGAAAAGGCTAAAAAACGAAACAAGATAATAGGAGTTACTATAGGTCTTGTAATCGTAGCAATTGTGGCAGTTAGTATATCGTATGCTTACTGGCAAGTGACAAAAACCCAACAAGATAAAAATACGATGATTTCAGCTTGCTTAGACTTAGATTTAACAAGTGAAACAGAAGGAATAAAGTTACAAAGTGCAATACCTATAACTGATGCTGAAGCAGCACTCTTAACAGGATATACATTCAAAGTAACTAATAAATGTTCTTATGATATAAAATATACAATAGGTTTAGATGCTCTAGAATCAACTAATAATAATTATATGGATTTTAAATATGTTGATGTAAAGCTTGATGATAACGCTAAATCTAATTATGCTGCATTAGAAGATGTAGTAAGGGATGATGTAAGAGCAAGTAAAAAGTTATCAGTTGCAAAGGTTAAAGCAAATGCAGCTAATACTCATACATTAAGAGCATGGATCGATGTTAATACACCAGTTGATCAAAACGCTAAATCATTTAAAGGAAAAATCTATATAACAGCAACTCAAGCAGATAATCAAAAGAAAATAACTAATTATGGTGCAGAACTAGCGAGTGGTGATGTTTCAAGAGATAGTAGTAGTAGTGTAACATACACTGTATATGATAGTGGTACACTAGTATATAGTGGTGAAGGAAAAGCATTGACTACAGAAGGATATATGTTTTTAGAAAATATATATTTTCCACTTGTTGGTTTAACAGATGAAGAAAAAGCTTATGAAGATGCAAACGAAAGTGCAGACTTAATGCAATTAATCATGTTTGCATCATATGTTAATAATTTAAATGACGATGAATGGAAGGCTGTGATGGGTGATGATTCGGTAACTGTTGAGACAGCTAAAGCCCAAATTGCTGAAATGATAAATGCATCATCAAATCCAACTTTAGCTAAAAGTATTTATGATAAATGCTTGGCTGTAAATATAAACAAAGTTGTATTAGAAGATGGAATAACTGCAATAAGTGCTGGAATGTTTCCGCTTTTTGTGGATACAATTGAATTTTCCCCAAGTGTTACTGAAATCGAAGAAGGCTCTTTGGGTGGTAGTAGTATGATACGTAATTTAACAATTCCTGAAACAGTAACAACTTTTGCCGGAGCTTTTGAAGAAGCTAATATTGAAAATCTAGCAATTAATGCAAAAGCAAGTGAATTATCATTCTCTGGTACTATAAATAATTTGAAGATAGGAAATGATACAGGTTTAACAACTTTAAATTTTGTTAAAGATGGCTTAACTACTAAGAAAATATATATTCCATCTACAGTTACAAATATAACAGGTACAAATTACTATATTGAGAATAAATCAACTGTTGAATTATATATGTATGGTCCACAAAGAACAATAACAGGTTTAACAGAATCAGAGTTTAAATCTGTAACATGGAATTACACAGAGTAGGTGATCAAATGGAAAAGAAAAATAATAAAAAAGCAATAATAATAACTTGCGTAATAATAGGAATTATTGCCGCAGTTGTAGCTATATCAACATATGCTTTTTGGCAAGTGTCAAAAAGTCAATCAGATACAAATGATATCGTAGCAATGTGCTTAGATATTAATTTGTCCAGTGATGATACTGGCCTTTCAATAACAAATGCTTGGCCAACAAGTGATGAGGATGGACTTCAAAATGCACCAGTTTACACTTTTTCGGTTACAAATAATTGTGAAAAAGCGATAAATTATACCGTAGGTATAAAAACGCTTTTGACCGACTTTGGCGATGATGGTTCTGATGATATGATGGCTACTTATGCTGTAAAAGTTGCTCTTGATGGTGCAACAATAGGAACCTTAGGAAATAATTCGAAAAGCGTTTCATATGTATGCAAAGATGGAATTAATTCATGTTTTGGGAGCAGCGAAAATATAATTGGCTTTCAATTTGATTTAAAAGATTTCCAAATAGCCGGATCAACTGGATCTAAAAAATCAGTTAACACCCACAAATTACAATTATGGGTTGATGAAAATGCAGATATAAGTAATCAAAGTAAAATGTTTACAGGTAGAGTTACTATAACGAGTGCTCCTAATCAGAATGAAGAATATGCACAAGCAACTAGAGAAGAATGTTTCCAAATGACAGATGATGGAAAAATTTATGGATATGATGCAACTTGTGGAACAAATGTAGTAATACCTAATACTATAAATGGCAAAGCAGTAAAAACAATTGGTCAAGATGCATTTAAAAATGTTACATATTTAGGGGATATTGGATGTAATGATTCCAATGAAACGGCATCATGTGTTATTGTTAATAGCAATTATTATAGCAAAAAAGCTGAATTGCAAGCTTCATATCCAACTCGTAAATTTTACTTGTTAACCGATGTAGGCGTTCCTGATGAGTATTATCAATACGGATATAAATTTGATGATTCAGGTAGTATAGATTTTACAAAACCAAATTCAACGCAAGAGTGTATTGAATACTTGAAAAACGGTCGTAATGGATGTGTAAAAAATGAAAATACTATGTCATTAAAAGTAGATAAGGTTGATTTTTCCAATATAAAAAATCTAGAAACAATTGAAGCTTGGGCTTTTTCAGTTCCTTCACCTGGTTCAACCGTAGGAAATACTGGAATTAGTGATGTGAAATTTGGCGTCTATAATGTTAGTGCCACAATAAAAAGCTTTGCATTTTCTGGAATTAAAACAAACACGCTAGTACTATATCCGTTTAAATCTATGGCAGAGGATGCATTTAATAAGACTTATGCTTATTATAAAGCTGAAGATGTAGTAATTGATAATCTTATAATTAAAAGTGGAATATCATCAGCTGGTGATTGTGTTGGTGGCGATTGTTATCAAACAAATAAGGTTAATATGTATTTTGACTTCCCAATAAAAAATGTTGTGATTGAAGAGGGAATAAAAGAAATTAACAAATTACATTTTGATAACGCTTATAATGCCACAGTATCATTGCCATCAACTCTAAATCATATTGATGTACTTAGTGGTACAACAATAAATGTAAATAAAGAAAAGTATGATTCTAAATGTCATTTGTCTATAGAGGGCATAATTGAAAGCGAAGCAAATTCATATAACTGGCTTCCAAGTACTAAGACTTGTCCTTAAAGCAAAAAAATCAATAGTTTTAAACTATTGACTTTTTTTATTCTTTGTAATTTTTTTCAAAGTTCCAAGCATCTTTGCACATGTCTTCTAGGCTTTTTTCAGTATAGAAATTAAGTTCTTTTTTACTCTTAGTTGTATCTGAGTAACATGTGGCGATGTCGCCTTTTCTTCTTTCTACTATTTTATAATTAATTTTAACATTATTAGCTTTTTCAAAGGCTTTAATCATATCAAGAACGCTATAACCAACACCAGTACCTAAGTTGTAAATAAATAATCCTTTATTTTCTTTATTTAGTTTTTCTAAAGCTTTTATATGACCTTTCGCTAAATCCACAACATGAATATAGTCTCTAACACCAGTACCATCTTTAGTGTCATAATCATCACCAAAAACTTGTAGTTCCTTAAGTGTTCCTTTAGCAACCTTTGAAATAAATGGCATTAAATTGTTTGGCTTTCCTTTAGGACTTTCACCAATCAAACCACTCTCATGAGCTCCGACAGGGTTAAAATATCTTAAAATTGCAATATCCCAAGTATTATCTGAAATATATAAGTCCTTCAATATTTTCTCTACCATTAGTTTACTAGTTCCATATGGATTAGTAGTTCCACCAGTTTCAGAGTCTTCTGTTATTGGAATAACTTTAGGATTTCCATATACAGTAGCGCTTGAAGAAAAAACTAATTTTTTAACATTAAAATCTGCCATAACTTTAAGCAAATTAAGTATTGTTGAAACATTATTTATATAATACATTACTGGTTTTTCAACAGATTCACCAACAGCCTTAAATGCTGCAAAATCAATAACTGCATCTATTTTTTCTTCCTTGAAAATATTTCTTAAGAGGTTTTCGTCTAACATATTTCCTTCATAAAGCTTAATCTTTTTACTGGTTATTTTTTCAACATTTTCAATAGCACTTGGTAAACTGTTTGAAAAATTGTCTAAAACCACAACCTCATAATTATTGTTTAGTAATTCTACACAGGTATGAGAACCAATATATCCAGCTCCACCTGTTACGAGTATTTTCATATTTCACCATCCTATAAAAAAATTATACCATAAAATAATTATGTATAGTATAATTATAATGTGAAAGTGGTGAAATAATGGAAATACCAAAGCATGTAGCGTTTATACTTGATGGTAATGGTAGATGGGCCAAAGAAAAAGGATTAACAAGAAGTGAAGGACATAGGGCTGGATTTTCAAGATTACATGATTTATGTAAATATATAATTAATAAAGGTGTAAAAGTATTTAGTGTTTATGCATTTTCTTGTGAAAACTTTAAAAGAAGCAAAGAAGAAGTATCATTTTTGATGGAATTGTTTGTTAAAGGCTTTAAAAAATATAGTAAAGAATTAAAAAGAGAAAACATAAAAATAGTCTTTTCAGGAATAAAAGATTATCCTCTTCCAGAAAGAGTTATAAAAGTAATGGAAGAAGTCGAAGAGGAAACCAAAGATAATGAAAAGGGTATTTTTAATATTTGTATAAATTATGATGGTCGAAAAGAAATAGTAGATGCGACTAAAAGAATAGTAAATGATGTTTTAGATAAAAAATTAGATAAGGATCTTATTAATGAAGATTTATTTAATAAATATCTTTATCAAAATCTACCACCAATTGATTTACTTATTAGAACAAGTGGTGAATATAGATTAAGTGGCTTTATGTTATATCAAGCATCTTATGCTGAGTTTTATTTTCCTAAAACATATTTTCCAGCTTTTCAAAATGAAGATTTTGACAAAGCTTTAGAAATATATAATGATCGAGAAAGAAGATTCGGTGGAATAAAGGAAGGATAAAAATGAAAAGAAAGCAAAAAATATCAATAATTTTAGCAATATTATCAATGATAATTGGAATAGTTATAATTTCTCTCCCAATTTTAAAGCTAGTAAATTTTAAAAGAACAATCTTTTTATCATTTTTAACAATTGGTATATTTAACTTAGTATGTTTTATATATACTCATAAAGATAAGGATTTAGAAAGTTTGTATACTTTTATAGTTTGTACGTTAGTAGCAGTATTATCACTCTTTTTAAATTTTAAAAAAAGTATTAATTCAGCGCTTGTATTAATGTTATTTGTGGCATTATTATCATTTGTTAGACTTAAAAAAGCTGATTATTATCATGATCGAAAGAATAAAGCGTGGATAATCCAAATGGCCACACTATCAATCTTTGTATTAGCAGGGTTATTATCATCGCTTAATTTATACTACACATCAGAAATAAAAGTGTTAGTATTCGGCTATTTCTTTTTTATAAATGGTATACTTGAATTAGTTGATCCATTAATATTATATTTGGAGAATTTAAATGAAAATCGTAAATGATTTTGAAGATTATACAATACTTGATATGGCCGATGGTGAAAAGCTTGAAAAATGGAATAAGTATATTTTGCTTAGACCTGATCCTCAAATTATATGGAATGAAAAAAGACATCCTGAATTATGGAATAAGGTAGATGCTATTTATCATCGTAGTAATACAGGTGGAGGACACTGGGAAGTATTAAATCCTAATTTAAGAAACTGGCAAATAAAATATCAAGATATGACCTTTAATTTAAAATTAATGAACTTTAAACACACAGGTTTGTTTCCAGAACAAGCATATAATTGGAATATAATAAGAAAAACTATAAAGTTAGCCAATCGTCCAGTAAAGGTTTTAAATTTGTTTGCTTATACTGGTGCTGCTTCGGTTGCAGCTTTAATGGAAAATGCTTCGGTAGTTCATGTTGATTCTTCTCGGGGAATGATAGATTGGGCTAAAGAAAACACTTTATCGAGTAAGGTTAATGATAAAAATATTAGGTTTATTGTAGATGATTGTGTTAAATTTGTAAAAAGGGAAATTAGAAGAGGTAATAAATACGATATTATTTTAATGGATCCTCCAAGTTTTGGAAGAGGAGCAAAAAATGAAGTTTGGACACTCGAAAAAGAACTATTTAATTTAGTTAAATTGTGCAATGAACTTTTATCTGATGATCCATTACTATTTATAATTAATTCTTATACAACTGGTTTATCTAAAACGGTGTTGGAAGATATTTTAAGATTAACAGTAATGAAAAGCAATAAAGGCTTCTTAGATAGTGATGAGTTGGGAATCAAAGAAAAGGAAAGTGAGCTTATTCTTCCTTGCGGAATTTATGCAAGATTTTCAAAGTATCATTTAGATTAATCTTTACATATTTTAATTATTGTGATACATTATATGAGTATTAGATGAGTTTTGCTCATATAATATTAATGAGACATAATGTCTCAAAAAAGTTGGAATACCCTTGCCATAGTAGGGAATTAAAAAAGTTGGAATACCCTTGCCATAGTAGGGAATTAAAAAAGTGGCTAGGTTTTTATAAACCTAGCCTTTATTTTAGGAGAAAAAATGGCAAAAACATTAAAAATTTATTATTTAGATGAATAATATATTAATTATTTAAGAAAATTTGATACAAGAGTAGCTTATAATAAAAATCAAAAGAGGCCATATATAGGTGTGGTTTACACTTTTAATGGTCATAACTATTTTGCTCCATTGTCGAGTCCTAAGCCTAAACATTTAAAGATGAGTAATAAGGCTATTGATGTTTTTAAAATAGATGATGGTAAACTTGGCGTTGTTAATATTAATAATATGATACCGACTCCTATTGAGTGTTTAACTGAGGTTTTACCTTTGATTAAAGATAAAAAATATAAGATTTTAATTCAAAACCAAACTACATTTTAAAATTCCTTTTATTAGAAAATTAATAAACAAAGTAAAATTGTTTAAACTACAGTCAGATTTAAATTATTTACCATCTAGAGTAAAAGAAAGATGTTGTAACTTTAATCTTTTAGAGGATAAATGTGATATTTATCAAAATATAAAAAGATAATGCTAATTTGTAAGAGACCAGGTTTGCAAAAACTTGGATTTTTTTATTTTTTCTTCATAAAAAAATCTTTTTAACATAGCTTTTATTAGGAGGATTGATTTTATGAATTGTGTAATACCTTATACTAAAGAAATTAAATTTGATAGTAAAATAAAAGAAATTACAAGCATTTCTTTGGAACATGAACTTAGCATAAATGATACTGAAATACTTGGTAATTTCTTAGTAAATGGGGAATATAAAACTCATGAGCTTAGTGTTAATAAAGAAAAGTTTGATTATACTTTGCCATTTTCTATAGACATACCAGAAAATTTAGTAAAAGACTCTATTAAATTTAATATAACTGATTTTTCTTATGAAATACTAAATGAAAATGTTTTAAAAGTAATGATAGAGTTTACAGTAACTGCTCAAGAAGAAGAAAAAAAGGAGGAAATTTTTGTAAAGCCGGAGGAAGACCCCACTATTGAAAATGAGATTGTAATGCGTGAAAATGAACCTGTTGAAGAAGATATAGTTGAAGAAAAGGTAGATGAAAGTGACTCTAAAGAAGAACAATTCCCAGACGAATTAAAAAGGGACAATATAAATGAAGTCATAGTAAATGAAACAATTGGTAAAGCTACCGATAGCTATAAAACTTTTCATGTTCATATTGTAAAAGATACTGAAACCATTGATACTATATGTGAACTTTACAAATGTAGTAAAGATAATATTAGTGAGTATAATGATTTAAGTAAAATAATGCCAGGAGATAAATTAATAATATTAGAAGATGACTAAAAGTCTCGATGTTCTAAAAGATATTTATAAGCCCCTTAAATATACAATAAAAGGTCACGCTACTATTCTTGAAACAACTAGTGGTGACTTTGTTTTAAAAGAAAAGACAAAAGATTTAAAAGAATTGTATTCATATTTAGAAAGTAGAAATTTTAATTATTTTCCAAAGTTAATAGACCATTCAAGAAGAAGTGTGAATGTATTTGAATATATAAAAGATACTGATATGCCTAGAGAACAAAAAGCAAGTGATTTAATAGATGTTGTTAGCTTACTACATAATAAGACCAGTTATTTTAAAGAAGTAAGCAAAGACAAGTATCAAGAAATTTATGAGAATATTATTAGTAACATTAATTATTTAAATGAATATTATAATAATACATACGAAGCATTATTTATGGAAAGTACTCTAAGTCCAGATAAGTACTTATTCATGAGAAATGCTTATAAAATATTCTTGGCTTTAAAGTTTTGCCAAGACAATTTAGATGACTGGTATGATTTGGTGAAAGATGAAACTAAGCAGAGGGTAAGCTTAATTCATAATAATCTAGAAACAGATCATTTTATTAAAGGTGAAAAAGATTATCTAATTAGTTGGGATAAATCTAGAATAGACACTCCCATTCTAGATATAGTAAATTTCTATAAGAAAGAATATTTTAATTATGATTTTTCGGTTTTGCTAAAAGAATACTTAAAAAAGTATCCTCTTTCAGAGGCAGAATTAAAACTATTTTTCGTAGTTATATCTCTACCACCCAAGATTGAGTTTAAAGATAGTGTGTTTATAAATTGTAAAAATATTAGATGCGATTTAGACTATATATTTAAGACAGAAGAATTAGTGAGGCCATATTATTCTAAAGAAGAGGAAGAACAATAAACTCACTTCGATTAATAAAATAAATATATTAAATCTAAACGGAAAGATTAAAGTTATAAGTGTTTGATAAAATATTAATACACTTAGGAAAAGTATTCCTACTATGGTGAAAAAGCCACCATTATTACAACCTCTTAGTCTCATCTTAGTCACCTATTATAAAATATGTATAAAATGTTTTTTTGTATATTTGATAAGCCTATTTATAGGCTTTTTTAAATGGACAAAATAATAATAATTTGTTAAAATTATATTAGGAAAGTAGGGGTAAAATGAAGAAGGGATTTACTTTAGTTGAACTATTAGCTGTAATAGCTGTATTAGGTATTATTTCTTCTATAGCGGTAGTATCTTACTCTAAGGTTATTAAAGACAACAAAGTTAGAGAATGCAAAAGAAAAGTAGCATATATAGAACAAAAAGCCATTGAATATGCGAATGAAAATAATCTTTTAGTAAATGAAGAAGTTTATACAATAGAAATTAATACTGAGGAAGAAAACAAAGATAAAAGCTTTTTTAATTATAAGGAGTTAACAGACGAAGACTTTCAAAACCCAATTAGTGAATCTCTTTTTTCTGGCAAGATAAAAATAATACAAAGTTCAATTGGGTTAACTGATGCAGAAGTTGTAGGGGTGAATTGCGAATGATAAAAAATAAAGACGGTTTTTCTTTTGTTGAAACAATTGTAATGTGTGCCATATTAATGGTTGGATTGTTATTTGTCTATAAGAGCTATACATCTAGTATAAATGTGCAAAAATTCAGATTAGAAAACGATGGGGTGGCAGAGCAATATAAATTAATAAAAATTAAAGAATATTTAGTTGAACGTAATGATTGGAAATGTGAAAGTATGACGTCATGTGAGCGTTTTTCAAATTGGTTTAGTATAAGTAGTGGTTTTGTTCCTAAAACATGTTCAAAAGAAACGTGTATGGATAATTATTGTCAAAAACACGATGGTAATAATGGTTTGGTTGAATTACTTAGATGTAAAAAAGGTAACGGGGAATGGGGATCAAAAGCAAGTTCGTATTGTGATGGAATAGTAAAAAGTTGTGAAATAGAAAATGAAAATAATAGAAAGAATAAAAAAAATTATAAAGAAGTAATAATTGATAATATGTCAAAATACGAGCTTAAACATTTATATTTCATGAAATGTTCAAACAAAAACTTTTCTGATTTTAATAATGAACAAAGAAAGTATATGAATTCTATGAATAATTGTAGTAATGGACGACAATATAGATTAATTGGTGAATTTTTAGATGAAAAAACAAATAATTATAGTTATGCGTGGATACAATTTCCAGCATCGTGATGGAGTGTAAATATGAAATATAGAAAAGGCTTTATGTCTACATCGGTTATATATAGTTTCTTTTTGGTTTTTATATTGTTGCTAATTGCAACTATGATGTCATATACTAATAAGCGGTATCTGAGAAAAAAAATCGAAAATAAAATAATATTAGATACTGATATATCGTACGATTGTGTGAATAATGAAAAATTAGCTGATTGTCTCCTGAGGGCAGAATTTAAAGAGGCAAAAACAAGCAGTATATATGGCGAAGTATTTAAAGAAGTAAGCTATTATAGCAATAACAATTTAAATATAGATGGTATCAAATCTGCTATTTCTTTGCGCCAAAGCCCTGACTTTTCAAAGGCCTCAACAACTGAGGAAGGCATGTATATGTTAGAAGATGATAAAGGAAATAGTTATTATTACCGTGGTGCAGAGGATGATAACTACATAAAATTCAATAATGAACTCTGGAGAATTGTAAGAATTAATGGGAACGGAACAACTAGAATTATTAGAAATGAAAATATAGATGGTAAAACAATATATACAAGCAGTTGGACAAATGAAGAAACAGATGCTGTAAAAGAAAAACGTCAAGGATATATGTTTGCTGCTGATAAAGATGGGGCTTTAGGGACTGACTCAGATAGTAGAGTTTTTTTGGAAAAGTATTATAACAATACTTCCTCTAACGTTAAAGAAATAATTGACAATTATTGGGAAAGTTTGCTTGATGATAAATACAAAAATACAACTACTTTGTCATATGGTGCAATGTTCGTTGGCGACAAAAACGTTATGAATGATAAAGATTTTTCAATTTGGGAAAACGAATCCATATTTCCTGAAGGTGTAAGCAATTTTGCTGATTATATTAGGCAACAATATCTTGCAGCAACTTTTACTTGGGATCAATTATATTATAAATCGATGGAGCGTTTGTTTGTTGGTTCAAATAAAATAGCACCATCTTTGAAATGCGAATCATCAGCGGATGCATTTGGCACTAAGTTTGTTTATAAAAAAGGAAAAAAGGATTTGATTTATAATTTGAGTTGTTATTCTTCAAAATACCGAGAAACTGATGAAACAAAGTATATAACAAGTGAAGATGATTTTTTAAAAAAAGACAAAGGTAATTTTTCTTTAAAATATCCAATTGCAACTATTTCTGCTGATGAAATTGTTTTGGCAGGTGGCTATTTGGGTAAGGAAAACAATAAATTCTATCTTTATAATGGTGACGATTTTTGGACTATGACTTTAGGCGTTACAGATCGTAATGGTTGGAATGACAATACCTTTGATAAGGTGTTTAGCAAAATAGCCTTGCGTGATAAAGGGAAAAAAGGTGGATATTATTTCGGACTTATGAATGATGGCAAGTTGATGTTAATAAACGGAGGGAAAAAAATTGGCATTAGACCAGTTGTTAATTTGCAAAATGATGTAAGGTATTGTTCGGGTGATGGATCAAAAGATAACCCTTATATTTTTGGAAGACTTTATGCGACTGATGAAGGAATAAAGTTGGTGTGTTATGATAAATAAAAAAGGAATGACATTGATTGAGTTGTTAGTGTGTGTAACACTTGTTTCAGGAATAATGGTTTTTATGTACAAACTCATCAGTGATGTTAGAAATCAGAAAAAAAATATAGATAATCTTAATGATATATACTTAAAAATTGAGGATTCTATTGTTGATATTGAAAATGGTATCAATACAATTCATCCTGATAAGATAACGCTTGACACAAATAAAGTCATTTTTGAAAACACTGGTGATAAAAAGCAAACAATTATAACAGTAGAAAATAATGTTATATCTATGGACAATAATACTAAAAAATGGACTTATGAAACAGCATCATCTAGTGAATTATGTTATACTTTTTCTGATACAACAAAAATGTTTTTGTTAAAAGTGTATTTGAAAGATAAAAATGATAAATATATTGATGCTATTGAAGTACCATATTATGAAAAGAATTTAAATGTTATAGTTAATGCTAATGATTCAAATTGGAATGAGTGTAGCTAATACACTAATAGTCATTGATAATAGCCTGCCAAATAAAAAGTATTTATATGATAAATTAGTATCTTTTAAGATACTTTTTATTTGCATGTGTATTGATAAACCACCAAAGGAAATAAACATAACTGCTATTATTTCTCTTAATTTTATATTACTAATTATTGTTAATGCATTTAAACCTTGTGTTAGTTCTAAAAATCCTTTTATGAATACTTGATTAATTAGGTCTAAGTTAAATATATTAATTAAAAATGTTGATAAAAGAATGAAAAAAGTGATGGTTCCTAAAATCATTAATAAAGTATTCATAGTTTTAGAAATAGATATTGAAAAGGATGGGTTTTCATTCTTTTTTAAATTGGGATTAATTTTATTAAAGGGAATAAAAATACTTATAATAAAATTAGATATGTAAGTTATTAATATTAATTTAATGGTTGTTTTATAATTAAAAATAGTTGATAACATAGTAATTAGAAATATGGGACTTGCAAAATATGTGAAGGTTAGTAAATTATTTGCCATAGCGTTATCGATTGTCTTATTTTTATAAAGTTCTTTTATTATAATAGCGTTACTTGGGGAGCCACTTATTATACTTAATAACATAGTGTAATATTTGATACCTTTTTCTTTAAATATTTTAGAAATATAATAAGAAAAGTTATAATCTAATAAAATATTGTTTATCATTATCATGGGAAACAAAGAGGGAAACACTTTCTTTATAAAAAGACTAATACTATTAATAATTGATGAATTAATTAATTTATTATTAGTTAGTGAAAAGTATAAAAATAGTAAACTTCCAATGATTATTAAGTAATCTTTATAATTCTTTTTCATATTCTCTCCATTTTTTGCTATAATTGTTATGGTGATGATATTGTTTACTAATATATATGAAAAAATAAAAGAATTTATCAAGAATAATTTAAAGGAATTAATAATAATAGCTGTTTTAGTGGCACTATTTTCAATAGAGCTTCCTTTTGTTATTTATAAACCAGGTGGGCTAGTTAATTTAAATAATCGTATAAATGTTACGGATGGCTATGAAACAAAAGGAAAAATAGGTATGTGTTATGTTTCGATGCTTAAAGGAAAAATACCATTTGTGTTGTTATCTTATATTATGCCTAATTGGGACTTAGAAAAAAGTGAAAATGTAACTTATGATGGTGATAGTGTTTCAGAAACTTTAAAAAAAGATCGGATTCAAACTCAGGAATCTATAGATAATGCTATTATATCTAGTTATAAATTAACGGATCATAAGCTGGATATTACAGGATATCATAATCATGTAATATATGTTCTTAAAGATGCAGAGACTACTATTAAAGATTATGATGAAATAATATCAATTGATGATATTGAGATTAAAAGTCTTGCGGAAATGAAAAAAATAATTAATTCTCATAAAGAAAATGATGTTTTAAATATTTTAGTTAAAAGAGGAAAAAAAGAAGTTTTAACAACGAGTAAAGTATTTAAAGTTGATAATGAACTAAAAATAGGTGTCTCAGTTATAACAACATATGATTATGTGACAAATCCAGAGGTAAAGATAAAAACTAAAGAAAGTGAATCAGGTCCAAGTGGAGGATTAATGATGGCTTTAAGTATTTATAATAAATTAACTAAAGAAGATATAACAAAAGGTAAAATTATTGCTGGGACTGGAACTATAGATGCATCTGGTAATGTCGGAGAAATAGGTGGAGTTAAATATAAGGTTTTAGGAGCTATAAAAAAACATGCGGATGTATTTTTATGTCCGGAAGAAAACTATGATGATGCGATTAAAGCTCTTAATGGAAATAAGAAGTTAAAAGTAATAAAAGTTTCTACTTTAGAAGGAACTATAAAGGCATTAAAAAACTTAGATTAAAAAAGTCTTTTATTTAAGTGTTTATTATGATATAATGTATTCATGACAGATTTAAGTGGGCAAAAACCCACTTTTATTATTAACTAAATGAGGTGAGGTATGAATTTAGATAGTTTAAAAGAAAAAATAGCAGAGGCGCTAAAAGATAAGAATATTATCGTATGTAGTGTAACATACAAGAAAAATGGTAAATATAACTTTCTAACAGTGGAATTAGACAAGGTAAATGGTATTGATATAGATACTATTGTAGATGCAACCCACATAATAAATCCTATAGTGGATAAAGAAGTAACTACTAAGGATAGTTATATTTTGGACGTTATAAGTAAGGAAAGAGGATAATATGAATAGTAAAGAATTAATTAAAGCTTTAAATAATTTAGCTGAAGAAAAAAATATTAGTAAAGATGTCATTTTTGAAGCGTTAGAATTAGCTCTTCAAACGGCTTATAAAAAGAATTTTGATTCTAAGACCAATGTTAGGGTAGACATTAATAGAGAAACTGGTGAAATTAAAGTATATTCTTATTTAATTGTTGTTGATGATGTTGATTTTGGAACAGAAGAAGTAGACGAGGAAGGAAATGTTGTTAAAATTCCTCCTAAAATAAATCCAGATGCTCAAATTATATTAGAACAAGCTGAGGAAATGGTTCCAGGAATAAAGGTTGGAGAAACAATTGAAAAAGAAGTAACTCCTGAAGACTTTGGTAGAGTAGCAGCTGCAACCGCTAAACAAGTAGTTACTCAAAAAATTAGAGAAGCTGAAAAAGAAAGTATTATTAATGAATTTCAAGATAAAGAATTTGAAATGATGCTTGGGTTGGTAGCTATGGAAGATGCTCGTAATTATTATATCGATTTAGGTAGAACAAGAGGAATTCTTCCAAAATCAGAAATAATTCCTGGTGAAGAAATTAAAATGGGTTCTAATATTCGAGTTTATATAACAAAAGTTGAAAATGGACCTAAGGGACCAGTTATTCTTTTATCACGTAAACATTATGGATTCGTTAAAAGACTTTTTGAAGTTGAAATACCAGAATTGCAAGATGGAACAATTGAATTATATGCTGTAGCTAGAGAAGCTGGTGTTCGTAGTAAAGTTGCAGTATTTTCAAACAATGAAAAAATTGATCCAATCGGAGCATGTATTGGTGAACGTGGATCAAGAATAGGTAGTATTTTAAAAGAATTAAATGGTGAAAAAGTAGATTTAGTACTATATAGTGAAGTTCCTGAAGAATTCATAAAGAACGCTCTTTCCCCAGCTAAAGATGCGATTGTAAGTATTACTGATCCAGTAAAGAAAGAAGCACTAGCAATTGTAAGTGATGATAATTTAAGCTTAGCTATTGGGAAAAAAGGCTCAAATGTTGTGCTAGCTAGCAAGCTTACTAAATATAAGATTTCTGTAAAAACATTAAAACAAATTAATGAAGAAGGAAATAAATAAAACTTGGAGGGCGCATGAAAAAGATTCCGTTAAGAACATGCATCGTTACCAAAGAAAAGCTTGAAAAACGTGATTTATTAAGGATTGTTAGAACTCCGGATAAAGAAATTCTAGTTGATGAAACTGGCAAAAAAAATGGTAAAGGGGCATATATAAAAAAAGATATAACGATAATTGAGAAACTAAAAAAATCTAAGGCTTTAGATAGAGCTTTGGATATCGAAGTTCCCGATGAGTTTTATGAAAATTTAAAAAATATATTACAATAAAGAAAGGGTGAAAATATGACTGTTAAAGAATATGCGATTGATGTTGCTTTAACACCAGCTGAAATATTAAAAAAATGCCAAGAGTTAGGTATTGAGGTAAAAGATGCAACTGACGTTTTAACTGATGATGATATTATTTTACTTGATAATACAATAAATCTTATTAGTACTGATGATGATGTAACATTTGATGAGGCAGATGAAATTGATGATGTTGTTGAAACTATTATCGAAAGCGGTAATATTGAAAAACACATGGATACTCATACTAAAAAGCAAAAATTAAAAAAGCAAAATAAATCAGATAGTGCTAAAGAGTTTAAAAATTTAAAGAAGGAAATGTATAAGCACAAAGAAAAGCTAAAATCAAATGAAGTCAAAAAAGATATTGTATTATATAAAGAAAATATGACGGTTAATGATTTAGCTGCGGCACTAGATATAAATGGTGCTGAAATAATAAAAAAATTAATGTCTTTAGGAATGATGTTAAATCTAAATCAAAGTATTGATTATGAAACAGCTGAAATAGTAGTTTTAGATTATAATAAGACTTTGAAAAAAGAAGAAACACAAGATGTTGCTAATTTCGAAGAATTTGAAGTCATAGATAATGAAGAAGATTTGGTTAAAAGGCCTCCAATCGTAACAATTATGGGGCATGTTGATCATGGCAAAACAACCTTATTAGATTATATACGTAATAGTCATGTAGTTGATAAAGAATTTGGTGGGATAACTCAACACATAGGAGCTTACCAAATAAAATATAAAGATGACAAAATTACATTTATTGATACCCCAGGGCATGCGGCATTTACAGAGATGAGAGCAAGAGGAGCAAGTGTTACTGATATCGTTATTATTATAGTAGCAGCTAATGATGGGGTAATGCCTCAAACAAAAGAAGCTGTTGATCATGCTTTAAGCGCAAAGGTACCAATAATTGTTGCTGTAAATAAAATTGATATGCCAGATGCTAATATTGAAAGAGTATATACAGAAATGGCTGAAATTAATATTACTCCTGAATCGTGGGGCGGTGACATTCCGTTTATTAATATTTCAGCAAAAACGGGCGAAGGAATAGATTTGCTTTTAGAGACAATTCAAACGATTAGTGAAGTAAATGAATTAAAAGCTAATCCAAATAGATATGCAATTGGTTCTGTAATTGAATCCAAAGTTGATAAAAATATTGGTGGTATTGCAAGCTTATTAATTTTAAATGGTACTCTTAGATTAGGAGATCCAATTGTAGTTGGAACAACTCATGGAAGAGTAAGAACTATGAAAAATGATTTGGGCGAAAATATTGTTGAAGCTGGACCATCCACTCCAGTTGAGATAACAGGTTTAAATGATAATCCATCTGCTGGTGATAAATTTATGGCTTTCGAAACTGAAGCAGAGGCTAAGAGCGTAGCGGCAAAACGTTTAAATCAAAGTAAAGAAAGCAAATATAAAAAAGATATTGTTTCTTTAGATGATTTATTTGCAAAGATTAATGAAGGTCAAAAAGAAGTTAATGTTGTTTTAAAAGCCGACGTTAGAGGATCAGAAGAGGCAGTTAAGAATGCATTAGAAAAAATTGCCGTTGAAGATGTAAGAGTTAAGGTAATTCGCAGTGGCATTGGAACAATTACTGAGTCAGATGTTGTCTTAGCAAATGCATCTAATGCAATCATTATAGGATTTAATGTATCACCAAGTGCAATTACTAAGGAAATGGCTAAAGAATATAGTGTTGATATTAGATTATATACTATTATTTATAAAGTTGTTGAAGAAATGGAATTAGCCATGAAGGGTATGCTAGATCCTGAATTTGAAGAAAAAATTCTTGGCACAGCTGAGATTAGAAAAATATTTAAATTCTCAAAAATCGGTAATATTGCTGGTAGTTATGTTACAGATGGTATTATAAAAAATGGCAGTAAATGTCGTGTTATACGTGATGGAATTGTTATTGGTGAAACTGAAATAGCTAGTGTTCAAAGAGAAAAAGATACTGTAAAAGAAGTTAAAAAAGGTTTCGAATGTGGAATTACGTTAGTTAATTTTAACGATATTAAAGAAAAAGATATTATTGAATCTTTTGAATTAGTTGAGGTAAAAAGATAATGCCTAGTTATAAAACAAAAAGAATTGCATCTATGATGGTCGAAGTAATTAGCGATATACTTGCTAATGAGGCCAGTGATGAATTACTTAAAACAATAACTATAACTGGCTGTGAAGTAACAAATGATCTAAGTTTTGCTAAAGTATATTTTACAAGTTTATCTACTTTAACAAAGGATGAGCTTGAAAAAGAATTAAATGAAGCTTCTCATTATGTTAGAGGAGAGGTTTCCAAAAGAATTGAACTTAGACATACTCCAGAAATAAGATTTATATTTGATGAATCTATTGAGTATGGAAATAAAATCGAAAAGATTATAAAAGAAATCCACAAGGAGGATAAAAATGAGGGATAAACTAAAACGTTTGTTAAATAATGCTTATGCTCCTTATTCCAATTTCAAGGTTGCTGCAATCATAGAAACTAATGATAATAAAATTATTCCGGGTGTAAACGTTGAAAATGCATCCTATGGAGCAACAATATGTGCGGAACGTAATGCTATTACAACGGCAATTTCTATGGGATATAAAAAAGGAAACTTTAAAAGTATATCTATTATGGTTTCTGGGGATAAATTATCAACGCCTTGTTTCATATGTCGTCAATTGATTATTGAATTCTTTTCTTTAGATGCTAAAGTTTATTTATACAATGCAACAGATGTAAAAGAGTATAGCGTAAGTGAACTATGTCCATACCCATTTACAGAGAACGATTTATAATGAATGGTGTATTAGTAATTAATAAAGAAAAAGATTATACTAGTAGAGATGTAGTAAACAAACTTAATAAGATTTTAAATACAAAAAGAATTGGACACACCGGTACTCTAGATCCTTTAGCTACCGGTGTTTTAGTTATTTGTATTAATAGATACACAAAATTAGTAAATCTTTTAACTGCTCTAAATAAAGAGTATATTGCGACTATGAAATTTGGATATGAAACGGATACTCTTGATGTTACGGGAAAAACTATAAAAGAATGTGATTATATTCCTGATTTAAATGAAGTGAAAAGTGCCTTAAATAGTTTTTTGGGTAAAAGTATGCAAGAAGTTCCTCTTTACTCAGCCAAAAAAGTTAGAGGCAAAAAATTATATGATTATGCTCGTAGTAATGAATTTGTAGAGTTGCCTAAGCAAGAAATAGAGATATATCAAATTGAAGTGCTTTCCTATCTAAATGGTATACTAAAGTTTAAAGTAAACGTAAAAAAAGGCACATATATAAGAAGCTTAATTAGAGATATTGCTCATAAGCTTAATACTTGTGCAGTAATGGTTGATTTAGAAAGAACTAAACAGGGTAATTTTTCTATATCTGATAGTTATACTTTAGATGATGTAGAAAAAGGAAAATATACTTTAAAAAATTTACAAGATATATTTTCTTTTCCAAGAATAGATCTCGCTGATAAAGAATTAAAAATAGCTAAAAATGGTGGAAATTTAAGAAAAAAAGTTAAGGATGGATATGTCATTTTATATTATAAAGGAAAAGAATTGGCTATATTTAATGCCAAGGATAATATATTAAAACCATATATAATGATAGATAATAATATATAAAAAATGCTTTTTAAAAAGCATTTTTTATATATCTTTATTTAGTGGAGCAACATTGATGGTACTATCATACTTTTGCAATACTGCTTTATAATCTTCATATAATTTTGGTAAATTATTTTTATATTCACTTGTTGTAATAGTCAAATATTCATTGGTCATTTTACTAAATGGAATGGTTATATATTCCCGATCTTTTCTTAAATTACTTCCAGGTGTAGTAGAGTAAGTATATAAGAGTTCTGCTCCAATGTCAGATAAATTAATCTCTGTTTCTCCGGTTTTTTTAACTTTTTTGGTTATAGTCAAATTTCCTAGAGCACCAATAGTAACTTTTTGACCATATTTATTAGGAAATTTGCTAGTTAAATAACCTTGATTACTCATTAAATTTCCGAGTGCATAGTATACAACTGTATTATTAATTTTTTCGATTGGCTGAATGCAATGAGCATGATTACCAATTACTATATCAACATTATTATCAGCTAAGAAATTAGCGATTTTCTTTTCTTCAGCATTTGGCTCAAGAATGTATTCAATTCCCCAATGCATTGAAACTATTAATACATCAACTTTATCTCTTAATGCCTCAATATCCTTTTTTACTTTTTCTTCATTATAAGTATTTACAAGATATGATTTATTTTGAGGAACTGGATTACCATTTGTTGAAGTTGTATATGCTAAAAAGCCATATTTAATATTATTAACCTCTCCAATTAATCTTGTATAATCGTTACGCATTTCCTCGCTATCAGTCATACCGTCAAAAATTATACCATCTTTACTTTTCCAGTAGTTTACACTTCCTAAGACTCCATTTACACCAGTGTCCATACTATGATTATTAGCAAGTGAAACTAAATTGAATCCTGCGTTTAAAGCAGCCGTACCATATGCTGTTGGAGTATTAAAATATAAGCCACCTCCCGAAGGATAAGAAGAATCATTACCATTTATCATGGACTCTTGATTATAAAATTTTATATCATAACCACTTATAATGTCTCTTATCATGTCAAACTCACTATTAAAGTCGAATGTTCCATCACTTTGTAAGGCACTATAACGTACCGCATTATGAATAAGAGCATCACCCGCGGCAATAAATTTAGCCGTATAAACTTTTTCTTTTTCTTCTTCTTTTTTTATTACACCTTGGGTATCTTTGGCTGGCTTTTTAGCTGGCTTCTTGTTTTTATAAATAGAAACACCGGCTATAGAAGCCCCAATAAATATAATTAGTAAAAGTGTAATAAATAAAGCTTTCTTTTTAACCCTTTTTTTTCTAGCAACCATAATATCACCTAATTTAAGTATATCTTATAAAAAATTTTATGTAAATAATTATCGAAAATATATAAATATAAAAATGGCAAGTAGTAAAGTATAAATGGAAAATTTAATTAATTTACCATCTTTAACTATTTTAGATAGCCAAAGATAAGAATAATAGGTGGTAATTGTAGTAACTAAAAATCCTATTAAATAAGGAAAAATAAGAAACCTACTTATGCCATTATTAAATAATAAAAGCACTTCAAGAATAAAGGACGCAATACTTACAGGAAAATAAAGCATGAATGTAAATTTTAATGCTGTTTCTTTCTTTAAGTTTCGTAATAGACATGCGACTAAAACAGTCCCACTTCTAGATAAGCCAGGAATAATAGTAAACATTTCAATAAGTCCAATAAAAAGTGCATCTTTATAAGTTATATCATTATCTTTTTTTACACCCTTAATATTTTTTACTACAAATAAAAATACGGCCGTAAGCATAAAAGATATGGCTAAAATTTTGGGATTTGTTAAATTTTCTAATTTACTTTTAAATAATAAGCCACTAATAGAAATGGGAATGGTTGCTATAATAATACACATTACATACTTAAAACTGGGTTTATAAATTTTATTATCTTTTTTTAAAATATAAAATAAAAAATCTTTTATGAGTTTAATAATATCTTTTCTAAAAATAAATAAAATAGCTAAAAATGAAGCAAAGTTTGAAATGATTAAGAAACTAGTATCTATCTTTCCAATATTAAAAATATTCATAAATAAACTTAAATGACCACTACTAGAAACCGGAAGAGGTTCGGTTATACCTTGAATGAGGCCTAATATTATATATATAATGTATTTCAAATTTATCACCCAGTAAATTATATACTAAAATAAAAAAATAATAATAATATTTAAATAGGTGAGTTATGAAAAGATTAGTATTGTTTTTTCTGGGAATCTTTTTATCTAGTTTAGGTTTATCTTTTTTTATAATGTACTTAAACTTGTTTAATCTTGGGTATAGTTTTATAGATTTTGTTAAATTTATTATTGTAAGAGTAGAATGTTACTTTTTTCCGGTTGGAATATTTCTTATAAGAAAAAGTATAGAAAGGAAAAAAATATGAATTATATTTATGATGTTAGTTTAAATTTAGCTGAAAAGTTTATACCTTTTTATGAGTGGAATAGAAGTGACTCAATAGAGTCTTTTGAAAAAATAGGAGTGTGTAAAGTATCACATAGAGATTTTGTTACCATAAAAAACCATATGTTTAAAGTGTCTCAAGATTTTTTAGAAAGTATTAAAGCAACGGCTTCTTTAAAAGATTCAGCCTTTTTGAAAGCTGTTGATTATGCGGTTATATTTACTGATGAAAAAAGTGCAATAGCTATAGAGTTTGATACATCAGGATTAAGTATTAAAAGAAGTGATTTATTGCTTTTAGATGACTTAAATATTTTGGAGCTTGCTTATAGCATGAATCGTAAAAGAATTCTTTATGAAACACTTAATCTTGTTGAAAGTGTAAATGAACTTAGAGAAGAAAAAAGAATCAAAAATATAATCGAAGAAGAAATAAAAAATCTTTTAACTAAAAATGACATTAATAAGTTAAAGTATTTGTATTTAGAATGGTTTAGAGAAACAGAAAGTGATCCAACTTTAATGTATAATCGTATGAAAGATGCTTTAAATGATAAAATATCAGATAGAGAAATAAAAGTTTATGAAATAATTAATTTATCACATAGTAAAGTTTAAGGAATAAATATATTTATTGACGCCATAATAGTACTAGAAGGAGAATATATGAAAAAAATAGTATTAGTATTTGCGTCTTTATTTTTATTAGTAGGATGTATGGGAAACAAAGCTAGTGATGCGGTAAAAAATTATTTGAATCAATATCGTAATTTAAGTAACAATGTTGCAACATCATTGGATGATTTAACTGAAAAGCAAAATTTAAGTAATACTCAAAAAGAGTTATATCAAAAAATAATGCGTAAGCAATATCAAGATTTAAAATATGAAATAGTTAATGAAGAGTATGATGGTGATAATGCTAAAGTTACTGCTAAAATAACCGTGTATGATTTATATAAAGTTCAAAAAGCTGCGGAAGATTATATGAAAAGTCACATGGAAGAGTTTTATGATAATAATAAAACATTTGATAATTCCAAGTACATAGACTATAAGCTTGATAAAATGAAAGATACTAATGAAGAAGTTTCCTATACAATTACATTTAATGTAAAAAAAGAAGATGGCAAATGGACAGTGGATCAACCTACTGAACAAGATTTAGAGAAGATTCATGGAATTTATAATTACGAGTAATTACTCGTTTTTTTATGTAAAAAAGTAAAGAATTATATAAAAAATTTTTGAGTTGTGTTATACTTAATAATATAAAGGGTGACTAGTATGTTAGATAAGGAAGAATTAAGAAAATTAGATTTGTATTTTAATGCTGCAAATTATCTATCGGCAGCGCAAATTTATTTGAAAGATAATCCAATTTTGTCGAGACCTTTAGAATTTAGTGATGTAAAAAGTAAATTGGTAGGTCACTGGGGAACTGTGCCAGGGCAAAATTTTATATACATGCATTTGAATCGCATTATTCGTAAATATGATTTAAATATGATTTATGTATCTGGTCCTGGTCATGGTGGTAATGGTATGATTGCCAATAATTACCTTGATGGAACATATACGGAATTTTACCCTTCCATCACTTTAGATAAAGATGGTTTAAAAAAGTTATTTAAACAGTTTAGCTTTCCGGGAGGTGTTTCAAGTCACGTTGCTCCAGAAACTCCAGGATCGATTCATGAGGGTGGAGAACTTGGTTATAGCTTGGCACATTCTTTTGGAGCAGTTTTAGATAATCCTAATCTGATTGTTGCATGTGTTGTTGGTGATGGAGAAGCTGAGACAGGGCCTTTATCAGGAAGTTGGGTATTAAATAAAATAATTAATCCTTTATCTGATGGTGTGGTAGTACCTATTTTACATTTAAATGGCTATAAAATTGCTAATCCGACTATTTATTCACGGATGAGTAACGAAGATTTAGAGATGGTTTTTAAAGGATTATCTTATAAACCATATTTTGTTGATGTTACTGATAAAAGTATGGATGAAGCTAATAATCTTATGGCTGATGCTATGGAAAGAGTTGTTAGGGACATAATAAGAATTAAAAGTAACCCTGATAATGTTAAGTGGCCAATGATTATCTTCCGCTCTTTAAAGGGATGGACAGGGCCTAAAGAAATAGATGGCAAAGCTATTGAAGGATCATTTAGAGCCCATCAAGTACCTATTGAAGTTAATGATAAACATCCGGAGTCTTTAAAAAGATTAGAGGATTGGTTACGTAGTTATAAACCTGAAGAGATATTTAATGAACTAGGTGAGATTAATCCCGATATAAAAGATGTTGCTCCTCAAGGGAATAGAAGAATGGGAGCTAATCCTCATGCTAATGGAGGATTACTTTTAGAAGAATTAAACATGCCAAATTTTAGAGAATATGGTGTAAAATTTGAAAAACGTGGGGAATTACTTGCCCAAGATATGACTATACTTGGTAAATACATGAAAGATGTAGTGGCTTTAAACTCTAATCCACGAAATTATCGGATATTTGGCCCGGATGAAGCATTGTCTAATAGATTAAATGATGTATTCTTAAAAACTAATAGACAATGGAATAGTAAGATTTTGAAAAACGATGAATTTTTAGCTATTGATGGTTCGGTTATCGACTCGGTATTGTCTGAACATGCATGTGAGGGCTTATTAGAAGGCTATTTATTAACGGGAAGACATGGCGTATTTCATTCATATGAAGCATTTATAAGAATAGTTGATTCAATGGCTTCTCAACACGCTAAATGGTTGAAAGTTTGTCAAGATATTCCGTGGCGTCAAGATATTTCAAGTTTAAATTTCATTTTAGCAAGCCACGTATGGCAACAAGATCATAATGGGTATACACATCAAGATCCTGGATTCTTAAATCATGTAGTAACAAAAAAGGCAAGTGTTGTAAGGGCTTATTTGCCTCCAGATGCTAACTGCCTAATATCTTGTTATGAGCATGTTACTAAAAGTAAAAATTACTTAAATGTTATAGTTGCGTCTAAACATCCACATCCTCAATGGTTAAATATGGATGAGGCAATAATTCATTGTACAAAAGGGTTAGGTATATGGCCATTTGCTTGTACAGATCGTTTTAAAGAACCAGATATAGTTATTGCTGCAGCTGGGGATGTACCTACATTGGAGGCCCTTGCAGCAACTACTATTTTGAGAAAATTCTTTAAGGATTTAAAAATAAGATTTGTAAATGTTGTTGATTTGATGCGTTTACAACCTGAAGATACCCATCCACATGGCCTTAGTGATGAGGATTATGATATGTTATTTACCAAAGATAAGCCAATTGTTTTTGCTTTCCATGGTTATCCAAATCTAATTCACGAGTTAACTTATAAGCGCCATAATAAAAACTTGCATGTTCGTGGATATCAAGAAGAGGGAACAATTACTACACCTTTTGACATGAGAGTTCAAAATAAAATAGATAGATATAGTTTAACAATTCTTGCCCTAAAACATTTACCAGCTCTTGGTGACAAAAGAATAGAAGCCATAAACTATTGTGAAAATATGCTTATTCATCATAAAGAGTTTATTAGAGAGTATGGTAGAGATATTGATGAAGTAGTAAATTGGAAATGGGAAGACGTAAAAGATAAAAATAGTATATATTATTAGAGCCATTGGGCTCTTTTTACTTGAAAATAAGTAGAGTAATGCTATAATATATAGAATCTTATTTAAGGGGAAGTGATTTTGTGAAAAAAGCACTAGATAAAAAAGGATTGATTATGAAACACTTTAACAAGGTTCAGTCTTTTGCCCAGGCTTTAAACTGTTTTGATGCTTTTAATGAGTATATTACAAAAGAAAATATTTTTATAACGCCGGATGATTTAATTAATTTTTTAGATGAAAATCCATACTTTAAAAAAGCAGTAATACTCATCTATGAAAAATATAAAGAAATAATTCTTTCGGGAAGGATTGAAAATATTACTGAGAATAGTACTCTTATCTTAGCAATTAAAGTATTTTTATATAGCAATAATATTGAGATAAAGAATGATATAGATAAATTAGATGGGGAAAATGCTGATATAACAAACAGCTTAAAACAATATATTAAGGAGATTAATAAAATTCCTTTATTAACTATGGAGGAAGAACATCTTCTTGGGGCAAGGCTAAAAAATCATGATGCATTAGCCCGAAAAAAATTGATAGAGTCTAATCTTCGCTATGTTGTTAAAATTGCTTATAAATATTTGTGGACAGGTTTGCCTTTATTGGATTTGATTCAAGAAGGAAATATTGGACTTATGAAAGCTGTCGATAATTTTGATTATGCAAGAAATATTAGGTTAACTACTTATGCGGATCTTTGGATATCATCAACTATGCAAAGAGCAGCGGATAATACTTATAAATTAATAAGAATTCCTGTTCATTTAGAGGAATGGGGAAGAAGATATAAGAGATGTAGTGATGAATTAGAAAAACTTTTAAATCGTGAACCGACATTAGAAGAATTAGCGGTAAAAATGAATATTTCACCAATCAAAGTAAAAAAAATAAAAAAATATCTAAATGATTTTGAAATGATATATAGTTTGGATTATAAGTTGGAAGACGAAGATACACTATTAGATACTTTACCAGATGAAAGTCTTCCCCTAGAGGACAAGGCTACTCGTCATTTACAAAAAGATGAAGTCGAGAGAATATTTAAAAGAATAAATTTAAGGGAGAGAGACAAAGAAATAATTAAATTATGCTATGGTTTAACAGGTCTTCCACCTAAGAGTTTTAGCGAAATTGGTAAAATATATAATCTTAGCAGACAAAGAATTAGGCAAATTCATGATAATGGTATATATAAACTTAGAAATATTGCCGGAATTAAAGACTTTGCAATTTATATGGATAATCCTGAAAAATCATTGGAATTGCTAGAAGCCCAAAAAGCCTGTCCAAAAAAGCCTTGGGTAGATTCTATTTATGAGGAATTTGCAGATTATAATGAATTTGATATAAATGAAATATTGTCATGTTTATCTAAAAGCGATAGGGACATTGTTTATAAAAGGTATAATGGGTTTGTTTTGAGTGATTATGAATATGATAGATTTTGGAGATTTATTTATATTTCGATAAGAAATCGCTTAAAGGAAAAAGAAAATCGTAGAGTTTTAAAAAATAATTAATTGATAAATTTTTATATATAAAAACGCTTGCATATTTATTTCATATATGGTAACATTTATTTATTGTTTAACTTAATGCTTATTTTAATTTCCTAGGAGATTCCTTCTGGATGGATAGGAGGGATTTTTTTGATTTTTCAGGAAGAAAAAGAAAAACTAAAAAATGTTCTTGATTTTTTGGAGGAAGAATTTTGCGAGAACAAAAAGGAACTTGAGGAGCTTAAAACCAATTTTTATGGAAGCAAAGAAGAAAAATTAAATGCAATTTACAAAAAGGAATTTCATTTAAAAACTATTTTAGCAAGTAAAGAAAAACCATATTTTGCTAGGTTAGACTTTGTTGATGAGGAATGTAAAAAAGAAATACTTTATATTGGTAAAAATGGCTTTAGAAAAAGTGATAAAATTATCATAACAGATTGGAGAGCTCCGGTAAGTTCTTTATATTATGACAGTGAAATCGGTATTTCTAATTATGTTGCTCCTGATAGAACGTTTCTTGTTAATTTATTATTAAAAAGACAGTTTGAGATTGAAAACGGAAGTCTAATTAATTATTATGATGTTGATTTAGTATCTAATGATAGTTTGCTTCAAAAATATTTAAACGAAAACAATGATTCAAGATTAAAAAGCATAGTATCAACGATTCAAAAAGAGCAAAATGCAGTTATTAGAATGCCATTTAATAAAAATATTATTGTTCAGGGTGTTGCCGGATCGGGGAAAACAACGGTGGCATTACATCGTATTGCATATCTTGTATATAATTATAAAAATGTCATTAGTGAGGATAAATATTTAGTTATAGGGCCTAACAAAGTTTTTTTGAAATACATTGAATCGGTTTTACCTGATTTGGATGTACAGAGTGTTAAAGAGTATACGTACCCTGATTTTGTAAAAACTTATTTAAATGAAAAAATAAAAGTAAAAAGTCCTAGTGATACACTTTCTAGATATATAAAAAATGAAGTTTCAGAAAGCCTATTATCATTTAAGTTATCTATGGAATATAAAAATATGTTAGACAAATATATACATGATTACTACGAGACATTTTATGACTCAGATATATCTATAAATGGCTTTAAAGTAATAGACAAAGAAATTATTAAAAAAGAATTAAATGAGGCTTTAAAGAGATTTCAAGATAATATATCAGTTGCAGTAACAAATTTGAAGAAACGACTTATTAAATATGTAAGTGATCACAAAAATAAAATATTAGTTCATTTTGTTGATTATTCTTTTAAGAACAATTTTAATGACGAAAAAAAACAAGAATTAATTGCAATAAAAAAAGAAATATCATCTGGGTGTAAAAAAGTAATTTCTAAGCATTTTAAAAGTATTGAAAAAACAACTACAAAAATTTATAAAGATTTTATTTTAAATATCTTAAATTATAATATATATGATTTTAAAAAATTAGAAGAATTAAAAATTAATACTTTAGATTATTTAAATAAAGGGTATTTTCTTTATGAGGATTTAGCATCTCTTATTTATATAAAATATAAAACTGGCGATAATAAATCTTGTGATCCTATGCGCCAAGTTGTTTTGGATGAAGCCCAAGATTATGGTATGTTTGATTATTATGTTTTAAAAAAGATATTTCCTAATGCTTCATTTAGCATTTATGGTGATATGGCTCAATCAATATATGAATATCGAAAAATTGTGGATTGGAATTTATTAAATAAAATGATTTTTAATGATTTTGCACATGTCATAAACTTTAATAAGAGTTATCGTACGACAAGAGAAATAATGTCCGAAGCTGATAAAGTTGCCTTAGGTTTAAATATGAGTAAATCTGAAATGGTAATAAGAAAGGGAAGTAAAGTATTATATAAAGATTTTAGTGGTATTAAAAAAGAAGATTACATATGTGATAGAATTAGTTATTTTAAAAATAAGGGATATAACACAGTTGCTATTATATGTAAAAATGAAGATGATCTACTTTGTACTAGCAAAAAATTAAAGTCTAAACTAAATTTTAGTTCCATTAAAGGAGATGAGGACTTAAATAATATAGACAGTAAGGTGATTTTAATAACTAATCAGTTAGCAAAAGGCCTAGAGTTTGATGCTGTAATTATTAATGACGCTAGTGAAAATGTATATAATTCTAATAGTACAATTGATTTGAAGCTTTTATATGTAGCTCTCACAAGGCCCCTTCATGAATTGGTTGTGCTTTATAAAAATGATTTATGTCATGCATTAAAAAATAGCTAATTTTTAAGTTCATTAGCTATTTTTTCCCTTATTAGAGTACTTTCTTTTTCTATATCACATTTTTTTATATCGAAATCATCTAGTTCTTTTTTATTTTCTATATTTTCTTTACAATGGTTTAGGTAACTTACTACGTAATCAGAATGATTAATTTTAGCAAATAAGTTTTCAAGAACCAAGAAAGGACTATTACATTTGTCATAGATAGCATATTTTTCGATATTTAAATGATAAAGTAAACATAATATTTCTATGTACAATTTAAATTTATCAGTATTTATAGTTTCTTTTAAAGGATATAATTTCTCATTTGTAATACCAAATTTGCAAATTGGTTCTTCTTTTTCGCCAATTAAAGTGGCAAAATCAAAATCTAAAAGATATCCAGCTTCACCAGTAAGCAATATGTTTTCAATATTAATATCACCAACAATTAAGTATTTATGAATACTATTTAAAGCATTAGTTAAATCACCAATTAATACTTCCTTTTTTTTACTATCAATATCATAAGTTTTTAAAAGCTCTAAAAGATTTAATCCGGCAATATAAGGCATAGTGTATTTAACTGTTTTATCATTTACGACCGAAGTTGGTAAAATACAGTTATAACTATCTTTAATGCTTTGATTAAATATTATTTGTTTTTCAAGTTTACTTGGTATAAAGCCACGATACTCCTTGATAATTTTATCACCATCTTTATACAAGATTGTCCTATTTCCAACTCTAAATATTTCCATGAGTTTTATTATAACAATATTTCATATTTTGTCAAAATATTTTTTTTAAGTGTGCTATTATTTTTGGGGTGATAAAATGAAAGTTAAGGTTATTGATGAAGCACATGAAAAAGATTTAGAAAAGAGCATAAATGCTTTTATTAAAGAAACGAATTGTGATATAATAGACATCAAGTTCAACAGTGCCATTGGAGTATGTGGTGAAGAGCAATTGTATTGTTTTAGTGCTCTTATTATGTATGAAGAAAAAAAACTTACATAAAGTAAGCTTATATCATATACATATTGGTTGAGTCATTAATATCATCACTTGAATATGAATTTTGACTTTCTAATCTTGAGATACGATTTTCAAGTCTGCTCATATTGCGCTCTAATTTTGCAAGTCTAGCTTCATAATCGTTGTAATTATTTTGGGGAAAAATAGGACTTGGTCCAGCATAAAATGATTGCGTTGATTGACTAGCCTGAGTTGGCATATTGGCACTAGGCATCATTTGAACTTGATTTGGAAAATAATTTAAAGAACTTGATTGAGCCTCTTGAAAAAAAGTATTACGGTCTTTTTTCATGGGTTTTCCTCCTTACATAATTAGTATATGTAATTATTAGAAAGTAGTGATAACATGCGGATTAGAAACAGTAAAAATAAAGAAGAGATATTGTCGACATGCCCATATTTAATTAAAGATCCATCTAAATATAAGGGGAAATTTAAGGAACTATTTAAAAATGATAATCCTATTAATTTAGAAATTGGAATGGGAAAAGGAAACTTTATTTATAATATGGCATTAAATAATCCCAATATTAATTTTCTTGGACTTGAAAAGTATGATAGTGTTATAACAAAGGCAATAAAAAAAATTGATAAACCATTAAGTAATTTGTATATTTTTAATTATGATGCTAAAAATTTAAGTGAAATCTTTTCAAAAGAAATAGATACAATTTATCTTAATTTTTCCGATCCTTGGCCAAAAAAAAGACATGCTAAAAGAAGACTTACATCTTTTCAGTTTTTAAAAGAGTATGATAAAGTATTCAAAAGTAAAGGACATATAATTTTAAAAACAGATAATATAGATCTTTTTTCCTACAGTATTGTTTCATTAAGTAATTATGGCTATGTTTTTAATGAGGTTTCTCTAGATTTACATAATACTTTAATTGAATCACCAGTAACTGAGTATGAGGAAAAGTTCACAATGAAAGGATTTAAAATCAATTATTTAGATGCCAAAAAGAAATAGGCGGGTTATGGATTTATTACAGGTAAAAGATTTAAAAGAACAAGAAACATTATACGATTTTTTATTATATGGAATAGATGATAATAATCTAAATTACTATGCATGGCTCTTAAAAAGATATGTCTTTTCTTATGAGGAGTTTATAATACCTCCTTATTTCAAGTATTCATTAGACATTTCATCATATTTTTGGTCTAATCGATTAGCTTTAAAAAGATATAAAAAATAGATTTAAAAATTTATTTTTTTTTGATATAATTTAGATTGTAGGTGAAGATATGAAAAAAATAATTATTTTCTTATTCATTATTACATTTGCGGTTGGATGCAGTGATATACGAAAAGAAAAATATGATGATATCATAGCAAACAAAATTGAAAGTAGTAAAAAAAGAAGCAATGTCAAAAAAAAGGGCTACTCATATTATGCTCCTAGATCTTTAAGAGTAACTAAAAATGAGGGGCTAAACGATTTGTTGACTGGAGAAAAGTATGATTATTACTTGTATGTTGATTTAGTAAGTTATTTTAATAAAACACCTTTATATGCAACTAATAATAAGGATATCTATTACTTTAAAGAGTATAAATTTGCTGATAAATATGGTTATTTAAAAGTTATCAAGCGTGAAAACGACAAATATTTAATTGAAATTATGTATAATTATGCTAAAATAGAAGTGATAGTAGATGAAAGTGATATAAATGTGGCGCTAGATAATGCTATTACCATTTTGTCTTCTATTACGTATAATGACAATATAATTAAGAATTTGATGGGAAAAAATGTTTTGAAATTTTCTGAGGAAGAGTTCAATATGTTTGAAAAAGCCAACTCAGAAAATGACGTATTAGAAATATTTGAAAAAGAAACAGAAGAAGAAGAAAAATTTGATCCAGATTTAGTAAATTAGGAAGGTGTAACATATGAGTTTTATTAGTAAAATAAAAAATATATTATTTGAAGAAGAGGAAGTTGTTGAATCACCAACTACCAAAAAGGAAAGCTCTGAAAAGATAGAGAATAAGACTATCAAACAACCAGAAGAAAAGAAAGCAAATATTTTTAGTTTTTCAAGTGACGATGATTTCGATATTAAAAAGGAAAGCCCTAAAAAAAGTGAGGATTTAAATACTATTGAAACTCCAAAAAGAGAAAGTTCTTTTAGTTTTCCAATGTTTGATGAAGAAGAGTTTGAAAGCTTTGTACCTAAAAGTAGAGTAAGCACATCCATTCCTAAAGAGCCAGAAAAGAAAACTTATGAAAAGCCAAAAGATCCTGTTAAAAGAGCTACTCAATCATCAGTTTATTTAAGGCATGATAAGCCAGAAGAAAAAAAGAAATTTAAACCATCACCAATTATATCGCCTGTTTATGGTATTTTAGATAAAGATTATGTAAAAGAAGACATTATGCCAAAGAAAAAGGATAATGATATTCAAAGAAAAGGCGAATTATCAATTGATGCCGTACGTAAAAAAGCTTTTGGAACTTTAGAAGATGAGATAGAAAAGACTATTACAACTCCTAAGGATGACTTTTTTCAAAATGTTGAGGAAGGCTTGGAAGAAATTGAAGTTGGAAAACATGCTAAAGTTGAGCCAAAAGAATTAGAAATACCTGAAGTGGTGGAAGAAGTACCAACTTACAAAAAAGATATTGAGGAGTTACTAAGAGATAGTGCTCATGAGGAAATTGTAGTTGCGGATGATAATGAAACTACAATTGATGATATTGAAGAAGAATTAGACAAACTAAACGAGGAAGAAACAAAGCCTAAAACTACTTCCTTTGATGATACAGAAAAAAAAGATGATGATTTAGAACAAGATTTATTTGAACTTATTGATTCAATGTATGATGATAGAAAGGGGGAATAAAAAATGGATTTCTGGTTAACTTTTTTGCCAATAATAATATACTTGTTATTAATAACCGTATTAGTTATTTGTGTTATTCTTGGAATTCAATCTATTAAAGCGATGAATAAGGTTAATAAGGTTATTGATGATGTTAATGACAAAGTTGAATCATTAAATGGAGTATTTCAGATAATTGATTTTACAACTGATAAAATTTCTAGTATTTCTGACAAAGTTGTTGAATGTATTAGCGGTTTTGTGGGAAGACTATTTAATAAAAGAAAAAAAAGAGAGGAAGATGATATAGATGAGTAAAAAAGGTGGATTTGGAAAATTTTTGCTAGGTGGAATTATTGGGGCAGGTATTGGAATGGCTTTTGCTCCAAAAAAGGGGGAGGAACTTCGTAAGGATTTAGCTAAAAAAATTGAAGACTTATTAAATAAAGTTAAGGAAATAGACAAAGAGGATGTAAAAGAATCTATTAAAGTAAGAGTTGCCGAGTTACAAGAAGAATTGGCAAGCTTAGATAAGGAAAAAGTTGCATCAATCGCAAAGAAAAAAGCTAAAGAAATAAGTAAGAAGGCTGAAGAATTAGTAGAATTAGCAAAAGAAAAAGGGACTCCAGTTCTTGAAAAGGCAGCTAGAGATGTAAAAGATAAAACAGCTGAAATTCTTAAAAAAATGGCAAAAAAGCTTGAAGATTAATAAAATATAAGTTATAATTCAAATGTTTAGCGTTGAGGGAATTTACGACTCCGGAGCTAAATAGGTAGCAACGTTATAGCTAAAAGTGTATGTTAACTCATAAATTAAGGTGGTACCGCGGGTTTGCTCGTCCTTAGTTTGTGGGTTTTTTGCTTTTTAGAAAGGTGATTCATGAAAAAAAGGATAATATTTGATGTAGATGATACTTTGATACCTTGGGAGATGACTTATTATAAAGAACTTAGAAAGATTTTAAAAGAGAACGGAATCAAACTTAGTTTCTATAGATTTTATAAAGTATTAAAGGGTATAGATAAATATGAAAAAACGCATGATTCGTGGAACAAAGAAGAGTTTTGTAAGTATTTAAGCGAAATTTCGAAAGTAGAAATTAATGATGAATACTTTTTGCTAATCCTTAAATGGTTGGAAGACTGCGTTTATACTGTTGCTAGTGATGAAATTAAAAAAACGTTAAAGTACTTACAAAAGAACTATGATTTGGTTGTTTTAAGTAATTCATTTAAAATTGTTCAAGTTAAGAGGTTAGAAAAATTTGGCATTTTAAAATATTTCAAAGAAATATATGGCGGAGATGAAATAATGAAGCCAAACAAGAAAGCTTACCTATTAGCTTGTGGGAATTGTAATCCAAAGGATTGTTTTATGGTTGGAGATAATTTGGAGTATGACTGTATAGCTCCTCAAAAACTAGGAATTACACCTATATATGTATCTAAAAAGAAACATAAAAACATAATAACCATAAAGAATGTTGAAGAATTAATAAATATTTTATAGGAGGAAATTATGAATTTATATGAAGATTTAAAATGGAGAGGACTTATTAAAGATTTTTCAAGTCCGGATTTGGTTGACAAATTAAATAACAGCACACTTACTTTTTATTGGGGAACTGACCCAACTGCGGATAGTTTACATCTTGGCCACTATGTTTCATTAGTTATGGCAAAACGTCTTGCTAATTATGGCCATAAACCTATTTTACTAGTTGGGGGAGCTACAGGATTAATTGGAGATCCAAGGCCTAGTGGTGAAAGAGAAATTATTTCCAAGGAAACTTTAGACAAATACTTTGTTGGTATTAAAAATCAAGTTACGAGGTTAGTTCCTAATGCGACTTTAGTAAATAATTATGATTGGATGAAGAATTACAATTTTCTTGATTTCTTGAGGGACATTGGAAAATATATAAACGTTAATTATATTTTAAATAAAGATATTGTTAGTAGAAGACTTGATAGTGGAATTACTTATGCCGAATTTTCTTATACTTTGATTCAAGGATATGATTTCTTACATTTGTTAAGAGAAAAAAATTGCCTAATGCAAGTTGCAGGTAGTGATCAATGGGGAAATATTACAACTGGTATTGAACTAATTAGGAAACTAGAAGACAAAGAAGCTTATGGTTTTACTATGCCACTTATATTAGATAAAACTGGTAAAAAATTTGGAAAAAGTGAAGGAAATGCATTATGGTTAGACAAAAATAAAACAACTTCATATCAATTATACCAATACTTAGTTAACACAGATGACTCTCTTGTTATAGATTATTTGAAAGTATTTACTTTCCTAAGTAAAGAACAAATCGAGAAGTTAGAAGAAAAACACAAAAAGGCCCCAGAATTAAGAGAAGCACATAAAGCCCTTGCAAGGGAAATTATTACTGATATACATGGTGAAGAAGAATATAAAAAAGCTTTAAAAATTAGTGAGTCGTTATTTACAGATAAGATTAATGAATTAAGTGCTCAAGATATATTAAATAATATGAAAGATGTTCCTACATTTACTGTTTCTGAGGGAGAAAATATCGTTGATATGACTACTGAAAGTGGTATTTGTAAGAGCAAAAGAGAAGCTCGTGAATTTATCTCATGCGGAGCAATTTCTATTAATAATAAAAAAGTTGATACTTTGGAATATACAATATCTAAAGAAGAAGCTATCGATGGTCAAGTGTTGCTTATTAAGAAAGGCAAAAAGAATTATTTTGTTGGAAAATTCAACTAATAATTCTTTTTTTGTAATTTGTTTTATATATTAAAATATGATAATATTAATCCTGCTTGGGTTATTATAACAACTTTATATGGTTAAATGGCATACTTTATCATAAAGGAGGCTAAATATGTATAGAAATAATAATCCATATATTTATCCAGAATATGGAGATAGGCAATTTGTTTTTCCCTTTTTAGTGGGAGCGTTGACTGGGGGAGCTGCAATCGGATTAACTAGACCAAGACCGATATATAATGTAGCGCCACAAAACAATTCATATCCATATCCACAACCATATCCTTTTGGATACGGATACAGCTATAATTATAACTATAGTTATCCACCATACCCATATTATCGATAAATATTAGAAAAGGAAAGAATATGCTAGAATTAAAAAATATTAGTAAAGTATATAAAACAAAAAGTATTAGTCAAACTGCACTTAGTAACATAAAGATAAGTTTTCGAAAATGTGAATTTTTATCTATATTGGGTCCAAGTGGTAGTGGAAAAACAACATTATTAAATATTATTGGTGGACTTGATAAATATACTAGTGGAGATATGATCGTAGATGGCGTTTCGACCAAAAATTTTAAGGATAGTGATTGGGATACTTATCGAAATCACAGAGTTGGTTTTGTTTTTCAAAGCTACAATTTAATAGCTCATCAAACGGTTTTAAAAAATGTTGAACTTGCTTTAACTCTAGGTGGAGTAGGTAAAAAGGAAAGAGAAAGAAGAGCCAAAGAAGCTTTAGCAAAAGTTGGCCTTAGTAGGCATTTAAAAAAGCGCCCCAATGAGTTATCCGGTGGTCAAATGCAAAGAGTTGCCATAGCAAGAGCGATAGTTAATAATCCCGATATAATTCTTGCTGATGAACCGACCGGCGCATTGGATAGTTTAACCAGTATACAGATTATGGAAATATTAAAAGAAATATCCCAAACTAAACTAGTAGTGATGGTAACTCATAATCCAGAATTGGCTGAAAAATATTCGAGCCGAATCGTAAACATTGTAGATGGTAAAATTATTAAAGATACTAACCCTTATGAAAATAAGGTTGAGAAAAAAAATAAAACAAAAAAGAAAAAAACAAGTATGAATTTTATTAGAGCCTTGTCGTTAAGCTTTAATAATTTGCTTACTAAAAAGGGAAGAACTCTATTAACTTCATTTGCAGGTTCAATTGGAATCATTGGTATTGCTTTAATTCTTTCTTTATCAAATGGCGTTGATAATTATATAAATAAAACGGAAAGAGAAACGTTAGATAGTTATCCTTTAACTATAAAAAAAGAACACGTAGATGCTAATATATTTAATATGGAAGTTAAAAAGACTAGCACTCATGAAAATGATAAAGTTTATGCGAGTAGTGAAATAAATAATATGGTAAATCAATTAAAAAATACCACTCATAAAAATAATCTTAGTAAATTAAAAGAGTATTTGGATAAAAATGATGAAGTAAAGGATTATGCAAGAGAAATAGATTATTCTTATAATGTATCTCTTGATCTTTATGATGCTCATAATAAAAATGATATAGTAAAAGTTAACCCTACAAATATAATGAATAATTTTGTTAGTGATAATTTTTCTATGGGTGAGATGTCTATTTTAAGAAAGATTAGTAGTGATAAGAATGAGCTTTCTATTGATTATGAGTTGCTTGCTGGTAAATATCCTGAAAAATATAATGAAATTGTTTTAATATTAGACAGCAAAAATGAAGTAAGTGATTATTTATTGTATGCTTTAAATATAAAAAAACAAAGTGAATTAATAAAGAATCTTGAAAGAATTAAGAATAATGAAAAAATAGAATCATCTGACAAAGACACCTATGAGTATAGTGAATTTTTGGATAAAGAATTTAAATTATTGGTAAATAGTGATTATTTTGAAAATGAAAAGGGAATGTGGATTT
>OIYS01000050.1_pt1 | contig 81205 bp, 57 predicted proteins | sample 1588271 | NCBI WGS metagenome assembly OIYS01 (sample SAMN03283286) | human gut metagenome | biome: human-associated habitat; material: feces | host: Homo sapiens | place: Peru | collected 2012 | reverse complement strand
TCGCCGTACAATTGTACGGCAGAGGCGATTTTCGGCGGTAGAAAAAGCGAAAACGCTGTTTCGTCTTTTGAAGGAATCCGCAAGGATTCCGACATCATTCAGCAAATCAGATTACACTAAAGCTGTCATTAAAAAGCTCGTTTTCGCTTTTTTGATCTGCGCTTTTTTAGCCTCCCCGAAGCGAAAAGGCAGAGCCGGATGCTCTGCCTTTTCGCTTGTGTATAGGAGATCATTATGAAAAACGTAGAAAGAAGAATAAAAAGGTTTTACAGGGGGACTGAAGATGTGAAAAAACAAGATTCAGGGGTACAATAGGTGGTACAATCAGTGGTACAAGAAGGAGGGTGTGCGGCGGTGCGGGGAAGGAGAAGCCCCGATGCCGCACATATATATGCGCGGGCGGTGCGGAGGACACCGCGCGGCATCACGAATATTTGTTGGACAGGCGCAGATTATCGGCAATCATGGCGATAAACTCGCTGTTAGTCGGCTTTCCGCGGTTATTCTGAATGGTGAAGCCGAAATACGAGTTAAGTATATCAACGTCACCTCTGTCCCATGCGACCTCTATCGCGTGGCGTATCGCACGCTCAACGCGTGAGGAGGTGGTGGAGTACTGCTTTGCAACGGAGGGGTAGAGAATCTTGGTTACCGAATTGATAACATCGCTGTCCTCTATGGTCATGAGTATGGCGGTGCGCAGGTACTGATAGCCCTTTATGTGCGCGGGTACGCCTATCTGATGGATGACCTTTGTTACCTGAGTTTCCATGTCGCCGCCATCGAGCACGCCGCGAGACGGCGCGTGACGCTGCGATGCAAGATATGCGACCTTCTCGGTCAGGTTTGCCGCGTCGACGGGCTTCATCATTATGTAGTCCGCGCCCGCTCTCGTCAGGTCGGAGAGCATGGTCGGGGTCATTGCCTCGGATATTACGAGGAAGGCAGGAGGATTATCGCTGCCGTAGCTGAGCATCTTACAGCCCCTGATAAGCTTAGAACCGTCCAGACCGGGCAGCCATGCGTCGACGATAGCAATGTCGGGATGGATAGAGCCGATCTTGCTGAGGGCATCCTCTCCGTCGCGGGCTTCTGCGATCACGGAATAGCCGAAGGCGCAGAGGCGTTCGCGGCAGCTGCGGCGAAACTCCTCATTCGGATCTGCTATCAGTATGCTTGTCTTTTGTTCCATTATGTTTCCATTCCTTTCTTCGGAGCGCGCACGCATCGGCTCCGCGAGAGCTGTATATTCGGACGCTGCTCGACGGAGGTACCGCAATTTACAGAGTCCGTACTTCTGTTATTACGGCAATATTTTACCATATATTGGTATATTAATCAATGCACAAATTGGAAAATTATTACACAATATTTCTGCTAAAATTTGTAATTAATGTACAATAGAACTCGGTTGTCGCCTCCGGCAAAACAGGAGTAGATGACGGGATACGTGGAAGTCTGTGATTTTTCGATGCAAATCGACATGCCGACCGCACGGCGCGGCACGGTAGGTGTCGACCGTTTCGGCGAGAGCTTAACAGCGGCACATCGGGCACACGACGGCACGCAGGTACACACACTGCGGCGCAGCATCGGTGCACACGGCAGCACACACATTATCAGCCGCACACCGGCGCGGCGGTGCAGTGGCAGTGACGCGGCGTGAGATGCACGTTACGGCGGCGCGGCGGCATGCGATGCACGGGATTATTTCATCCTCTTTTTATATTTCAGATGGAAGAGCATCCTGCCGAATACGCTTCCCGCTGCGACGGTAACGGCAAAGCAGATAACGGCTGCAAGAATACGTACGACGGGGAGTGCAAAGTCTCCGTGTATACTCATCCCCGCGACCTCACTTGAGCCGCGGCGAATGCCCCAATGCCAGCTGCCCTTGGCTGTCAGCTCATACGGGCAGCGCTTTTCACAGCTTTTGTATACGGAGCCGACAGCTTCGGCACCGTCTGTTACGGATTTTAAAATGTTCACTTCAGAACTCCTTTCGGTAAAAAACGCAGGGTCACGGTATATTCTTTCCGCTTTGTGCAGCGTTATTCTCCGCGGCGGCGGGAAAAAACACCGCCGTATCCGCAGAAAGCCGTTTTTGCTTTCGCAGGCAAGACCGACGCTCATGTGCTGTTTGCCGACATGCAGCGCGGAGCGGAGAAAAATCTGCTCAAAACGACGAAATTCCCGTCGTATAGGGCAATATCTGCCTTTTACGCATATAATATATCACAAAATTTGGATTTCGTCAAGAAAAATATGCCATGAAATTAAAAAAAGTCTTGACATTTTGCTGTTTCGGTGATATAATCACGGACGTAATATAAAACATTATATTATCTAAACATCGATATTCCTTTCGTTCCGCTCTATGACTGCAGATAGTAGTGCGGTGGGAATATTGACTCGGGCATAGACAGCCCGGTCGGAGATAAATACGTGCAGTATCTTGCGTCTGCGGGAGCCTTCCTTAAATAAACAATTCCCAAGGACGTAACCCGTCTCCGGCGGGTCGGGGGAGTCGAGATTTTTTCGGCTCCCCCGACTTCTTTTTTGCCGTTATTTCGGCTGCCGGTGTTTTTGCTGCGTAGCTGCATTTCGTCGCGGCGGCAAAAAATTAATATTTGTATATTTTTATCCTGTTGATTCGCGGGCAAAAATCTGCTATAATGCTTCTTACCATATTACATATATATTTGTTCCTTTACGATAATATCGCGCGGCGCGTCGGTCGATGCTGCCGTATACAGCAAACGAAAGCGGGGCGTAGCATGGGCTATATAAAGAAAAGCGGCGATTTTCTCTCTTCCGACGGGCACAGCAAAACGAACTATTTCATCTGGGCGCCCGAGAATGCGGTGCCGTCGGCGATACTGCAGATATCGCACGGCATGTGCGAATATATCGAGCGATATGAGAGCGAGGGCTTTGTCGGTGCGATGACCGACGCGGGGCTTGTCGTCTGCGGAAACGACCATATAGGTCACGGCAGAAGTGCGCTTGAGAGCGGAAAGCTCGGATGCTTTACCGACTACACGAATCTTGTAGACGACCTGCACACGATGAACGGCATTGTGCGGCAGACCTATCGGTCGCTGCCGTACATTCTGCTCGGTCACAGCATGGGCTCGTTTGTTGCAAGAGAATATATCGTGCGCTACGACGATATCGACGGCGCGATAATATGCGGAACGAGCGCGGGAAATCAGCCGCTGCGCGCGGCGGAGCTGCTTGCTTCAACGCTGTCGCGGCTGTGCGGAGCGGAGCATGTAAGCCGCAGACTTGCGACGACGTCATTCGGCGGCTACAACGATGCTTTTGCCGATGAGCGCGACGGTGACTCATGGATTTGCTCCGACCCCGATGTGCGCAAACGCTACCGCGCCGACCCGATGTGTGATTTCAATTTCTCGGTCGGTGCGTACCGCGAGCTGTTCAGGCTGCTTGCGGGCATATCCGAAAAGCGCGGCGAATCCTGGAGCGCGCGTGTTCCGCAGTCGCTGCCTGTGCTGCTTATCGCGGGCGAGGATGACCCGCTCGGTGAAAACGGCAAGGGCATACGCGAGGTCTACGAGCGCCTGAGCGATGCCGAGCTGTGCGAGCTGAGCATGAAGCTCTATCCGAAGGGGCGGCACGAGATACTGAACGACGTTATGAAGCACGAGGTGTATGCGGATATCATCGAATGGATACATCGGGTATCAGACGGCGTTGCCGCATGCCGCGGCGCAAAGCTCGGCTGAGACTGCGTTGCCGGACAGAGGCGCATCATATTTACCGACGGCGGTCGGCTCAAAAGCAGACGCGGTCGGCGCAAACGGAAGGCGCGGTCGATCTATTAAGGTCGGACCTATTAGTTTGAAATAAAATCAGCGGGCGCGGCGCGCGGCTGCGGAAAGGCATTATATGAAAAGGATAAAGAAATACCTGCTTGCTGCAGGAATCGTCGCTGCGGCGATAGCTACTCTGACCACGGTCATCTGCTTTGGGAAGCACGGAGCGTACGGCGATATCACGGGAGACGATAAGGTGGATACAAGAGACCTTGTACGTCTCATGAAGTATATTTCGGCAAGCGGCGAGGGCGTTGATGCTCGCGGCGCAGACATGAATGGAGATGGTGTTGTGAACACAAAGGACCTTGTCAGACTTATGAAGTACATTTCCGACCCCGAAGGAAACAAGCCTGCGCCCGTCGTTGAGGATCAGACCGACGATCCCGACCGCTACACGGGCGAGTATTCCGAGGTCAACGGCGCGCTTGCGGGTACCGACTCGCTCGGCAGAACTATGCCGCTCGGCGATTCCGGCGTAAACGAGAAAAAGGTCGGTATCTTCTATTTCCTGTGGCAGGGCGAGCACGGAACAGACGGTCCGTACGACAATAACAAGATATCCTCAGACCCGAGTGCCGTGCTGTCCGAGAGCAACTGGCTCGCGGCGGGCGGAGGAGCAGAGGGCGCTCATCACTTCTGGGGCGAGCCGCTTTTCGGCTACTACCGCTCCTCCGATAAGTGGGTAATGCGCAAGCACCTCCAGATGCTTACCGATGCGGGTGTTGATTTCGTCGTATTCGACGCAACGAACGCATTCACCTACACCGACCGCGTAAAGGAGCTCATCTCGGTCTGGTACGAGTATTATGAGCAGGGCGTTGATGTGCCGCAGCTCGCGTTCTACACGAATTCGAGCTCGGGCGATACTATGCGCCGCATCTACGACGAGATATACAAGGATGAAGAGCTGAACAAGCAGTATCCGAGACTCAGTGAGCTCTGGTTCAACTGGAACGGTAAGCCGATGATAGTCGGTATCTCCGCAGAGGCGGATAACGATGTTAAGAGCTATTTCACCATCAAGGAATCGCAGTGGCCGAACGCCGAGCGCACCGATAACGGCAACGGCTTCCCCTGGATGGAGTTCAGCCGCTTGCTCACAAAGGACGCTGTATACGGTGTTAACGGCAGACGCGAGGTCATAAGCGTATCGGTCGCACAGCACTCCGCTACGAGTCACTTCAGCGCGACCGCATGGTACGGCGGAAACGACCGCACGCGCAGCTGGCACAACGGTGCGAACGACACCTCCGAGGGCGCGGAGAACTACGGCTATAACTTTGACGAGCAGTTTGATTTCGCTATCGCTCAGGACACCGAGATGATATTCATCACGGGCTGGAACGAGTGGGTAGCACAGCGTCAGTCGTCTACATGGATACCCGGCGAGCCTATCATGTTCGTCGACTGCGCAACACCTGACTGCAGTCGCGATATCGAGCCTATGAGCGGCGGCTTCGGTGATAACTATTACATGCAGATGGCAGAGCGCATCGCCGAGTATAAGGGCAGCGCAAAGCGCGTAAATGTCGGACGCAGCCTGACTATAGATGTCGGAGGCAGCTTTGCACAGTGGGAGAGCGATGAGATAACCGCTGTATATACCGACTACGCAAATGATACCGTTTCGAGAAGCGCGCAGGGCTTCGGCAGCCTGCAGTACATCGACCGCAGCGGCAAGAACGACTTCACCGTAATGAAGACGGCAAGGGGCAAGGAAAATATCTACTTCTACGCCGAGACCGCAGACGACATCCGCCTGAGCGAGAAGGAGGGCCGCATGACCCTCTTTATCGGAACGGGCGATGACGACAGCTTCAGCGGCTTCAACTACGCCGTTAATCTCGGCAGCTCGGACGGCAGCAAGGCACCGCTCGTTCGTCTTTCCGCAGACGGCAGCAGTACCGTTATCGGCAGCGTTGATATGAAGGTTGCGGAGGATCAGATAATGTTCGCCGTACCGCGCTCGCTCATCGGCTGCGCAGACGGACTTGTCGATATTTCCTTTAAGTGGGCGGACGGCTTTACGGTAGAGGACGGCAAGGTTGATGTTATGTCCTTCTATACCAAGGGTGATGCTGCGCCGATCGGCAGGTTTGCGTACGTCTTCTCTGAAAAGAAAGGCTAAAAAAGCGCCGACCGAAAAAGCGGATAAAAGTGTGATTTGGGCTTTTATTCAGCACAAATACAGAGAAAGCTGATGAAATCCTATCGGATTTCTCCGTAGGAATAATTATCCGCTTTTTCTACCGCCGAAAACCGTCTCTGCCGTACGCCGGTACGGCGACGAGGCGGTTTTCGACGCTTCTGCATCTTTTTCATCGCTCCCCGTTCGATGTATCGGAATCCTGACGGACTCCGTATGGAGTTATATATTTTCATCTATCCCCATCGTACCGACCGCGTGTACAGACGATTGCCGTACACGCGGTCTTTTTATTACTTGACAAAGCCGTAGCGCGGTTGTATAATAAGACGTAATTGTGTAGTTATGCTTATTCCGCCGATGCAGAACAGAGGAAGCAGAGAATGAATAGTGAAGTAACCGTCAGAACATTGAGCGTAAGGCGCGAGGAGCCCAAGGAGATAAAGAGCCTGCGCGATCTTGTAGAGACAAGCGCCGAGCTTTACGGTGATAAGATACTTTATATATATAAGAGGGGAGAGGCACGCCACAGCTTTTCCTACGCAGACTATCGCAGAGATCTGTACCGTCTCGGCGAGGGTATGAGTCGTATAGGTCTTATGGGCAAGACCGTCGCGGTCATAGGCGACAGCTGCCCCGAGTATATGACGGCATATGTTGCCGCTGTCAGCGGCGGCGGTGTTATCGTTCCGCTTGACCGCGACCTCGGTCATGATGAGATAGCAAGATTCGCCGACCTGAGCGGCGCGGAGGCGATATTCTATACCGAGCAGTTTAACGACGTGCTTCCCGCGCTTGCAGCGCAGATGCCGCAGGTGCGTTATTTCATCCCGATAGTACCCGCGTCGGATAATGCCGACGACGGTGCTGCCGATGCTGCCGACGCTGCCGCAGATATCGCGGGAGACGGGCGCGTGCTCCCGTATTCCGAGCTTCTCTCGATAGGAGATAAGGCGATTGAGGAGGGCGACCGCAGTTTTCTTGACTACGACTGCACTGCGGATATGTCGCACATGTCCGCGCTGCTCTTTACATCGGGTACGACGGGCACGAGCAAGGGCGTTATGCTTTCGCATGCGAACCTTGTCGCATCGGTAAACGCCGCATGCCGCGGCACCATCTTCGGACCCGACAATACATTTGTAGACCTGCTTCCGATGCATCACAGCTACGAGATAACCTGCTGCCATTTCGGTGCGTCGAATCTCGGCGGAACGGTATATATCAACGACAGTCTTAAGAATACGCTCCGCTCCATAACGACCTTCAAGCCCGACTCGCTCATAGTTGTTCCGCTGTATGTGGAGACGATGCACAAGCGCATCTGGGCGGAGATAGCGCGTAAGGGAATGACAAAGCGCGTCCGCGCATTGATGAAAGCATCGTCGGCTATGCGACGCGCGGGCATTGATATAAGAAGAAAGCTGTTTAAGCAGATACTTGACGGACTCGGCGGAAATCTCCGCTACATCATCTGCGGCGGAGCGCCGCTCTCGCCCGAGCTTGTGCGCGATTTTGACGCTTTCGGTGTTGAGATATGCGAGGGCTACGGCATCACCGAATGCTCTCCGCTTATCGCGGTAAACCGTCACGGCAGGGTGCGTCTGCGCTCGGTCGGTCAACCGGTCGACAACTGCGAGGTCCGCATCGCCGACCCGTCCGCAGACGGCACGGGAGAGATAGAGGCGCGCGGCAGAAACGTCATGCTCGGCTACTACGGCAATGATGAGGCGACCGCCGAGGCATTCACCGAGGACGGCTGGTTCCGAACGGGGGATGTCGGCTATATCGATGCTGACGGCTACATCTACATCACGGGACGAAAGAAGAACATCATTATCCTCTCCAACGGAAAGAATATCTTCCCGGAGGAGATAGAGGAGCATCTGTATACCTCTCCGCTCATAGGCGAGTGTGTCGTAATCGGCAGAAAGAACAGCGCGGGCGAAACACGCATAACCGCCGTTATCTACCCGAGCGACGAAGCGCCCGAGCTCAAGGTCAAGAGCGATGAGGAAAAGCTCGTGCTCATACGCGAGGCGGTAAACGGCATCAACCGCAGTCTGCCCGTGTATAAGCAGGTGAGGGATGTCGAGCTGCGCAGCGAGGAGTTTGAAAAGACCACAACGCGCAAGATAAAGAGATTTCTTGTTAAATGATGCGCCGCACGGCGACGCGACAATACCGTCATCATGCGGCTGACCGCTTGATATAACTATAAGTGCAGCACCGAAAATGTGCAGTCGGACTACAACCGTTCCTTTATGCGGCGCTGCCTGATAAAGCATCTTTTACGGAGGAGAATAATATGTTTGAGAAAATCAAAAAGCTGCTCGTTGACGAGCTTCAGGTAAAGGGAGATATCACGGAGGATTCGGCACTTGCGGAGCTCGGAGTCAACTCGCTCGAGCTTGCGGACCTTGTAATGCGCTGCGAGGAGACGTTCGGCGTTGAGATAAGCGACGACGATATCCGTACCTTTATCACCGTAGGCGATCTCGTTCGCTTCCTTGAAAGCAAGCAGAAATAATTTTCGAGAGCTTTCGGTCCTCGCATCGGCTTGTATGAGCGAGTGACCGATTGCCCCGCGCTCGCGCGGCTGCTTGCGAATAGGTATGTCTGATTATCCCGTGCTTGCACAGCTGTATGGGAGTAAACAAAACTTATCATCACCCCACCGTGCACGGCAGAAGCTGCGGCGCGGTGTCCCGAATCCTGCCGTTTTTCTGTCGTCGGCGGTAGGGCGGGCTTATTACAGGCAGAGGCGACACCCACGGCAAAACTGAATATTGCGGGGGACAGCCGCAGCTGCGGCGCAGCCCCGACCGAAGGGAGGCGAGGTATCATGTCCGCGGGGAGTAAAATAATTCTTGTGCTGCTGATACTCGTTCTCCTTTTTATTATGGTGCTTTTCGGCAGAAGGATGCTGCGCGCACTGCGCGAGCGGCGGCTGCTGCTGAGCGGAAGGGGCGGCAGCGGTTTTCTGCGCGAGCTGTATCTTACCGCTTTCGGAAAACAGTGCCGTGTTCTGCGCGATATCTATCTATATCGCGGCAACGGCGGGGGCGGCAGCGCGCTCTGCCTTGTGCCGATGATAGTCGTCTGCCGCGGCGGGGTATTCACCGTCGAGGAAAAGCATATGGACGGCTTTATCGAGAATCCTATGCGCGGTGACTGGCGGCAGTTTAACGGCGACCGCATAATCCAGTTTCAGAACCCGTGCGAGCGGAACGCGGTGCATATCGCTGCCATTCGTCGGCTGCTCGACGCGCACGGAGTAAAATACGGAAGCGCAAAGGGGATAGTTGTCTTTACGGGCAGAGATTATTGCTTTAAAAACAACTTTGCACAGGTTCTGTCTGCGGAGGGCTCGCTCGACTATCTCGGCGGCGAGATGCACGGCAGAGTCATAACGGCTGAGCAGGTCGACAGGATATGCAGGGTGCTCAAGCAGCAGAACCGCGCTATAAGAACGCATGGCTGACGCGGGCAGGGTGTGTTTGCGGCGAGGGTATCAATGTGTGCTTGTCTGCGGGCTGCGCGGCGCGGTATTTCGGCAGCGGGCTGTGCGGCAGTATTAATCGAATACTAACGACTTTCGGGCGATGCGTGCGGACGTATCGTCCGTTTTTTCGACTGAATTTATCTGCGAACGGCGTTTTTGATGCCGACTTTACGAAAACTTTGTGAACAAATGCTAATAGGTGTTGACAAAATATTACGCGAGTGCTATACTTTAATTGAAATATGATGCACTGCTCATTAAGCAGCGCATTTACGCAATCGCAGAAGGGGCAAAGGAGCGCCTGCCGCGCTGTTACGGTACTGTTCAGTTGCTGTTTACGACGTTGTTTACGGGGCACTGTTTATGACACCGTTTAGGTACTGTTCACGGCGCTGCGGTACTGTTCAGGGCAATGTGTACGGCACGGCGTACGGTTCTCCGCGCACCCATAGAAAGGATACTGAAATGAAAAACAAAACCCTGTGCAGCCTTACTGCAGCATCACTCACGCTCGCAATGCTTGCCGCACCCGCCGCAATGACCGTCGGTGCGGAGGATACGAACTCGCTCTATACCATCGAATACTACCGCGATGCCGAAAAGACTCAGGCGGTCGCGCTCTCCGATATTGCGGCGGGCGAGGAGGTATACTACACGCTTGAGCCGTCGAAAAACTGTTTTATTACCTCGCTTTCGACAAACGGCAGCTATACCGACGACGAAAAGATGATATTTGATACCGCGGACCGCGAGATAAAGGTGGATGCATACCTTGCGGGAGACATCAACGCAGACGGAAAGCTCGATACGCGCGACCTTGTACGCGCCATGAGATATATCGCGGGCGGCTTTGAGGTCGGAACTATCGACAATGACTGCCTTATGGCATTCGATACGAATTTTGACGCACTGATAACCGTAAAGGATCTGATTCGCGCAATGAAACTCCTTTCGGGTGCAGAGCTTGATCTGAGCGGCGCTTATCCTTACCGCGGCGCGGAGCGTGAGTATACCGAGACGGTTATGTATTCCGCGGTACGTCCGACCGAGACCGTTAATTTCGGCTATGTTGATATCATAACATCGGTCGATGAGCTCAACACGTATCTTGAAGCGGCTGCGCTGCTTTACGATTTTGATTCCGAGCTCAATTATGCGAGTGAGTCCGACGCTGAGCGCTACAAGGACCGCTTGATGGACGTAGCTGCCGTCAAGGCAAAATACGATTCCGCATACTTTGAGAGCAAGATGCTCATTGTCGCAACGCTGCTGTCGATAGATGAGGCGACCGACCCCGTCATTACGTCGGTCACAAAGGGCGCAGAGCTTGGGACACCCTGCGTAAACGTCGAATACCGTTGGGAGAGAGCGGGAGATGAGCCTGTCGGAGCTATCGGCTGCTATGCTCACCACTACATCGAGACCGAAAAAATGTCCATGTCTCCCACTCAGGACGGCGATACAACGTCCTATGCGGCATGGATATATGCAAAGGGGCTGCAGGAGTTCGGAAACTGATCAGGCGGGCGGATATCGCATCGTCGGACGGTGCATAAATTCGACTGTTGGTTGAATCAGAAAAAAATAATTGAAAGTTATTGACAATTCGCTAAAAAAATGTTATACTGTGCATGGCGATTCCCTAAACATATTTATACAGGCGACATAAAGGACAGAAAATGAAACTTACAAAAAGATTTGCAGCGGCATCTCTTTCGCTCGCAATGCTCACATCTCCCGTTATCGCGGTCGGTGTCAACGCAGCGGATGAGCCCGCACCGCTCTATACCGTCAGCTATTACAGCGACGCGGAAAAGACTCAGCAGGTAAAGGCTGAGGATATCAAGGCAGGAGACACGGTCTATTATACCGTTGACCTTGCAGACGGCGTATTTTATACCGGACTCACCTCGAATGCAAGCTACACCGATGATGAGAAAATAACCTTCGGTGACGCTGCTCCCGAGGTCGAGACCGACGCTACCCTCGCATGCGATATAACTCTCGACGGAAAGCTTGATGTACGTGACCTCGTCCGCGCCATGAAGTATATTGCCATGGGCGATTTTGATGAGACTGCGTATGCAGACCCCGATTTTGATATGGTCAAGGCATTGTTCACCTTTGATACAAACTTTGACGGCGAAATAACCGTAAAGGATCTTGTTCGTGCAATGAAGCTCCTGTCAGGTACTCGGCTCACGTTCGACTGCAAGCAGTACAACGGCGCACGTCTTGCTTATACCGAAAAGACCTACTATTCCGCTGTCAGCGAGACGGTCGCAGATAAGCTCGTTAAGGCTTTCGGCTATGACACTGTTGCGATTACTATTACGTCGGCTGAGCAGTTTGCCGAGTACTTCGCAAAGATGGAGTCTCTCTTTGACTTTAATGCCGATCTGCTTTACGTAGACGAAGAGAGCGCAAAGCATCCCGAGAATTACACCCTCCCCGTTGAAGAGGTCAAGGCAAAGTACAATGCTGAGTTTTTTGAGCAGCATTCGCTTATCATATGCAACTTTATCTCTCTCCACGAGTCCGTAGGACCGAAGCTTGCCGATGTGGTTAAGAGCGGCGCTCATGCTCCGATGCTGAAGTATGAAGCTGATTTTGATCTCGATAATATCGACACGTCGAAAGCTACGGGTCCGGCTCTCAACTTCTCGCATACCTTTATCGAGACCGATAAGCTCGATCCCGTTGTTGAAAAGGATGCGGCTGATAACGCACTGAGCTGCTGGTTCTATATGCCTGAGCTTTTACTGTGGACTAACTACATGTCCATTTCGGATATTCTCGCTGCTATCACGCAGGGATGATTGCTTTGCTTGCAGATGATGCTGAATAAACGGACATTTTAACTCATCCGACGGCGAGAGGGTGATGAAATGTCCGCGGCGAAAAGGGACGTTAAACGGCTTGTTTGAGCCTTATCGGCTACTCTGTTTAAAGGGGATGTTAAAAAAGTCCGGACCGAAAAAGCTTTCGGGGAGGCTAAAAAAGCGCAGACCGAAAAAGCGGATAAGAGTGAGACTTGGACTTTTATTCGGCGCAAAAACAAGGAAAGCTGATGAAATCCTATCGGATTTCTCCAAGGGAATGATTATCCGCTTTTTCTACCGCCGAAAATCGCCTCTGCCGTACGCAAGTACGGCGACGTGACGATTTTCGACGATTCTGCATCTTTTTTATCTCTCGCCTTTGCGGGGATGCTAAAATCGTCCGGACCGAAAAAGTATCCCACAAGGCAGAAACCGTACAGACTTGAGTTGTGAAGATAATAGTTTGTGTATGCATGGTATAATCGACTTTGCAGGTGAATGGTTGAGACCCTGACGAATTTCTTTATAAAGCAAAACCGTCGGAGACTGCAGGGTCTTTGACGGATAGTTTAAATTGACGTAAGAGGTAGTATGACACGGAAAACGGAATGCGGCGAGAGGGTTCATGTCGTCGTCAGAAACATATCGCTGCCGTTTACCGAGCCCGCCGAGGAGGCGTGCGCGGAGGCGGTCAGGCATATCGGCAGATATATTTCCTCCGCGCGCATCGGCAGGGCGGTCGTTGCAAAACGCTCGGTGGATGCGCGGCGGCGCGGCAATATCCGCTTTCTCTACTCGGTGGATGTCGAGCTTGAGGGCAGGCTGCCGCAGGCTCTGCTGGCAGACCGTTCGGTGTCGCAGCTGCCGTGCGGCGCGGAGGAGGTCGGCTGCGGCAGCGAGCGGCTGAGCGCGCGCCCCGTGGTGGTCGGTTTCGGTCCTGCGGGAATGTTTGCGGCGCTGACGCTTGCATCGCGCGGCTATGCGCCGCTCGTTATCGAGCGCGGCGGGTCGGTCGCGGAGCGTGTCGCTGCGGTCGAGCATTTCTATCGTACGGGTGAGCTCGACGTCACGACGAACATACAGTTCGGCGCGGGAGGCGCAGGGACCTTTTCTGACGGAAAGCTGACTACCCGCATAGGCGACCCGCGGTGTCACGGGGTGCTCGAGCTGCTGCATTCGCTCGGCGCGCCCGAGGATATTCTGACAAGCGCGAAGCCGCACATCGGTACCGATATTCTCCGCCGCGTTGTGGAGAATGCCGCGCGGCGGCTGATCGAGCAAGGTGGCGAGATACGCTATCACACCGCGCTGACCGAGCTGCCGATGTGCTCGGGCAGTGCCGGACATATAATGACCGACGGCGGCGGGATAGACTGCGGTGCGGTAGTGCTCGCGGTCGGGCACAGCGCGAGGGATACATATTCCATGATAATGCGGCGCGGCTACAATGTCGTGCCGAAAGCGTTTTCTATGGGGCTGCGTATAGAGCATCTGCGTGAGGATATCGACCGCTCGCTCTACGGCGACGATGCGGGGCATCCGCTGCTGCCGCCCGCGGAATATGCGCTCTCGCGTCATTACGGGGAGCGGACGGCGTATACCTTCTGCATGTGCCCCGGCGGCGAGATCGTTGCGGCTTCCTCTGAGGAGGGCGGGCTCGCCGTCAACGGAATGAGCCGCTATGCCCGTGACGGGCGGAACTCGAATTCCGCCGTGCTCGTTTCGATAGGCGCATCCGACACGCCGAGCGGTCAGATTGAGCTGCAGCGGCGGTACGAGCGTGCTGCATTCCTTGCAGGCGGCGGTGGCTACCGCGCGCCCGTGCAGACGGTCGGAGACTTTATGCGAGGCGGGGTGAGCGCACAGCCGTCGCGCGTGCTGCCGACGTATATGGGCGGCGGCGCGGACAAGGTCACAACTGCCGACCTCTCCGAGGTCGTTTCCGCCGTAATGGGCACGGAAGCGCTTGACGTGCTGCGGTGCGGGATACGCGATTTTTCGAGGCAGATATCCTGCTTTGACGCGCCCGATGCGCTTTTGACGGGGGTCGAGAGTCGGACCTCCGCGCCCGTGCGCATACTGCGCGGCGAGACGCTTACGGCGACGGGTACGGACAATGTTTACCCGTGCGGCGAAGGCGCGGGCTATGCGGGCGGCATTATGAGTGCGGCGGTCGACGGTATCCGCTGCGCCGAGGCGATAATATCGCGTTATGCGCCGATTGTCTGAGCGCTGCGGCGATATTGCGATGAGCGTTGAGAATGTCATACGGTGCGATGCGGCTTGCGAATGTAGGTGCGCTGCGATATGACATTATTTACTTTCCGATGTGCGTCGGTGATGTGCGGCAGATATGATGTGTCTGCTTCGCGAAAAAACGACGAAAAAACAAAAATAACATAAAATCGTGAGACCGAAAAGCCGCGGATCAGCGAGACCGTAAAGACAAAATATACAAACACAAAATCACAACATTACAGCATCACAAGAAACAGAAAAGGAGGGTGAGCCGAAATGATAGGCAGCAACGAAGCGAGACGATGGAGGGTAGATACCTCGGCACGGGACAACCCCGATGCGGTCCGCGCGCTTGAGGATGAACTCGGACTGTGCCGCCTGACCGCTGCCCTTCTGTATTCGAGAGGCTACAGAACGCCCGAGGAGGCGACGGCGTTTCTGCGCCGCGACGACGAGTGCTTTCACGACCCGTTTCTCCTGCCCGATATGGACAAGGCGGTCGAGCGTGTGACCGCGGCGATAAATGCAGGCGAGCGGGTAATGATATACGGCGACTACGATGTGGACGGCGTGACATCGGTGGCTACGCTGTTTCTGTACCTGCGTTCTAAGGGCGTGCCCGTTGATTACTACATCCCCGAGCGCACCTCCGAGGGCTACGGCATGAACGAGGGCGCGGTCCGCCGCATAGCCGCGGGCGGCACAAGCCTGATAATCACGGTCGACACGGGTATAACCGCGGTGGAGGAGATAGCGCTTGCCGCATCGCTCGGGGTTGACACTGTCATAACCGACCATCACGAGTGTCACGGTGAGCTGCCGCCGGCGGTCGCCGCGGTAAATCCGCATCGCCCCGATTCGGTTTATCCGTTTGCGGAGCTGGCAGGCGTAGGCGTTGCGTTCAAGCTTATCTGCGCGATAGAACAGCTGCTCGCGCCCGACGATGACCGCTATCTGCACCGCATGTGCGCCGAGTATGCCGACCTTGTCACGGTCGGAACGGTCGCGGACGTCATGCCGCTGACCGACGAAAACCGACTCATTGTCAGCGTCGGACTCGGTTTGCTCGAACGGGGCAGCCGCATAGGCTTTGACGCGCTGATACGTGCAGCTGCGCTTGACGGAAAGAGCGGCAAGAGCGGCGGAAGCAACGGAAACGGCGAAAACGGCGGCAGCGGAAGCGGCAGGAATCAGAACAGCGGCTGCGGTGAGGAGCGGCATCTGACCGCATCCTCGATAGGCTTCGGCATAGCACCGAGAATTAACGCGGCGGGCAGAATACGCAGCGCGTCCATCGCAGAGGAGCTGCTGCTGACCGAGGACAGAGGCGTTGCGAACGAGATTGCGGCGCGGCTGTGCGACATTAACCGCGAGCGGCAGGAGCTTGAGAACGCCATGTCCGAGGAGGCGTTCCGCATAATAGAACAGACGCACGATTTTGCCCGTGACCGGGTTATCGTGCTTGCGGGCGAGAGCTGGCATCACGGCGTTATCGGAATAGTTGCATCGCGCGTGACCGATAGGTACGGTCTGCCGTCGATACTCATTTCCTTTGACGGCGGGCGGGTGACGAGCGGCATGTCCGACGGCGATATCGGAAAGGGCTCCGGTCGCAGCATTCACGGGCTCGATCTCTCCGCCGCGCTCGCTTCCTGCTCCGATCTGCTCGTCCGCTTCGGCGGGCATGAGATGGCGGCGGGGCTGACGCTGCGGCGCGGTGATCTGGACGAGTTTCGCCGCAGGATAAACGAATACGCCGCAGAGCATCTGCGCAAGGAGGATCTTGTCGCTGTGATAGACTCCGACGGCGAGACTGAGGCCGCCGACCTGACGGTACAGGCGGTAAAGCAGCTCGCGCTGCTCGAGCCGTACGGCACCGCGAATCCCACCCCCGTCTTTGCAATGCGCGGGGCGACGGTCGCGGATATCCGCGCGATAGGCGGCGGAAAGCACACGAGCATGACGCTTGAGTCGGACGGTATCGCGCTCGGTGCGGTGATGTTCAGAAATACGCCCGAGGAGCTCGGACTGGTGCGGGGAGACCGCGCGGACCTGCTGTTTTCACCGAGCATAAACGAGTTCCGCGGGAACACCCGCGTACAGCTGATGCTGCGCGACATCCGTCACTGCGCAGAGGAGCGGGCGCGCAGACGCACGCTGACGGCGGAATACGGCAGGGTAGCGGAGAATCCCGACATGCTGATACCGCGTGAGCTGCTTCCGTCCCGCGACGATTTCAAGCGTGTATATCTGTACATAAAGCGCAGACTCGGAGAGCAGCCGAGCGCGCCTATGAACATCTACCGTCTTGCCGCACGGTCGCTCGGAGACGGACCCCGCGAGTACATAAAGCTGCGCTTTATTCTTGCCATACTCGTGCAGACGGGGATAATATCCTATTCTGCCGTGCCCGATTATTCGGTCGACGGCGGCGGGCTTTATATCGAGCTCGGAGAGACCGACGGCAAGGTCGATCTGTGCGCATCGCAGATATATAAGAGTCTTGAGGCGCGTGTGGCGAAATGAGCCGCGCAAGCGGCAAAACAGACGGCGGTGAACGAGCATAGAATAAACCGCGTATGCGGAAAAATCGGCGGCGTGCATGCGGCAAAATAAGCGGCATCGCATAGTCGTAGCATGAGCATATAATAAACCGCACAGCGCCGCGCGGGCTTTAAAATAAGTCGCGGCAAAACATACACAAGGAGAGCGAGGCAGAGAGAATGAAAACCGATTCGAGAATTCATCATATAGAGTCCGATCCTAAATACAAGGATATAGAGATGCTGCTGTTCGCCCTGACGGCATCGGGTAAAAAGTACGATATCGAAAAGATAAAGCGCGCGTATCTCTACGCCGCAAAGCTGCATGAGGGGCAGTTCCGCGCGAGCGGTGAGAAGTACATCTTTCACCCCATCGCGGTCGCGGAGATAGCGGTTTCGCTCGGTCTCGATACCGATTCCATCTGTGCGGCGCTGCTGCATGATACGGTAGAGGATTGCGGAAGCAAGGTCACTCTCGAGGAGATAGAGTACGAGTTCGGCAGCGATGTTTCTATGATTGTAGACGGTCTCACAAAGCTGGTGCACATCCCGTTTGAGGATAAGGAAGAAAAGCACATTGAGAACCTGCGCAAGATGTTTCTTGCCATGTCGCGCGACATTCGCGTCATATTCATCAAGCTGTGCGACCGTCTGCACAACATGCGCACACTCGGCGCAAAGAGCCCGGACAAGCAGCGTCAGACCGCGCTCGAAACGATGCAGGTATTTGCGCCGCTTGCACACCGTCTCGGTATGCAGAGGATGAAGCAGGAGCTTGAGAACATCTCGCTGCGCTATCTCGACCCGTTCGGCTATGAGCAGATAGAGAAGCATATCGAGGAAAAATACGGGCAGAGCCATGATTTTATCGAGCGTGCGCGCAGTCAGATATCCGATAAGCTGACCGAGAGCGGCATCAACTTTTCGCTCGACGGCAGAGTAAAGACGGTATACAGCATCTACCGCAAGATGTTCGAGCAGAACAAGAGCTTTAATGAGATATACGATTTTTACGCACTGCGCGTACTCGTCGATACCGAGCTTGAATGCTACACGGTCATGGGCATAATACACGACATGTTCCATTCGGTGCCGGGGCGATTTAAGGATTACATCTCGACCCCGAAGCCGAACATGTACCGCTCGCTCCACACCACCGTTATCGGCAGGGGCGGCATACCGTTCGAGGTGCAGATAAGAACATGGGAGATGCACCGCATAGCAGAGTACGGCGTCGCCGCGCACTGGAAGTACAAGTCGGGCGAGGAGAGCTCCAAGGAGATAGACGACAAGCTGCAGTGGATACGCAAGCTCGTCGAGACCGAGGACGATACCCGCGACCCCGACGAGTTCATGCGTGCGCTCAAGATAGATATTTTCCATGATGAGACCTTCGTGTTTACCCCGAAGGGCGATGTTATCACGCTCCCGCAGGGCTCGACCGTTATCGACTTTGCTTACGCTATTCATTCGGGTGTCGGCAACAAGATGATAGGCGCGAAGATAAACGGCATGATAGTGCCCATTGAGCGCGTTCCGCAGAACGGCGAGATAGTCGAGATACTGACATCGAGCGCGTCCCACGGACCGAGCCGCGACTGGCTCAAGATAGTCAAGACGGGTGAGGCGCGGAACAAGATACGCCAGTGGTTCAAGCGCGAGAAGCGCGAGGAGAACATCGCGATGGGCAGGGCGGAGATAGACCGCGAGTTCCGTCGCTACGGGCGCGGCTGCTCCGAGCAGATGAAGGAGGAGATCGCGACCGCGGTCGCCGCGCGATTCAGCATAAAGACCTACGAGGACCTTTGCAACACCATCGGCTACGGCGGAATAACCATCTCAAAGCTTGCGCCGAAGCTGCACGATGAGTTCGAGCGCAGAACAAAGGCGGAGGATGCTCCGCCTGCACCGACCGACGCGGCATCGGTACGCACAAAGGCGCTGCCGCATTCGCATAAGGCGAGCTCCGGCGTTATCGTCGACGGTGTCGAGGGCTGTGCGGTCAAGTTTGCGAAGTGCTGCAACCCGCTGCCGGGTGACGAGCTCATCGGCTTTATAACCAAGGGCTACGGCATCTCGGTGCACAAGCGCGATTGCCCGAACGTCCGACTGTCCATGCAGCGTGAGGAGAACGCCGACCGCTGGGTGCAGGCGCGTTGGGACGGCGAGCAGCAGAGCGAGAAGGCGCTGTTCGAGACCTCGCTTAATATCTATGCCGAGGACCGCATCTCGATGATAGCGGACATAACCACCGCGCTTGCGGATATGAAGGTTTCGATTGTCTCGATAGGCGCGCGCAAGACGGGTGCGGGTGAGGCGGTCATAAATGTGACCGTAGGCGCAAAGAATATAGACCATGTGCGTTCGATAGTCGGCAGACTCGGCGCTATCAAGGGCGTTGACCACGTCGACCGCAGGTATAATACCTGACGTTCGCGCAGCTCCGCCCGGAGGTGTACGCTCTGCGCGGAGCTTGAAAGTGATGTGAACAGATGAAGCTGTATATAGAAGGAAATATCGGGCGCTACTACGTTCAGACGCTCTGTCTTATCTTCTTTCCCGGCGCGGGCTTTTCCGAGCGGGAGGAGGAGACGGCGGAGGGCGACGCGGTACGTTTGACGCTGCACGAGGATGCGCAGAGCTATACCGCCGAGGCGGTAATGCGGCACGGCGGGGAGCAGCGCAGCGGCACGGCGCGCGAGCTGCGCGACGGTATCGACTCGGACGAGCGGATAAAAAAGCGCGCGGTGGGACGTGCGATATTCGAGGCGGGTGCGGAGCTTTTCGACATACGCCCCGAATGGGGAATACTGACGGGAGTGCGCCCTGCAAAGCTCGCCGAGCAGCTTGCGGAAAGTGCCCGTGCGCAGGGACTTGACGGTGCACGGGAGGCGGAGCGCATACTGACGGGCGACTACCTCGCCGCGCCCGAAAAAGCACATCTGCTGACCGAGGTGGCGCGCAACAATTCCGCGCTGCGCAGACAGGTCGGCAGCGACGGCTGCTCGGTGTATATATCCATTCCGTTCTGCCCGACGCGCTGCGCTTACTGCTCGTTTGTGTCGTATTCAACGCCGCGTCTGCTCTCGCTCATCCCCGATTATCTCGAGCGGCTGTGCAGTGATATTCGCGCGCTCGGCAGGCTGCTGCCGAGGATAGGCAGGCGGGTCGACACCGTTTATATCGGCGGCGGAACGCCGACGACGCTCAGTGCCGAACAGCTCGACCGTCTGCTCGGCTGTCTCGGGGAGTGCATAGACCTCTCCGCGCTGCGTGAGTTCACGCTTGAGGCGGGCAGACCCGACACGATAACCGACGACAAGCTGCGTGCGGCAAAGCGCCGGGGCGTGACCCGCGTCAGCATAAACCCGCAAACAACGAACGACGAGGTGCTGCGCAGCATCGGTCGCTCGCACACGGCGGAGCAGTTTTTCCGCGCATATGAGGCGGCTGCGGCGCAGAGCTTTGACTGCATAAATACCGATCTTATAGCGGGGCTGCCCGGCGAGAGCGGGGAGAGCTTTATCCGCAGCTTTGACGAGGTCAGCGCGCTCTCGCCCGAGAATATTACCGTTCATACCTTCTGCGTCAAGCGCGCGGCGGAGCTTGCCGAGCGCGGGGGCTGCTACTCGCGTACGGGCGAGGATGCGGGGAGGGGAGTTGCGTATTCTCAGCGGCGCTGCGCCGAGCTCGGCTACGAGCCCTACTATATGTATAAGCAGAAAAACGCCGTCGGCGGCTATGAAAACGTCGGTTTTTCAAAGCACGGCAAAGAGGGCATATACAACATTCTGATAATGGATGAGATACACAGCATCTTCGCGCTCGGCGCGGGTGCGGTGACAAAGCTTGTTTCCCGCTCGGGCGGCGATATGCAGCGGCTGTTCATGCCGAAATATCCGTACGAGTATCTTGCCGCATCCCCGGAGGAAGCCGAGAGGGCGCTTGCCGAGGCGGCGGAGAGCTTTTACCGTGACCGCTTTGATGATGCAGAGTGAGTCTGCAACGTTTCCGCCGTCAATATTTAATGACACAGATTGAGTCTGCTTTATTTCCGCAGCTTAGCTTCAAGCGCGGATTTATGCTCGCACCGTCGGCAGCGCTCCGTGTAAAATATCATTACTGCATTCGCGGAGAACACGCCGCACCATCGTTATATCCGCGGTGAACGCGCCGCGTCAGCACCGACAGGAGGTGTCCTATGCTGGAACTGCATGAAAATATAATTTCGCTCTCGCCCTCCGACTGCACCCCCGCGCTGATAAAGCACTGCGAGGCGGAGTACAGGGAGCGGCTCGACAGCACCGCGTCGCTGATATGCGAGCGGGTACGGGGCGGCAGCGCTCCGCAGCTGATAGCGCTGTCGGGTCCGAGCTGCTCGGGAAAGACCACAACGGTCGAAAAGCTCCGTACCGAGCTTGCCGCCTGCGGACTGCGTGTTTTCCGCGTGTCGATAGACGACTTTTTTCTCACCTCCGAGGCATCGCCCGACGTTTCGGGCTACTCCGAGGCGAACGGCGAGCTCGACCTCGACAGCGAGGATGCGATGGATATCCTCGAATTCGAGTGCTTTACCGCTGCCGTGCTGCGCGGTGAGACGGCGGAGCTGCCGCAGTTTGATTTTGGTTTGCAGCGCCGCAGCGGCTTCCGCTCGGTCGACTCCTCTGCGTATGACGTCTTTATTTTCGAGGGCATTCAGGCATCGTACCCGTCGGTACGCCGTGTGATCTCTCCCGCATCGCCGCTCTTCATCTTCACCGATGCCGCGAGCGGCGTGAGGATAGGCGATACCGAATTCTCCGCGCGTCGGCTGCGGCTTATGCGCCGTCTGCTGCGCGACCGACTTTTCCGCTCCGCCTCCGTCGAATTTACGCTGCAGGTATGGGCTGGGGTCGTCCGCAACGAGCAGAGCAGCATCTACCCCGCGCGCAGATATGCGGATGCGCTGATAGATTCCTCGCTCGCATATGAGGTCTGCGTGCTCAAGCAGCCGCTTGCGGAGCTGCTGCGCGCCGTCTCGGCAACCTCGCCGCTCTATCCCGATGTACGCGGGCTGCTCGATGCGCTCGACAGCGTACCGTCGCTGCCGCCGTCGGAGGTCCCTGCGGATTCGATGCTGCGCGAGTTTATCGGCGATATGCGCTGAGCGCGGCACGGCGTTCATCCCCGCGCTGCCGAACATCAGACACTGCATACTATGCCGCCGCATATTTGCACCGCCGCACATCCGCTGCCGCATAAACGGAATGGTTTGAAAGGATTTATATAAAATGAAGTATTTGCTCAAAAACGCAAAGCTGCTCGACGGTACGACTGCCTGCGTCGCGACCGACGGGGCGTACATAACCTACGTCGGAGCAGAGCCGCCGATCGACGGCTATGACCGCATCATCGACTGCACCGACCGCCTGCTCATGCCGGGACTCTACAACTGCCATACGCACGCGGCTATGACGCTTTTCCGCGGCTACGGCGAGGACATGCCGCTTGACCGCTGGCTGCACGAGAAGATTTTTCCCGCAGAGGACCTGCTGACGAGTCGCGCGGTATATAACGCCTCCATGCTCGCGATAGCCGAGATGATAAGGGGCGGTACGGTCTCGTTCTCGGACATGTATTTCTTCTGCGGAGATACCGCACTCGCGGTCGCGGAGACGGGCATCAAGGCGAATATCAGCCGCTCGATAACCTCGTTCGACCCCGATATAGATATGTCGCGCGACCACCGCTTTGACGAGGCAAAGACGCTGTACTCCGAATGGAATAACGCCGAGGACGGCAGAATAAAGATAGATATATCACTGCACGCCGAATATACAAACGTCCCGCGCGCTTGCGTCGAGGTAGGAAAATTTGCTGCCGAGCACGGTGCGAATCTCCATATCCACCTCTCCGAGACCGAGTCCGAGCACGAGCAGTGCAAGGAGCGTCACGGCGGGCTGACTCCCGCGGCGTTCTTCGAGCAGTGCGGCTGCTTCGAGGCTTCCGTCACGGCGGCGCACTGCGTGTGGGTAGAGGACGGCGATATCGAAATCCTCGCGCGTCACGGCGCGACAGCGATATATAACCCCGTCTCAAATCTCAAGCTCGGCAGCGGCGTAATGCCGCTATCAAGGCTGCTTGACGGCGGAGTGAACGTTGCGCTCGGTACCGACGGAACGGCATCAAACAACGTTCTCGACATGTTCAAGGAGATGCACGTCGGCGCGATAATCCAGAAGGGCATAACGCGCGACCCCTCGCGCATCGGTGCGGGCGACATGCTCCGCGCGGCGACGACGGCGGGCGCACATGCCCAGCAGCGAGGCGACTGCGGAGAGATAGCGGTCGGACGGCGGGCGGACATTATTCTGCTTGACCTGTGCGCACCGAACAATATCCCGTACTACGACCTGCGCTGCACCGCCGTTTACAGTGCAAATTCGTCCAACGTCACCATGACCATGGTCGACGGCAGGATTCTTTACGAAAACGGTGAGTATACCACCGTTGACATAGAAAAAATTATTCACGATATGAGGGAAGAATGTGGCAGCTACTTCAAAAAAGATAAAAAATAATAAGAATCTGTTTTTCTCGGGTGTTGCCGTGCTCACCTTTACCAACGTGCTGAACAAGGTCATCGGTATGCTCTTCCGCATACCGATAAGCAACATTCTAGGCGACTCGGGTATGGCGTATTTCAACGCCGCCTATCACATTTTCGTCTGGTTTTATATGATATCAACGGGCGGTCTGCCGCTCGCTGTCTCAATTCTCGTCTCGGAGGCGCGCTTCCGCGGCAATCGGGAGGAGATAAAACGGATATATTCGCTGACGATGAAAATGTTCATCGTTATCGGTGCGCTCGGCTCGGGAGTGATGATACTGCTCTCGCATCAGTTCGCGTTCCTTAACGGCGTTGCGGGCTCGTATCTGTCCATCATCGCGGTAGCGCCCACCCTTTTCTTAGTCTGTGTCTCAAGCGCGATGCGCGGATATTTTCAGGGCTTTCAGGAGATGAGACCGACCGCCGTCTCGCAGATAATGGAGACGCTCGGCAAGCTGCTGATGGGCATCCTGTTCGCACTCGGCGCACGTAAGCTCGGATACGGGCTCGAGGTGCAGGCTGCATGCGCTATCGCGGGACTTACCGTCGGTACCGCCTTCGGAATGCTGTTCCTGTTCATCTCAAAGCTGCGCTTCTGCGAGGAGGAGTACGCCATCGAGGAGGCGGTCGGCGGCGGTAAGATATCCGGTGGCAGGGAGATACTGCGCCGCCTGCTCGTCATCGCGATACCCATCACCGTCAGCTCGTCTATCATGAGCCTGACTACAATGGTTGACGATATGATAATAAACTGGCGGCTGATGAGCATCGGCTATGTCGAGGAGTACGCAAACGCTTTGTACGGAAATTACACCGGCTTTGCGGTGCCGTTTGCCAACCTTCCGCCCGCGCTCATCTACCCGATATCCTATTCGCTCATACCGCTGCTCAAGGGCACGCTCACCCTCGGTGACAGCAAGCGAAGCGCGGAGATTTGCCGCAGCTGTCTGCGCGTCACCGCGATAGTGGCGCTGCCGTGTACACTCGGCGTCAGTGTGCTCTCCGAGCCGCTGCTCAAGCTGCTGTATAACGCGGAGAGCTCCGAGCTCGCCGCGCCCAAGCTCTCGGTGCTCGCGATATCTATCTTCTTTATCTGCATGCTCTCGATATCAAACGCCATTCTTCAGGCATACGGCAGACAGAATAAGCCGATAATCTCGCTCGTCACCGGCTCGGTCGTCAAGATATTACTCAGCTTTATCCTCATTGGCATACCTGCGGTAAATATCTACGGAGCGCCGATATCGACCGTAGTCTGCTATGTTGTCTGCACCGTGCTCAACGTGTATTTCATGGCGAAATATACCGATGTCCGTCCGTCGGTCTTTGTTACCTTCGTAAAGCCGCTCATCGCTTCGGTAATCTGCGTTGGCGGAGCCTTCGGCACGCTGCGTCTGCTCTCGTGGCATATCCCGTCAAAGGCGGTAACGCTCATCGCGATAGTCGTTGCTGCGATAATATACGTGATAGCGCTGTTTGCCATCCGCGGGGTCGAGCGGGATGATGTACTCATGCTGCCTAAGGGCGCAAAAATCTATGCCGCACTGCAAAAGGCAAGACTCATAAAATAACGGAGATTAAAATGTCGATAACAGATGAAAAAAAGTACCTGACCGATAAATATGCCACCGCCGAGCGCATGACTGCCTCCGATCTGCGCATGATAACCGCGCTGCTCCGCTCGCCCGAAGGCTGCCCGTGGGACCGCGAGCAGACACATGAGAGCGTTCGCGAGAACTTCATCGAGGAGACCTACGAGGTGATAGAGGCGATAGACAACCGCGACCCCGTGCTGATGTGCGAGGAGCTCGGCGACGTGCTGCTGCAGGTCATGTTCCATGCACGGATGGAGGAGGAGCACGGCGGCTTTTCGCTCGACGACGTGTACGACGGTATCTGCCGTAAGCTGATACTGCGCCATCCGCACGTTTTCGGCGATACGACGGTCAGCGGCACCGCGCAGGTGCTCGATAACTGGGACGCCATCAAGCAGCGCTCCAAGAGCCAGACCACCGCGACCGAGGCGCTCGAGAGCGTCGCCCGCTCGCTCCCCGCGCTTATGCGTGCGGAAAAGCTGCTCGGAAGGGCAAAAAAGGCGGGCTATCTCGATGCCGCACTGCCCGACGCAGGGGATGATTCGCTCGGCGCACGTCTTATGCGGCTCGTGCTCGAAGCACGCGAGAGCGGTACAGATGCCGAGCATGAACTGTACGACGAGTGCGACCGCATGACAGAGCGTGTTCGCGCGGCTGAGCAGAAGGCAGAGCAGTGAGCGGAGCTGCCGTTGCGGTGTTGCGTCAGTCCGGGAGCGCTCTGTGCAGTGACCGACGAATTACTGCGATTTTACCCGTCGGACATGCCGTGCGGCGGCGAGATTCCCATGGATTCCTTAAGGAGACAGGAGAACAAAGATGAGAATTGATAAATTTTTAAAGGTTTCGCGTATAATCAAACGCAGAACGGTGGCAAACGAGGCGTGCGACGCATCGCGCATCACCGTCAACGGCAGACCCGTCAAGGCATCCTACGATGTCAAGGTCGGGGATGTCATTACCGTTTCATTCGGTCAGCGCGAGCTCACCGTCAGGGTGACAAACGTGCTGGAGCATGCGCTCAAAGCGGATGCCTCGACCATGTATGAGGTAGTGGAGCAGAATTCAAAGTAAACCGCAGACGCGCGTAAAACACAGCCGCCCATGCATCGCTTTTTTTGCGGAGCATGGACGGATTTTTGGCTTGTGTCGCTCTGAATTGTGCGGCTTGACCTTTCGTAAAAACGTAAGACTTTCAATATAAAATTCACGCACAAGGATTTGAATGTTGTGTGCAAATTTTAAATTTGATTCGCGCGGGCGGAATTCCTGCATAAATATTTTATTGTATAAATACGCTTCCGAAAAGACGAGCATTTGCAAAACCGCGCTTTGCCGACGGGTGTGGTAATATTGCGCGCTGCCGTCGCATATAATATACTCGGGAGAAAGGATACCCGAAAAGTGCGGACTTTATCGGTATCCCTGCGAGAATAGATAAAAATGCTCGGAGAGGTATCCGCAGGAAAAATTCCATGCGGTAACGGGGAGAGATAAAAAGATGCGGAAGCGTCGAAAATCGTCACGTCGGCGCTTTTCGGTCTCCCCGATTCTCATATTTTTTGGAGGTTTTCGGTATGGAAGCAAGAGCGGAGAAGGACAGAGCGGGGAGACATTCTATCTCGCTTGTCGGCAGGGGAAGGATGACGGTGTGCGGTGCGCGCGATGTGCAGTCGTTTGACGAGAACGGGATAGTGCTGATCACCGACATGGGCGTGCTGAGCATCGAGGGAGAGGGTCTGCGGATAGTGTCCTTTTCATCTCCGCCCAACGCGCCTGCAGACGGGCGGATAAAGCTCGTCTATGACGGCAGCACAGGGGCGGGCGAGCTCGGCGACGGTGTTATCGAGATAGTCGGGCGTGTGGACGCGCTTGCATATATTTCCGAGGACGGCGGAGAGGATGAAGGCGGCTTTTTCCGTTTCCTGCGCAGGAGGCGGCAATGACAGTTCAGATGGAGCATGTCTCGCAGATCTGCCTCGCATCGAGCGCGCTGTACGGCGCTGCGGTCGGCGCATCGCTCGGCGCGGTCTACGACGTGTTCCGCGCGGCGCGCATTGCGGCGGGAATGACCCTGCGCTGCTGCTTTTCCCGTCGGGGCAAGGTGCTGCCGACATGGGGGCGCCGCCTGTCTGCGGCGCTTTTGTTTATCTCGGATGTGCTGTTTTCACTCATTGCCTCTGCGGCGCTGAGCGTGACGGTGTTTAACCTGCTCTCGGGGCATATCCGATGGTTTATTCTGCTCGGCACGGGGCTGGGATTTCTGCTTTATCGCAGAACGCTCGGCAGACTTACCGCGTGCATAATGCCGCGTGTCATCCGCACGGTCGGTCGGCTTGTGCGCGCTGCGGCGCGCCTGACGCTGCTGCCGCTGCTCCGTCTGCTGCGACTGCTGCTGCATCTACTTGCGTATCCGCCGTCGGCAGCGCTCTGCCGTCTGGATTCGCGCCGTGAACGCAGAGCCGCGATGCGGGCTGCACGCTCGGCGCTCGGTGCCGTGCAGTATCTCGGTCGAACGGATGATGCGGAGTCGCCTCGCAGGCGGACGCATTCAGCCGGTATATAGTCGCGTCGATGGGGTATACTGCTCTGCCCGCTGCGCCGCACTGCCCGCTGTGTTGTTCGCTGTACCGCAGTGCTTGCTGTACAGAAAACGCGTTTTCGCGCCGCATCGCTTGTTACACGGGGAAAATGCGCTTTTGCGCAGCAAAGCACCGATATCCTCCGCTTGCCGAATATAATCTTTTTTACAGCCCCGACAGACGCAGAGTCTTGTCGGGACTGTGTTTTATTTTGCCCGCGTGCCGTGCGCGGCGGTGCGGCAGCTTGGATTGAATGCGGGGCGATGAGCATGTATTGCTGCGCCGCGCGGCGGTGTGAGCAGCTTGAACCGCGTGCCGTGCGATGAGAGAACGACTTAATTTACGTGTCGTACCGCGCGGCGGATGATGTTTTTTGCCGTGCTGCGCGGCGAATGCGGCGCATTTTTCAAAAAAATATCGGTTTGCGGTAGATTTATGCGGCAAAATGTGATACAATAGCGGAAAGAGGTGATGTGCATGGCAGGCAGAAACAGATACATAATGCCCGAAAAGCGGATGAATGTCTTCATCAAGGCGGCGATAGTCGTTTTTGTCGGCTTCTGTGTGGCATCCATTATCGGACAGCAGTACGAGTATAACGAGCTCTGCAAGCAGCAGGATGAGCTGCAGGCTCAGATAGAGGAGCGCGAGTACGACATCGAGGAGCTGAACGAGCTCATAGACCATGATTTTGACGACGAATACGTCAAGCAGATAGCGCGCAAGAGTCTCGGGTATCACATGCCAGACGAGGTTATCTATTATAACGATCTTAAAAAGTGACTATCATAAACGTTTTAACAATTGACAACACAGCCGCACGGGGAAAAGCTCGCGCGGCTTTTACGGTGAGGCTATGAAGGATACGGAAACAAGGCGGCAATATAAAAACGACGGCGGGGCGGCAGACCGCGCGGATATTTCGCGCAGCGGCGCTAATCCGGACGACAGCTCCCGCAGCGATGCGCACGCAGCCCGCGGCGGCAGAGACGGCAAACGCACCGTCAGCCGCGGCGCGATGATAGCCGTTGTGTCGGTGCTCGGCGCGCTGACGCTGCTGCTCGGTGCGCTGCTTGTGCTTGCACTGCGCCGCGACAAGCCGCAGCAGACGGAGGTTCCCGAAACGACCGAGGATGAATCCGCGAGGCAGCGCGAGAGCGAGCTCGAATCCGAGCGCGATGCTCTCCGTGCCGAGCTTGACGGCATTCAGCTGACAAAGGATGAGCAGCTGCTGCTCGAACGCATAAAGGAAAAGGATGTTCGCATAGAGGAGCTGCAGTCGACGGTCGATCTGCTCTCGCAGAGCTTTACGCCCGAGCTGCGGCGGCAGGCGGAGCTGTTTTCGGAGCTCGGCAGCCTGATGGAGGAGCGCCCGTTTCTCATAAACGCCGACGACGGCAGCAGCTTTCGCCCGCGCATAGGCATATGCTATCTCGACCTTGAGACGGGCTATACCGTTTCGTGCGGCGGGGATACCGTTTTCGACTCGGCGAGCGTGATAAAAGCGCCGTTTATACTTTCGGTGCTGCTCGATGCGGAGGGCGGCGGAGACCGCTATGACCTTGCGGGAAAAACGCTCGAATACAACCATGAGGAGCATTACCGCGAGGGCACGGGGCGCATCGCCGACAGCCCCGACGGCAGCATCTACACCTATGAGGAGCTTGTCAGGTATGTGCTCTCTTACAGCGACAATGTCGCCTTCAACACGCTGATGCGCGAATACGGCTACGGCTCGCTGCACCGCATGATAGATAAGCAGGGCTGGGAGTCGATGAAGTCGAGCGCGAGCCGCATGAGTGCGCGCGACGGCTGCCGCGTGATGGAGCAGATATATAAGTACACGGAGGGCGGGCATAAGTATTCCGCTCTGATGAAGGATGCGCTTATCGACAGCGATCAGCCGAAGCTCATCGCGCGTGTCGCGGGCGACCGCAAGGCGGCTCACAAATACGGATGGGACTACGGCGCATATCACGATATCGGGATAGTATACGACGAGCATCCGTACACCGTTGCGATATTTTCGGAGTACGACAGCGCGACCGCCGCGCAGGTCGAATATCTCGACAGTCTGCTCGAATGCGTCGACCGCATACATACCGAATACCGCGCATCGCTCGAAGGATAATTCGGTACCCCGCATCCCGCAAATATCACGGCATTTCCCGCATCGCGGACACATCGCGTTCACCGCGAAATATTCGCCGAAAAGGATGTCTGTTATGAAGGAAAGCGACAGATTAAAGCAGAATCTCAGAACAACGTTTTCGACCTCAAAATACATGCTCGGATACGTATGGCGCTCGCGCAGCGGCAAGGGCTACATACTGATGAAGAGCTTTTTGTCGGTGCTCGGCGCCGTACTTCCGCTCGGGCTCGTGCTTCTGCCCGGACTTATCATAAACGAGCTGACAGGCGCGCAGCGGGTCGATGTTCTTTTGTGGTATATCGCCGCGACAGCGGGGATACCGCTGCTGCAGAGCGCGGTCACGTCGTCGCTGAATGTGTATTTAAACAGTCTGCGATACAGGTTCATGGTGCAGGTCAACGCGGATTTTATCGGTCATTGCGCGGACATGGATTACGAGACGATGGAGAACCCCGAGATAGGAATGCTCAAGGAGCGCGCGTCGGATACGACCTTCAGGAGTCTTGATGTGTTTGAGGGTCTGAGCGGTCTTGTCACGGCGCTTGTCAGTCTTATCATGTGCATCTCGACGATAACGGTGCTGAATCCGTGGATACTGATCCCCGTCGCGGCAGCCGTCGTGCTCAATTATATAAACGGCAAACGGCTGAACCGAAAGACCTTTGAGATGAACCGCAATATACAGCGCTACAACCGCTACGGATGGCCGGTGATGAGCTATTTTTCCGATATGAAGTATGCAAAGGAGATGCGCATATACGGTCTGAAGGATTTTTTCATCAACCTGTACGTCGGAAAGCGGCTCGAAGCAAATAAGTACGGCGAGAAAAGCAGCATTTATATCCGCAACAGCAGCTTTTTCGGTGCGCTGATATCCTTTGCGCAGACCGCGCTGCTGAATCTCTATTTCGTTTTCAAGGTCATTGCGGGCGCGCTGTCGGTCGGCAGTATGACGATATATATGGGACTGATAATGCAGTTCTCGGGCTCGCTGTCTAACATCACACAGCAGTATCTCAACCTGTCTATGCTGAGTCTCAGCGTGCAGGAGCTTATAAAATTCATGGAGATACCGCTGAGCAATCACGTCAGAGGAAGCCTCACGCCTACCTTCGGGACGGATTCGGTTATCGAATTCAAAAACGTATCGTTCAGATATCCCGGCAGCGACAGATTCGTTATCAAGGGGCTGAGCCTTACAATCCGCGGCGACGAAAAGCTGTGCATCGTGGGCGCAAACGGCTCGGGAAAATCGACCTTTGTAAAGCTGCTGACGAGGCTGTACGTCCCGACGGAGGGCGAGATACTGCTGAACGGCATCAATATAAACGAGTACGAATATCGGGAGTATCGCAGGCTTTTTGCGCCCGTGTTTCAGGATTTTGCGCTGTATAATATCACGCTTGGCGAAAATATCGTGATGGCGGAGAGCTACGACGAAGAACGGCTGCGGTCGGCGGCGCGTCAGAGCGGCTTGTCCGAGATGGCGGAGCATAATAAGAACGGCTACGATACCGTTATCTATAAGTGGTTTGACGAGGAGGGGATAGAGCCGTCGGGCGGCGAGGGGCAGCGCATTGCCATGGCGCGCGCACTCTATCGCGGCGGCAGCGTCTATATCCTTGATGAACCGACGGCGGCGCTTGACCCCAATGCCGAATATGAAATTTATACGCAGTTTAATAATATGATAACCGATAAGTGCGCCGTGCTGATAACGCACCGTCTCTCCGCGGTTCAGCTTGCCGATATGGTCGCGGTGTTCGACGACGGGCACGTAGCCGAATACGGAACGCACGCCGAGCTCTATGCAAAGGGCGGTATTTATACCGAGATGTTCGATAGGCAGGCGCAGTTCTACCGCGATGTTCCGCCCGAACCGTGCGGGGAGGTCTGACGGCGGGAACGGCGGAGAATATCAAAGCAGTTTGATCGGCATTTTTGAGGTTTACCGATATGAAGAAAATTTTTTCAGGATTCAGCGATAACATAGGCGATGTAGCCTATGTGCTCAGGCAGTTCAGGCATGCAAAATACGGGGGCAGATATATTATTTTGCGTATATTTGCGGCGGTGTTTGAATCGTTGTTTCCGATAATCTTTATGATTATGCCCGGCTTGATTATCAACGAGCTGTCGGGCGAGCGGAGGGTATCGGTTTTGACGGTATACGTGTCGATACTGTGTTTTTCTCCGCTGCTCAATCATTTAAAGGATATGACGATAGGGTCGTATACCGACAGGATAAGCGGGCGCTTGAAGCGGCTGTTTGAGATAAGGCTGCATGAATATGTCTCGGATATGGAGTACTCCTCGTATGAGAGCCCGGAGATAGCGGTGCAGCTCAGCCGAATACTCAACTACGCTCCGAATGCACCCATTGATATGGTGAACTATCTGCTCGGAATGCTGAGAGCCGTGATAGGGGTAGTCTCCGTAATTTCCGTTATAGCGATATTGAGCCCGTTTGTAGTGATTTTGCTGGTTCTTATCGTGATAATCAATGCCGTCGCTAACAAGAAAATAGGGGTAATAGTTCATGACAGAAATCGGGCACATGACGATAAAAACCGATTTCTGTGGAGTGAATTTGACAATCTGTCGAATCCTCAAAACAGCAAGGAGCTGCGGCTGTTCGGGCTTAAGGATTATTTTATCGGCAGATATTCCGCGATAGTGACCGAGCTTGATGATTGTCTGCACGAGAATAATGTCTACATAAAACGGCTGCGCAGCATCACGGTCATTACGGGCGTGCTTCAACAGCTGTTTCTGTACGCATTCTCCGTTGTCCGTGTAATAGGCGGCGCCCTGACGATAGGCTCAATGACGATATTTATGTCGGCGGGCAATCAGCTTGCGGGGTCGCTCAATGCAATTACCTCCTCATATCTCGCGATAGCCGATTATTGCCTGAATATCAAAGAGATAAAAGCCTTTATGAAAATGCCGAATATGAAGGATAACAGCGGAGCGCAGAAGCCTGAACTCCGACCTGATTCGGCCATTGAATTCGCAGGTGTTTCATTCAGGTATCCCGGGAGCGATGTCTATGCGATACGGGATCTGAATCTGAAGATACCGCTCGGACAAAAGCTCTGCATCGTCGGCAAAAACGGCTCGGGCAAAAGCACGTTTATCAAGCTGCTTACGATGCTGTATTTTCCGACCGAGGGCGAGATACTGCTTGACGGTGTTAATATCAGAAATTTTGACCGTTTTGATTACATGAAGCTGTTTGCGCCCGTTTTTCAGGACTATTCAAAATATCGGATGTCCCTTATCGACAACATTGCGCTCGAGAACGAGCCCGACGTTGACAGGGTGATGTCGGCTGTGGAGAAAAGCGAGCTGGCTTCGCTTATACCCAAGCTGAAAAACGGACCGGATACATATGTCGGCAAGCAGGTGTACGAGGACGGTTTTGAACCGTCGGGCGGCGAGGGGCAGAAGATAGCGATCGCCCGCGCGCTGTATCATGACCGCCCGATCTACCTGCTCGATGAGCCTACCGCAGCGCTTGATCCCGCGGCGGAGTATGAGATATACAACAGTTTTACGCATATCATCACAGACCGTACGGCGGTTCTCATTACGCATAGAATGTCCGCGGTTCAGCTCGCGGATAAGGTCGCGGTGTTCGACGACGGGCACGTAGCCGAATACGGAACGCACGCCGAGCTGTATGCAAAGGGCGGTATTTATACCGAGATGTTTGATAGGCAGGCAAAGTTTTATCGCGACCTGCCGTCGGAGCCCGCAGCAGAGAGCGACGGTGAGGCAGGGAAGTAGACAGGAACGCAGTGCTCCGCATGCGGCGTGAAGGAGACGATTTCGATGCCCCTATATGCGGGCGCGTTATTATCGGGTTGAAAGGAGCAGGGGATGGAGAAACCGAAGTATAATTTTAAGCAGACCGTGAAAAGCACACGCTGTCTGCTTAGGATGGTCTGCGGAAAGAAGCAGGGAAAGCGGCTGATAGCGCACAGCGGGGTGTTCTCGTGCCTCAATGCGCTGGTGCCTATCGGTCTATCCGTTTTGCCCGGCATGATAATTAACGAGCTGACGGGCGGGCGGAGGCTGCAGGTCATCGGCGCACTGCTTGCCGTGATGCTGTTTGTCCCGGTCATATACCAACTGCTTGGCATAGCGATGAACAGGCGGATAATGCGGCTGTCGTTTGAGCTGAAGGATTCGCTCGAAACCGATTTCTACATTCATCTGTCGCAGGTGGATTTTGAATACCGCGAGTCGCCCGATATCGGAATGATGGGCGGACGGGCAAAGGATACAATTCAGAATTCGGCGAACATCATATCACAGCTGTTCGGCTTGCTGTCGTCGGTCGTCAGCGTTATCGCGCTCTTTTCCATAATCAGCACGCTGTCTCCGATCGTTATCGCGGTCATTGTCCTGATAATGTACATCAATTCGATAATCGCAAAGCATCTGAATGCGGACATCTTTAAGCTGAACAAGGAGGGCGACAGGCTGTCGCGCTTCCTGCTCGTCAGCCATAATCCGCTCGCGCAGTATCTGTGGGCTAAGGAGATGCGCATTTTCGGGCTGACGCCGTACATGATTGACAAGAAAACCTCGGCGGAAAGGGACTATTTCAATAACGAGCTGAGCAAGAATAAGCTGCAGAGCAAGGCGGGCGTGAAGCAGTCGCTTCTCGGCTGTGCGCAGCAGCTTATCATATATGCGTACCTCATCTATAAGGTCCTTGCGGTCGGTCTCCCTATCGGTACCATGTCGATATACCTGAGCGCCGCGGGACAGTTTTCGTCCGCGGTGGGCGGCGTGTTCGGCTCATATCTCGGGCTGAATAATAACGTTCCGCATGTCAATGAAATGATAGAGTACATGGAGCTGCCGCTGACGCGGTCGCGCTGCGGGGATTCGATACCGACCTTCGGTGCGGATGCCGTGATAGAATTCAGGAATGTTTCGTTCAGATACCCCGGCAGCGACAGGGATATCTTGAAGAATTTCAACCTGAAAATCAGAAGCGGCGAGACGCTGTGCATCGTAGGCGAAAACGGTGCGGGAAAATCGACGTTCATAAAGCTGCTGTGCCGCATGTTCTCGCCGACCGAGGGCGAGATACTTCTGAACGGCAGGAGCCTTGACGATTATGAGCCCGAGCAGTACATAAAAATGTTTGCGGCGGTCTTTCAGGACTATCAGCTGTTTGACGGTCTGACGCTCGGGGAGAATATCGTTCTCACGAACGATTACGATGCCGAAAAGCTTGATGACGTCTGCAAAAGCTGCGGTATCTATTCGCTGATAGAGAAGCTCCCGCGCCGTTACGACACGTATATCAGCAAATGGCTCGACGAGGACGGAATAACTCCGTCGGGCGGAGAGGAGCAGCGTATCGCCATCGCCCGCGCCTGCTATCGCGGCGGCAGTATCTATCTGCTCGATGAGCCTACCGCCGCGCTTGACCCGCTGGCGGAATACGAAATCTATACGCAGTTCCACAATATGATACGCGGAAGAACGGCGGTCATGATAACGCACCGTCTCTCCGCCGTTCAGCTCGCGGATAGGGTCGCGGTGTTCGACGACGGGCACGTAGCCGAATACGGAACGCACGCCGAGCTGTATGCAAAGGGCGGTATCTATACCGAGATGTTCGATAAGCAGGCAAAGTTTTATCGCGACCTGCCGTCGGAGCCCGCAGCAGAGCAAGGCGGCACTGCGGGGGAGTGAACGGAAATCATTTTACCCCTTTGATGCACAGATAAGCAAAAAAATTGCCCGTTATCTGCATATATTTTTCCCGAAATATATGCAGATAAAATATAGGCATATGCAGTAACCCGAAAAAACGGCACGGAAAAACCGTGCCGTTTTTGTCGTGTCATTTTGTTTTTTTCGCTCGAATTACATTCGTATCAAGGAGACATTTTCGCAGTTGTGGGGGCAAACAGAGTGCTGCGCGGCTGAGCGAGAGTGCTTTAACCGCATGGCGCGGAGAAGCGAGGGCGGTTTCATTCAACCACGTGGCGCGGCGGAGTGAGTGTTTTCACTCAACCGCCGGCACGGGGAAACGAGGACGTTTTCATTCAACCGCGCAGCGCGGCGGAACGAGGGTATTTCATTCAACCGCGCGGTGCGGGCGAGTCAGCCTGTTTCGGCGGCGGTATATTTCTTCGCCTGTGCTTCAAACATTTCCGCGTACCTTCTGCCGAGCGACATCAGCTGCTGATGCGTACCCTCCTCCGCGAGGCGACCGCCGTCAAAGACGTAGATGCGGTCGGAATAGCGTGTGGTGGAGAGGCGGTGCGAGATGCACACGACGGTTTTATCCGTGCCGAGGCGGCTGATATTTCCGTTTATCTCGTTTTCCGCTTCGGGGTCGAGCGATGCGGAGGGCTCATCCATGAGAATGAGCCGGTAGGGGCGCGCAAATATTCGCGAGATGGCGACCTTCTGCGCTTCTCCGCCCGACAGGTTTGTTCCGTCGTCCGAAAATTCGCGTGTCAGCTCGGTATTCAGCCCTTCGGGCAGCTGCGCGAGCTTTTCGCCGAACGATGCGGCTCTCAGGGCATCGGAAACGGCATCCGAATCCGACGGGCTGACCTCATCGCACAGAACATTTTCGGACAGGGAGAGGGCGTAGATCTGAAAATCCTGAAAGACCGAGCCGATGCTGCGGCGGTATGCTTCCGCATCATACTCGCGGATATCGGTTCCGTTCAGCAGTATTACGCCCGATGTCGGCTCATAAAAGTGCAGTATCAGCTTGACGAGCGTTGATTTTCCCGCGCCGTTATAGCCGACAAATGCTATCCGTTCGCCGCGCCGCACCGACAGGCTGACGTCGTGCAGCACCTCTTCGCCGTTCGGATACGAGAAGCAGACGTTTTTCAGCTCGAGGCTTTCAAACTCAGGCACGGGCAGCTCGCCGCTTTTCAGCTTGGGCTTATATTCGAGCAATGTTCTGACCTTTTCGGTAAACAGTGCATGCTCCTCAAACGAGGTGAGCGATTGGAGCAGGTCGGATAGACAGGATTTTATGGATTTGAACGTCGTCACGACGATGGCGAGGTCGCCTATCGACGCGGTCTTTTTCACCATGATGAGGTAGAGCACGATAATGTACACTACTGGCTCCATCAGACGCTCTATGAGCGCACCCGGGAGGCTGTATTTTACGCCCTCACGATTGAACTTCTGCTCCGTTTTGCGTATCTCGCCGATATTGCTTTCGTAATCGTCGAGAACAACGTCCGAGATATGGCTTATCCTGACCTCTTTTGCCATATCGGGCTGTGAAAAGATGCGCTCATAGTAGGAGCTTTTTCTGGTGAGCGGATTCAATGCGACGTTGCGTCTGACCGACAGCAGCATCGTATTTCTGTTCAGGATGACCGACACGACGGCGACGAGCGCCGCTATCAATGATATCCACGGGTTTATCGTCGCCATTATCGCCGCCGAGGTGATAAGAACTATCGAGCGGTTGAGCGTTTTCATCAGCGAATCGACCATGGCGGTCGCGCGACCGTCGCCGTTGCTCATCGACCATATAAAGTCGTTGTAGAACTCGGTATCATCGTAGCAGGCGAGGTCGACCCTTTGCGCCGCGCGGAACAGATCGACGGTCATTCCGAGCTTCAGTTTCTGCTTTTTGCTTTCTCTCAGGACCTGCATGTAATAGCCGGTGAATATTTCAACGAATACAAATACCGCAAACACGGTGAGGCACATGCCGAGCACGTATATAAACTGCCGCCCGTCGGAAAGCGAGTCGTAGTACAGCTTACGGTAGACCTTAATGATGGAGATATAAGCGCCCTGAATTAGCGCATTCAGCACCTCCCAGAAGAGGTATGAGGGCGCAAATTTCCATATATATTTCAGCAGAAACAGGTTGCCGGAAAGGGTGCTTTTAAGCGATGTTTTCTTTTTCATTTCAGCACGCCTCCTCCGCTTCGCCTTCGATATAGTGCTCCGACTGCATGCGGAACAGCTCCGAGTATCTTCCGTTCTTTTTCATCAGCTCGGCGTGGCTGCCGCACTCGAGCACCCTTCCGTGATCGAGCACGACTATCCTGTCGGCGAGGGTGCACGCAGACATTCTGTGAGAGATAAAGATTACCGTTTTTCCCTCCGCGGATGCCATCATATTTTCATACATCTTTTGCTCCGCGATGGGGTCGAGCGCGGACGACGGCTCGTCGAGGATGACGATCGGGCTGCCCTTCGCATGGACATGGGCGATGGAAATCATCTGCGCCTGCCCGCCCGAAAGGACCTCTCCGTTGTCGTCAAACTCGCGGTCGAGAATCGAATCCGCGCCGTTCGGAAAGGCATCAACGAACGAATCCGCCGTGCTTTTGCGCAGTGCGTCCGCGACGACGGCATCATCTCCGTCCTGCTCGCGTCGGAGCAGAATATTGCTTTTTACCGACATCGAGAAATGGCGGTAGTCCTGCAATACGGTCGCAAAAAGGTCGCGATATGACGTCAGCTCGACATCGCGTATATCCTTGCCGTCCAATGATATCGAGCCCGCCGTCGGGTCGTACAGACGCAGCAGCAGCTTTGTCAGGGTCGTTTTTCCCGCGCCGTTTTGCCCGACGACAGCGAGCTTTTCGCCCTTGTGTATCGTCAGTGAGACATCGTCGAGCGCTTTTTCCTCCGAGCCGAAATAGGAAAACGATACATGGTCGAGCACGATATCCCCTGCGTGCGCCGCGGGTGCGTCCTTGTTTACGGCTATCTTCGGCTTGTAGTCGAGCAGGAAACGCATGTTTTCCACATGCAGCGCATGCTCGTAGAAGATCATCGACGAATCGAGAAGGGAATAGACCGAGCCGAGAACGGTATTTATCGCTATGACGCTGACAAAGCAGTCGCCGAGCGGCATCGTTTTTGATACAAGCACCCGCCATGCTATATAAATGTAGATTCCGTAATCGCCGAGAAACATGTCAACGATATCGACAAACGCATAGTAGAGTGCGAGCTTTGTGCCGTATTTGTGATATATCTTTACGGAATCGGAGATTGCCTCTCTGTACCGCGCTATAATCGGCTTGGAAATATCGGTGGTGCGCAGCTCCTTTGCATATGCACTCTGATAAAAGATGCGGACGGGATAAGCCTTGCGGCGCTCGACCTTCATTTTTTCGTTGTGCAGCTTGAAGCCCGTCTTTTGTCCGCCCGCCTTGAGAAAGCCGAAAACGAACGGTATGACCACAAATATCAGCATGATCGGGTCGGCGAGAATAACTATCAGTCCCGCGCCGAAAAACTCGATGATATCCCGTATCAGCCCGATAACCGAGCCGAAAACGGCGTCGCACCGCCCCGGACCCTCTATCATCGCACAGGTGTACTTTTCGTAAAACTCGGGGTTTTCGTAGCATTCGAGATCGCATTCGGCTGCTTTCTCGAGAATTTTTCGTTTGAGCCGCTTGTTTACCTGCTCATCGAACTGCGGCGTAATATATATGCCCGCAAGCTGACCGAAAAGGCTGTCTGCCAGATACGCGCCGACAAGCACAAGCAGCCATGCAAGCACACTGAGATACTCACCGTTTGCATCTGCGGTGTTCGTCGCATAGCGGATTATATACAGCGACGCAAGCCCGAGAGCAATGCCGGTAAGGGTGGTCACGACGGTGAATACCATCTTCGCGGGACATGCCTTCCAAAGCAGCTTTAAGGCGAAAATGTTGTTCGCAAATATCCGCCCGCGCTTTAATTCTCTTTCTTCTTTTTTCTTCTTCATGTGTACCTTCTGTTTTTTCGGAGAAATTATCGAATCGTGGATTTTTCATGTATAAGGATAACACATTTTCCGCATTTCGTCAATGATTATGTAATAATAACGCTTGCGGAGAGAGTTGAGGTATAATATTATGTGGTGTAAATAACCTGGTGTTGCTTGATAAAAATTGTTGAAGTTATTTAAAATATTGTTGATCATGTATAGAACACGCGCCATCAATTACGGTTACAAAAAATACCTGTTTTCGACAAAAAAGCGCGAATACGCATATTTTTTAGTGCGAATTAATACGTTTATATTGACCAAAAAGCGAAAATATGCTATAGTCTTAGCAGAAAGTAAACTCTTGAATAATAATGGCCGAATTTGCCAAGCGCGCAAATACGAAGCCGATGATACCCGTCAAGATAATCAGCGATAAATGCTTTGCTTTTGTTATGGCACATGATAGAAGTATGTTTCAGGATTGCAATCTCCTGCCGATAACGCTCAGAGAGAATGTGTTTTTCGGAGATGAAGGGCTGCAAGCTAAGTATAAGGCGGGAGATTATGAGTGGTTTGACAGCATTGTAAATAAATATCCCAATCATTTAGATACCGTATTGCTGACATATCTGTATCCAAACGGCGTAGAACCGTCGGGAGGGGAGAAGCAGCGAATAAAGCTCTACAGATCCATCATCAAGGATTCGGGTGTGATAATCCTTGATGAGCCGACAAGCGCTATTGATACGGAAACGGAAGAACAGGTCGTTCGCGGGATACGCGATATAAGTAAAACAAGAACCTGTATTATCGTGTCGCATAACCTTTCATGCGCTGTCACGACCGATAAAATCATTCACTTGAAGGATGGAGTTATCTGCGAAGAGGGCTCCCATAAGGAATTGATGGAAGCCGACGGCGAGTATAAGAGACTGTTTGAGATAAAGAAAAGATTGTACGACGAGGAAGTATAACGGCGACGTGAAAGTATAACGGCGATGCGGAAGCATAACAGCGACGGGGGAGTATAACGCCGACGAGGAAAAATAATACCGCTGTTGAAGGCGTTCTGAAAAGGCAGGCTGCAGAGGCTGGCTTTTTTGCGCGGGCGCTTTTCGCAGCGGGGAGGGGAATTTAAAGACGGAATTCTCCTCTCGCAGCTACGCAAAGATTCCTATAAAATGGTGTGAAAATCCCGTAAAAAAAACACGCGATTTCCTGCGATTTACAAAAAGGTGCATTTCAGGACAAAATTGATACGTTTCACGCCAAAATCAGCACAAAAACTGAAATTGTGTTATAATAAATCAAACGAAATGAATACGGGGATTTGATACCCTTCCAAGTCATCTGTGGCAGAGCGCAAGTGTGAATCGTGAGGAAAGTTATAGCCTGATAATTGCGTCGATTCGTAACCGTTGCGAAGTGACATTTGCTCATTTCGCGACAGAACATTGCCGAAAACGTATAAAAAATACCGAGCCGTGTATCGGTCTGCAAAAGTAGGAGGTACTGTTATGGATAAGCATACGAAGGAGAAAAATGAAAAGTTGTACGAGAGATTTTGCACGGGAAGCGGAAGTAAGCGAGGTGCTGTACAAAAAATATGCATGTGAAAGGGAAGCTAAGAAAGATGTATTCTGAGACGTGAAATGTACCTTAGGCAAATACATGGCGATATAAAAAAATAACTGGGGTTGCACGGAGACTTGCTATCCGAATAAAGAGGTGGGCTTTAGGGTCTGTCTTTTCTTTCATATCCTTCATATCCTTCACATCTTCGTATCTTTCGCAGCAATGCAGACCCGAGCTGCAGCGAGATATCCATATTTCAAAGGCGGTTTTGATGGAAAGAACAAAAGATATATTTTTCTCTGTTTTAAAGCCCGTGAGCGTTGCATCGACATTATTAAAGCTTGTGTCAGTGCCGATCGGGATAGTAAATGCAAGATTGATGGCTGATGTGGTGGATTCCGCCACACGCGGTGATTATCGCGAGGTTATAAACAACAGCCTGACGATTTTAGCGATTCTTTTGGTGTTTAATATATTTGACCTTGTTACGGGTTATCTGTATCAAAAAAAGGTCTCAAATTCTCTTCATACATGCAAGATGCTTTTATACAAACGGTACTTATCATCTCCGCTTGATTTTTTGTATCGTTCTACGGCAGGCGAAGCCGGGGTAGTATTAAACAGCGATTTCGGGAAGGTCACATCTAAGTACGTAGATCTGTACCCTTCTCTTATTTCCACCGTTGTCACGATAGTGGCTTATCTGACATATTTGTGTATTCAATTTCCGATACTTGCGGGCATAATGCTGGGCGTTTCGGTTATTCAGATCATTCCGCCGCTGTATATCAGGTTCTTTTGCGGGAAGCTGGATACGAGCTGCAAGGAGACGGAAGGTCAGATTTCAAACTGCGCATTGGAGTGTTACAACGGCTTTGCAACGATAAAATTATTTGATCTTACCGCATGGTCTATGGGGCGGATGAAGCTTCTGCATCGCAAAATGCGAAAGATCGCCGATAGGCTTCAGGCGACATATCGCACGGAGACTGCCATATCGGGCGTTGTTTCAAATGCCTTGACATACGGTACATATGCCATTGTCGGGCTGTTTGTTATTACGAAGCACATTACCGTCGAAGCCGGGATACAGGCTATCGCTTTGTCGGGAAGTCTGTATTCATCTGTAAGCTCGATGTTCGGTCTGATTCCCGAATTTGAGCTTGTCCGTGTTGCAGAGAAAAGAATGTCGCGATTCGGCGCGGAAAGCAAAAAGAACGACCTGCTGTCGGATAATACAGACGTACGGTTTAAGAAGGTTTCTTGTACTTTAGGCGATAAGCAGATATTGAATGAAGCGGATCTTAGCATTGACTCGGATGGCATTACGGTTTTCAGGGGCGTGAACGGCGCGGGAAAATCCACAATAGTAAGGCTGCTGCTGGGGATAGTCAACTGCGATGGGGGAGATATATGCGTCGGCGGAGTAGCGCCGAAGGATATCGGTTACGACAACTTTCCGCACAAGATATTCTATCTGACGCAGGAAGATCCGCCGTATAATCTGACACCCGGGGAGCTGTTTGGCATGGTTCTCGATGAGGCTGCATCAGAGACGGCGTTCGCTGTTTTAGGTATGTTTAATATCGGCGAGGGTATATTGTCACAGACGATAGGGAGTCTGTCGGGCGGAGAGAGAAAGAAGGTATTTCTTTCACTGGCGTTTGCATGCGACCCACAACTGATGATTCTGGATGAGCCGACAAATTCTCTTGATAAAAACGGCTGTGATATCCTTCGCAGGCTGCTCTCTGAGCGCACACGCGGAACGATCATCATAACTCACGAGGAAAGTTTGACGGATCTTGCGAAAACGGTTTATGAGGTAGGGGAAGGACGGGTCATACGTGAAAAGTAAAATATACAGAGATGTCTTTAAATTTGTGTGGTTTCCGATTTTACTTGACACGATAATAACGAGCTTGAGCGGAGTTTTGTCCGTGTTTTCTTCGGGGGTGTTCGGAAAATTCACCGATGCCGTCTTTTCGCTCGATATTCCCGCCGGGCTTGAAAATGTCCTTTCATTAGCGCGGGCTCTTGTTATAACGGTTTTGGTCATACCCGCCGTCTATTATGTCGAGGACATAATTCTCGTCAGGAATTCTCTGGCGCATGACAGAACGGTATTATCCAAATTTCTCGGCAAGAATTTTGTATCCGCTTCAAAAATAGATGCGGGTGATATGCTTGTGAGGCTCGATGAGGATCCGAATGATCTGTGGCAGGAGCTTAATAATGTTATATCCATGGGACTTGCCATACCGTCTACGCTGATCTATCTTTTGATAAACGTCACTCGCATAAGCATTAGCTATACCGTTATAACGGTGTCGGTCTCGCTGGTGAAATTTGTTGTTCCCATACTGACCAATAAGTATGTGCGAAAATATCACAAGGAGGATAGAGAGTATACATCGAGAGTTCATTCCTATGAGACGGAGATATGCGAAAGACCGTGCAATGTAGTTTTTATGGGGGTGGGGGATAAGTATCTCGGGCTCCTTGATAAGCTCTATCGCTCGTTTTTTCAAAACACGCAGAAAAAGAGCATGCGTCTTTCCCTCGGCTCTAAATTCGTAAACTCATTTGTGGATAACGGCTGTCTGCTCGTTGTTCTGTTCGTAGGTACATATCTTGCGGCGAGGGGCGATATTTCTTTGGGTGCAATTACCGCGATGATGGGATATTATTCCGTGCTTAATTCCATTATCGGAAGAATAAACGAGATCGTTCGTGAGATCCCAATCATAGACAATATCGCGGAAAGGCTCGAATTCTTTTATAACGATGAGGAAAGCACGGGCGGCGAGCATATCGGTGAGTTTAACGACCTTTCCGTTTCGCAGCTGAGCTTTTCTTATGGGGATAAGCAGGTGATAAAATCCCTGTCTTTTCTCGTGAACGCAGGAGATAAGGTCGCAATATGCGGCGACAACGGAAGCGGAAAGTCTACGCTTTTAAAAATCTTGCTGGGGTTTATTGATAATTATAAGGGAAGTATAAGCTTGAGCGGCAAAAGTATGTCGGATCTCAGCATCACGGATCTGCGTGCGATGGTTGCCTATGCTCCGCAGGATCCGTATCTGTTCAGCGGCAGCGTTCCTGATAATATTAAAATCGCAAATCCCTCAATAGATGATTCGACCGTGAAAATGCTGCTCGACAGATTTGAAATATCTTATCTCTATGATAGGGCGGTCACCTGCGGCGGTAATGAGCTGTCGGGCGGCGAAAAACAAAAGATATCACTTATCCGTGCAATTGTTAAGGATTCGCCCGTTGTTTTTCTGGATGAACCGGAAAATAATCTGGATGCCAGGGCGATAAAAACGGTCGAGAGGTATATTAAAGACAGCGACAAAACGATTTTGTTTATAACACATCGGCCGTCGCTTACGGAGTGCGCAGATAAACGTGTGCTGATTGAGTCCAAAAATTGATCCATTTTTGCGAAATGTGAGGGATAGTGGTGTATATCATTGCGAAAGGGGATAGCATGCTGCCAACGCTGCAGAATGGCAACATGTATAAAGTGGAAGCTGTAAAAGACGGGAAAGTGTATCCGGATGATATTGTTGTATTTAAAGTCGGTGAATTGATTATTTGTCATCGAATCATTAAGGTGATTAACACAAGAAATGGTTATTCATTTATAAAAACAAAGGGCGACAATTGTCTCGAACCGGATAGCTTTGCTGTTCGTGTAGATAAAATTATCGGAAGAGTAATTGAGTAATATTAAAATTCTCCGGATACAGTTGTGTAAATTTGTTACAGATTGGCGTGTTATATCGGTTTAACCTTAAAAGGCAGGAAATCGATTGACATAAAAGGTTACGAAAGGAGGTTTAGAGTATGAAGACCAAAAAGGGCAGACCGATTTCCAAGAAACTTCTTAAGGAAATTGTGATTGTTGCACATTGTTGTTGCGCCGGGAGTACGAAGCATGCAGCCGGGTATAAGAAATGCTAACGGGAATGAATAAACAGTCAAATGTTATTAATGACTGATTCCATGTTCGCTGACATTCCCCCTTCAAAAATTAAAGTTGAGTACATATTATTCTCTTAATTTGAAGGGGGAATATTACTAATGTTAATATTAAACAATTTTTTCATATCCGGATGAACAGTATGGGTTTATGAAGTATATAAAATAAAGGTGGAGCAATGGATAATAACGTGGTTCAGGTTGAGGATTTTTTAATTGATATTGAGTCAATATTAAAGAAAATATTTGAAGTGGATAATTTATGGATGCCAATTACTCTTAATACTCATCTTGGCTATGGAGTTGGCACGGATAGTTTGGATTTGTCTTCCATAGATTTTGTTGAATTGATTGTTCGAGTAGAAGAATTGTATGATATTACTTTTGAATTCGATATTGAAATCAACACTATCCAAGACCTATATGATTATCTGTTGGATTCAAAACGAATCGTCGATAATAAGGCAGGTGACGGTCAAAATGGAGTATATTAATAATAACGATGATTTAAAAGACAACTATTATTTGTTTTCTTATAATCAAGATTTCTATATGTATAATTTGACAAATGGGGCGCTTGTACAACTGACTAAAAGAATATATTTTATAATAAAAAAATATCTTTATGGGCAAGTATTGAATGATGAGGAAAATGAATATATTGAAGAATTAATATGTTGCGGTATGATTTCTCGAAAATATTATACTATTGTCAAGAAAAATATTTTTCAAAATGACGTTGCATATTTGTCATTTGCCCCTGTGTATAGTTGTAACTTTAGGTGTAGATATTGCTTTGGAAATCATGGTGATTGCTTTGGCGGCGTTGAAAGGGCATTTACTAAAGAAAATTTGTTGAAAATGTTGTCTTGCTTTTTTTATGACTTTTTTCCGAACGCGAAACAATACAGAATAGATTTTGTGAGCGGTGGCGAACCGTTGTTGGGCTTCCCAATCATCAGAGAAACTATTGAATATTGTGAGAGCATTAGTGCTCAAACCGGGAAAAATATATCCATATGGTTGTGTACAAATGCCTCGCTTTTAACTGACGAAATAATCGAATATTTAAGTGCTCATAATGTGTCTATAGGTATAAGCCTTGATGGTGAAAAAGACGATAATGATTCTAACAGAGTATTTGCTGATGGGAGAGGTACGTATGACACTGTGGTTAAGGGGATAAAGCTTATACAAAGTAATAAAAATGTTAGCAAAAAATTTAAACATATATGGGGCTTGTGTGCAGCAACAAACGAAAATTGTGATTTTGTTAGTATAATTAATCATTTGTATAGTTTAGGATTTAAAAGTGTGCAGATACGTCTAGTGCGTAGCAAAGGAGAATATTGTATTGAGAAAATTGTTTGTGAGTATAAAAAATTATCAAAGTTTTTACTGGCAACATTTAAGGAGAAAGATTTAACCTTCCTCAGAATGATTATTAATGATAATGATCAATTTGGACAATTGATTAAGAGAATTATTCTTGGAAGTCTAGTTTGGCAAAGGTGCAATGCAGGAATCAATAAAATGACAATTTGCCCGGATGGGACTATTTATCCATGTGATAGTCTTGTCGGATATTCAGACTTTATAATTGGTGATTTGGCATCAAAGAAAGTTAATCTTAAATTTTTTGAAGGTATAACCGTTGACAGCATCGAACAATGTAAAGATTGCGATATAAGATATTTGTGCGGAGGGGATTGTTATTATAATTCACTAATGAAAAATGGTGACATAACTCACCCTGACAATGAATTTTGTGAATTACAGAGGAGTATTATCAATATTTCATTAGTTTTATGCTTGAATATGCAAACATACGATGACAATTTATACGCAAGATTAGCGAAAGAAATTTCAATAAAGGAGAAATATCACGAATCATATGGTTAATTATGATTATTATATAGGAGTGAGGGATAACGTAAAACTATATTATTTCGGAGATGGTTGTATAGCAGATTATTATGGCGAATCAATAGCATATCTAGATCGGGATGATATAAGTATATTGCTGCTATGTGATGGAAATCGCACGATTGCAAATTGCTTGACGCAAGCACAACCGACAAAATGCGAAGAAAATGTTGAGAATAGAATAAAAAGGCTTGTTCAAAGCGGAGTTCTTATGACAAAGGGGTGCCGTAGTCATAAAAATATTACTTTTTGGGGCGAAAAAGGATTATATTATCCGAAACAAATTGCAATAGAACTGACATCAGCTTGCAATTACCGTTGCCCTTTTTGCTATAAATCCGCGGTTACAACGGGAAAGTATATATCCGATGGTGATATGGAGAAAATAATAGGTGTTATTGATACCAAAGTTGAACATGTGACATTTACCGGAGGAGAGCCAACATTACACAATCATTTGATTGAGTATATTGACATTTATGCCGATAAAGTACCTCGCCTCACAATGATTACAAATGGGAGCCGATTGTGGAAATTCCGTATTCATTCCTCGTCTTTGAGTAAATTGTATTTAATTCAATTCTCATTGTATGGGGTGGACGATAATGAATACAAAAGAATGACAGGGGCTGCTAATGGTTATTCTAACTTGGAGAGGTCAATCGATTTTGCTCGAGAAATCGGTATTTCGGTACATTTGTCATTAACGTTAAGTGAATCAACAATTGATCGTATTGATGAATTTGTAGATACCGCTAAGAGGTTACACCCAGATCGATTGATCATAGGGTTTGCAGATAATTACGGACGAGCCGAAGCTATATATCAAAACAATGCTTTAAAAGAAAAAATTAAGATGGCGATTTCCGAAATTTCTAGATTGCGTCGAGAAAACAAGGATGAGTTGGATATTCAAATTTCATATTCCTCGAAATTACACGGATATAAGAGAAAAAAAGACGACTTGAAAAAACATATTTACAATGGAGGCTTGTCATGTGGGTCTGGGATAGAGACAATGGTTATATCCAGCAGTGGCAAAATACGCGCATGCCATTTTTTGCCTGAAGAGATGTGCTCTGTTGAGGGAAGCAATGCACTCTATGAACATATTCATGGAAATTTTCATAATGATCAAATAATAGAGTCCACAAAAAAATATATTAAAATCAGACAATGTCAAAAATGTTTTGAGCCTTGTTATGCAATGCTGGAGATGGTTGATGATCGTTAGTCATTTATCAAGAAAAGAATTTGAATTCCTTTCCCGATTGGAACAGATTAATCAAATAGGCAGATTGAAAGTGGCTTTAATCTGCGCGAGACGAATATTTTTTTGCATTCCGGGTTTACCTGCATAAGTGATGGAAAGAACGAAAGTGAGTTGACAAAATGAAGAGTAACAGTTTGCCGATAACAAAGCCGTTTTACAGTGTATCACATTCTCAGGGTACGATAGGAGCGATTCTTTACAATAATCCGAGTATGCGAAATTGGTATTTAAACAATTCACTCGTTTTATCGGCGCGGGCGGAGAGTTTCGCGGGGGATCAGCCGAGGCTGCGCATGGATGTCTGTCAATCGAATATAGAAGATAATCCATACATAGACCGTCAGCAGCTGCTTATGACTTTCCTTGACGGGTGTATCAGCCGTGTGATACGTAATATGATAGATCGTGGGTGGTATGTTTATTTCGGCGGAGTGGATGATTATTACATGAAGGGCAGGGCCGGATATCATATGTGCCATTATCTACACGACGGTCTTATCTGTGGGTATGACTTCGAAAAGAATACATACAGCATTTTTGTGTATGATGAGCGTATGAGATATTCATTGTTTGAAATGCCGCAGCTATGCTTTGACAAGGCGAGAAAGTCATCCGAGCGGATGGGGTGTTGCGGCACGCTTGCGGCTGTTCGGCCACAGTCGGTACAGTTTGAACTTAACCCGATGCTGATTCTTGAAAAGCTACGTGACCATCTTTTGCTGACATCGGCGTGGCACTATGACGAGCGTGGAGTTACGGTGTACGGTATAGAGGCGCATGAATGCGCCATTCGATATATTGAGACGTTTGCAAAACTCGATGAGTCACAGGATGTTGATATCCGACCATTTAAGATGTTGCTTGAACATAAGCAATTTATGCTTGAACGGCTTGAAACGCTTGAGCGTTATTATGGACTTGAAGCAGATTACAGTACGCGCTACAAGCAGGTGACGGCTGCGGCAGAAAAAATGTGGAATCGGTGTTTGCATTATGCTATAACATTAAACGCTTCGGACCTTTCGGATATGATAGACAAGATACGTATCATGCGCGACCTTGAAGGAGGGATACTTTCGGATACCGTCGACATGATATCGGCACGGGAATCGTATTAAATCAACGAAAATATAGATTTGTGTATCGGTAGATACAGAAGAAAGTGTGTATGTGCGATTCGAAAAAATTGTGATCGGTGCGGAGGATAGTTATCATAATTAGTTTGAAAAGGCAGACTGCAGAGGCTGTCTTTTCTGCGCGGGCGCTTTTCGCGGCGGGGACGGGAATTTAAAGACGGAATTCTCCTTGTGCATCCGCGCAAAAATTTCCGTAAAATAGTGTGAAAATCCTGCGAAAAAACACGCAATTTTCTATCATTGACAAAAAGATGCATTTCAGGACAAAATTGATATGTTTTGCGTCAAGATTGACACAAAGATACAAAGTTGTGCTATAATCAACCTGGCGGATTTTATGCGGAGAGACGGCATACCGAGGTCGTTTTTGACTGTGTGCAGACAGCGGGAACGGCATGGTATAACTTGATCGGCGTCGATTCGTAACTGCTGCGAGGTGACGTTTGAACATCTCGCAGCAGAACCTTGCCGAAAATCGTATTAAAAATATCGAGCCGAATATCGGTCGGTAAAAACAGGAGGTACTGTTATGGATATGCATACGGCGGAAAAAAAGAAAGAGTTGTACGAGAGATACGCCCGCGAGGCCGAGGCAAACGAAGCGCAGTACGACGAGGATGCCCGCAAGGCAGAAGCAAACGAAGCGCAGTACGACAGAGATGCGCGCGAGGCTGAGGCAAATGAGGTGCAGTACGACAGAGATGCGCGCGAGGTTGAGGCGAACGAAGCGCAGTACGACGAGGATGCCCGCGAGGCCGAGGCAAACGAAGTGCAGTACGACGAGGATGCCCGCGAGGCTGAGGCAAACGAGGCACAGTACGACGAGGATGCCCGCGAGGTAGAAGCGAACGAGGCGAAGTACGACAGAGATGCGCGCGAGGCTGAGGCGAACGAGGCGCAGTATGACGAGGATGCGCGCGAGCGGGAAGCTAAAGAATAACAATCTCGGAAGTGCCGGGTATACCTTGGGCAGAATGCAAGGGTAAAAACAGTGCTCGGCGCGAAGGATAGTTATCGGAATTCATTTGAAAAGGCGGACTGCAGGGTCTGTCTTTTCTTTCATATCCTTCACATCTTCGTATCTTTCGCAGCAATGCAGACCCGAGCTGCAGCGAGTATTCAATCACATGATAAAATAAGTAATCTGTTTGACACATGCAGGAAACTTGCCCAAAGTTGCTTGTGTTTTGAATTAAGATATACGAGCAGCGAAAATGCATGTGTATTGATCGGAAAGGGGATTTGTCATGAAGCGCATATCCAATGACATAAAAAACATACTGTGGCTGTGCAAGCCGTATCTGAAGTACGGAAAAGTCTATTTTATTCTGTCTATAGTCGTATCGTTCATTCTGTTTCCCGTCGGAGACATAATTTATGTATATCTGCCCGAGCGGGTGGTCGATCTGTTGATAGACGGCAGGTCACTCGGCTATATGCTGGCGTTTGTATCGGTCGTTTGCGGCATATCGTTTTTGACGCACATGTTCCCGAGCTTTTTCTACCCGTTTTTTCAGAAAAAGCAGACTCGGATAAACCTGCTCATGAACAAGGAGATCTATCGGAAGGCTATCGAGACGGATTACAAATACATAGACAATCCCGAATACTATGACAAATTTACATGGGCGGTAAACGAATATACGAGTCAGACCAACGCAGCGCGGGATTTTATAAGCAGATTTTTTCAATATCTGTTTTCCGCATCGGTGCTGCTTACCATAATCGCGACTATCGGTCCGTGGATACTGCTTATCGAATCGGTTCAGCTGATACTTCAGGCGATTCTGAACGAATACAGCAACAAGCTCTCCATCAGTCAGAAAAACGAGCTGATGCCCGTAGACCGAAAGATAGGCTATTTCCATCGCGCCTTTTATTTAAAGCAATATGCAGCCGATTTGAAGGTGACATCGCTGCCGCGCAAGCTGTTTCGCGAGTATGACAGAAGCGGAGAAGCGAAGGTCGAGGTGACCTACAAATATGCAAAAAGAGTACTGCTTTTGGGACTGGTAAGGGAAGCTGTTCTGGCGATAACGGAGTTTGTGATAATCGTTTATCTTATAACGAGCATAATCAACGGCGATATTCCCGAGGTCGGACTGTATATCACGATGATACTTGCTTTCTATCGTCTTGATTCAAAGCTGAGCGAGTTTATTTCGCTTCTGTCGAATGCAAAGATAATCTCGCTCAACGCCGATAAGATAAAAGCCTTTTTTGAAATGCACTCCGATATCGAGCCGCATGACGAAAAGCGCCTGACCGTGCCGACCGACGGTCCGTTTTCGGTCAGCTTAAGAGACGTTGATTTTTCCTATGATAACTCGCAGTTCAGACTGTCAAAGGTCTGCCTTGACATAAAGCCGGGTGAGAAGGTCGCGATTGTCGGCGCAAACGGCGTCGGAAAAACGACGCTTGTAAAGCTTCTTCTGCGTCTGTACGACGTAAACGGCGGAGAGATACTGTACAACGGAGTTTCCGTTAAGGAATATGATCTGTTGGAGCTGAGAAGGAAGATAGGCGTTGCCTTTCAGGATGCCAATGTGTACGCTCTGCCGTTCATCGACAATATAACCATGTACGGCGATCTTTCGAGAGAAGAGGTCGACGATATCGTTTCCAAAATGGGGCTGAACGGTATCCTTGAAAAGGGTGACGGCACCGCCGACGTCGAGATGACACGCGAATTCGACGAAAAGGGCATCATGGTGTCGGGCGGAGAGGCGCAGAAGATTGCACTTTCGCGTATCATATCGGGCGATTTCGGCTTGCTCATCCTTGACGAACCGTCGTCCGCGCTCGATCCCATCGCGGAATATAACATGATGAAGCTGATAATGAGCACGGCAAATCGGACTACGACCGTTATGGTCGCGCATAGGCTGTCGACCGTCCGCGATGCGGACCGCATAGTCGTTGTCGACAACGGCAGCATCGTCGAAACGGGCTCGCACGATGAGCTTATGTCGCGCCGCGGCGAGTACTATGAGATGTTTACAAAGCAGGCGGAAAACTATGTGAAATAGGAGGCGACATGAAAGGACATTTTGTGTCTGTAACCGGGAATAGTATGTATCCCGCTATTTTACCGGATGACAGAGTATTTATTGAACAGAAAGATAAATACGATGTTGGTGATATACTTGTGTTTAATTATCAATCCGAGTATTGAATTTGTATTGCATGTGGAAAAATTCCGATGAAAACAGTTACAATAGAGAAGGTGTTGGAAGTCATCAACAGCACGGAAAAGTTCGAAATAACCGTAGAGCAGTTGGACGAAAGTCTGCCCGATCTCGGAATGGATTCAATCGCGTTTATTCAGATAATAGTAGCTTTGGAGGAAGAATTTGAGTGTGTGATTCCGGACGAAAAACTGATTATAACCGAGATGGATACCGCGCAGAAGATGATAGATGTTCTTCAGGTGCTGTACGATGAGTCGTGTGACCTTTCGACGCAAGAGTAATAAGGCTCGGCACGGGAAAAAACATACGAATCTGATTTGAAAAGGCAGGCTGCAGAGGCTGCCTTTTCTGCGCCGGCGTTTTTCTCTGTACGGAGGGGGATTAGAAGATGGGATTTTCAACGGACAGCCATGCAATGATTTTTATAATATGGTGTGAAAATCTCGCGAAAGTGACACGAAATTTCCTGCGATTTACATCAAAATGCTTTTCAGGACAAATTTGATATGTTTCACGTCAAAATTAACACAAAATCCGAAAATGCGATATAATTAGTTAAGCAAAAAATAAATGTATAGAAAAGATATACGATACAGCACAAGAAAACACATATTTACAGTAAAGCACGGTGAGGTTTTATGCAATTATTCAAAAAAACAGGTCATTTCATGAAAAACATGAAGTTCATGTGGCAGCGCTCGTGGAATTTTGCGCGCAGCATATATCCGCACATCATAATGCAGACGGCGATGCAGATGGCGCAGCCGTTTATCATGCTTTATCTGTCCAAATATATTTTGGACGAGCTTGCGGGCGAAAAGCGTGTGGATGTTACCGTACGTTATCTGTGTTTTTATGCTGCGGCGACCGTATTTTTCGGTATAGTTCCGACGCTTATTCAGCGGTCTAAGACTATTCGTACGCTGAGGATCAATCAGAACATGACCATGTATCATCACGCGAAGTGGGGATACATGGATTACGGTAATTTTGAAGACGGTCGCGTACGCGATCTCGCGGAGAAGTCGATAGGCGCGGTCGAACCGAAATCGTTTGCGGAGAATACGGTGGCGGGTTTTATATCCGAGCTGGTGCAGCTTATCGGATACAGCTATATTATCGCTTCCATTCATCCGTTGATGGTCGTTTTCCTCCTGCTCGTAATAGCGACAAATGCGTATGCTTCGCGGAGATGTGATAAGATTGGCTATGAGTATCAGAGTATCCTTACAAGAATCAACAGATGTATTACCTCTATCTGGCTGAGTATGCTTTACTTTGACTTTGCAAAGGAGATAAGAATCAACGGCGCTGCAGAATGGCTTCACAAAAAGTACGATGATAAGGTCTCTGAATACATAGATAATTGTATGACGAACCAAAAAAAACAGTTTAAGTACAGAGTGCTCCCGTTCTTTACCGAAATGTTGCAAACCGTTGCCGTATACGGCTACTGTGCGTATCTGGTGATATCGGGTGGGATAACCGTCGGTTCCTTTACCGTATTTCTCGGCGCTATATCGGCATTTTCATGGACATTGTCATGCTTTGTAAACAGATTCTCGGGCTTGGCTCTGCTGTCGGGATATGTTGATGATTATAAGGAGTTTTTGTCGTACGCGGATCATAAGGGAAAAGAAAAAGAGGTAGTCACGGGAGATGAACTGCCCGCAAAGTGCGGAGCGCTCGAATTTGTCGACGTATCTTTTAAATATCCCAACACCGACAGATTTGTATTGAAAAACGTCAATATCAAAATAAAGGCGGGCGAGCGCCTTTCGGTAGTGGGATACAACGGTGCGGGAAAAACAACCTTTATTAAGCTTATCTGCCGTCTCTATGAGCCTACTATGGGTAAGATACTTTTGGACGGGATAGATATTTCGACGATAAATCTTGCGGATTACCGTGAGCGAATCTCCGTTGTATTTCAGGATTTTCAGCTTTTCTGGATGACTATATGCGAAAATGTTGTCATGAATCGTGAGGTGGATGAAGCGCGGGTGATAACGGCGCTGGAGCAGAGCGGGCTCGGCGAAAAGCTCGCGACCCTTGACGAAGGAATATATACGCATATAGGCAGGGCGTTCGATTATAAGGGAAACGAATTATCCGGCGGAGAAGGGCAGAAGCTGGCTTGCGCACGGGCATATTACAAGGATGCACCCATCATTATTCTGGATGAGCCGACGGCATCTCTTGATCCCGTAGCCGAAACGACCCTTTATAACAGGTTCCGGAGTATTATTAAAAACAAAACGTCAATCTATATCTCGCACAGGCTTGCAAGCGTTAAGTTCTGCGATTCGGTGGCTATGTTTGCAGACGGTGAGCTTGTTGAGCGCGGAACCCATTCCGAGCTTATGGCTCTCGGCGGCGTTTATGCCGACATGTTTTCAAAGCAAGCGTCTTATTACGTTGATAAGACGGATGAGTCGGACGAATCTGATGTGTCTGAAGAAGAGAATGAAGAATGAGCCGCTGCGGCATCGGATATTTCATATGCTTGATTTTGTTGCATAGGGACAGGTGAAAGTGATGAGAGACAGAAAAAAAGAAAAAGAAGAACGCCGCGCGGCGCGGCAGAAAAGGCGCGAGGAGAGGGGTACGCTGAAGGAGCGATATTCAAATTTGCTGTTCGCATACAAATTCATGTATAGGGCTAATAAAAAGCTGATCTTTGTGCGGATACCTTTTCTTATAATCCAGACCCTTCAGACTATAATACCTATTTTGTTTGTGCGTGCGGTGATAAATGAGCTGACGGAGGGCAGAGACATAAAGCGGGTAATAATATATGCCGTTCTTATGGCGCTGTTCACGCTGGCTGCCCGGCTTTTAACGCAGCTGTTTTCACTATGGGATTCGCATGAGCTTGAGACGACGTCTTACAACGCTTTCATAAAGCTCGCCGAAGCCACAACGGAGATGAGTTATGCGTCTCTTGAAAACCCTGATACTCAGGACTACGTACTGCTGGCGCGTAACAATCGCTTTGACGTAATATTGCAGAACTCTACCGATGTACTGAAAGCGCTTTTTAATATTGTAGGAATAGGCTCCGTTATATTAACGCTTAATCCCGCAGTTCTGCTGATAGTGGTCGTTTTTTCCGCTCTGAATGTGTTCATTGATTATCTTCAGAGGGATATTCCGCGCAGATATGAGGAGGAGCGGGTTCACAAGAGCCGCAGAGCGGGGTATCTTGCATCGCTTATGACATATGCCCCGATGGGTAAGGAGGTGCGTGTAAACAATCTCGAAAAATGGCTGTATGACAGTGCCGAGGAATATTGGGAAAAAGAGCTGTTCCCGATTGATAAAAAGCACAATAAGACCATGAGCAACTTTCAAATTATCAGCGGCGTAATGGGAATAGCTCAGAGCATTCTCATATATGTCATACTGTCGGCAGGCGTGCTGCGCAGTACGATGACTATCGGAGATTTTTCGATGTATCTTTCGGCTGCAGGTACATTCTCGGGTGCCATTATGGGCGTTTTCGGAAATTATTCTGTGTTGATGAAGAATGCCGTGGAGTTTCTGAGGCACTATCGCCGATGCATCTCGATGGTGGAGAAGCAAAAAGCCGATGAGGGCACGGCGCATATAGATATCACCGAGAATGCCGAGATCGAGTTCAGAAATGTTTCGTTTAAGTATCCCCAAACGGACCGAATGATACTTGAAAACATTAATATAAAGATAAAACGCGGCGAATCCCTGTCGATAGTCGGCGTTAACGGCGCGGGAAAAACTACATTTGTCAAGCTGCTCTGCCGCTTCTATGAGCCTACAAGCGGAGAGATATTGATAAACGGCATTCCCGCAAGAGATATCCCGTATGAGACATACCGTAAGCTGCTGAGCGTTGTCTTTCAGGATTATAAGCTGTTTCCCTTTACCGTGCGCGAGAATATTGCCATGGATATGGTCGCCGATGATGATAGGCTTTATGACAGCATTAAAAAAAGCGGATTTGAGCAGAGAATGGAGACCCTGCCGAAAAAGCTCGATACGTATATAAGCAAGGATTTTGATCCCGACGGAATAGAGCTGTCGGGCGGGGAATCGCAGAAGCTTGCTATCGCACGCGCGGTCTACAGAAATACTCCGATAATTATTTTTGACGAGCCTACCTCTGCGCTTGACCCGATAGCGGAGTACAATATCTATAAGAGCTTTCACGAGATCGCAGAAAATCGTACCTCTCTCTATATCTCGCACAGGCTTTCGTCAACCAGATTTACGGACCATATCGCCGTGTTTGCCGGTAATACCATAGCGGAATACGGAACGCACAGCGAGCTGATACAGTTCGAGGACGGTATATACAAAAAGATGTTTGAAATGCAGGCACAGTACTATAGATGACAGGCAATTTTGTCGGGAACGGAGGTCATGGCGCTGTATTAAATGTCTCGCGGTCGGGCGCGGACGGTATGATATCGTCGGCAAGTCGACCCGTTGCATACATAGATTAGCTACATTTTTTACCTTTCCATATAAAAGGGGATGTCCGAAAAGTCAGGGCATTTTTACCTTTCCCCTCGGGGCTGTTAAAAACTTGTTTTTTAGCAGCCCTCCCTTTTTGCCGTATCTGTCGAATTTGAGAAGCGATGCTTGCGCTTTTTTCGCCTCCCCCCCTAACCATGCAGCTGTTTTTACGACTGTAGTATATGAAAGGGTCGCGCCGCAGATGTGCGGCGGGCTGAGAACAACAGATATGCGGCGGTGAGGTGGATATGAAAAAAATTATCGGTGCAACGGGGCGGGTGTTTTCTACACTTAGCTTTGTTATCGGAACGGCATGGAGCTTCAACAGGTTTTTTCTCCTATCGAGATTTTTGCTCGCGATACTGAGCGGCATCATGCCGACGGCGACGGTTCTGTTTTCTAAGCTTATCGTCGAGCAGATAACGGACGGGGATTGGAAAATGACGGTGACGTATATTATTCTGTCGTTTGCCGTGACATACGCGCTTACCGCGGTTATTCTGCTGATACAGCTGCTGCAGGGCGCGAATGATTCTCTGTTCCGCAACGACCTGTTTTTTCGGGTGCTCGTCAAGAATTCAAAGCTCGATCTTGCGCTTCTCGATTCGCCCGAAATATCGACAAAAAAGCAGATGGCGACCGCATCCGCGCAGGGCAACTACATAACAGCCCTGTTTTCGTCGTTTTTTAATCTGATATCGGGGGCGATTACGCTGCTCAGCGTGACGTATATCCTGTCTGCCGTCGACGTTTACATCCTTATAATAATGCTTGTCGTGATAGCGCTGCAGACGCTCATTATTGTGCTCAGCAACCGAAAAAACAGAAAGAAATTCGCCGATGAAGCGCCGCTGAACAAGGAAGTTACCTATTATATGAACGTGCTTGACGACCCGAGCTGCGCTTTTGAACTCAAGCTGCACGGTCTCGCCGATTGGATAGCGAGCAAATATTATCGTCTGATACTCAGATTCGACAAGCTGGTTCGCCGCTTCGGCAGGTCGCTGTTCCGCTACAATGCGGGCAACTGCTTTCTGTCGCAGGCGCAGAATGCCGTTATGTATCTGTTTCTCGCATGGCGGATGATTTTTGCGGGGCTGAGCTTTGCCGATTTTACGATGTTCTTTGCCGCGCTGCAGACCTTTTCGGGAACGGTATCGTCGCTTATCGGCGAGGTGATAGGGATAGGCGATAAATGCAAGTATGTCGACGCATACCGCGATTATATGGAGATAGAAAATTCCATCGCCGTGCCGCATGACGATGATATCCGCCTTAAAAAGAGCGACGTGCGCGGCAGCATCGAGTTCAAAAATGTATCGTTCTGCTACCCCGGCTCGGATACGTGCGTTCTGCGTGATTTGAATCTTTCGCTCGAAACGGGAAAATTCTATGTGATTGTCGGCGTGAACGGCGCGGGGAAATCGACCTTTATCAACCTCATGATGCGGCTGTACGACGTTTCGTCGGGTGAGATAACGCTCGGCGGCAGCAATATAAAGCAATATAATTATGAGGATTATCGCGGGATATTCGGCACGGTGTTTCAGAATTACAGGTCATTTGAATTTACAATAGCCGAGAATGTCGCACTGAACGAGTTCGAGGATACGGATGAGTGCAGGGCGGAGGTGGAATATCGGCTCGGCGAGGCGGGGCTTATCGAAAAGATAAACTCGCTGCCGCACCGCACAATGACCATGCTGGGCAAGCTGTTCGACGCGGAGGGCACAAGGCTTTCGGGCGGCGAGCTGCAGAAGCTCGCACTCGCAAAGGCGCTGTATCGCGACCCGAAAATTGTTATTCTCGACGAGCCGACAAGCGCGCTCGATGCGTTTGCGGAGGATGATCTGATACAGACCTTCGGTAAGGCGGCGCGCGGAAAGACGGTGTTCTACATCTCGCATCGGCTGTCGGTCGCAAAGTATGCCGACAAGGTTATTTTTATTGACGGCAATACCGTCTCGGGCTTTGATTCGCACGAGCGCTTGATGCAGACTAACCGCCGCTACGCCGAGATGTATGAGGCGCAGGCAAAGCATTATACCTGATACCGACGCGCGGAACGTGCTCCTCGTGCCTATGATTTTTCGCGGCGGGGTCTGCTTTGCGTAACGTGGGGGCTTCACGGGCAGGCGGTGCTCCGCGAAGCGTCGAAATTTGAATAAACATGTACGGTCTCCCGTCTGTCTATATGTGCGGACGGGAGATTGTATTTATTATATTTCTTTCGTGTTAAATATATGTAAACAAAGCAGAAAATGACTTGATTTTAGAAAAGGTGTGAGTATAATAGTAAACAGTTATTAGCACTCGAACGGTTAGAGTGCTAATAACCTTAAATTGCTTACTAATTATTATTTATATTCAGGAGGGTCATTATGAAACTGAAACCACTTTCCGACCGTGTTGTTATCAAGATGGTCGAGGCAGAAGAGACTACAAAGAGCGGCATCATTCTTGCCGGCGCAGCAAAGGAGAAGCCCCAGGTAGCTGAGGTCATCGCAGTCGGGCCCGGCGGCGTTGTTGACGGCAAAGAGGTAGAGATGACCGTTTCCGTCGGTCAGAAGGTCATTACAAGCAAATATTCCGGAACCGAGGTCAAGATCGACGGTGAGGAATACATGATCGTCAGAGTAGGCGACATTCTCGCGGTAGTTGAGTAATTCTACCGGGCTTATATAGGAGGAATACAGATATGGCTAAGGAACTTATGTACGGTATGGACGCAAGAAACGCACTGCTTCGCGGTGTTGATAAGCTTGCAGATACGGTTAAGATCACACTCGGACCGAAGGGCAGAAACGTCGTTCTCGAAAAGAAGTACGGCGCACCCATGATCATCAACGACGGTGTTACCATCGCTAAGGAGATCGAGCTCGACGACGCTATGGAGAACATGGGCGCACAGCTCATCAAGGAGGTCGCAACAAAGACCAACGATGCGGCAGGCGACGGTACTACCACGGCTACCGTTCTCGCTCAGGTACTTATCCGCGAGGGTATGAAGAACGTTACCGCAGGCGCTAACCCGATGGTTCTCCGCCGCGGTATCGCCAAGGCAGTTGACAAGGCTGTTGAGGAGCTGCGCACAATGAGCAAGAAGGTCAACGGCAGCGAGGACATCGCAAGAGTCGGTACCATCTCGGCAGACGACGCGGTTATCGGTCAGCTCATCGCAGACGCTATGGAGAAGGTCTCCGCAGACGGCGTTATCACCGTTGAGGAGTCCAAGTCCGCAGATACCTACTGCGAGGTCGTAGAGGGTATGCAGTTCGACCGCGGTTATCTCTCTCCCTACATGGTAACCGATACCGATAAGATGGAGGCTGTCATCGACGACGCGCTCGTTCTTATCACCGATAAGAAGATATCTAACATTCAGGAGATTCTGCCCCTGCTCGAGCAGATTGTTCAGGCGGGCAAGAAGCTGCTCATCATCGCAGAGGATGTCGAGGGCGAGGCTCTTACCACTCTCGTACTCAACAAGCTGCGCGGAACCTTTACCTGCGTTGCCGTTAAGGCGCCCGGATTCGGCGACCGCCGCAAGGAGATGCTCCGCGATATCGCTATCCTGACAGGCGGTGAGGTCATCTCCGACGAGCTCGGACTTGAGCTTAAGGATACCACCATGCAGCAGCTCGGCAGAGCAAGACAGGTTAAGATCAACAAGGAGAACACCATCATCGTCGGCGGCGCAGGCGACAGCGAGGCTATCAAGTCCCGTGTTGCTCAGATTCGCAGCGCTATCGAGACCACTACCTCTGACTTCGACCGCGAGAAGCTCCAGGAGCGTCTTGCTAAGCTCGCAGGCGGCGTAGCAGTTCTCAAGGTCGGCGCAGCTACCGAGACCGAGATGAAGGAGAAGAAGCTCCGCATCGAGGATGCGCTCAACGCTACCAAGGCAGCAGTTGAGGAGGGCATCGTAGCAGGCGGCGGAACGGCTTATATCACCGTTATCCCCGCGGTCAGAGCCGTTGCAGAGTCGCTTGAGGGCGATGAAAAGACCGGTGCGATGCTCGTTGTCCGTGCGCTCGAGGAGCCGCTTCGTCAGATCTGCAACAACGCAGGCGTTGAGGCTTCGGTCGTTGTTGATAAGATTAAGAACAGCGGCAAGACCGGCTTTGGTTACAACGCTGCTCGCGATGAGTATGTAGATATGATGGATGCCGGAATCGTCGATCCTACCAAGGTTTCGCGCTCAGCGCTCCAGAACGCTTCCTCTATCGCATCGGTCGTCCTTACCACCGAGGCACTCGTTGCCGATAAGAAGGAGCCCGCACCCGCAGCACCCGCCGCTCCCGGAATGGATGGCGGCATGGGCGGCATGTATTAAAAGGAATGCTAAAAAACGTCCGGATCGAAAAAGCGGATAAAGAGGATAAAGATTAGTAATAAGCAAAAATGGGAAATCAGAAGCCGAAAAAGCTGATGAAATCCAAACGGATTTCTCCGTAAAAAATTGTTATCCGCTTTTTCTGCGCCAGTTTTTGCCGTACGACGTACGAGTGTACGCCTTGTACGGCAAAATCGAGCACTCCGGGCGTTTTATCTGTTCCCATTTCGGAGATGCTTAAAAAGTGCATAACGGAAAACGACGGCAGCCGAGGCTGCCCAGATGCACGCACAGTGCCTCGGGTGCAGTGGAAGCCCCGCCGGGATTCATTGCAAGGAGCTTTATGCTTTCGTTTTTCTGACGTTAAAACCGTCTCTGCCGTACCTCGGTACGGCAGAGACGGTTTTTGCGGTGTGCCCGACATGGGCAATAACTTGGTGGTGAAAGCCCACTATGCGCTCGGCAGCGGGAAGCATTAACCGAAGGCAAGGGTGTCCGTCGTGAGGCGGAATCCGAAGGAAGCCGGATGTAGAGGCTGAGAAGTGCCTCTGCGGGCAAAGCTCCGGACTGACGAACAGAAATCGCATAGAAGGCAGACTTGGGACGGACGACTCTGCCAAACAAGAAGAAGTCCAATGCACCCGAATTCCATACAGTAGATGCGGCGGTTACGGAATGAAGGTTATTGTTCTTACTCGGGGAGGCTTGCAAGGAACGCTCCCGGCTTCAAAAAGGAGTAAGCCGTGTCGAAAGGCAGCGGTTGAGCTTGCAGAGGTCAGCTCCGCTCAAAGTACCGAAGAAGCGATTAATTACCGCGGAGGAAGGGGGACGATAAGAAGCTGTGTGAAATCAAAGGTGAATGATTGTGATTGAAAACAGCTGCTCCATGAAGATTGAATGACTGAGGGTAGGTTGGAAACCGAGAGTAGAGGTCGAGAATGTTTAGCAGTCATCAAAGGAGAAGGCATAAACAACAACTTATCGAAACGCCGTGTACGGACCTGTACGCATGGTGTTGTGGTAGGAGGCGGTTAGTCACCGCCTCCTACCCGATTCGGCTGACAGGAAAATACGCTTTGTCTGCTGTTTTTTGTCGGCAAAAGAAAAAGAAAAATCCCCACTCGATCGAATGAGGATTTTTCGTGTAGTGCGACTCAGTCTTTATCAAGACCGTATCTTTCACCCTGCAATTTAAACATTTCAGCATATTTTCCGTCCAAGTGCATCAATTCCGCATGGCTGCCCATTTCGATTATCCTTCCCTTATCAAGAACGATAATTCTATCCATATCCTTAACGCAGGAGAGCCTATGCGACACCATGATGAGCGTCTTTTCCGCGCAATTTTCATAAATGGTGTCAAACAGCTTTTGCTCACCTATAGGGTCGAGAGCGCTTGACGGCTCATCAAAAATCATTATCGGAGCATCGGAATACAGAGCGCGTGCGATGGCGAGCCTTTGGAGCTGACCGCCCGAGAAGTCTACGCCGTCTTTGTCGAATTCTTTAGAGTAAACAGAATCAACCCCGTTATCAAGCTTCGATATCGCGTCATAAATATTTACTTTTTTCAGCGAATCGCTGGCCCTTTCATCATCGACATCCGTACCGTCGCATTGGATAGAGAGATTTTCCGAGATGGAAAACGCATAGTGCTGAAAATCCTGATCAACGATTCCGAACAGCGACGACAGGCTTTTGAAGGAAATATTCCTATAATCAACGCCGCCCATAGATATCCTTCCGTCTGAGGGGTCATACAGAGCCGACAGCAGCTTTACGAGAGTTGTTTTTCCCGAGCCGTTTTCACCGACAATTGCAAGGTGCTCTCCGTTTCTTATCGACAGGCATATATCATCGATTGCTTTTGCGTTAGCACCGACGTAGCTGAAAGACACGTGCTCGAGCCTGATATCACCGGCGCACGTAACAGCGGCTTTATCGGAGCCTGCATACAGGTCTTCCTCGCTGAATGCGTCGAACATGTCTTTATAGTTTTGTATGTACAATGAATGCTGAATCGCCTGCGGAATGATATTGGATATCTGTAGAAAATTGTTGCTCAACTGATTGACGGCGTAAGCAAGCGATGTGACGTCGCCGACGGAAATGACCTGCTGCATCGCTTTGATTGCCAGATACAAATACGACGCACCCACATTTACAACGTTATAAAGCCAGCTTCCCGATACCGCTATCGCGATGATTTTCGGCCAGTGCTTTTTTATCAAGCCCTGCTTTTCGTCGATTGCATCATTATATTTTCTTTTCAGCAGCTGCGGCAGATTTGTTCTCCTGATATCCTTTGCATACTGCGGGAGATAGAATATACGACGAACGTAATTAATTTTTCTGTCCGTATCCACAAAGCTCATATTAGCATCATAAACGTTCTTTGTATTTGCTATGTTCGCCCAAACGGTAACAAGCATTCCGACAAGCGAAATTATTATCATAGCAACGTTCAGGGAAGAGATGATGGCTGTCAGGCTGACGATGTTCAAAAGGGTGGACAGAACATAGGTAAAATATCCGATAAGTGCCCCCGAACGCTGCCCGACCTCCGCGACGGCTTTCTCATATTTGTTGTAGTATTCGGGGGATTCCATCTTGCTCAGCTTTATGTCTTTGATTCTGTCGAACAGACGTATCGCGAGCTCTTTTTCGATTCTCACATCTATTTTCTTGAAAACATAGTTTTCAAAGATATTGTCGCAGCATTGCATCAACAAAAGCGTACCTAACTTTACTGCTATCACTGCGGCGAAATATGTCAGGCTGCGACCGCCTATTAATCCCTCAACGATATACTTGAGAAAATAAATATCTACCACCAGGTATGCGTTTGATATTATACATTGTAAAACGACAAGAAATATTCTGATTTTTGAAATCGAAAATATTTGTCTGTACATGAACATCAGATTGCCGACATGCTTTCTGCAATTAGATGCGAGATTTTTTATCTTGCTCATTGTGATTGCATCCTTTTACGAACAATGCTTGCAGCTTAAGGCTTTGATGGCAATTTCAAAGATCGCCCAATACACTGATTACTGTCAAAGCCTTATCACATGCGCATATGCAGCTGTAATTTTGATTACATGCTTCGTTCTTTCGCCGATAGCATATCGACGGTATCGGAAAGTATTTTCCATTCAAGGTCGCGCATAATATGTATCTTATCTATCATGTCCAAAAGGTCAGAATCAGTTGATGTCATAGTATAACGCAAGCACCGATTCCACATTTTTTCCGCAGTAACTTCTACTATTTTATATCGAGTACTGTAATTTGCTTCAAGTCCGTAATAACACTCAAGTGCTTCAAGTCGTTCAAGCATAAAACGCTTATGCTCAAGTAACATCTTGAACGGTCGGATGTCGATATCTTGCAGACAATTGGGTGTTGCAATTGCCTCAATATAATGAATGGTACATTCATGCGCCTCTATGCCGTATACCGTTACACCGCTCTCGTCGTAGTTCCATGCTGACGGCGGCGAAAGATGATCGCGCAGCTTTTCGAGCATCAGTATTGGGTTAAGGTCGATTTGAATAGGCTGCGGCCTGACGGCTACAAGCATACCACAATACTCCATTCGCTCGGATGATTTTCTTGCCTCATCAAAGCATAGTTGCGGCATTTCAAATAACGAATATCTCATATGTTCATCATACGCAAAAACGCTGTATGTTTTCTTTTCACGGTTATATCCGCAGATTAGACCGTCGTGTAAATAATGGCGTACGTGATACCCGTATCTGCCCTTCATATAATAATCATCCACTCCTCCGAAATATACATACCACCCACGGTCTATCATATTGCATACAACACGGCTGATACATCCGTCAAGAAAGGTCATAAGTAGCTGCTGGCGATCAATATACGGATTGTCTTCTATATTAGACTGACAGATATCCATGCGTAATTTCGGTTGCTTGCTTTCGAGTCCGTCTGCTCGAGCCTGCAGAACAAGAGAATTGTTTAGGTACCAATTTCGCATACTGGGGTTATTGTAAATTATTGCTCCGGTTGTCCCCTGAGAATGCGATACACTGTAAAACGGCTTTGCTATCGGCAAACTGTTACTTTTCATTTTGTCACCTTACTCCGGCAATTCCAACTGCATATAAATTTAGCATGAAAAAGGTATTTACACAATCAAAACGCTTTTAATTCAATCATCTGACTATCAAATACGGGATCAATGCATACCCAAATCTGAACATCTCTGTAGTATTCGCTTTCAAATGGATATTGTCATCTATTTCTCGTAGTTTACGAGATACAATCTCCGTTGTAAAACAAAAACAGACGTACGCGAGGGTTGTACCTACACTGCACGTCTGCAGATAAATCCAATTGGGGAGGCGCACAGCATACGGTGGCATACTTTAGGACTAACTATATGGAACGTTATTTTACGTATTATGTGATTATGTGACAAAATCTATTCCTTACAATAGGAGTGTATCATAAATAATTACATATGTCAAGAACAATTTTAAATAATTATATTACAGGATGATATTTACCGCAGAATGCGAGATGAAGCGAGTTAAGTGAGTCTCGCGCTGCTCGGCGTGATATTTTTGCCTGCGGCAAAAGTGATATTGCGCCTGCGGCGCAGTGGCATAATATTCGGTGTGCCAGACATGGGCAATAACTCGATGTTGAAAGCCCGCTATGCGCTCGGCAGCGGGAAGCATTAGCCGAAGGCAAGGGTGTCCGTCGTGAGGCGGAATCCGAAGGAAGCCGGATGTAGAGGCTGAGAAGTGCCTCTGCGGGCAAAGCTCCGGACTGACGAACAGAAATCGCATAGAAGGCAGACTTGGGACGGACGACTCTGCCAAACAAGAAGAAGTCCAATGCACCCGAATTCCATACAGTAGATGCGGCGGTTACGGAATGAAGGTTATTGTTCTTACTCGGGGAGGCTTGCAAGGAACGCTCCCGGCTTCAAAAAGGAGTAAGCCGTGTCGAAAGGCAGCGGTTGAGCTTGCAGAGGTCAGCTCCGCTCAAAGTACCGAAGAAGCGATTAATTACTGCGGAGGAATGTTGTGGGAGGACGGCGGTTAACCACCGTCTCCTATCCGATTTGGATGTAAGCGCAAATGAAGATTTTTGCAGCATGCTGCATTTTTCTATAGTATACACGAGCTCCGGCATTTCTATAGTACACGCGGGGACAGGCTTTCTGCGGCGGTAAAAGCGGCTTGCTGTCGCGATGGCTTACTTTTGCGCGTTTGTGTGGTGAAAAACGGCACGGCAGGAATTGAATGCATGTTTTCGGGGAAAATTATCCGTGCCGAGACATGAAAATTTTGTCCTGAATGACGGAGCGCACGGCGAGGACGGTGACGGCTCGCGGCAGAATGCGTTGGACGCGATAGTGAACATGCGGCGAACGGCAGAGCGTGCGGAGGAGAGGGACGCATGGTGAATTGAGAAGTGCGCAGCGGAATGCGGGGACGCGGCGCGGTGGAATGCGGCGGGGTGTGTCAGTTGCAGCAGCGGCGGAGCGGCACTGCTATGGCTTTATTTCCCTTAAATGCTGCCGATTTGGTTGCGGACACGTCGAGTGTGCCGTTATAATTACCAAAGGCGGGGAGCGATGACGCGGGATTTTTCACACTTTATTAAAACCTTGTTTTGATGAGTTTTTGTTAGTTGACAAACCGGTTCGAATGGTGTATCATTATGTCGGACGAAGAAATTCGTCCCGGTTTTTTTACATCGGATATTGCATTTTTGTGTCGGCGTGGGCGTCGTGTCTCGGCGCGGACAACAGGTGTGTGTTCGATGTTGCTTTATTTGTCTGGCTTGCCCGACCTCTGACACCGTATTAAGAGCTGCCGCGAGGTATGCTTTTAATTATAAACAAATTTGGAGGATTAGACAAATGCTTAAGAAGATTCTTTCTATTGCTCTCGCAGTTGTCATGATTGTCTCGGTTGCCGCTTTTGCGACCTCTTGCGGCAATACTGCCGGCGACAATAACAGCGAGACTACCGTTGCTGACAACAAGGCAAACGACGGTAAGGAGTTCAAGGTAGGCTTCATTTTCCTGCACGACGAGAACTCCACCTATGACCTTAACTTCATCAACGCAGTTAAGGGTGCTCAGGCTGCTACCGGTCTTACCGATTCGCAGGTTATCATGAAGACCAACATTCCCGAGGGTCAGGAGTGCTACGAGGCTTGTGAGGACCTTGTCGATCAGGGCTGCTCGCTCATCTTTGCAGACAGCTTCGGTCACGAGACCTACCTCATCGAGGCTGCTAAGAAGTACACCGATGTTCAGTTCTGCCATGCTACCGGTACAAGAGCTCACACCGAGGGTCTTTCCAACTATCACAATGCATTTGCTTCTATTTACGAGGGTCGTTATCTTGCAGGCGTTGCTGCAGGTCTTAAGCTCAACGAGATGATCGCAAACGGCGATTTCACCGCTGAGGAGGCTGTTATCGGCTACGTCGGCGCATTCACCTACGCAGAGGTTGTTTCGGGTTATACCTCCTTCTTCCTCGGCGCAAGATCGGTTTGCCCCACCGCTACCATGAAGGTTCAGTTCACCGGTTCTTGGTATGACGAGGCTATGGAGAAGGAAGCTGCAAACGCTCTTATCGCTAAGGGCTGCAAGCTTATCAGCCAGCACGCAGACTCCATGGGTGCTCCTACCGCATGTGAGGCAGCAGGCGTTCCTAATGTCTCCTACAACGGTTCTACCGTTCAGGCTTGCCCCAAGACCTTCATCATCTCCTCTGCTATCAACTGGCAGCCTTACATGGAGCTTATCATCAAGAACACCATGGACGGCAAGGCTATCGATGCTGACTGGACCGGCACACTTGCTACAGGCTCCGTTGTTCTCTCCGACATCAACACCGAGGCAGCTGCTGCGGGCACCGCAGAGAAGCTCGCTGAGGTTAAGAACGAGCTCGAAAACGGCACTCTCAAGGTATTCGATACCTCTAAGTTCGCCGTTGACGGCGCTGCTCTTGAGAGCTACATGGCTGACGTTAACTCCGACGCTGACAACACGGGCGACACCGAGGCTATCGTAAACGGCTACTTCCATGAGTCCGAGTTCCGTTCTGCTCCTTACTTCGATGTAAAGATCGACGGCATCGAGCTGCTCAACAGCAAATTCTGATTTTAACAGTATAATATGACAGGAGGGGAGCAGGGTGCTGTCCGGCTCCCCCTGACTGTCTTTTATCGGAGACGGCTCCGATATTTTTTCTTTAAAGAATTCCGAAGAAACGGTATACCCTTCTTCGGTTTTTCCTGCTTTTTCGGAAAAGCCTACAATTCTGACTCGGAGGTGCGGTGTGACAGATTCCGTAGCGATACAGCTAAAGCATGTTACCAAGCGATTTGGCAGCATAGTTGCAAATAAGGATGTTGACCTTGACGTTCTTCACGGCGAGATACTTGCGGTACTCGGCGAAAACGGCAGCGGCAAGACCACCCTTATGAATATGATTTCGGGTATTTACTATCCCGATGAGGGCGAGGTCTATGTCGACGGAGAGCCCGTCGTTATCCGCTCCCCGAAAGATGCGTTCCGTTACAAAATCGGAATGATACATCAGCATTTCAAGCTCGTCGACGTTTTTACGGCGACCGAGAATATCATCCTCGGCATAGACGAGGACAAATATTCGCTTCCCGCCGCGCGCGAGAAGGTGGTCGCGCTCACCGAGAAATACGGCTTTATCATGGATCCCGACAAGAAGATCTACGATATGAGTGTTTCCGAGAAGCAGACGGTAGAGATATTGAAGGTGCTCTACCGCGGCGCGGACATACTTATTCTTGACGAGCCCACCGCCGTGCTTACCCCGCAGGAGACGGAAAAGCTGTTCGCCGTTCTCCGCCGCATGCGCGATGAGGGCAAATCGGTCATTATCATAACGCACAAGCTGCACGAGGTGCTTTCCATCTCCGACCGCGTCGCCGTTCTCCGCAAGGGCGAGCATGTTGCTACCGTCGAGACCGCAAAGACCGATGAGGCAAGCCTTACCGAGATGATGGTCGGCAAAAAGGTCACACTGAACATCGACCGCAGCGAGCCGCGCGACGTATGTCTGAGGCTGCTCGTCCGCGACGTCAACTACACCAACAGCGACGGAATAAAGGTGCTGGACGGTGTTTCGTTCGAGGCGCGCGCGGGTGAGATACTCGGTATCGCGGGCATCGCGGGCTCCGGACAGCGCGAGCTGCTCGAGGCTATCGCGGGACTGCAGCCGATAGATTCGGGCGAGATCACATATCTCAGTCCGAAGGACGGAGAGCACGTAAACCTCCGCGACAAGACCCCCGTACAGATACGCGACCTCGGTGTCCGTCTGTCGTTCGTGCCCGAGGACCGTCTCGGCATGGGACTTGTCGGAAACATGAACATAATCGACAACATGATGCTGCGCAGCTACGGCAAGGGTCGCTCCATCTTTCTTAACAGAAAGAAGCCGCATGACCTCGCCGACGAGATAATCAAGGATCTCGAGGTCGTTACCCCGAGCGCCTTCACCCCCGTCCGCCGTCTTTCGGGCGGTAACGTTCAGAAGGTGCTTGTAGGGCGCGAGATCGCGGCGGCTCCGTCGGTATTTATGGCGGCGTACCCCGTCCGCGGACTCGACATCAACTCCTCCTACATGATATATAATCTGCTCAATAAGCAGAAGGAAAGCGGCGTTGCCGTCATTTTCGTCGGAGAGGACCTTGACGTGCTTATCGGGCTCTGTGACCGCATAATGGTCATCAACTCCGGCAGCATAACGGGAACGGTCGACGGCAGAACCGCCGTCAAGGAAGAGATAGGCTATCTCATGACAAAGACAGACAAGAAGGAAGAAAAGGAGGGAGAGCAGCATGGCAGCAACTAAAAAAGCCGAGGGACACGAACCCCTCTTTCACATAGTCAAGCGCCCCGCCGTCGCATGGTGGCGCGCATGGCTTATCCGCATCGGCGCGGTCATTGCGGCGCTCCTTGTCGCGGGTATTGTAACGCTTGCGCTGACGGGCGAGAACCCCATCAGCGTTTACGGAACGATGATTAAATCCTCCTTCGGAACGAACAGGCGCGTATGGCAGCTGCTGCAGAATATCGCAATGCTGCTCTGCGTTGCGCTTGCCGTAACACCCGCGTTCCGTATGCGCTTCTGGAATATCGGCGCGGAGGGTCAGGTGCTTATCGGCGGACTTGCTACCGCGGCGTGTATGATAACGCTCGGCGGAAAGGTGCCGGACGGCGTGCTTATCCTCATAATGGCGGTCGCGGCTATCGTCGCGGGCGCAATATGGGGCGTAATTCCCGCATTCTTCAAGGCTAACTGGGGTACAAACGAAACGCTCTTTACCCTCATGATGAACTATGTTGCCATGCAGCTCGTTCAGTTTTTCGTCGTCAAATGGGAGGTTCCGAAGGGCTCGGGCAAGGTCGGCATCATCAATCAGGATACGCATGCCGGCTGGCTGCCTACCATCGGCGACAACAGCTATCTGCTGAATATCATCATCGTTGCGCTCATCGTAGTTATCCTTTTCGTATATCTGCGCTATTCTAAGCACGGCTACGAGATATCGGTCGTCGGCGAGAGTGAAAACACCGCCCGCTATATCGGCATCAATGTAAAGCGCGTTATTATACGCACAATGGCATTCTCGGGCGCTATCTGCGGCGTTGCGGGTCTGCTGCTCGTCGGCGGAACGCATCACACGATAGCAACAACGACGGCGGACGGCAGAGGCTTTACCGCTATCATGGTATCGTGGCTCGCAAAGTTCAATCCTATCTACATGATACTTACCTCGTTCCTGCTCGTGTTCCTCGAGCGCGGCGCGGGCGAGATTGCGACGGTATTCAAGCTCAACGAATCCTTCTCCGATATCATCAGCGGAATTATTCTGTTCTTCATTATCGGAAGCGAATTCTTCATCAACTACCGCATCATGCACCGCAGTGCAAGAAAGGAGAACTGAGTATGATTATTACCGTAATTCAGCGCGCTATCGTTCAGGGCATTCCGCTCCTTTTCGGCTCGACGGGTGAGATAATCACCGAGAAATCGGGTAATATCAATCTCGGTATCCCCGGTATAATGTACGTCGGCGGCATCAGCGGCGTCATCGGCGCGTTCCTTTATGAGGAGTCGGCACGCGCGGCATCGGGCGTGCTCAATCCCTTCCTTGCCGTTATTATCCCGCTGCTTTCTTCTATGCTCGGTTCGCTTCTGATGGGGCTTATCTATTGCTTCCTGACCGTTTCGCTCCGCGCAAATCAGAACGTCACGGGTCTTGCGCTCACTACCTTCGGTATCGGCTTCGGTAACTTCTTCGGCGGCTCGCTCGCAACTATCACAAAGAGTGAGACCGCGTCGGTCGCACTGACTCAGACGAGCGAATTCTTCCGCACGACCCTGCCGTTTGCTTCAAAGCTCGGATGGTTCGGCGAGGTGTTCCTGTCGTACGGCTTTCTTGCTTATCTCGCGATAGTCATCGCACTGCTTACCGCATGGTTCTTCAAGCATACCCGCCGCGGACTCTATCTGCGCGCGGTCGGTGAGAACCCCGCAACCGCGGACGCTGCGGGCATAAACGTTGAGCTGTATAAGTACACCGCAACCTGCGTCGGCAGCGTTATCGCCGGCCTCGGAGGTCTGTACTACGTTATGGATTACACGATGGGCGTATGGTCAAATAACGGCTTCGGCGACCGTGGATGGCTCGCTATTGCGCTCGTTATCTTTGCCGTATGGAAGCCCGATGCGGGTGTTCTCGGCTCGATTCTCTTCGGCGGACTCTATATAGTTTATAACTTCATCCCCGGCCTTTCGCGCAGCGCTACAGAGCTCTTTAAGATGCTCCCGTATGTGGTTACTATCATTGTGCTGATAATAATCAGCATACGCAGAAAGCGCGAAAACCAGCCGCCCGCAAGTCTCGGTCTTTCTTATTTCAGAGAGGAACGCTGAGCGCACCGCGCGGCACTGCAGCGAATGCAGTTATAAAAAACGCTTTAAAATAACGCCATGTAAAAAACGCTCTGGCGGCGGCTTCCGCTCGGGCGTTTTTTACATGGCGTTTGTCCGTCATTTACTTCGATATGCACGGCGCGGTGCAGATACTATGCGCATGCGCTGTCGGACGGCGGTCGGAGTGCGGTGGATCAGTTAAAATCCCACTCGCCGATGTCATCGCGGGCAGTTGCCGGCTTTGTCTCTTCTGACGATGTTGTTACAAAACTGTAGTCATTAAAGATTATGACTGTTGCCCTGGTGCTGTGATAACGTTTTCCATTTTGAATTACCTCCCTGAATTAATGTATGGGCTGTTTTTGCCGTGGCGGCAAAAAGAGTCGCATATTTCATCGTGCAGCCGATGAGGGCAGATGCCATTTATGAAAATCAGACGTTTTTCCGACTCTGTGCCTGTGTCAGCGTCTGTGCCGGTAGGAGCGGATGCGCGGTGCATGCTCCGCGCGCGGCAGAGCATCGGATATTCGGTTGTGTGATAGCTCCAAACAAAGGGAAAACATCATTTTTATATCTGTCAAAACGGTTTGCTGAAATATTACCGTATAAACGATGAAAACCCCGATAAAATCGGGGTTTTCACGAGCTATATCTGTTTTGCAGCCCTTTTATGGCGCACCCTGGGGGATTCGAACCCTCGACCTACTGCTTAGAAGGCAGTTGCTCTATCCGACTGAGCTAAGGGTGCTCATATTCACGTCCGGTATTATATCATATATCGACGGCTTTGTCAAGCCCGATAGAGGCGTTTTTATCAAAAAGGAAATCAAAAAACAAAGAAATCTATTGACAAGCGGGGAACATAGTGATATAATAACTACATTACGGGGTGTGGCTCAGTTTGGTAGAGCGCTTGGTTCGGGACCAAGAGGTCGGGTGTTCGAGTCACCTCACTCCGACCAAATAAGCCCGATGGTTTTGATACGAGACCATCGGGCTTTTTTTGTATGGAAATTAGTGCAGGCATGTGATACAATCAATTCGGCAAAGGAAAATTGTCAGGTCTGTAAATTTAGGAGGTACAACATGGAAAGAAAATACCCCCAGAAAATGTTTTGGCTATTTGTTCTAACGAATTTCCTATTTCACTTTTTCTACTTATCTGTTCCGGGGATCATCCTCTGCATCGTTGGGATTTGGATAAAGACCTGTCTTTACATTGGATGTGCGGTTCTTGGCCTGGATCTGATCCTATCGATTGTTGAACAGTCACGCATCCGAAATGCTGCCGTGTCTCATAGCGAAAACCCTGAGTTCAACGAACTGATGGACGCATTTTGCAGCCCTGACGGGCTACAGGCAGTCGGGAAAGTACTGAATGAAAAGATCAAATCCACCCCTGATGATGAATCTGAAAAAGGAAAAGACCAATAAGGTATCTCTTGATTCATCTCTCGTCTCATTATGGTTTCACCTTTCACCGCTATGGTTTCATTTTTGAGTGAAACCATTTGAAACCAAATGAAACCGTATCATTTTTATCAACTGTTGCCATAAAAAGGGGCTGTCGCAAAACGTGAAAACGCATAGCGACAGCCCTGCTTTTCGATGTGTGATATAACACATATTAATAGTTTTTCTCTCTATATGCGTTATTGCGTGTCGGACGTTTTGCATGTATAATGATATTGCAGACGGATCCGTGGCTTTGCAGTAATGAACATACGGAGGTAATTATGAAACTGATGATCGGTGAAAACATCCGTTCCTACAGAAAGAAAAACGGTCTGACGCAGGAGGAATTTGCCGAGCGGCTGGGGGTAACGTATCAGTCGGTCAGCAGGTGGGAGAACGGCGCGACCTATCCCGACCTTGAGCTCATACCGTCGATATCCGAGCTGCTCGGTATCACCGTTGACGGGCTGCTCGGTATGCCGATGCGCGAGCGTGAGCGGCGGGCATCTGAGACCTTTGACGCGCTGCGGCGCGAGTGCATGAAGCGGAATTACGATACAAAACGGATATCGGAGCTGCTGCGCGAAATACGCAGAGACCATATCGACAGCGATGCCGCCGTGCGCCCGTGGTGCGATGGAAACATGCGGGCATTCGGCGACCCCGAGGTTTTACCCGAGGTGCGTCTGCTCGCCGAGGCGTATCTCGAGCGACATCCGATGTGCGCTCAGACCATTCGGACGATGGCAGTCGTCGAGGATGAGGATCATCTGTCGGTTTTTCTCGAAAAATACACCACTGCATTTGACTGCTCGGAGCGTGCTCTGATGTTTGAGCGCTGTCTGCTGCGCGGTGACGCAGAGCGATTTGAGCGCGAGCGGATATATCGGCTGCAGGAGGCGCTTTGCGCTATACTTGACAAGCGCTCGCTTGTCGGAATGAGCAAAGACGCGAAAAAAAACAGCGCAGCCGTTTTGTTTGCCGAGCGTGCGCTTGAGCTTTTCCGCTGCGATGCCGCGGGAGACGGTGCGGATATATGGGTCTTTGACCGTATCGAAACGGGGTTGAGCACGGCTGAATACCTTGCTGCATCGGGTCAGCGCTGCGAGGCTGTAGAGCGTATCGGGGCTGCGGTGCGGCTCATCGAGGACACTATGCGCATCACGGAAAGGGTCATTCTGCCGACCTCCTGTCGATTCCTTGACGGCATGGAGCGGTGGGCGGAGGAACGGTGGGCAAGCATAGATAACGATCCCGACGGGCTGCAGCAGCGGATGATATACGTCTCTTCTGAGGTCGGCGGCGTGACATCCTGCGCATGTCTGTTTCCGAGCGTGTACTATGAAATGCTGACGGGCGCGGGCTTTGAGCCGCTGTGCGGAATTGCGGCGTACGGGGAGCTCTGTGAGAGGGTGCGCGCGTTGATTGAGTATCGTACGCCGACGGGCGTGTGACGGCGGAGCGGCGTTCCGCAATGTTTGACGGTCGTTTAGTGTGGGTCAAGGCGGTACAAATCGGATTTTTTGACGGTATCGTGCGATATTTGACCGCATTTGCGATATTTTTTGCCGCGCGGTTTTCCTGCCGTGCGGGCGGTTATTTTCGCTGTGCGGGCTGATTTTTCGGCTGTGTGAGCGGTTTTCCCTGCCGCGCGGGCGATTGTTAATCTGCGTTGCTTGCGGCAACGGGCGTGCAGGTATATAATAACAGCAGAAACCGAAGGGAGGCTGTTATAAAATGTTGAATGAAAATATAAGGGCGCTGCGAAAGGCAAAGGGGCTCTCGCAGGAGGAGCTTGCAGTGCGGCTTAATGTCGTTCGTCAGACCGTGTCAAAGTGGGAGAATGGGCTGTCTGTGCCCGACGCGGATATGCTTGTCGCGATAGGCGAGGCGTTCGATACTCCCGTGAGCGTGCTGCTCGGCGAGACCGTCGCTCCGCAGCGGGCGGTTGAGCTTGTGACGGGTGAATCTATGACGGGCGAGCTGCGCGCAGACCGGTCGGGCGGGAATGAACCTGTAACAGACGGCGCAAAAACGGATGAATCGGGAGCAAATGAGCCGAGAACAAATGAACCGAGAGTAAATGAATCGAGAGCAAATGAATCGAGAGCAAGTGAGCTGCGGGCGATATCCGAAAAGCTCGAGGTCATTAATCTGCAGCTTGCGCGCAGGAGTGCGGGGCGCAGACGGGTGCTGCACATCGTGTTCATCGTGCTTTGCGTGCTGACGGCAGCGGGCTTTGCCGCGCTCATTTCACTCGGCAGCCCGTATCTTGAATGGAACTACGGCGACCCCGAAACGGCGGTATTCGGCGCAGCGTTTCACGCATTCGAGTGGCTGTTTGTCAGGGCTGCGCCGCTGCTGTTTGCCGCATTTGCCGTCGGCGCGGCGCTGACGCGCAGAAGATCGTGAGCGTGGGCTCGCGGGTGTGTGAATATATAGCAGCATGAGTATAACAAAAATGGAATGTTAAAAAAGTCCGGAACAAAAAACGTGAATAAAAATGTGATTTGAACTTTTATTCAGCATAAATACAAGGAAAGCTGATGAAATCCTATCGGATTTTCCCGATGGGACAATTATCGCTTTTTCTGCGAGCGGTTTTGCCCCTTGACGTATGCTTGTACGCCTGATCAGGCAAAACCGCTTGCTTCGGACCTTTTTGCCCCTCCCCCTGAAATCGAAAGGAGCGGTTAAAAAACTCGTTTTTTAACCGCTCCTTTTTCCCGTCTGAGGCTTTTCCGCGCTTAACGGGTATATATTGTTGCTTACTTTGTTGCCGCAGACCCAGGCATCTCTGCTTCAGCATGCTCTTCAGGCTGCTCCGCATATGCCTTTTCTATCTCGGGAAAGGCGGAGAGCACGGGCTTGACATCCTTACCGCGAACCTTGCGGTCGAGGTAGTTTTTCGTTATCTTTGCAACGAGCGGGCAGAGAACGACGACACCGATAAGGTTAGGTATCATCATCAGACCGTTGAAGGTATCGGAGATATCCCATGCGAGCGAAGAAGAAAGAACAGCGCCGAGTACGATGGTGAGGGTGTGGATGACCTTGAACACCTTGGTACTCTTAGTGCCGAAAAGGTACTCCCATGCCTTTGTACCGTAGTGATCCCAGCCGAGAACGGTGGTGAAGGCAAAGAGGAACATGGCAACAGCGATGAACTTCTCACCGATGCCGCCCCAAGAGAATACCGAGTTGAACGCGGTAGCGACGAGGGTCGCGTCGGAGGATGCCGCTTCGCCCGTGACGAGATTATACGCACCCGATGTGAGTACGACGAGCGCGGTCATGGTGCAGACGACCATGGTATCAGCGAATACCTCGAATATACCCCACATACCCTGAGTGACGGGCTCGCGGACATTAGAGTTGGAGTGGACCATGACCGATGAGCCGAGACCTGCTTCGTTCGAGAATACGCCGCGCTTGAAGCCCTGCGTGATTACCGTGCTGATGAGCACGCCGATGCCGCCGCCGATAGCCGCTATGGGCTTGAACGCGCCGACGAATATTGCCTTAAATGCAGGAAGGATATTATCGTAGTTAATGCCGATAATGACGAGCGATCCGAGCACGAAGATAACGACCATGAAGGGTACGACGCGCTCTGCGACCGATGCGATGCGCTTAAGTCCGCCGAGGACAATGAGTCCGCCGAGCAGCATGAGCGCGATACCGATGATGAGCGCATATACCGAAACATCGCCGAACACCTTAGCGTCGAGCAGTGACTGTACGGGGAAAGCGGAGGTGATGTTGATGACTATCTTGTTTATCTGACCCATGCTTCCGATACCGAAGGAGGCGAGGATCGCAAAGACAGAGAAGAGCACCGCGAGTATCTTGCCGAGGTGCTTGCAACCGCGCTTAGCGCCGAGACCGTCCTTAAGATAGTACATAGCACCGCCGGACCACTCGCCTGCTTTGTTGCGGCGACGGAAGTAGATGCCGAGAACGTTCTCCGAGTAGTTGGTCATCATACCGAAGAAGGCTGCGAGCCACATCCAGAATACCGCGCCCGCTCCGCCTATGCAGATAGCCGCGGAAACGCCTGCGATATTACCCGTGCCGACCGTTGCGGCGAGGGCGGTGCATAGTGCCTGAAAAGGAGAGATAGCGCCCTTATCCTCGGTGTGACCGATAACGTGCTTTTTGAAAAGACTGCCTATCGTGTTCTTCCACCACAGACCGAGGTGGGAGATCTGAAAGAATTTTGTACATACGGTGGTTACGATGCCGACGCCGATGAGGATTATGATACCTATCTTGACCCACACAAACGTATTTATGACATTGTTCACCGCAGCGACCTTGTCGAGAAACTGTTCCATACGAGCTCCTTATAATAAAAAGAATAAATAAAAAAATGCAGGTGCGGCAATCGCGACCTGCAAAAAAACATACAAAAGGAAGCTCAAAAGAAAAATCAAAAGAAAAATCCGAGAGGAAACTCCGTGCGGGGGACCCGCAATGCGGAAAAACAGCTTTGTCCTTTTGCCTGAGAGATTCGCGCGGTGCGCTTTGCCCCTTCGGCACCCGCCGTCGGCGGGATTCTCCAAAGTGCCGTCGGCAGACAGTCTTCGCATTTAATTGCACCTGAGAGTGTTACTCCTTCGGTCGCGGTCACCCGCATTTCCTGCCTGCGTCACACAGCTTATTTATCTGATTTTTCATTATAGCAGATAATATTCGGAATTGCAATAGGTTTTTACATTTTTTTCATAAAAAATCAAAAAAACGAATAATTACTCATTTTTCCGACACGCCGTAACGGCACAGCTCCGCATATGAGCTCAAAAAAATACAATTCAGTCTTTGATTTCCTTAACCTCGTCATTGACATGAGTTCATATTTATGTTATAATTGATGGTAACATAAAATGTACTGTTAAAGGAAGATATAAATGGATCTATTCAATTTTATAAAGGGGCGCGGCAGAAAGATAGTTCTTTTCCTGTTTGACGTTTTCTGCTTTGCTTCCTGCGGCTTTTTGTATTACGTATTCTCGGATTACAGCAACTTTATCGAGTCGCCTCCGCCGATGCGTACCTTTCTCGGAAATTCGCTGATACTTTTCGCATGTATATTCGGTCTGCGCCTGATCTTCCGCCTCTATGCGAACGTCTGGCGCTATACCAATACATATGCAAATCTGAATATCGTCTGCTCCGACGGTCTCGGCTGCATACTTGCCTGCGGGATATTCGTTGTATCGGGCGCAAGGGGCGGCTTCTGGTTTCCGCTCATCGTTTCGATGGCAAATCTGCTGCTCGCTCTTACCTCGCGCTTTGTCTACCGCATTCTTTATAAAAAGCTGAACGCGACCCGTCCCGACGGTCAGTCGCAGCTCAACGTCGCGATAGTCGGCGCGGGACATATAGGGGTAATACTCGCAAACGAGCTGAAATACAATCACGGCAGTCCGTATCGCCCCGTATTCTTTATCGATAACGATTCGACGAAGTACGGCAGCCGCATTTCGGGTCTGCCCGTCTTTCATGAGAGAGACGCGGTAGGCAGATATCTGAAGGAATACGGCGTCAAGGAGGTCTTTATCGCGCTGAACAACGTCGACAGCGACCTCGCTGCATGGCTGTTCGATTTTTACGGAAAGACCGGCTGCAAGGTCCGCATCTACGACACGCCTATCCGCGACATCACCGAGAGCGACAGCCGCGAGGACGACGGAAAGCGCATTATCCGTGATTTTCAGATAGAGGACCTGCTTTTCCGCACCCCGCTCAAGCTTGACGGGGCTGTGCTGACCTCGTTTTATTCGCGCAAGACCGTTCTCGTGACGGGCGGAGGCGGCTCTATCGGCAGCGAGCTCTGCCGACAGATAGCTAAGCTCGAGCCGAAGCAGCTCATTATATTCGATATCTATGAGAACAATGCCTACGATATTCAGCAGGAGCTGACCCGCAAGTACGGTGCATCGCTCGATCTGCACGTTGAGATAGGCTCGGTGCGCGACCGCGCAAGGCTCGAGAACATATTCGAGCGCTACCGCCCCGAGGTGGTATTCCATGCCGCAGCGCATAAGCATGTGCCGCTCATGGAGGTCAGCGGCGGTGAGGCAATAAAGAATAACGTTTTCGGCACGAAGAACGTCGCCGACATGGCTGAAAAGTACGGTACGGCTAAGTTTATTCTCATATCGACCGACAAGGCGGTCAACCCGACCAATATCATGGGCGCTTCTAAGCGGCTGTGCGAGATGATCGTTCAGAGCCGCAGCGATTCTAAGACCTCGTTCGCAGCAGTGCGTTTCGGAAACGTTCTCGGCTCGAACGGCTCGGTTATACCGCTGTTTAAGCGTCAGATAGCCGCAGGCGGACCTATAACCATCACCGATAAGCGCATAATCAGATATTTCATGACCATACCCGAGGCGAGCCAGCTCGTTATGACGGCGGGCGCGATGGCAAAGAGCGGCGAGCTTTTTGTCCTCGATATGGGCAAGCCAATCAGGATATACGACCTCGCGGTCAATATGATAAAGCTCTCGGGGCTTGAGCCGAATCTTGATATCAAGATAAAGGAGATCGGTCTGCGCCCGGGCGAAAAGCTGTACGAGGAGCTGCTTATCAAGACCGAAACGCTTACCAAGACCGAAAATGATCTGATATTTATCGAGCACGACACACCGCTCTCCCGCGAAGAGGTCGACTCGATCCTCGACCGCCTTGCAGCTGCCGCAAAGGATGCGGACAACGCGGAGGACGGTCTCGGCGATGTGCGCGATGTAGTTGCGTCGGTCGTTCCGACCTTCTGCGATCCGAGCATCGTAAACGAGCGCGCTGAGGAATCCGAGGAGATGAAGTGCAGCTGTTGCTGATGCGGCGCTGATGTTTCCGATTTGAACCGAATACAAAGCAAAGCCTCCGTGCGGACCGTCTGCGATTCGTTCGGAGGCTTTGTGTATGTTGTGTTTTTTGTCTCTTACTTTATGCCCGAACTCGGATTTTTCGGGTGTCCCGAGTTCGGTGAGAGATAAAGGCTCTGTACTGCTTTGGATTCACGGGGGGCCGGGGAGAGATAAAAAAGATGCAGAAGCGTCGAAAACCGCCTCGTCGCCGTACAA
>OIYS01000044.1_pt1 | contig 85806 bp, 79 predicted proteins | sample 1588271 | NCBI WGS metagenome assembly OIYS01 (sample SAMN03283286) | human gut metagenome | biome: human-associated habitat; material: feces | host: Homo sapiens | place: Peru | collected 2012 | reverse complement strand
TGGTCGGAGTGACGGGATTCGAACCCATGGCCTCTTGGTCCCGAACCAAGCGCGATACCAAACTTCGCCACACCCCGATATTTAATTAACTTTACCGTGAACATATATTCAACAGCTTGAATATTATAGCCTATATTCACGGCAAAATCAAGTGTTTTTCATATTTTTATCATCAAAAATCAAAAAATAATTAAATTGCTTTCGGTAAATCCCATCTGAATACGGACGCGAGGATTCTTACAGTGAAAATCAGAATTATGCCCGTCAGCACGCTTAACACCTTGTTGAATCCGAGAGTAACATACATAATGTAATATACGATTCCGCCGCCGATTGAAGCTACTGCATAAATTCTCTTAGACAAAACGAACGGCACTTCTCTGACGATAACGTCGCGGATTATTCCGCCGCCGCACCCCGTCGTCATTCCGAGGAAAACTGCAAAAAACGCATTGTCTCCGTAACCGCTCGAAATCGCAGTATTTATTCCTACAACGGTAAAAACGCCGAGTCCGACTGCATCGAAAATATTGTCGACCTTATCGATAATTTCAATGTTTTCCGTATATTTTTTACCGATAACGCGCGCGATAATAAATGTAACGAGAGCCGTAATCAGTGCGACGATAACATAGATATACTCCCTGAACATAACGGGAGGCAGGTTTGCAAGAAGCATATCGCGGAGAACTCCCCCGCCCAGCGCCGTTACCACTGCGCAGAAAATAACGCCGAAAATATCAAGTCTCTTGTTAATGCTGACCATAGAACCCGAAACGGCAAACGCAATCGTTCCGATTATCTCAAGAATAAGAATTATACTGTCCATATTTCCCCCGAAAACATGATTGATACAATAGAGAAGATTATATCATTTATTGTCGTATAATTCAATATCCGTTATGAAAATCTTATCGTCCTTTACCTTAAATTTTATATTTTTATCGTAATACAAAACGCCGTATTCCCTGTCCTCGTCTTTTTGATACGCGGGACGGGGATCTGTTTTTAAAAGCTCCGTTACTTCTTTGATAAAACTTTCGGAAAACTTTTCTTTTATTTCCCCGGGAATACAAACTTTTAAAGAATAATCGCTGAATCCGTCCGCAAACCCGCCGACGGCGTCCGGGCGTGAATCAGCATAAGGTATGTACGGTTTAATATCGTATATCGGCGTAGAATCCATAATATCCGCTCCCGAAACGGTAAGTACGGGAGCGTCGGGACACTCGAAGTCGATTTTTTCAAGCTTAACGCACGTTAGCCCTATCGGATTCGGACGAAACGGCGAACGCGTAGCAAATACGCCGACTCGCTCGTTTCCGCCGAGTCTCGGAGGTCTGACGGTCGGCGACCAGTTTTCGCATTCGGACTCTGAAAACTTCCATATAAGCCACAGATGCGAATACTCGTCAAGCCGTCTGAACGCATTAGGGTCTCTGTACTCTTTTTCGAATACGATTCTCGACTTCGTCTCCCGCGCGATTCCGCTCTGTCTCGGAACCCCGAATTTCGTCTTATATCCGTTATGAATTCTCGCAATTATTTTAAATTCGTCACTCATAATCAATCAACAAAAGTTACGTCCTCGGTAAGAGCCTGCGCGACGTTTTCATAAAGTTTCGTCGGGTTATTGAGAAACGAACGCTTAATAACTTCGGCCTGAATTATATCGGGAACGTACATTGACACGTCGAGGAGCGAATCGTTATCTCCCTCACCCTCAAGTCCGGAATAGATCGTTATATCGACCCTGTATTTTCCGCCGCCGAGATTGACTATATTAACCTTGTTTTCTTTAAGCCTTTTCTCGTATATAAGAGTTTTCATTGCGGCCTGCGTTGCCTTATGGCGTATGTACATCGAAAGCTCTCTTTCAAGATCGTCCGCGATTTTTCTACCCTTTTGGGTAAGCACGTATTCGGCGTCATCGCCGTCTTTAAGCTTTATAGCCTCGTTTTTTTCAAGCTCGTAAACAGCCTGGCTTATTTCAAAATAATTGGCAATTCCGTTGTCGTACAATGCGGAAAGAATCACATCCTTAGCTATGGGCTGAGCTATGGATTTAAAAACGTAGCAAATCAATATTTTTATTTTATCGCGGTTTCGAAGCCCGCTCGTATTTTCATCGACGGGAAAAGCGTCAAGTTTAAAATCCATTTATACCCTCCTTATCCGACCCTTAACGCGCTGTAAGGCAGTACGGTCAGATTATCGTCCGTTATTACGGAATAATTATTGTAATTAATATATATCTGTGCGCCGTTTTCATAAACGACCTTTGCAACGCCGTCCTTTACGAATGAATGGGAAACCATAATACTCGACGACAAACCGCCAAGAGCGTCCTTATTCTGCGTATAATAGTCGACAGCGTCCGACAGCGTGTAGCCGTAGTAAAGCGCACTTGTTTCGTCGAATACCCACTCGTAAGCAATCGGCGAACCGTATTCTATGCATTTGAGCATGTACAATTTATAGTTGTCGCTTAAATTTACACTCTCGCCCCAATAATTTACGTACCCGTGCATTATCATCTGCGCAAACGGAATTCCCTTATAAGACGCGCTCTCACTTCTCGACGTATACAAAGGCATGTCCGTTACATTTTTAACGCTTTTAAGAGTATAGAAATTTCCGTTTGAAACGCTGACGTCAACCGAACCGGACGCGCTCGTCAGCATATTGTCAAGAGCGTTTTTTGTCTGAATCCTCGACCTTCCGTTTGCAGTGCAGTCCGAATATACCATATCGCCCGCGTCCGAGAGAACCACGCCGTCGCAGGGCAGGTCGGCGGAAACGGAAATGATATCGGGAATCATTTTTTCTATCCCGGATGAAGCGAGAAGCTTTACCTCGTTCGTTTTATCCGTCTCGTCACGGCTCATATCATTTTTGACCGTAACCGAGAGAGTATTTCCGAGAACGGAACGCGCGGTATTCGAAACGGATATATTCTCCGCGCTTATGCAGTTAAGCGAAACGAACAGCCTGCCGTTATTCGCTCTCATAAACGAATAAAGACTGTCCAGTCCGCTTTTCCCTCCGAGCGAAGAGAGCACGCGCGACGGTTTTATGCTCTTCTGATTCATTCCGCCCTTAAAAATCCCCTTATAAACAACGTTTACGGAATCAACCGAACGCGCCTTTAAAATATTTACAAGAGTTTCGCAGTCGCCGAACGTCGTTTCCGAATCCGTTTTCATAAATCCGTTATCGTAATGTCCGACGGCGTTAAGGATAAACGGGAGCGTATTGTCCGAGAGTCTTGTTTCGTCTATATCCCCGTTTTTAATCATATACTCCCTTACTTCGCCTGCCATGGAGCTGTAATCGGACTTTGCACCGCTTAAAAACATATAAGTCACGCCGACTTTTTTACGTTTAAAATCCGTATATTTTACGCTCGAATCCGTCATTGACGAACTCGAAAGCTTAAATCTTGCGAATATATACGCGCCCCTGCCTCCGCCCGGTCTTTGAGCGTACACGCATGCCGCCGCGTCCGCATAGTCTATATAAGCGATAAAAGACGAATTGCCTTTTTTTGAGCCGAATACGGGCATAAGTGCGCGGGTTTGCTTTGAACTGCCGTCGCCCGCGGGATCGGAACCGTAGATATCAAATTCACAGCTGTCGTTAACAGAGTCTGAAAGCGACGTGTACATGACTGCTCCGCTCGAATCGGGAACGAGAAAATAATCGTTTGAATTCGCGTCCTTATACTCGCCGAACGACGGAAGCAGGTCAAAATATACGATAACCGCGCCGTCGGGCGTTACAGCCTTTGAAATATCGCATGAAACGCTCATATTCTTTTTGTCAAACTTATACTCAACGTCGCACGAAAACAGGGTTTCGCTTTGAGCATTTTCTTTTAAATCGTAATGAACGGTAACGCCGTTGTCGTTTTTATCATACGAAACACCGCCGAGAGCAACGCCGTTATCCTGCGAATTGAGAACGTACAGGTACTTTTTATAGATAATCTGCACGCCGAACACGGACGAATGATCATTCTCATTCTGCATAAGCGACGACCACATAACGCCCGACTCCGTATCCCGCACGTTTACGCTGTACGTTTTTTCGTCGAACTGATAAGAACATCCGTCGGAATAAAGAACGTCGCCCGACGAAGAGTAAGAATGAAAATCCGTATTTTTTTCGGGTTCCTTAACGGCGTCTATAACAGAACTTTTAACGCGGAACGACCCGCACGATGGCAGTAAAACCGTCAGCGCGCACAGAAAAACGCAAATAAGCTTTTTTACACTGTTTTTAATTCTTACACTCATAAAACGCCGACGCTCCTTTACCGTTTTTAAATCATTACATACAGTATAAATAATTATATAACAGTATATCACAATCTTAATAAAAGAGCAACGTTTTATATCAGATTTTCACGCAGGAGTTTAAGTATCGTTTTTTCCCTTCTCGAAACCTGAACCTGCGTCATGCCGAGAGCTTTCGCCGTCGCGCTCTGCGTAAGTCCTTTAAAATAGCGCATATCGACGATTTTTCTGTCGCGTTCGCATAGATCCGACACCGCATTCTTTACGGCGATAGCGTCGTTCATCTGCTCGTCCGTCTCCCCGCTCGCGATATCCGTCCGACTGTCGTCGGAATCGCTGTCGGGGGTAAGACTTATCACGGGCATAGACGCACACAAAAGCTGAGCCGTTCTCGCTTCGTCGTACCCGCACTCGTTTGCAAGCTCCGAAACTGTCGGAGGTCGGCCGAGCCTGTCGAAGAGAACCTCCTGAGTTTTCATCAGATTTCTTGATTTCTCTCTGTCGCCGCGACCGACCTTGACGGCTCCGCCGTCTCTGAATACGCGCTTGATTTCGCCGAGTATCGCGGGAACTGCGTATGTCGAAAATTTAAAACCGAGCGACGGGTCGAAACCGTCTGCCGCCTTTATAAGCCCGACGCACCCGCACTGCACGAGATCTTCGTACTCCGCGCCCATATTTTTAAATCGGTTCGCGCACGAATAGACAAGTCCCATATTATCGTTTATAAGCGTGTCCCTGTCGGTTTTTTCAAGAAGCATCGCTTGTCTTGCCCCGTATTATTTTCGTAATCGTAACGCTTGTTCCGCGTCCCTCTTTCGACGTAACGCCGAGCTTGTCCGAGAACGATTCCATTACGGAAAATCCGAGTCCCGACCTGTCGTCTCCGCCCGTTGTAAACAGCGGTTCTCTCGCCTTTTTAACGTCCGGAATTCCGCATCCCCTGTCGCGGATTTTAACCACAACGGCGTTATTGTCGGTTATTTTTACCGTTATGTAAATTTTACCTGGCTTGTCCTTGTACGCGTGAACTATACAGTTTGTGACAGCCTCGCTGACCGCGGTCTTAATATCCGACAGCTCGTCTATATTGGGGTCGAGAACAGCGGCAAACGAGCCTACGGCAACTCTGCAAAAGCTTTCGTTAACGCTCCTGGCGTCCACTGTAAGCTTCATTTCATATAATGTTTTCATCATTCGCCCTCCTTTTCGAATTCGACTATTTTTTCAAGCCCCGACATTTTCATAATACGTCTGACCTTTTGAGACATATTCACAAGCTTCACCCCGCAGCCGAACACCGACGCATTTTTATACCGCCCCATCACAAGCCCGACTCCCGAGCTGTCCATAAACGTAACGTCATGAAAATCGAGAATGAGCTCGGACGGCATATATTTCGACATCTGAGAATCTATACTCTCCCTGATTCCGGCCGCACGGTGATGGTCTATATCTCCGCAGATAACGCTTGTCAGACATCCGTCTCTGTATTTAAAAGAAACAGACATTTTTTTACCTCCTGTACAACATAATAAATTATCACCACCAGTTTAATACATCCCCCCTGATTATTTTGTCAGAATATGGGATATAACAAATTAAAAACGGAGACATAAAAACATGCGTTCCTACATCTCCGATTTTCGCTTTTAATCACGCCGCGTCTTTTAAATTAACTCCCCTGTCCGTATCTATCATCGTCTGCGCGAATATGCCGTAGCCGTACTGCGGGTCGTTTAAAAATACGTGAGTCACCGCGCCTATCAGCATACCGTTCTGAATAATCGGACTTCCGCTCATGCCCTGCACGATACCGCCTGTCGTTTCAATAAGCTTTTCGTCCGTTACTTTTATGGTAAAATTATGGCTTCCGTCCGACACGTCATAGCTTATTCTTTCGATTTTAACGTTATAATACTTCTTTTCTCCCGAATCGACCGTCGCGATTATCTGCGCGTCGCCCTCTTCGATTTCATCCATTTTTGCAACCTTTACGGTTTTCTGTCCGTTCGTCAGAGCCGAATAATTGCCGAAAATTCCGTTATCGCAATTAAGCGTCAGATCACCTAATACTTCCCTGCCGAACGACCCCTGTATCTCTCCCGTTTTTCCGCTCTGACCCTTTATGCATCCGTTAAAAACCGCCGTGAGTATATTTCCCTGTCCTGCGGGGAATAAAATTCCCGTATCTGTATCACATATTGCATGACCGAGTGCGCCGTAGGTTTTGTTTTCGGGATCGATATACGTAAGCGTGCCGAGTCCCGCCGTCGAATCGCGAACCCAGAGTCCGCATCTGTATTTTGAATCCGTTATACAGTATACGCTCGTTATCGACGTTTCGAAAGTCTCCCCGTTTCTTAAAACGGTAAGAGAAACGGCTTTGCCGTTGTTCTGCGCTATCTGCGAATTAAGGACGGAAACCGAATCGCACTTTACGCCGTTGACTTTTTTTATGATGTCTCCGCTCCTGATTCCCGCCCCCTTGCCGGGGCTTACGATTCCGTCCGCAGTCTCGATACTGTCCGCAGAAACTACGATTACACCGTCGGTGTACATGCGTATTCCGATTATTTCACCGCCCGGAATGACGTACGTATTATCGGTGACTTTTAAAGAATTGCGTTTGACCGGAAACACGTCAAACAGCTTCGTCTGCCCCGTCCGGACATCGGAGTCCTGCGAAAACACCGAAACCTCTTTTATTTTTTCGTCGTTTTTTACCGAAAAAATATGGGATATCGTCATGTCGCAGTCCGCGCCGACGGTAAGAGAATCGGGAACTATAATATCCCCGTAAATTATCAGCGAAAAAACGCAGATACTTAATAAGGAACATATAATACCCGTTATTTTAAAAAATTTTTTCATGCGCTGCCCTCCTCAAATTTAATTTATGTTTATTTACCCGATTTATAATCGGTAAAGCATGAACAAAAAGCGTATATTTTTCATTATTTCCTGTCAATTTCAAAATATTTATTTGATTTAATATAAAAAATAATATATACTATTATCTGTATTGTTTTAATTTCATTGTAGAGGCGATAAAATGCAAATTAACGATTTAATTCACGGTTTTAAAATAACAAATATTCGTTCTCTCGCACAGGCAGGCGGACAAGCCGTCGAGATGATTCACGAAAAGAGCGGAGCGAGACTCCTTTTTCTTGACAGGGAGGATTCCAACAAGACATTTTCGATAGGCTTTCGAACTGTTCCCGAGGACGATACGGGAGTTTTTCACATTCTCGAACACTCCGTTCTGTGCGGATCGGATAAATACAGATTAAAAGAGCCGTTTGTCGAACTTCTCAAAAGCTCTATGAACACGTTTTTAAACGCAATGACATTTTCGGACAAAACTCTTTATCCGATTTCGAGTAAAAACGATAAGGATTTCTTTAATCTCATGAGCGTTTACCTCGACGCGGTATTCAAACCCCTTATCTATACAAAGCCCGAGATATTTTCACAGGAGGGCTGGCATTTCGAATTTACCGATAATGCGCCGACTGTCTATAAGGGCGTCGTTTTCAACGAGATGAAGGGCGTGTACGCCGACGCGGACGCGGTTCTCGAAAACGAAATTTCGTCAAAGCTGTTTCCCGACAGCGGTTACGGCTTCGAATCGGGCGGACTGCCGAGCAAGATTCCGACTTTGACTTACGAAAAATTCACACAGACCCACAGCCGTTTTTACCATCCGTCGAATTCATATATTTTTCTTGACGGAAGCGTGGATATCGACAAGGCTCTCGCGCTTATCGACGGCGAATACCTTTCGCATTACGAAAAAAGCGATCCCATGCCCCGTCCCGCCATTCAGACTCCCGTAAAGACGTGCAGAACCGAAAGCTTTTACGAGCTTTCCGAGGATATGCCCCTCGAAAAGCAGTGCATACTCGGCAAGGCGTACGTTATCGGCTCGTTCGATGACAGAGAGACTACGCTTACGTGTAAAATTCTCGCGGACGTTTTGTGCGACAACAACATGTCGCCGTTAAAAAAAGCGTTCCTCGAAAAAGGACTGTGCGACGATGTCAGCGTACACGTAAACGACGGAGTAATGCAGCCGTGGCTGCTTGTTACCGTCAGAAATATTGACGAAAACAGAGCGGACGAAGCCGAAAAACTGCTTGACGACACGATAAAATCCGTTATCGAAAACGGAGTCGATAAATCACAGCTTGAAGCGTCCATTGCAAATTTTGAATTCTCGTTAAAGGAAAAGGACTTCGGAATCCCGCTCGGTCTTTACTATTCGATAGCTTCACTTGAAACATGGCTTTACGATTCCGACCCGATAAAGGGTATAGAATTCGGAAACATGTTCGACGGCCTCAGAGAAAAAATATCGACCGGCTGGTACGAATCGAAGCTTAAAAATATATTCCTCGATTCCGCTCATTCATGCTCCGTACTCCTGAAGCCGTCGCACACGCTCGGCGATGAGGAGAGGAAACGCGAAGCGGACGAAATAAAAAAACGTCTCGAAGCCATGACTTCAGACGAGATAAACGAATTAAAAAATAAGCAGGCAAAGCTTCTTGAATGGCAGTCGAGTATCGACAGTCCCGAGGCTTTAAGTTCGATTCCGAAAATCGAGCTTTCCGATATCGAACGCGACCCCGAACGTATTAATACCGAAGAACACGGCAAAATAATAACGCATAAGCTTCATACGGATTCGATAACGTATATCAACATGTATTTCGACATTACGGGCGTTGACGAAAACGAGCTTTTCAAAGCTTCGCTGATTTCGGGTCTGCTCGGAAAGCTTGACACCGAAAACTATACGGCTCTTGAACTTCAGACAAGAACCATGAAAAAATGCGGAAGCCTGTCGTTCGACATTCGTTCTTATTCCGACCCGAAAAACACGGATAACATGAAAATCAAATTCTGCGTTAATTTAAGCGCGCTCGACAGAAACGTTACGGACGCGCTCGGGCTTGTTAAGGAAATTCTCACAAGCACAAAATTTGACAACAACACCGCCGTGCTCGACCTTGTAAGACAGGACAGAACGGATCTCTATCAGAGCATAGTTTCATCGGGAAGCAAGTACGCGATAAGACGCGCGCAAAGCTCGCTCAACGCAGAGGGCGCGGTAACGGAGTTCACCGACGGATTCGAATATTACCGTCTTATCAAGGAATTTGAAGAGAATGAAAAGGATATGTCCGTTCTCGAATCGGTGTATAATAAGCTATTTTCGTCCGACAACGTAATGATAAGCGTCACAAACGACGAGCCGATCGCATTAAAAGACGAAATCGAATCGTTCATTTCCTTACTCGGAAATCGCGGACATTTCGAAAACGCGGTAATTAAACCGTTTGAACGCGCAAGCGAGGCAATAGCGATTCCCGGAGACATCGCGTTCGCTGCCCTCTCGGGATTGTCGCAGAGAACTATGAACGGAACAATGATACTCATTTCGCATATCGTAACGCTCGAATATCTCTGGAACGAGGTCAGAGTCAAGGGCGGAGCGTACGGCACGGGAATGAAATCGCAGATCGACGGATGCCTTTCATACTATTCATTCCGCGATCCCGCGTCACCGAATTCTGTCGGAACATTTAAAAAGGTCGGCGAATATCTCGGAAAATATCTTGAAGACAATCCCGACCTGACAGGTGCGATAATCGGTACAATTTCCGACATTTCACCCCTCATGACTCCGAGACTCAAAGCCTCGGCGGCGGATTCGAATTATTTGAGAAACGTAAGCTTTGACGATCTTAAAGCCATACGCTGTGAAATCATTTCGGCAAGTGCGGACGACATTCGCAGAGAAAAAGAGTTTATCGAAAAAACAATAAACAGCTCGAATATCTGCGTAATAGGTTCAAAGGAACAGATATCGAACTGCGAATTTGTCGAAAAAACTTATTCGTTATAATACAATAAAGCTAAACGCGGAGCTTTCATCAAGCCCCGCGTTTTTCATATGCTTATTTCAAAAACGAATCCATAAATATCGAAACTATCGTCTTAAATATTTCGGCAAGTTTCTTTAAAATATTTATTATTGCGTTCTTAAAACTCTTCGAGCTGTTTTTATTCAAAGGAGTCAGCGTATTCTTATTTGCGTTATAATACATAAACTGCGTATAATCGGAGTCAAAAACGGTCAGCTGTTTATCCGAATCGGCAAGATAAAATATAAAGTCGGTGGTATCCCCCACGTTATAGTCAACATGTGCCTGATTCTTTATAAAGAATGTATATTCGGGAAACATACAGCTTGACGCGTCTATCATTCTGTCTTTTGAAATATGATCATGTCCGTCGCCGACAGCCTGAACATAATCATCAGGCAGAACCGAGTCAAGCTCCGAGCTGACTGCACCGCCGGACGCATATTTAACGTCGATAAGCAAGTCGGTATTAGACGAAACATGACTGTAAACGGGAAGTCCCTGTAAATTGTACTGGCATACGATATATACGTTCGCACCGTCGTCAATTGCCCCTTCGAGTAAGTCTTTCGCTTTTGACTGAACGCAGTAAATATACTCATCGCATCTTGATATCATCTTCGCGTTAACACTGCTGTCAAGCATAAACGATTTCGCGTTTTCATATTTTTCAAATGCCGTAAGGTCGAATATTCCCGGCATCGTACCGAATACTTTTTTAAGAATCTCGGAATATATTTCATCCTTTAGATTATTGAGAATATCGGTGCAGATATCCTCCGCCCTGTCCCCGAGTCCCGCCGTATCAACGGCAATCATGAGAATATTATAAAACAATGAACAAATATCTGTTTTGCCGAGGTCACCTACCCTGTTCATCAGCGCGTCTTTGTCAATATACAATTCGCCCGAGAGCATCGCGCCTACGGCTTCCACACCCTGAAAAGCAGTCGACAGCATTAAAATATTCTTAACGTTTTTCGCGCCGTATTTATAAAGATAGGACATTACGACAGTTCCGCCCATACTGCAGCAGGCAAGAGTTACTCTGTTCGCATTATGCTTTTTTAACGCCGTTTCAATCATGGTATTAAGTCCGTCCGCATGCTCAAGCGGGTCAAGTCTCCAGTCGTAATTATAAAAATAGACGTTTTCTGCACCGTATTTTTCACACGCCGCACGGACAATACCAAGCTCATCCTTGTTTTCATCTTTATAAAGCTCAGGATAGTTCGACATATTTTTATCGTACGCCGGCGCGGTTATGTTATAAACGCTGTCGCCGTTTTCGTCGCATTCAAGCTTTGAAACCGCCGAATAAACAATCGGCAGAGCTTTATCCCCGAACGCTTTATAATTCTTTGTCTTAATAAGTTCCGAAATCGGATATACAAGCTGTTTTGCAAGCGAAACGACAGTATCGCGCTTCATCGGCCATACCTGATTATCGTTTTCATATAAAGGCATCACATTCATACCTGCGACGAGTATAAAAGGCGTATTTTTCTCACCGTCGTACGCAGCTGCACAAACTGCGGACGAAAGCGATATAATAACGCTCAATAAAACAGAAATTACTTTTTTCACTGTATTTTCCTCCTTAATAATGCTGTTTCACAGCCTTTAAGCCTGATGCAATCCGAAAATTAGGAAGAGTTTATTACGTTATGCGAAAATCGATCCGTTTTAAACGTAAGCCCGCGCTCCCTTATGTTCCATAGTAGAATTTATACTCCCCGTTATATCCTCAAGTCAACAGAATCCCTTCATCAGACATAAAAACAAGCGGTTTGATAATGCGATGAAAGTTTACAAGCAGGGCAGACGATTCATAATATTATAAGACATTTCGCCGTGTGCATAACGATTCTCTCCTTAAAAAATGCAGGCGTTCATCACACCCGCATAAGAAACTATAGGTTTAAACAATCGGGATCATAACAAATCGTTGTACTGATATACCCTTACATAATCAACTGTGAATTCCGTTTCCAAATCGGGATTTGCCGTATTAGCTCTGCCCGACGGAACGCCTTCATCGCCTGACATTTCAACAGACAGAATCAAGTAAAGAGGATTCTGACAAACACCGCCGAAGCTGCTTCTTGCATACTCCATTCCGTTTACGTAGAAAATATACTCTTTTTCATTCCACTCGACTGAGTATGTGTTGAACTCCTCGTAGGGATTTCCGTTTACGTAAACACGGGCAACCTGCATAACCTTATGAGCGTCGCCGTAGCCGTCATAATGAAGATTGCAGTAGACAACATTATTACGGTTCCTGCGTCCGTAGAATACGCTTTCCATTATATCGACCTCAGTGCCGTCGCGTCCGGAGCCGTCAACATTGAAAACCTGATCATTCATAAGCCAGAATGCGCTCCAGATATCCGCGCCCTTGGGCAGAATACAGCGCGTTTCGAAATAACCGAATTTCTGGCTGAAGCCTCCGCCGCCGGTGTCGCCTCCGGAGGTATCAAGCCCTGCCGTATACCAGCCTGCGCCCGTGCCGCCGATTCCATCCTCAAGATATCTCAGCTTGATAACAAGATTGCCGTTTTCCGTTCCGGCAAGACTGTTGTTCCAATACGAACCGTTCCTTACCGACGAAGCGTTGCCGTAGGTGTAATGTCCGCCCCATACGCTGCGATCCAGCTCGCCGTCGAATTCATCCGAAAAGGTTTCCGTAAACTTGGACATATCGACGGTTTTGTATTTATTTGGGAAAGTGGGATTACCGACCCGCAATGCAAGCAGGGAAAAAACAGACAGAAGAATTGAAAAGATTTTAACAAATAAACTGTACATAATCTCGCCTCCGAATTTAATAATATGGTATTTATATTTTACCATATATTAAAACCGTATTCAATTCGACATATTGCAGGAAATTACGGCAGTAAAACAGGGCAGGATGACTAAAAGTATCAATTACGAACTTGAATTACTGTTTTTTACACTCAAAACACAGCCAGCCGCCGTCCTCGTTTCTTTTTACTGTTTTAAATCCGCAGGAACTGAGAGCTTCGACGACCTCCGCCTCTCTTGTATCAATAATTCCCGATACGATATAAACGCCGTCGTCCTCCAAAAACCGTCCTATCTGCGACGAAAGCATTATAATCGCGTCGGCTACGATATTGGCAGCGACGACATCAAACCTACCGCTGATTTTATCGGTCAGATTGCCGTGATAAAGCGTATACTTATCCTCGCCGAAACCGTTTCTTTCTCCGTTCTCAGCAGCAGTCTTTACCGCAAGCGGATCTATATCGACTCCGACCGCGCTTTTAGCTCCGAGCAGAAGCGAAGCAACGGAAAGTATACCGCTGCCGCAGCCGACATCGAGCATTCTCGTTTCGGGCGTTATATATTTCTCGAGAGCGGTAAGGCAAAGTCTCGTCGTCTCATGCGTACCCGAGCCGAAAGCAAGACCGGGTTCGAGGTTGAGAACCGCTCTGCCGCCGGACTCAAAATTCTCCTCCCATACGGGGCGGATAAGAAGCTTTTCACCTACCGGTATGGGCTTAAAATACTTCTTCCAATTGTTTTCCCAGTCGGAATTACGGCATATATCCGTATCTATTTCGTAATCTATACCCTCGCTCTCGTATCTCTCTTTAAGGAATGCGGCGGCTTCGGCAGGATTCGCTTTAGGTGAAATATAGATATGTACGATTCCCTTTGTTCTGTCCTTTTTAATAAGCTCCTCGTCGATAAGGTCGATATGCGCTATCTCCCTCGCGCCCTCTTCAAGATCGGAATAATCCTCTATATAAATGCCGTACGGAACCGTCATAATTGCGATATCGCCGGCTTTGTCAACATCTGCGACGGGTACCGTTATTTTAATTTCCGTCCAGTCGTTATTAATATTATCAGTCATTGAAATTCACCTTTGTCTCAATCTTTTTTCTGCCGTGATTATAAAGCTTTCTTTCGTTTAAAGCCCACTGCCTGTTTGAGAATTCGCCTGGTTCTATATCCGCAGTTGCGTTTTCGAATTCATAAATTTTGGCGTCGAGCTCATCAAGCTGAGAAAGTATCTCCGCCTCAAGAAACAGCGGACGCACAGCCGCGCCGAATTCAGGCTCTCCGTGGTGCGAAATTATCATATGCTCAAGAAGCATCATCGTATTTTTGTCGGAGCCGATTGCCGTTCCGACCCTCTCGACAGCCATCGCCCCGCGCACAAGATGACCTATGAGCGTTCCGTCCGCGGTGTAGCCCTCGGCAAGCCCTACGGGAGAAATTTTAAATTCCTCCGTCTTGGCGATATCGTGCAGAATCGCACCCGAAATGAGAAGCTCCTCGTCAACCGTCGGGTATAATGCCGCGACAGCCTGACACATGCGGACTATAGACAGCGTATGCATAAGCAGTCCGCCCTTTATCGCATGGTGGAGCCTGAACGCCGCAGGCCAGTCGAGCATTCTGTCCTTATATTCGTTAAGCAGAGCCGAAACAAGCTTTTTCAGCTCCCTGTCATCGAAATTGTTTACGAGCGCATAAATTTCGTTCATCATATAATTAGAATCATAATCCGCGCCCGGCACGAAATCGTTCATATTAACTCCGTCGGAATCCCATATTGCTCTCGAACGCTCTATTTTCATCTGCGGAATTCCGTTATATGACGACAGAACTCCCCTGACCTTTATAACGGTATTGACCTCGGGCAGGAACGCGCCCTCTCTGTAATCCCAAATTTTCGCGTTTATCTCGCCCGTCTTATCCGCAAGCGTAATATCAAGATAAACGGAACCGTTTTTCGCACTTTTTTTGTCGCACGACTTGACGAGAGCGAATCCCTCGACCGAGCCGTTTTTGTCCAACTCTTTAAAATTCATGATTTATCCTCACTGTTTTTCTTTTTGAATATAATAAATTTACTGAATACATAATTGAATATCACGGTAAATACCGCCGCGGCGATTTTCGCAATCCAGTACGAAGCTCCGTCGCTGACCGATATTCTATTAAATATGTTGTACACTATCGCAAAAAATCCGAGATCAAACGCAAGAAGCGAAACTATACGCGCAGAAAAGAAAGAAAGCATTTCACGCGCAACGACCTTAGGCGTCCAGTCCTTGACCTCAAACACAAACGCTTTGTTTGTAAAATACGCGAAAAGAACCGCGCATACCCACGAAATCACATTCGTAACGTAAACCCAGCTGAATTTAACCGTCCTTGAAAACAGCGTAAACTCTTTTATAACGCCGTAGCCGAAGATTTTATTACATATAAAGCTTATAACGAAATTTACAAGAGTCGTAAGCACACCGAAAACGACATAAATAACAAATTCGTAGCTTAAAAGCTTTTGAACGAACAGACTTCCCATAATCCTTCGCATAAATTTCAACTGCATAAATTTTGATTGCATTATACTATTCATAATTTCATTATACAGTTTTTCCATATTCATCTTCCTTAAAATAACTTAGTTTATATAGTACCATTTTTTTTTATTATTTTCAAGTACAACCGTATAATTACGTCCGTGTTCGGAAAAATAATAAAAAAACCGAAAGGATGATTCTAATGACTAAAAAAATCGAAAACATTATGAAAGGCGTCGGCGCGGTAATGGCAGTCGGCGGTACGGCGGCAATGATAGGCTCCGCAGTTTCTTCATCAAGCTCCTCCTCGACAAAGAAAAAAGTTAAAAAAACAGCCGATAAGGCGGTAAAAAAAATCAACGATATCATTGACGGCGTTTCGTCTATGATGTAAAATTAAGTAAAAGAATCCTGGAGGCTCGAAATGAAAAAATTCACCGCGTTAACGCTTTCAATACTTCTTCTTTTCTCCCTCGCGTCATGCGATAAAAAAAGCGCAAATGAAAAAGTTACGGGCGAAAAGGATAACCGTCCGTCCGTTACCGAAGCGGAGAAAAAGAACGAAAAAGTAATAAAAGGCGCAAACACGGGAACCGACGAGACGTTCACGGGTTTCAAGCCTCTGGAAAAAAGGAATTTCACGGTTTCGGATCCCGACAATTCGAGAGGACTTTCGACTGAAAAAATATGTCACTCGTTCGGAGTCGCAAAGGACGGCGAAGCAAACGATATTTCGAAAAACGCGCAGAAATATTTTGACGAAAAAAATTTTGACGCGGTAACACTCGACACGGTTACAAAGAAAAAGGTAATGTATCTGACGTTCGACTGCGGTTATGAAAACGGCTACACGATGAAAATTCTCGACGTTTTGAAAGAAAAGAACGTCCCCGCCGCTTTCTTCTGCACGCTTCACGAAATGGAGCAGAATCCCGACATCATCGCCCGTGCAATAAACGACGGTCATATAGTCGGCAACCATACGAACACACACCCTTCCATGGACGAAATATCGCGTATGCAAATGACGGACGAGATAAAAGCGTTCGACGATTATTTAAGGGAGCATTTCGGTTACAGCGCACTTTATTTCCGTTTTCCCAAGGGTGAATACTCCGACTGTGCTCTCGACCTCGTTTCCTCGCTCGGCTACACGTCGGTCTTTTGGTCGCTTGCATATTCCGACTGGGATCTTGACAATCAGAAAGGAAAGGACTACGCAGTCGAGACGGTTTCGGCGAGGTTCCACCCCGGTGCGGTGATTTTACTGCACTCGATATCCCCCGACAATGCCGCCGCCCTGCCCGAAATAATCGATAAGGCAAGGGAACAGGGGTACGAATTCAGAGCGTTAACCCAACTGCCGGAACGATAATATTATTATTACAAACAGGTCTTTTTAAACCGCCGAATACAGTATTCTTATAATGTAAAAACCGAGACTCGATTTTTTTAATCAAGTCTCGGTTTTGCTTGTTTTATTCTTAAATCTTATTTTAAAGCTTTTATGCAAATCTTAAAAACTTTCTGTCTCGATACAGCATTAATCCAATCATTTTCCTTGAAGCAGCGAGCGAATAAAGTCATATATTTGCATAATAAAATCTGTAAAATCTTTAATATGAACCTTAATTTTATTTTCAGCAGAACAAACTCACTCTTATCATTATCAATCAAATACTCCTTAAACTCATTTATTATTGAGTCCGTCATTCTCATTTGCTTTCCCTCCGACATAAATTATCGAAAAAAAAAGAAATAAAATACAATTTCCCCCCCCTCTCACCCTAATAAAACGACGGCTGTCACACATTTATCTGCATAACAGCCGTCGTTTTAAATTAATTTCAAAGCAAAACCTAATTATCTGTTTGTCTTTCTCGACTTATAGTCCTCGTCAATTTCCGCGCTCCATTCGGAACAAAGAGGCGCGTTAGCTCTTATCTGTTCGACGGCGCACGAAACCGTTTCGTAAAGAATCGACGTTCCCTTAGAATCGGCGTTGTAGTTTACCGCTCTGTCTGCGCCTATTCCGTAGTTTGCGGCAGTCTCGACTGCGTCTATATTCGCACCGATAAACAAAAACTCCCAGCCGTATTTTTCCTTCTGTCGCCTGACCGCATTTTTAACCCTGTCTGACGAATACATACGGCTTGCGTTCTCCATACCGTCGGTGATTATAACAAAAACGGTATGCTCGGGGACATCTTCATTTCTCGCGTATTTATGAATATTACCGATGTGATGAATCGCTCCGCCGAGCGCGTCTATAAGCGCGGTACAGCCTCTGACCGAATAATCGTCCGCAGTCATTTCCCGTACGTTTTCAAGCTTTACTCTGTCGTAGAGAACCTCGCTTATGTCGTCGAACAGAACGACCGATACATAGCACTCGCCGTCCTCTTTTCTCTGTTTTTCGATAAGAGAATTAAATCCGCCGATCGTGTCCTTTTCGAGTCCGTACATGGAACCGCTTCTGTCGATTATAAACACAAGCTCCGTTAAATTGTTATTCGTTTTGTTTTCTTTCATGATATTTACCTCCGAAATATTTTTGATTACATCCGGATTATATATCATTTTAGAACTCATTGTGTCGCATTAAAAGCGACAATTTACGCTCCTATTAAGCTTTGGTCAAACGCGAACAAAGCCTCGTTTATATCAAATACGTTATAGTTGCCTTTATTAATAAAATACTCGACTATTATATCGAATTTACTGCTTCTTGACAGCGAATATCCCGCCTTATTAAGCATTTCCCTCGTCTCGTCTATGCCGAGTTCTAAAGCGAGAGCAAACGCGACCGCCGTCGTCTTACGGGGCTTGTAATTCATGTCGGTACGGATTTTCGAAAAAAGCTTTCTGTCGACGTTCGCACGTTTGTAGCACTGTGCGTCGGTCAACCCCTTTTCGTCGATTTTTCTTAACAGCATTTGAGAAAAGCTCTCGTCAATATGTTTCATAGCCTCGTCGAGCGTGCCGAACGTGTTAAACGACATATCTTCGTCATACGACAGCTTAGAACGCGGGAGCACAGCCGGAGCGGAAGCAGTCGGGAAAAATACGGAATCATCGGAAATCGGCAAAGATCTTGTACACTGTACGTCTCCGCGATTTTCGCCTGCTCTTTCTCCGTTCGGAAAAGGCAGCAGACGGCTCTGTTCTGAGTGTTCCTCGGCATAATTGTCGTCTATATAGCTTTTTATATCAGAAAAAAGCTTCTCGCTTATCGCGTACGATTTTTTATCGAATACAACGATACTTATTTCTATATCGTCGTTACTCATTAAAAACGAGCTTATCTCGTCTATCGCAATGCTTAAAGCCTTATCCTTCGGATAATTATAAACGCCCGACGAAATCAGCGGAAACGCAACGCTTTTGCATCCATACCCGACGGCGAGGGCAAGCGAATTTTTATAACAGCTTCGAAGCTGATTTTCTTCACCGTTATCTCCGCCCTTCCAAACAGGTCCTGCGGTATGTATTACATACTTACACGGAAGTTTATATCCCCACGTTATTTTCGCTTCGCCGGTATTACATCCGCCGAGCTTTTGACACGCTTTTTTAAGCTCCTTACCCGCAGCGGAATGTATTGCAAGGTCAACTCCTCCTCCGCCGGACAGCACTGCGTCGGAAGCGTTGACTATCGCGTCGCATTTAATTTTCGTTATATCGCCCCGAATTATTTTAAACGGCATAATATCGCCTTCTTTTAATTATATTTACAATAATATACCATATATTTTTTATAAAAACAACCGTTTATCTTGCAATTTAATTTTCGAATTGATATAATCAAAAAAAACCTACGGAGATGATTTGATGATATCGATAGACGAATACTTAAAAAAAGTCGACGAAGTTATTGCAAACGGCAAATATAAAGACACATGGGAAAGCCTGTCACAGTACAGAATTCCCGACTGGTACAAAAACAACCGTTTCGGTCTGTTCGTCCACTGGGGCTGTTACAGTGTTCCCGCCGTCGAGAGCGAGTGGTTTCCCCGTCAGATGTATCAAAAGGACACGAAAAGCTGGGAGTGGAGAATAAAGAATCTCGGCGAAAACGGCGATTACAGACAGATAGTCGAGCGTTTTCACCCGGATAAATTCAACGCGGACGAATGGGCGGATATATTTTATAAAAGCGGAGCCAAGCACATAATGCCCGTCAGCGAGCATCACGACGGAATCAAGATGTATAAAAGCGAATTAAACCGCTGGAACACCGTCGAGCTGACAGGTCATGATTATCAGAAGGAGCTTCACGAAGCGTTCGATAAAAAGGGACTTAAATTTTTCTGCTCGTCCCACCGCGCGGAGCATCTGTGGTTTTTAAACGGCGCCGTCGAAAACGTGCCGGGCTCCGAGGCTCACTGCGAAACATACCGCGATCTTTACGGTCCGTGCATGTCATTCGATTATTCAAAATCCCGCCCGGGTCATGAGGACGGAATCGAAGCTCCCGAATACTGGCTCAAAGACTGGCTTGCCTCGTCGTGCGAAATGGTCGAGAATAACAGACCGCGGGGAATTTATTTCGACTGGTGGATATATCAAAGCGAATTCAAGCCCTATATCAGAAAATTCCTCGCGTACTTCTATAACAGATGCGACGATTGGGGCTATACCCCCGTAGTATTTTATAAGAACGGATGCATGATGCAGGGCTGCGCCGTATTTGACGTCGAGAGGGGTCAGATAAATTCGATAGCTAAGGACGTATGGCAGTGCGACACCGCGATAGCAAAGAACTCGTGGGGATATACGGAAAACAACGAATTCAAATCCCCGTACGCCTGCGCCGTTAATTTAATAGACGTTGTATCCAAAAACGGCTGTTTTATGTTAAACGTAGGGCCCAAGGCCGACGGCACGATATGCGACGAGGAGAAAAACGTTTTATTAAAGCTCGGCGAATGGCTTAATGTAAACGGCGAGGCTATATACTCGTCAGAGCCGTTCACCGTATTCGGCGAGGGCAAGAAACAGCAGAACAAGGCGTTTAACGACAATCTCGAATACTCCGACAGAGACTACCGCTTTACATATAAGCCGAAGACGATATACGCGTTTCCGATGTCGGTTAAGGAGAGAACGTCATACTGCATTAAATCATTAAGATATTCAAACGAGGGAATCCGCTACGATATTAAAAATATTGAGCTTCTCGGTCACCCGGATATTAAAATCAAATGGATTCACGATAATAAATCCCTTAAAATCAAGCTTTCCGCCCGTGTCAAAACGGACATGCCCCTATGCTTTAAAATTTCAATAGATTAATACACAAAAAGGTTCCGCCCGGTCTGCGAGCGGAACTTTTTTATTGTCATTTCAAATCCGAATACGAATTGACAGAATAGAATCCTATACTTTCCGACGAAGCTTTATATATTTTACTGCCCCCCGAGAGCATGAAATACGCATTGCCGTCGCCGTCTGCTTTCGAGACGAGAATTTCAAGCGTTTTATCCTCGTCCTCTTTCGTATACGAAATCTTATAATCGCCGTACGGCGAAGAAAGTCCGTATTTTCCGAGCTCGTCCGCCGTCGGCTTGTAGCATACGAGGTCGGATGTATCAAGACTTGTAAGTTTTTTTATTTTGTCATTTACTTTGTCGGAAGCAAGATTCTCTTTCTTGTCCGCTGACTCATAGCTTATATCGTATGACTCGGACTCTTTTTGCTCCTTTATAAGAGTCAATGAAGCGGTAAAATCCCCGTTCTTAATATCAACGCTCTTAATGTCATCTGAATTAATATCGGATATCGTATCGCGTTTTACAAGCGTAAGTCTGTCCGCATTGAGCGAATCAAAAACCGTGCCTTCGACGTAGTAAAGCGAGTTGTCCCCGCTTATTGAGAAATAGTACATTGACGTATTCTCGTTGAGATTACCGAATTTTAACGTCTTATCTTTATCATCGGACGTTTTTATATCGAGAGTAAGCGACGGAGAATCAAGACCGTATTTAGACGCGTCCGCGATATTGTCCGAGATTTTCTGTTTTGCTTTTAATGACGCAAGCGTTTCGAATATAACGGCTGTTTTATCGGAATCTATTTCAAAACCGGACTCGCCCGCAGCATTGAAATTACCGTCGGAATCCTTTTCGAGTGTAACGGAATCGGAGCCTTTTGTTATCTTAACAGTCGTTATATTGTCCTTTTCCTCGGAATAAAGCGTGATACCGTCAGTTGAATCGTTACTGTCCGTAACGGATTTAATTATAAAATAACCCCCGACGGCGACGATTAAAACGGCTGAAAGTATCAGCAGTTTTTTATATCTTTTCATCAACGGCTCCTCCTCTTATACCATACCGCGACTCCGCATATAATTATCGCCGCGGGAACTATGACAAGCATTATGACTCTGAACGCGGTGTTGAATGAATCCGAACCGAACGTAAGCTTTGATTCGGTCGAAAGAGCCTTCGCGTGAACGCTTATCGAATTCTCCTTATCGCAAAGCCAGCTTATACTGTTTTTGAATAAATCAATATTAAGACTGAACTGCGAGGTAAGAGTCGAATCCATAAGTTTATTCGTTCCGAATATAACTGCGTCAGAGCCTGTTGCGGAATTCTGAACCGCCACGGCGGGGTAAAGCTCGCTCTTTTCATCCTCGGACGAGGTATACGCCTTTGACGATGTCTTTAACAGGGGCGAAAAAGTTATATTGTCTTTACTGTCGTTTATAACGGCTTTCGAATCCTGAATGCACGAGTACATGTCGAGTCCGCCGAACGGATAAACTATCGGGTGTTCCTCGTCGAATATCGGGCAGAGATATGTGTCGCCCTTACTGAACGTTCTGCTGTTCTGCGTTTCGTGAATTACAGAATCGGAGAGTTTAACGCCGAGCAAAGAAAGAAGTCTCTCGGTGTTTCCCGTATCGGTAAGCGACGAGTCAACCTCTACGTAAATTTTACCTCCGCCGTTTATAAATTCGGCAAGCTTATTATACACCGCGTCGCTTATATCGCTTGTCGAAACGGAGAGAACCGCGCAGTTTATATCTGAAGCTATATCCGTTTCGGCAGGGTCGACTTCGTTCGTTTCTATATTTTCCTGTTCAAGCGCGTTTTTCAACAGCGAGCAGTCGCTGTCGTTATAATTTATAAAGCAGACCTTATACGTTTTGTCGCTCGTTACGTAATCTATGGCGTTTATAAGGCTTAATTCGCCGTTAAAGTATACGTTCGTATTATATCCGTACTGCTGTAAATAGTAGATATAATTCTGATAAGAACCCGCCTCGTACGTTATCAAATCCTCGGAGGTTATGATTTTTATTTTATCCCCGCATTTTACGATAACGCTTCCGGGCTGAACGGTATCCGACGTAAACTGCTCGCAGAACGTCGGCTCAACGTCGGAATCTACAGTCTCGCTTTTAACCTTCGAATTAAGAGCGGTTATCTTTGAAATAAGAGTCTCGACATACTTTATCGTCGAATCGGACGAAGTATAGTAATAAATTTCAACGTCCTTATCAAGGTCTGAAACTATCTGCTTCGTCTGTTTTGACAGCGAGTATATTTTATTCGCCGAAACATCTAGCTTTGTTATTCTCTCCGGCATCGCGCCGACAATGAGATTTAAAACTATCGCTATTACGATGACAACGGCAGAAGCCGCCGCGGAATAACCGCCGACCTTAACGTACCTTGTCGAAAATGATTTACGCATATTTTTCATCTTGCTCTTTTTCTCCTCACTCATCACGACCACCTCTTTTTCTCAACGGACTGTACCGTAAGGAATAAAAATACGCAGGTAACGGATATAAAGAAGAATATCGACGTTAAATCGAAAACTCCGCTTGAAAAATCGTTAAAGCGTGAAAACAGCGAGAGCTTTTCGGCTATCGACGGGAGAAGTCCCTCCAGCCATTCTTTTTTAACTATATAAATTACCGCAATCGCAAGGTCTATAACAACAGCCGTCGAAAGACCGATAACCGTATTTTTCGTAAGAAAATAAACGATAAAACCGACGAACAGACCCATTGCCATAAATACGACCGCGCCGGCTATTGCGTTAGATGAAATATACTCCGAAAGCGACGGCAGAAGCTCGCCGAGAAGTATAAATACGAGTGTAATTATCGCCGAAACTACCTGGCTTTCGGTAAGGGATGAAAAAAACATTCCTATCGAAATGAGCGACGCTCCGAGCATGAAGAAGCCGAATAAAGCAGAATATGCGCTTAGGAAGTTAACATTTCCGTACGCGGAGAAAATCAGCGGATATAATCCCATAAGAACGACCGGCACAGCCGTAACCGTACAGCAGGATAAAAATTTGCCGAGTACGACTCCCGACGATTTAACCGGCAGAGAATAAAGGAGCTGATCGGTTTTCTGCTTCTTTTCCTCTGCAAATGTTTTCATTGTGATAAGCGGGATAAGAACTATAAAATAAATAAACGCCATGTTTACGAACGTAGAAGAAAAATCGCCGGAAGCACCCTCTGCATTTATAGCGTAAATGTAAATTCCCGATATGAGCATCATTATTGCCGTTGTAATATAGCCCGTAATCGAGGTATAGTATGATTTTATTTCTTTAATAAATACAGCATTCATATCATTTTGCCTCCGATGTAAGAGTTATAAATACGTCCTCGAGCGTGGGAGTGACAAGCTTCATTTCCAGAACCGAGCAGTCCGTATCTTTTAGTAATGAAAATACTTTTTCTCTTACGTCCTCGCCGTTTTCGGTAAGCAAAACATATTTATCTCCCTCGTTTTCGTTCTGATTCTTCGTTACCGTAACGCTTTTTAAATGCGGAATCGACGAGAGAATTTTCGGCACCGTCTCCCGTCCGCCTTTTATGACGATATCAAGCTTTGACTTTGATGCAAATTTTTCATACAGTGCGTCGGGCGTATCGGAAGCGACGAGCTTTCCGCGCGAGATGATAAGTATATGGTCGCACATCGTGCTGATTTCCGAGAGAATATGACTCGAAATAATAACGGTGTGCTCCTTTCCGAGTTCTCTTATCAAATCTCTTATCTCCGTTATCTGTATCGGGTCGAGTCCTACCGTCGGCTCGTCGAGAATAACGACGTCGGGCTTTGCGATAATTGCCTGCGCTATTCCGACTCTCTGTTTAAAACCTTTCGAGAGATTCTTTATAAGGCTCTGCTTTTTCTCGTTAAGTCCCGTTTTTTCGCACGACTCTTCTGTTGCTTTTTTTAATTCCTCACCCTTTAACCCCTTCGCGCGTCCGACGAATCTTAAATACTCCGTAACCGTCATATCAGGGTACAAAGGCGGAATTTCGGGCAGATATCCTATTTTCTTTTTTGCCTCTGTCGCGTCCTCGAAAATATCCTTTCCGTCAATCAGCACCTGACCCTCCGTTGAGGCAAGGCATCCCGTCATGATGTTCATGGTTGTGGATTTGCCCGCGCCGTTGGGTCCGAGCAGACCGTAAATACACCCGTTTTCGACAGTAAAGCTTAAATCCTCCACAGCCGTAAACGAGCCGTATTTTTTAGTCAGATTTTTTACTTCTACCAAAATTATCTCCTCCGTTCATCGGGATTATAGACACAAAAGATTTATTTAATCTTAAATATGCACAATTTATGTATTTTATTTCATTTTCGTTTTTAAGACAATTTCAAGAAACTTGGAATATACTTTAATCACAGTCAAACAATTGCAAGTTTCTATATACTATATATACCCTACCTCTTTCAAGTTTACATGAAGAAAAGTCCCGGACACTATCCCCCGGGACTTCTTCATTTATATTCAGGATCGACGCTTTCTGCATCTGAATGCGACAGTCCTTACAGATTTTCTTTAATCAATTATCTGCACATTTCTTCGAACTCGTCCTCGCTTATTACTTTAACGCCGAGGTCGTTCGCTTTTTTTAATTTACTTCCGGCAGCCTCGCCTGCAAGAACATACGACGTTTTCTTCGAAACTGACGACGACGTTTTACCGCCGAATTTTTCTATAATCCCGCTCGCCTCGTCTCTTGTATATTTTTCGAGAGTACCTGTCAGAACGAACGTCTGTCCCGCAAATCTCGTATCGGTAACGGAATCCTCCGCCGTCATATCGATCCCGAGTGCGGACAGCTTTTCTATTAAATCGCGTGTTCCCGGTCTTGACATAAATTCAGCGACGCTCTGCGCCATAATTTCGCCGAATCCGTCTATCGTCATAAAGTCCTCCGCGCTCGCATTCATTACGTCGGTAATATTCTTATATTTAGTACATATAAGCTTTCCGGCCTTCTGTCCTATGTGCCGTATTCCTAATGCGTAAAGGAAACATGCAAGTCCCTTTGTTTTGGATTTCTCGATTGCGTTGATTATATTCTGCGCCGACTTTTCCTTGAATCCGTCGAGAGCGGTTATATCCCGGCTTTTAAGAGTATATATATCGTATATTCCATTTATAAGTCCTTTTTTTACGAACAGCTCGACGTTCGCTTCGCCCATACCCTCTATATCCATCGCGTCACGGGAGCAGAAATGTATTAAATTTCTGACCGTCTGCGCGGGACATTCGGGATTTACGCACCGAACGGCGGCTTCTCCCCCTTCTCTGACGACGGGGTTTTTGCACGCGGGACAGACCGACGGCATTTTAAATTCGGACGAATCCGGATTATGATAAGAAACCTTTAAAATTTCGGGTATAATATCCCCCGCTTTTCTGACAATTACTCTGTCGCCTATGCAAAGTCCTTTTTCTTTTATATAATCCTCATTGTGAAGAGTCGCACGCTCGACGGTGCTTCCGGCAAGCAGTACCGGGGTAAATACGGCTGTCGGGGTGAGGACGCCCGTCCTGCCGACTGTAATTTCAATATCGAGAAGCGTAGCTTCCTTTTCCTCGGGCGGATATTTAAACGCCGCCGCCCATTTGGGGAACTTCGCCGTACTGCCGAGCTTTTCCCTGTCGGAAAAATCGTTTACCTTTACTACAGCGCCGTCTATGTCGAACGATAAAGTATTTCTTATTTCGCCTATTCTCTTTATTTCGTCAAGAGCCTCTTCAATCGTATCGCACAGCGTATAAAACGGAACGGTCTTGAATCCGAGCGACTTTATATAATCAAGGGATTCCTTATGCGACGTAAGCGTTTTGCCCTCTATTCTCTGTATATTGAATACGAATATATCAAGCATACGCTTAGATGTAACCTTCGGATCCTTCTGTCTCAAGCTTCCCGCCGCGGCGTTCCTCGGGTTCTTAAACGGCTTCTCTCCGTCCGCGTCCTGTTTTGCGACAAGCTCGGCAAATACCGAGCGGGGCATGTACGTCTCGCCCCTTACCTCAAGCAGTGTCAGATCCTCTTTAATTCTCAACGGAATCGAACGCACGGTTCTCAGATTCGCCGTTACATTTTCGCCGACATCGCCGTCTCCGCGCGTTGAACCTAAAGTGAATACGGAATCCCTGTATTCGAGAGATACGGAAAGTCCGTCGATTTTAGGCTCTACGACGTATTTTGCATTCGGACATACAGCCTTTACCCTGCGGTCGAAATCCCTCATTTCGTCATAACTGAACGCGTCCTGCAGGCTCTCCATTCTGACGGGATGCCTTACGCTTTCGAACTGCCCGTCAACGCTTCCGCCGACTCTCGACGTGGGCGAATCGGGCGTTTTCAGCGCGGGGTAAATACTTTCGATCTCTTCAAGCTCGCGCATTAATTTGTCGTACTCGTCGTCTGAAATTTCGTTGTCGTTTTCAACGTAATATTTATATATGTGATAATTGAGAGTATCTCTCAATTCCTTTGCTCTCTTTTGAGCGAATATCAAATCCACGGTATAATACCTCCGATATATTATCGGTAATATTTTAACACATAAATTTAAACTTAGCAATCTTATTACATAAATATATCCGCAATTAAAAGCAGTATTACACCCGGCGTGCCCGTAACCGCGCTGAATATCAGCGAAAACGCATTTACGTTTATATGTACGTTCAGAAGGCATCCTATCAGATTCACGCCGTACAGAACTGCGACTCCCTGTAACGCGGACAATAAAATCCCGACAAGAAATCTTCCGCTTTTTATATGCGCGCAAAGTATTGCGGCGGCACCTATCGCCGCGGCGGTATACATAAATATCATTGAGAATCTTCCTTTCGTTTACTGTAAAAATATATGATAAGGACAAACAAATTTATTACTTTAAATTCGGCTTGACCGAAGCTGTTTAACAATTAAAAAAATGAATATAATATTAAAGAGAGGAGCGTCGGTATTATGAATATGAACAGCCATTCGAAAGCGATAGTACAGTATTGCAGCGTGCTTGACAAAAACATTGTTTTGGAGGAAACGACTTATTATAACGGCAAACGGTCATTAAAATGTCTCAACAGAGACTACTGCAAGGGGTGTAAAAATAAAATTTTGAAAGACCGTTTCGACTGCGAAATGACGGATTGACAATAAACGGTTATCTGATATAATATATTATGAATTTTTATTTTATAATATAAAACGGAGGACTGAAAAATGTCTGCATTTTTACTTACTCCCGCGACAAAACAGACTATTTGGGGCGGAAAAAGATTAAAAAGAGATTTTAATACGGAGAGCGGGTATGATTCGGTAGCCGAGGCATGGTCGCTCTCATGTCACCCCGACGGCGAATCGGTCGTCGCTTCGGGCGAATATAAGGGCGAAAAATTATCATCCGTCATAAATAAGCTCGGCAGAAAATGTCTCGGAGCTCACTGTGAAAATATCGAGGACTTCCCTATTCTTATTAAGCTAATCGACGCCGCGGACAAGCTGTCGGTTCAGGTTCACCCCGACGACGAGTATGCAAGAGCGCACGAAAAGGAAACGCACGGCAAAACCGAGGCGTGGTACATAATCGACTGTGACGAGGGCGCGGAGCTTATATACGGATTTAAAGAGAATATAACAAAAGAGCAGTTTGAAAACAGTATTAAAGATTCGACACTTCTTGACTACGTAAACCGCGTAAAGGTAAAGCCCGGTGACGTCGCTCTGATTGAGGCGGGAACGCTTCACGCTATAGGAGCCGGCATACTTTTAGCCGAGGTTCAGCAGAGCTGTAACACGACTTACAGAGTATACGACTATAACCGCCCGGGACTTGACGGAAAGCCCCGACAGCTTCACATAAAGCAGTCCATAGACGTTACAAAATGCGAAAAGCCCTCGCGTTCGCTTAACCCTGAGGGTGAAAAAAAGATTTTAGACGGATACTCGTCCCGTCTTTTATGCTCGTGCAAATTCTTCAATATGACAGACATTGAAGTTACAAAGTCATATACGGATAATGCGGACGATGCTTCGTTCGTTTCACTCCTTATTCTCGACGGAAACGGAGAGTTCGTTTCCTCCGGCGAAAAGCTTAAAATCACGAAAGGATCAAGCGTGTTCGTTCCCGCAGGTGACGGTGAATTCACAGTTAACGGAAACGTAAAATTTCTTCTTACACGCGTTTAAATTATGTCAGTCATCAACGCATACGACCTCACGTTCGGATTTCTTGATTCGACGCTTTTTTCCTCGGCAGCGTTCGACATTGAGGAAAACGACCGCGTCGGACTTATCGGAGCCAACGGCACGGGTAAAACAACGCTTTTCAAATTAATATGCGGAGAATACGAGCCGAATTCGGGCAGTCTTTTTCTCTCTAAAAATACGAAAACGGGCTTTGCCGAGCAGTTCGCGTGCGCAGACAGCGATAAAACCGTTTCCGACGAATTAATGACCGTTTACGCTCCGCTTTTCAGAATCGAAAGCGAGCTTGAAGCATTACATTCCGAAATTGAAAGGAATCCATCGCCCGAGCTTATAGAAAAGCAGAGCGCGCTTACGGAAAAATTTCAGTCCGACGGCGGGCTTACTTTCCGTTCAATGGGCAGGTCAACGCTTATCGGTCTCGGCTTCGGCGAATCGGACTTTAATAAATCCGTACGTGATTTAAGCGGTGGACAGAGAACAAAATTAAGTCTCGGCAAGCTTCTTTTATCGGACGCAAATTTAATTCTGCTCGACGAACCGACAAACCACCTTGATATAAAAAGTGTCGAATGGCTCGAGGATTTCTTAAAAAAATACAACGGCACGGCTATTATCATCTCCCATGACCGTTACTTTCTCGACAAGGTAACGAATAAGACAATGGAGATTCGGCACAAAAAAATTTCAATCCGCAAGGGTAATTACTCGCAGTATATCAAACTGCGTGACGAGCAGATTTTATCCGACAAACGCCGATTCGACAATCAAATGAAAGAGATTAAGCGCATTGAGGGCATCATCGAACAGCAAAAGCGTTTTAATCAGGAGAGAAATTACATAACAATCGCAAGCAAGGAAAAGCAGATCGAACGCTTAAAGGACGACCTGCCCGAAACGGACGCGAATATCCCCGTTATGAAGCTTGACTTTTCCGTTAATTCAGAGAGCGGAAACGAGGTTATAATCGCCGATTCGCTTGAAAAAAGCTATGACGGCAAAACTCTTTTCAAAAACGTAACGCTCGATATCAGAAAGGGCGAACGCGTATTTCTGATAGGTCCCAACGGATGCGGAAAATCGACGCTTTTAAAATCGCTTATCGGCAGAGTTTACCCCGATAAGGGTTATTCGAAATTCGGCGCGAACGTAAAGCCCGGCTATTACGACCAGGAACAGCGCGGATTAAATCTTCCAAAAAGCGTTTTGCAGGAGGTATACGACCGTTTTCCGAATTTTACGATAACACAGCTTCGCGGATATCTTGCGGGATTTCTTTTCAGAGGCGACGACATCAATAAATTGATGAGCGAATTAAGCGGAGGCGAACGGGCGAGAGTCGCGCTGCTTGAGCTGTCGTTCTCACACCCGAATCTTCTTATTCTCGACGAGCCTACGAATCATCTCGATATAGAATCGAGAGAGGTTCTTGAGGACGCGCTCGAAAATTACGACGGCACAATGCTTTGCGTTTCGCACGACCGTTATTTTATAAACCGGCTTGCGACAAAAATATTGGCGTTTGACGGTACGAATATAGAACCGTTTGATGGTAATTACGATGATTATGTCAATAAAGTAATGTCCGAACAGACCGCAAAAGCCCCCGCGGAAAAGAAAGTCAACGAATATCAGTTAAGAAAAGAACGCGAAAGCGCACAAAGGAAACGTCAGACAAAAATAAAAAAACTCGAACAGTCCATCGCCGAACTCGATGTACAAAAAGAGGATATTCAAAATCAGCTCGACGAAAGCTCGTCCGATTACGAATCCATCCTCGCCCTCACATCCCGCCTCGATGAATTAACAAAACAGCAGGAACTTCTGTATGAGGAATGGATGAATTTAAGCGAAGAATAAAGCAGAATACCAAATGCAGAAGACGGCTCGCCGAAATGGCGAGCCGTTCTGACAGCTTGTCGAAAAAGTAGTTTTCGACAAGCTGTCAGACTGTCGAGAATGTGCCTAAATTTCGTTTTCTTTAGAGCGTCGCTGTACAAAAGTACCGCAGCGAGAAAAAAACGAAAAACGCAAATGCCCCGAAATCATCAGGTTTCGGGGCATTTCATTAAAAAAATCAAAATGTGTTTGCAAGTGATCAATAAAAAACTTTTTTCTGATATAACAAAACAAAACTTGTCTTTAAGGCGTGGTTCAGGTGCTTTATCGACAGTCTGACGGCTCGCCGAAATTGCGAGCCGTTCTGATTTTATTGTTCGTATTATATTAAGATATTATTCGTCGCTGTTGACCGTCGATATTCCCGGCATAGTCTCTTCAAGCACGTCAAGCACTATCTTAACAGTATCAAGCGAGGTAAACATTGTAACTCCGTTCTGAACGGCACAGCGTCTTATTTCCACACCGTCATCATAGTGGACGCCCGAGAGCACGGCTCGCGTATTGATAATATAGCTTACGTAGCCTGTTCTTATAGACCTCAATATCTCGTCGCTGCCTTCGCTTATCTTACCGCGCACGCGCGTTCTGATACCGTTCTTTTTCAGGAATTCGGCTGTACCGATAGTCGCTTCTATATTAAATCCGAGCTTGTAGAAACGTTTTACGAGCGGGAGGGCTTCCTCCTTGTCCTCGTCGGCAATAGTTACTATGACCGTACCGTAGTCTCTCATTTTTATGCCGGACGCCTGCAAAGCCTTATATAATGCGCGGTTAAGGCGTTTGTCATAGCCGATAGCTTCGCCCGTCGATTTCATTTCGGGTGAAAGATACGCGTCCATACCCGTGAGCTTTTCAAACGAGAACGCGGGAGCCTTTACGTACCATCTGTCCTTTTCGGGAATCGTAATATTATTATATCCCTGTTCCTTAAGGCTTCTGCCGAGCATTACCTTTGTCGCAATATTTACAAGATTAATATTCGTCGATTTTGATAAGAACGGAACGCTTCTCGACGCTCTGGGGTTGACCTCTATAACATATACGTGCTCGTCATGATCCACAATAAACTGGATATTGAACAATCCTACAATTCCGATTCCGAGACCGAGCCTCTTTGTATAATCGAGTATCGTATCTTTAACGTTCTGTGATATCGAGAAGGGCGGATATACGCTTGTGCTGTCTCCGGAGTGGACGCCGGTACGCTCTACAAGCTCCATGATTCCCGGAACAAAAACATCCGTTCCGTCACATATAGCGTCAACCTCGACCTCCTTGCCGACAATGTATTTATCAATAAGTACGGGCTTATCCTCGTCGACATCAACGGCGTTTTTAAGATACTTTCTAAGCATTTTTTCGTTCGCTACAATCTCCATGGCTCTGCCCCCGAGAACGAAGCTCGGACGGACAAGCACGGGGTATCCTATACGCTCGGCGGCGGCAACTCCGCTTTCAATATCGGTAACGGCCTCGCCCTGCGGATTGGGAATATTAAGAGACTTGATAACCGCGTCGAATTCGTCTCTGTCCTCGGCTTTTTCTATTCCCTCGCAGTCGGTGCCGATAATTTTAACTCCGCGTCTTGTAAGCGCGTCGGCAAGATTTACGGCAGTCTGACCGCCGAGAGTCGCAATTACGCCCTCGGGCTTTTCGAGATGGACGATATTCATTACGTCCTCCGCCGTCAGAGGTTCGAAATAAAGCTTATCTGCTGTCGTGTAGTCGGTGGAAACCGTCTCGGGGTTATTATTTATAACGATAGCCTCATAGCCCATTTCACGAATAGTGTGAACGGCATGAACGGTCGAATAGTCGAATTCTACGCCCTGTCCGATACGAATGGGGCCCGAGCCCAATACGATTACTTTCTTTTTTGAGGAAACTATCGACTCGTTTTCGTCGGCATAGGTTGAATAAAAATACGGAACATAGCTGTCGAACTCGCTCGCGCACGTATCTATCATTTTATAAACGGGGAAAATATCATGCTCGACTCTGTAATTGTAAACATCCTCCTCGCTCTGATTCCAAAGCTCGGCTATATAGGAGTCGGAGAATCCCATTCTCTTAGCCTCTCTCAAAAGCTCGGATGAGGACGGATTTTTCTCCATTTCCTTTTCAAAGTCGACGATTTTCTTTATCTTATCAAGGAAGAACATATCTATCTGCGTTATATCGCATATAAGCGAATGATCCACGCCCATCCACATAAGCTGGCTTATCGCGTAAATTCTGTCATCCGTTCCGACTTTTATATAATCGAGAAGCTCATCCACGCTCATATGCTCGGAGTCAAATTTCGCCATGTGAATGTGGTTTTTATTCGATTCGAGCGAACGAATCGCCTTCAACAGACTTTCCTCGAACGTAACGCCTACGCTCATTACCTCTCCCGTCGCCTTCATCTGCGTTGACAGGGTGTTCAGTGCCGCCGGGAATTTATCAAACGGGAATCTCGGCATCTTTGTAACAACATAGTCGAGCGCGGGTTCAAAGCACGCGGGGGTGTTCGCAAGCTGAATTTCATTAAGAAGCATACCGACGGCGATTTTTGCCGAAACTCTCGCAATCGGATAACCGCTTGCCTTGGAAGCAAGCGCGGACGAACGCGAAACACGGGGGTTGACTTCTATAACATAGTATCTGAACGAATGAGGGTCTAATGCAAACTGAACATTGCATCCGCCCTTGACCTTGAGCGCGCGGATTATTTTGAGCGCGGAGTCTCTTAACATATGATACTCTTTGTTTGTAAGAGTCTGGCTGGGTGCGACGACTATGGAGTCGCCCGTATGAATTCCGACGGGGTCAAGGTTTTCCATATTACAAACGGTAATAGCGCTATCGTTCGCGTCTCGGATTACCTCGTACTCGATTTCTTTATAACCCTTAATACTCTTTTCAACGAGAACCTGATGAACGGGTGAAAGAGCAAGCGCGTTTTTCATCATCTCTTTGAGACTCTCGGAATCGTCCGCAAATCCGCCTCCCGTACCTCCCAGCGTGAACGCGGGACGAAGAATTACGGGATAACCTATTTCCTCGGCGGCTTTTAAAGCCTCATCAACCGAATATGTAATCTGCGAGGGAACGACAGGCTCGCCTATCTCTTCGCAAAGCTCCTTAAAAAGCTCTCTGTCCTCGGCTCGTTCGATACTGTCGGCGTCCGTACCGAGCAGCTCAATTTCACACTCCTTGAGAACTCCTTTTTTTGAAAGCTGCATGGCAAGATTAAGACCCGTCTGTCCGCCGATTCCGGGAACAATCGCGTCCGGACGCTCAAAACGGCAAATTCTCGCAAGATATTCGAGCGTCAGCGGTTCCATGTATACTTTATCTGCAATTGAAGTATCGGTCATAATGGTAGCGGGGTTCGAGTTTGCAAGTATTACCTCGTAACCCTCTTCCTTGAGCGCAAGACAAGCCTGCGTTCCCGCGTAATCGAATTCGGCGGCCTGCCCTATAACGATAGGTCCCGAACCTATAACCAAAACTTTCTTTATATCGGTTCTCTTAGGCATTGTCTTTCGCCTCCTTCATATTGTTTACAAACTGACCGAACAGGTACGCGCTGTCCTGCGGGCCGGGTGCGCTTTCGGGGTGATACTGAACGGAGAAAATTCTGTCCTTTTCGCATTTAAGTCCCTCTACCGTGTTGTCGAGAAGATTTATGTGAGTAATTTCAAGTCCCGTTCCCTCAACGCTGCCGGGGTCGACGGCATAGCTGTGATTCTGCGAGGTTATCTCGATTTTGCCCGTCTGCAAATTCATAACGGGATGGTTTCCGCCTCTGTGACCGAATTTAAGCTTATAAGTTTTTGCGCCGTATGCAAGAGAAATCATCTGATGACCGAGACAGATTCCGAATATGGGGTACTTTCCTTTTAATTTTTTAACAGTCTCAATAACCGGGGTAACATCCTCGGGATTTCCGGGTCCGTTTGAAAGAAATACGCCGTCAGGCTTCATAAATTCTATTTCCTCTGCGGTAGTATCAAACGGTACTATCGTTACGTTGCAGCCGAATTTATTTAGACTTCTGACAATATTAAGCTTTATTCCGCAATCGACGGCGACAACGTTGTATTTCGGATTCGAAGTACGCGAGTACCATCTTTTTTTACAGCTTACCCTGCTTACCGCGTCGTGCGGAACGGGCGTTTCGTTTATTATTTTAAGGCATTCCTCTTTCGGTCTGTCCGCGCCCGTGATAAACACTCTGCACGAACCGTTATCTCTTATACGTCTGGTTATCATTCTCGTATCTACGCCGGAAATACCCGGAATACCGTTCTCCTCGAGAAGCTCCGAAAGAGTCTTGGTATATCTGAAGTTAGACGGCATATCGTTGTAGTCGTGCACGATAAGCGCGCCGATACCGGGAGTCTTGCTCTCGAAATCGTCGTCCGTGATACCGTAGTTGCCGATAAGCGGATATGTCATAACAACGCTCTGATCCGTATACGACAAATCGGAAACTATCTCCTGATATCCGACCATGGACGTATTGAATACAATTTCGCACACCCTGTCGTTCACGCTTCCGAAGCTGAAACCGTAATACTCTTCGCCAAACTCGGTAACGATCTTACGATCTGCTTTTTTCATAAAATTTCCACCCCGTGTTCAAAATCTCGTTTAAAAAATATTGTAACATATTTCTTTGCTTTTTTCACCGTTATATTGCATGAATAGTTAAAATATATTTGATAAATTTTCAAATCATTTGCATATCAAATGATTATATATTCATAATATACGGGTTGTTTAATTAATTTTATTAGTTTTATTCATTATAATACATATTTATTCATTTTACCACCCTTTTCTTTAAGAAATATAAAAAAATAACGGCAAAGAGTTTAATTAAAAACCCTCTGCCGAAATAATATCAATAATAGTACCGCCGCCGATAACGGTATCGCCGTCATAAAGAACTGCCGACTGTCCGCGTGTAACGGCTCTTTGCAAATCGGAAAAAATAACGGCAACATCTCCGTTTTCCTTAACCTCGGCAACTGCGTCCTGCTCCGTCTGACGGTAACGAACCTTTGCTTTGCACTTGAATTTACCTGCGGGAGCTTCCCCGCCGATAAAATTGAAATCGGAAACAACCGTGCCCTTTGACATAAGCTCCTCGCTTTTGCCGAGAGTCACGGTGTTATTTTGAGCGTCGATAGCGGTAACGTAGAACTTGGCCCCGAGTGAAATACCGAGACCGCGGTGCTGACCTATCGTATATCTTATAATTCCGTTATGTTTACCGAGAACATTACCCTTTGAATCGATAAAACTGCCGGGAAGCGACTCTTTGCCCGTATACTTTTCGATAACGGTGCCGTAATCGCCGTCGGGAACAAAGCAGATGTCCTGACTGTCGGGCTTGTCTGCATTAATAAATCCGTACCTCTGAGCAATATCCCTTGTCTCGGTCTTATTTAATTCACCCAGCGGAAAAAGAGTCCGAGAAAGCTGTTCCTGTGTCATGTTCCACAGAACGTAGCTCTGATCCTTTGAGAGATCGACGGCTTTTTTCAGCAGATATTTATCTCCGCATTTTTCGATTCTCGCATAATGCCCCGTGGCTATATGATCGCATCCTAATATATCGGCGCGCTCAAACAGCTTATCGAACTTCATGTATCTGTTGCAGTCGATACAGGGATTAGGAGTAAAACCGCGGAGATATTCGCTTACGAATTTATCGATAACCTTTTCTTTGAAGTCGTCGGAAAAATTAAAAACATAGTAAGGCATTCCCAGTCTGTGAGCAACGCTTCTCGCGTCCTCGACATCGTCAAGAGAACAGCATGTATGCTCTCTCGGAATACCCGCGTCTTCATTATTATATAATTTCATTGTGCAGCCGACGCATTCGTTACCCTGTTCGGTAAGAAGTCCGGCGGTTACGGAGGAATCAACTCCACCGCTCATTGCGACAAGAACCTTCATTATTTTCCTCAAGCTCAAAATAATACCGCTGCATTTCTGCAACGGTATATATTATAGCATATATTTAATCATTAAACAAGGGGGTAGACAAATATCTGTCGCCGGTATCGGGGAAAAGAACAACTATTGTCTTGCCCTCGTTCTCGGGTCTTTTTGCAAGCGTAATGCCCGCGCTCAAAGCCGCGCCCGAGGAAATACCTACGAGAATACCCTCGTTCTTTCCGACTTCCTTGCCGAATTTAAATGCGTCGTCGTTAGATACGGGGATTATCTCGTCGTAAACTTTCGTATCGAGAACGTCGGGAACGAAGCCTGCGCCGATACCCTGAATCTTATGCGCACCCGCAACGCCGGTTGAGAGAACTGCCGAACTTTCGGGCTCAACGGCTACGACCTTAACGGCGTCAATCTTTGATTTAAGGTACTTTCCTACGCCTGTAACGGTTCCGCCGGTGCCTACACCCGCTACAAAGTAATCGACCTTTCCGTCGGTATCATTATAAATCTCGGGACCTGTCGTCTCGAAATGCGCCTCGGGATTCGCTGGGTTTACGAACTGACCGGGGATAAAGCTGTCCGGAATTTCCTTTGCAAGCTCGTCGGCCTTTGCAATCGCACCCTTCATACCCTTTGCGCCCTCTGTAAGAACAAGCTGAGCACCGTACGCCTTCATTATCTGACGGCGTTCAACAGACATTGTTTCGGGCATAACGATTATGATTCTGTAGCCTCTCGCGGCGGCGACCGAAGCAAGACCTATGCCCGTATTACCGCTCGTCGGTTCGATTATAACGGAGCCGGGCTTTAACTTACCCTCGGCTTCCGCTTTGTCAATCATCTTCTTTGCAATTCTGTCCTTAACGCTTCCCGCGGGGTTGAAATACTCTACCTTTGCAAGAAGCCTTGCCTTAAGGTCATATTTCTTTTCAATATTAGAAAGCTCCAAAAGCGGAGTGTTTCCTATAAGCTCTGCCGCTGATTTGTATATTTTTGACATAATAATTATCTCCTTTTCATCAATTGAAATAAATACAAATTAAATTTATATGCTCAATGAGCGGTAACATCGAAAACACATTCGTCCGTCATAATACGCTGAAATATTTTTCAATTTCTCCGCCTCCGTTTTTCTTTGATGAATAGATAATAACACCCAATTCCTACTTTGTCAATAGGTTTTTAGGATTTTAATCAAATTATTTTTTGCACAATAAATTATACGCGTTGTCGTACAGGATTTTTCTGTTTTCATCCTCGCTCAATCCGAGGTCAAGCAGTCTTTTAACTTCCTCTTCAGGATCCCACATCGGGTAATCAGTACCGAATAAAACCCTGTCGACGCCGTAGATATAAATAATCTCTCTCGCCTTTTCCCTGCTTATCGCGTAGAACGACGACGAGGTATCAACATAGAAATTCCTATGACCCGCCATTTTTTCAACGTTTTCATTCCATACCGACCACACGCCGAAATGTGCTCCTATTACGGTAAGGGACGTGTAAATATCGAGTATCGGAACAAGGCGGTTAGGATTGGAATTGTCAAAACGTCTGTCACCGCAGTGCATGAGAATCGGCGTATCCGTTTTCTCGCACAGCTCGTATATTTTAAGACACCTGTAATCGTCTATTTTAAAGCCCTGGACGTCCGGGTGAAGCTTGACCCCGTGAAGTCCCAGTTCCTTTAAATGCTCAAGATCGCCCGCAATATCGGGGCTGTCGGGATGAAGTGTTCCGAATCCGACGTAACGTTCGTGCGCCGAATTTACCGTCGAGGATATAAATTCGTTTATAGACCTGACCTGATGCGGGGTCGTTGCAACGGACTGCACGAGATATTTTTTGACTCCCGCCCGCTCTCCGATTTTTTCGAGAGTGGAAACCTTGCCGTCATAACGCATGGGCATATCATAGAATCTGCCTATGCTCTCCGACGCTTTCTCTGCTATTTTATCGGGATATATGTGACAATGCGCGTCAAATACTTTATACATATTTACCTCTAAAAATAAAAAAATGTTAAAATAAGCAAAATAAATATAAAATCCTATAAAAAATGAAGCTATAAAACATACTCTAAGCCGTAATTAACATGCTTATTTTGAATTATAGCTTCTTTTTTTCATTTGCTTTTTGGTCTGCGCTAAAGGCGACAGTCCGGGATTTAGCTTATTTTTACTATCCAGTTATGGTTGTCCGTTTTGGTACCCCACTGAATACCGGTAAGCTCATCGTAAAGCATCTGCGTTGTCTCGCCGATCTTACCGCCGTTGATGATATAATCCTTACCCTTATAGCCGAGTCTGCCTACGGGAGATACGACAGCCGCTGTACCGCAGCCCCACATCTCTTCAAGCTTGCCGTTTTCTGCGGCCTCGATAAGCTCGTCAACGCTTAAACGTCTCTCCTCAACCTCATAGCCTTTATCCTTAAGAAGCTCGATAATCGACTTTCTCGTAACGCCGGGAAGTATAGAACCGAGAAGCGCGGGAGTTACAACCTTGCCGTCAATCTTGAACATAACGTTCATCGCGCCGACCTCTTCGATATACTTTCTCTCAACGCCGTCGAGCCAGAGAACCTGCGAATATCCGAGCTGTTCGGCCTTGAGTCCCGCTCTCGAGCTTGCCGCGTAGTTACCGCCGCACTTGATGTAGCCCGTGCCGCCTCTGACAGCGCGTACATCGTCTGTCTCAATCATAATGGATACGGGGTTAAGTCCCTCTGCATAATAACTGCCGCAGGGAGAAGCTATAATCATAAATACCGCACTCTTAATGGTATGAACGCCGAGCTGTGCCTCATCCGAGAACATAAACGGTCTTAAATAAAGCGAGGTTCCGGGGGCGTGAGGAGTCCAGTCCTTTTCACAGTCTACGAACGTTGTGTAAATCTTAAACGCGTCGTCCTCGTCTATCTGAGGCATTGCAAGTCTCTCCGCAGACGAATTCATACGTCTGATGTTCTCAATGGGTCTGAACATCTGAACACCGCCGTCGGCTCTTCTGTAAGCCTTAAGTCCCTCGAAAATCTCGGCGCCGTAGTGAAGTGCAACAGCCGCGGGCGAAAGAGTTATATCGCCGAACGGTACGATTCTCGCGTCGTGCCAGCCTACACCGTGAGTCCAATTCATGACGAACATGTGATCCGTGTAGTAATTGCCGAATCCGAGATTACTCTCGTCTGGCTTGGCCTTGGGAGCGCTTGTTCTTTCAAATCTGATTTCCATTTTATCAACACCTCTGAAAATTAATAATCGTACCCTTTCTGCACAGCGTCAAAGTTGTGCCGAAGCATATCAAGATGTCTTGCCGAAACAACCTTTTTAAGCGCATCCTCAACATGCTCGTAAGGAATTTCATCAAGCTCCCTGATAACCTTTCCGGTAATAACCATATTAGCAAGTGTGGGTATACCGTTCTCCTCCGCAATTTTCGTTGCGGGTATATAATATACGTCAACGTCGTCTCTTCTGACTTTTCTGTCTATAAGAGCGGAATCGACGAATATTTTACCTCCGCTGACGACCGAATCTTCGTATTTGTCAAGCGACGGAAGATTCATAACGACAAGCACGTCCGGAGCGCTTACTATCGGTGAACCGATAGGCTCGTCAGAAATAATGACCGAGCAGTTTGCCGTACCGCCTCTCATTTCCGGACCGTACGACGGAAGCCAGCTTACCTCTTTATTTTCTATAAGCCCCTTGTATGCGAGAAATTTTCCGGCAAAGAGTATTCCCTGTCCGCCGAATCCCGCGAAAAGTATACGCGTTGTGCTCATTTTCCCGCCTCCGAATCAGCATAGATATCCTTGTAAACGCCGAGCGGATAGTAAGGAATCATTTTATCCTCAACCCACTTCATAGCGTTTTCGGGAGTCATACCCCAGTTTGTAGGACATGTAGAGATAACCTCAACGAGAGAGAATCCCTTGCCCTCAAGCTGGTATGTAAACGCTTTCTTTATAGCTTTTTTAGCATTTTTAACGTTCTTAACATTGTTTATGGCAACTCTTTCAAGATAAGCCGCGCCGTCAACGTTCGAAAGAAGCTCGCATACCTTAACGGGATAACCTACGGTATTTACGTCGCGTCCGTAGGGTGATGTCTGCGTAACCTGTCCGGGGAGAGTCGTGGGAGCCATCTGTCCGCCCGTCATACCGTAAATCGCATTATTTACAAATATAACGGTGATGTTCTCTCGTCTTGCGGCGGCGTGAACCGTCTCCGCGGTACCGATTGCCGCTAAGTCTCCGTCGCCCTGATATGTAAATACTATATTGTTTTGCGGATCGGAACGCTTAACACCCGTAGCCACCGCGGGAGCTCTGCCGTGAGCCGCCTGAACGCAGTCGCAGTTGAAATAGTTATAAGCCATAACCGAGCATCCGACGGACGCTACGGCTATCGTTCTGCCCTCGATACCGAGCTCGTCGATAACCTCGGCAACGAGACGGTGAATAATGCCGTGCGTACATCCGGGGCAGTAGTGAAGCACCGCGTCTGTCAGCGCGTGCGGTTTGTCGAATACAACAGCCATTACTCGTTACCTCCCTTTTTGTTTACATCCTTTATCATTTTAAGAACGTCCGCGGGGTCGGGAATCATTCCGCCCGTACGGTTGCAGAGATAAACGGGCTTTTTGCATCTTGTCGCAAGCTCAACGTCCTCTATCATCTGTCCCATATTCATTTCGACGCATATAAACGCCTTGCATTTATCCGCGGCTTCTCTTAAAACTTTCTTCGGGAACGGCCAGAGAGTAATCGGTCTGATAAGACCCGCCTTGATTCCGGCTTTTCTCGCCTCGTTTACGGCGTTCTTCGAAACTCTCGCGCTTATTCCGAACGCAACAAGGCAGATTTCGGCGTCGTCCGTGAGGTACTCTTCATACATAACCTCGTTTTCTTCGACAACCTTATATTTATCATACCTCTCAAAATTCTTTTTTTCAAGTTCTTCGGGGCTTAAAAATAAAGAATTTACGATATTGTGCTCTCTTTTAAGCTTTGTTCCGGTCAAAGCCCACGGTTTTTCGTATTTTTTTACTTCTCCGATTTCCAAGTCAACGGGCTCCATCATCTGTCCCATGGTGCCGTCTGCAAGAATCATGGAAACCATCGAATATTTATCCGCAAGCTCGAAGCCCTTAACGGTGAGATCCGCCATTTCCTGAACCGAGGCGGGAGCTAAAACTATATTGTGATAATCTCCGTGTCCGCCGCCCTTAGTCGACTGAAAGTAATCCGACTGGCTGGGCTGAATACCGCCGAGTCCGGGGCCGCCTCGCTGGACGTTTACCACAAGTGCGGGAAGATCGCAGCCGGCAAGGTACGAAATACCTTCGCTTTTGAGCGAAACTCCGGGACTTGACGACGAGGTCATAACGCGCTTGCCGGTAGAGGAAACTCCTATTACCATATTAATAGCGGCAACCTCGCTCTCCGCCTGTAAAAACGTACCGCCGACCTTTGGCATACGCTTAGCCATATATGCCGCGACCTCCGTCTGCGGAGTTATGGGATATCCGAAATAGTGAAGACATCCGCACCTGATAGCCGCCTCGGCTATCGCTTCGTTGCCTTTCATCAATACTTTTTCTGCCATTTTTCTCACCTCTCTACCTTAATAACACAGTCGGGACACATTGTCGCGCAGAACGCGCACGCTATACATTCCGACATATCGGTTATTTCAACGGGATGATGTCCCTTAACATTTAACTTATCCTTTGCCAGAGTCAGAAGATGCTTCGGACATGCAGAAACGCAGAGTCCGCATCCTTTGCAGAGGTCGGATTTAAAGGTCAGTTTTGCCATTATTATACCTCCCCGGTAATTTTATGCTGTAATTTAAGAGGAAAAACGTTGTCTATAACGTCTTTTAATTCGTCATACAGCCTCTGCTCTACGCTCGTCATTTTAACGGGCAGTCCCGTTATTCGCGAAACCTCGGACGCATATTTGACGGAATTTAAAACCGTCCGAGCCGTCGTTTCCTCTCCGAGGTTAGAATTATTAACAATTCCCGTAAAAGCGATACCGCCCGCCTGTTCGATTTCACGCATTATTTCAACGACGCTTTCGGCGTCGGCGGTAAGGGGTCTGTATTTGTTGATGACCAACAGCATTTCGTAGTCATTTTCTTCTTTTATAAACGGAGCGTATCTGCCCAGAGCGTACGCTCCCCTGTCATCTCCGCCTATATCGAGCACCGCGAATTCGCTTTTATTGTCCGTAACCTCATACATTTCCTGCGGAAGCGCGGGAAAATCGACGTTGGAGTTTGCGAATTCGGACGAAATAAGCTTTATACCGTTTTTCTCAAGCTCGTCCTTGCTGTCCTTAGTCCTGAAATAAGGATTTACGATATCAAGGTCGGCGATTACGACTTTTTCGCCGTCTATTTTTAATTTCAAAGCGTAATTTACGGCAATATTCGTTTTTCCGCTGCCGTAGTGCCCGGCAAAAAGCGTTACTCGTTTATGCTCCATGATAATATCTCCGAAAGCTTGATTAAAGCTTGTTTCTCTGAATTTTTCCGCTTATCGTCTTGGGAAGAGATTCTTTGAATTCAACTATACGCGGATATTTGTACGGCGCAGTCTTTTTCTTAACATAAGTCTGAATCTCTTTTTTAAGCTCGTCCGTGCCGACTGTTCCCTTTGTAAGAACAATGCTTGCCTTTACGACCTGACCTCTGATCTCATCGGGAGCCGCGGAAACGCCGCATTCAAGAACATAGGGAAGCTCCATGATAACGTTCTCGATTTCGAACGGTCCGATACGGTAGCCCGAGGATTTGATAACGTCGTCGGTTCTGCCGACATACCAGAAGTTGCCGTCCTCATCTCTCCATGCAACGTCGCCCGAATGATAGATTCCGTCGTGCCACGCTTCCTTTGTCTTTTCCTCATCTCTGTAATAGCCCATGAACAGACCGTTGGGTACGAATTTATCCGTACGAACGACGATTTCTCCGGACTCACCGACGCCCACGGGATTTCCGTCGGGATCTACTATGTCGATATCATATCCGGGGACGGGCTTGCCCATTGAGCCGGGCTTTGGCTCCATACCGTAAAGGTTTGCAATTGTGAGAGTCGTTTCGGTCTGACCGAAGCCCTCCATTACCTTTAAGCCGGTAGCCTTTTGGAACTGATAGAATACCTCGGGGTTGAGAGCCTCGCCCGCCGTCGTGGCATACTGAATCGATGAGAGGTCGAATTTTGAGAGGTCGTCCTTGATAAACATTCTGTACATGGTCGGAGGTGCGCAGAACGTTGTAATATTGTATTTCTTAAACATCGGTAAAATTTCGTCCGCATCGAATCTCGTAAAGTCGTATACGAATACCGCGCCCTCGCAGAGCCACTGTCCGTAGAGCTTGCCCCAAAGAGCCTTGCCCCAGCCTGTCTCGGCGATTGTAAAGTGAAGTCCGTCGGTCTTTACTCTGTGCCAGTATTTCGCGGTTACGAAGTGACCGAGAGGATATTTAAAGTTATGAGTTGCGATTTTGGGATATCCCGTAGTGCCCGATGTAAAGAACATGAGCATGGGGTCTGCACCGCACGCCGTTTCTGACGTTCTCTCGAATTTTCTCGAGAAGAGAACGAATTCCTTATCGAAATTATGCCAGCCCTCGCGCTCGCCGTTAACGATTATCTTTGTTTTAAGAGTCGGTGAATTCTTATGAGCAAGGTCAACCTGATGAGCAGTGTCGCCGTCGGCGGTACATACGATAGCGGATATTCCGCCTGCGTTGAATCTGTAATCAAAGTCGTGTTCTACGAGAAGATTCGTAGCGGGAACGACTACCGCGCCGAGCTTGTGAAGTCCGAGAATCGCAAACCAGAACTGATAATGACGTTTCATAACGAGCATTACCCTGTCGCCCTTTTTGATTCCCAATGATTTAAAATAGTTAGCCGCCTGCGCAGATTTCTGCTTAATATCTTTAAATGTAAAAATTCTCTCCGTCTTATCGGCGGAAACGTGAACCATGGCGGTCTTATCGGGATGAAGTCTCGCGACCTCGTCTACGATATCGAACGCAAAATTGAATTTATCCGCGTCGGTAAACGAGATATCTTTAAGACGTCCGTTTTCGTCCTCGACGGGATGTATGAACTTCTCGCAAACGAGATTTCTGTGATCCGCGGGAGTAAATTCCTTAATGATGTGATGATCCGCAAAGGGCTTGAATCCGTCCTCGCTTGCGATAACCATAGCAAGGAATACGCAGTCCTTGCCGTCAACGGCTATCATTCCGTGAGGAGTCGAGCTGTTGTAGAAAATACTGTCGCCCTCATGAAGAAGCTCCTTATGTCCGCCGACCTGAACGAGAAGCGTTCCGCTTATTACAAGGTCGAACTCCTGTCCCGAATGAGTCGTGGTATGAATCGGCTTTTTCTGAAGCTCATCCGAATACTCGTATCTTACCCAGTAAGGCTCAGCAAGCTTCTTTCTGAACATCGGAGCGAGGTTCTGAATCGTGATACCCTCCTCCGTCGCGGTCGTCTGTCCTCTTCCCTTTCTTGTTACCGTGTAGGACGAAAGACGCGCACTGTGACCCTCTAAAAGGTCTGTAATCTCAACACCGAACGCGAGAGCGCATTTATGAATGAAGGTAAACGGGAAGTCAAGTTTGCCCGCTTCGTAATTAAGGTAGTTTTCCTCGGTGACTTCGGTTTTTTCCGCCATTTCGGCAGTTGTGAATCCGGTGATGTCTCTGAGCTCATGGATACGCTGAGCTATTTCGAGGATCTTTGATTTTTCGTTTGCTGTTTCAGTCATTTTAATTCCTCCGCACTGCTTTGAGGCAATAAAAAAACGTCTCAAAGCTTTGATAACTTTGAGACGAATAAAACTATCCGCGGTACCACTCAAATTGCACTCGGCTATCGCCATGTGCCTCTCAAGAATCTAACAATCCTTTTCACACTAACGCAGTTCACTCGGGAAACACTACTGTAATTTCGCATCTCCGGCTCGGAAGCGATGGGTCACAGGAACAGCAATATCGGTTCGCACCAAGCACCGACTCTCTGGAATTACTATAAATCCCGACCGTCTTCGTCACAGCCTTTAGCTGTATATTAGCACCCGAAAAGCAGAATGTCAATACCTAAATCGCAATTTTTTTAATTTTTTTACACTGCAATACAATTTTCTACATCAAAGACTCAATAAGTCGTTTTACATCACCTACGGTTTCAACATCAGACGCGTCACGGTCGGATATTTCTATATCGAATTCGTCCTCAATAGCAACCGCCATATTTACCATCTGCAGCGAATTAAGCCCGAGATCGCCTTTTAAATTGGTATCATCATTAATTTTGTCGGCGTCTATGTTTACGTATTCCTTTAAAATGTCGATTATTTTTTCGCACATGATATTTTGCTCCTGTCTAAGTCGTAATATAATTTAATTACATCGCTTCTTATTACTTTCATAGTAGATGTTTTCGGCATCGGATTTAATACGAATTTAACATCGTGAATTCTCTTATATCCCGGAAGCAGACGGTTTACCCTGTATATTTCATAAGAAACCGTCTGCATGATTTCATCCGGATTTTTCCCTGCAAACGTATCCGGTATCAATCCGACGACTGCAGCTAAAACATTGACCTTTCCTCCGCCGTCAGTCTCCTTTTGAGTCTGAAAAACAACCGATTCTTTTATTACTGACGAATTTTCGGCTATAATATTTTCTATCTCTTCGGGATATATATTCTTTCCGTTGTCAAGAATTATGAGATTCTTTTTACGACCGGTTATGTAGAGATATCCGTCATTGTCAACTCTGCCGAAGTCACCCGTCTTAAACCATCCGTCGGCAGTGAACGATTTTTCGTTCGATTCGGCGTCGTTATAATAACCGCTCGCAACGTTTTTTCCTCGTATAAAAATTTCCCCCGCACCGTCAAAATCGGGCGAATCAATTCTAATCTCACACCCGTTCACGGGAAGTCCGACGGAATCGGGATGTCCGAAAACGTCAAAATTGACCGTCGCCAGCGGAGAAGCCTCCGTCAGTCCGTAGCCTATTATAACGTCAAATCCGATATCATCTAAGAAATTCATCTTTTCGGCGTTGACCGCCGCTCCGCCGCACGCGATAAGAGGCAGCTTCCCGCCGAACGAATCGGAGATATTCTTAAACATGAATTTTCGTAAATCAACGCCGTGTTTTCTTAACGAATCGCTTATTTTAACCGCTTTTAAAAGCCTGTCCTTTTTGCCGAGCTTTTCACTCTCGCTCATTATCATGTCGTAAAATGCGTCGGCGATAAGCGGGACGGCTGTCATTCCCCCGGGCTTAAATTCGGTTATATTTTTCTGTAAATTTCTCAGTCTGTCGTTAATGTACAGAACCGCATTTATATATATCGCGGTAAGAACACTGCATCCGAGTTCGTATGCGTGATTCATCGGCAAAACGCTGAACACCGTCGGAACGTCTATCATTTTTGAAAGAAAATCGACGTTTGCGCACAGATTACCGTGGGTGAGAGTAACACCCTTGTTCGCTCCCGTCGTGCCGGATGTGAATATTATAACGGCAGTATCATCCGCCGACGCAGCTCTGCTTTTAAAGAACTCCTCCGTCTGCAAGTATGACGAAGCCGAAGCCTTGAATTCCTCAAAATCGGCGATTCCGTCTCTTTTTTTATCCGACAGCGAAATACATTTAAAATCGGGAATATCCTTTTTCATACTAAGCGACGCGCTGTAATACGGAGCGGAGCAAAATACGGCGGACGCATCTGCTTTTTTCAAAAGCTTCACAACATCCGAGTCGGGCAGCTCTTTATCAATCGGCACGGCAACGGAACCGACCGTCGTCAGCGCAAAAAACGCGACGATCCAGCGGTACGAATTCTCCCCGACTATGCCGACATGTCTGCCGGTAAGTCCCGCATTTTCGAGCGCGCAGCTTAACTGTTTTACATCCCGGGCAAACCTGTCGACGGAATATGCAACAGTCTTTTTATTCTTTTTTTCGATAATGCAGGTTCTGCCCGAATATGAATTTCGAACCCTGTCAAAAAGATCGCGTATACTTACAAGCTCGCCGTCGGAAAAAGCGATATCACGGCATTTTTTAAGCTGTTTTATAAAATCGCGGTTTTGTCTGACCATTTTACTCCGCCTCAATAATAAACACTTATTAATTCTGTTAATATTTTTTTAATACTTATATTTTATAGAGGTCACATTGATGATATCATATATGTATTTTTTCGTCAATAATAAATATTTCCTGTCAACTTTTCGTAACATTCTATTGATATTTTAAAGTTTAATAATGTATATTCTGTTGATTAAATTTGAATAAATTCTTACGAAGCTTAAAGTTTACACAACGTTCACATATAAAAAGACGGATTCGGTTTTACTCCGACTCCGTCCGTAACGCCTGTTTAAGACATTTTTATTCTTCTTTCTCGTTCTGTGCTTTGAGTAAATCTCTGATTTCCTCGAGAAGCTCCTCCTGAGTCGGCTTATCCTCCTCCTCTTCCTCTTTGGCTTCCTCCTCCTTCTTCATAAGCGTCTCAAACTTATTCTTAACGCTCATAAGTATTTTAAGTACAAGGAAAATCGACAGCGCGATTATAAAGAAGTCAATAACGCTCTGAATAAAGTTACCGTAGTTGAGAGCTATCTCCTGCTGAATAACGTTTCCCGCCGGATCCAGCGCTTCGGGTTTAAAAACATATTTAAGTCCCGTGAGCGAAACCTCACCCGTAAGCAGGCTGATAAGAGGGGTGATGATATCGGCTACGAGAGAAGAAACGATTTTTCCGAACGCCGAACCGATGACAACACCCAATGCCATGTCGACAATATTGCCCTTCATGGCAAATTCCTTAAATTCGTTAAAAAACTTTTTCATACACAAACCTCCGTAATATTCTTTTTACAGTATATAGCAATGCTCCGTATTATTCAACGCTTTTTAGGAAAATTGACGGGAAAAATCATAGGTTTGTACTTGATTTATGTATTAATATACATTATAATGCAGATGAAAATACTGTTTAGGAGTTTTTTATATGGATAAGTACGCAAGATTCAGATATCAGCCGTGTATTCCGCTCGGGAAGGACGGCAGAAAAGTCACCGGTTCAAAGGAGCATATCGCTCTTTCGAGAACAGCCGCAGGCGAGGGCATGGTTCTATTGAAAAATGAGAACAATGCTCTGCCTTTAAAAAGAGGAACGCGCGCCGCTCTCTTCGGCAAAGCGACTATCGAATACATAAAAGGAGGCGGAGGAAGCGGAGACGTTTTCACTTCGCACGTAACAAATATATACGAGGGCTTCGCACAAAAGGAAAAAGAGGGCAAGGTTAAAATCTACATGCCCTGCGTCGATTACTATAAAGAATACGTAAAAGAAGAAAGCAAAAAAATTCCGACAAGAGCGCAGATAGAAAAGACATGGGACAAAGTAAACGCCATGTCATTCTGCAAGGAAAAGGACGATATAATTTACGATACGTTCGCAAGCATGCACGTAACCGAGGCGGACGCGCCCGATTCGCTCATTTCCGACGCGTCGAAAAACGCAGACACCGCAATAATTATGTTAAGCCGTTTCTCCGCAGAGGGCGTAGACCGCAAAGCGACACCGAACGACTACTATCTATCCGACGTTGAAAAAAGCCTTATCGACAGGGTTTCGTCCGCGTTCGAAAAAACCGTCGTCGTTCTCAATTCCGGCGGAATCATGGACTGCGAGTATTTCGCGGACAATAAAAACGTTTCCGCTTTAATATACGGATTCCAGGGCGGACTTGAGGGCGGAGCCGTAATCGCCGACATTATATGCGGCGACGTCAACCCTTCGGGCAAAATGGGCGACACCATCCCCAAATCATACGACTTTTATCAGAATGCTGCCGAATTTCCCGAGGGCTTCGAGCATCTCGATTATTTTGACGACATATATGTAGGCTACCGCTATTTCGAAACGATTCCCGGCGCGTACGACAAGGTTCGCTATGAATTCGGATTCGGACTTTCATATACTTCATTCGAATTCTCCGGCACGTTATGCGGTGAGTCCGACGGCAAAATAATCGCTGCCGTAACCGTTAAAAATACCGGCAAAGCCTCCGGCAAGGAAGTCGTACAGCTTTACTACTCCGCCCCGCAGGGCAAATTGTTAAAACCCGCAAAGGAGCTTGCCGCATTTAAGAAAACAAAGCTCCTCTCCCCCGGCGAGAGCGAAACCGTCACGCTGTGCTTTGAAGTAAACGATATGGCAAGCTATGACGATCTCGGCAAAATCAAAAAATCGGCGTACATTCTCGAAAAGGGAGAGTATAAATTCTTTATCGGCAACAGCGTAAGAAACGTAAAAGAATTAAATTATAGATATGTGCTCGATTCGGACGTTACGGTAAAACAGCTTACAGAACTTTTACGTCCGTTCAAGCTCGAAAAACGTCTGCTGTCCGACGGTACGTTTGAAATTCTACCTCAGGGCGAGGAAAAATACCACTCGGGCAAAAACATTCTTTCGCCGGCAAAGGCTCCCGAAACGACCGTCATGTTCGACGAAGTCGGCGAGAGCATCACTCTTGACGAATTTGTAAAGCAGTTCACCGATGACGAGCTTATCGAGTTCACCGGCGGACATCAGAACCGGTCCGGCGTATGCAATACGGGCACGTTCGGCGGACTTAAAAGACTCAATGTTCCTGCGGTTCCTACAGCCGACGGTCCTGCGGGCGTAAGACTCAACGAAAAGACCGGAGTACCGACTACCGCATGGCCGTGCGCCGCCCTGCTTGCGTGTACATGGAATACCGACCTTATATACGAAGTCGGAAAAGCCGGCGGAGCGGAGCTCAGAGAAAATAATCTCGGCGTATGGCTCGCCCCTGCAATGAACATACACAGAAACCCCCTGTGCGGACGCAATTTTGAATACTTCTCCGAGGATCCAGTTCTCGCAGGCAAGTGCTGTGCTGCGGAAGTCCGCGGTATTCAGTCGAATAAAGCCGCGGCGGCGGTTAAGCATTTCGCGTGCAATAACAGAGAGTCAAACCGTTTTGAATCCGATTCGAGAGTTTCCGAAAGAGCTTTAAGAGAGATTTATTTAAAAGGCTTTGAAATCGTAGTCAGAGAGGCAGACCCGTGGTGTATCATGTCCTCGTACAACAGAATCAACGGTCAGCACACTTCACAAAGCTATGAGCTTCTCACCGAAATGCTCAGAAACGAATGGGGTTTTAACGGCATGGTTACAACCGACTGGGGCGCGGCAAGCTTACATTCCGACGACATTCTCGCAGGCGGAGACATGAAGATGGGCGAAGGTGACCCGAAAGAATTAAGACAGGCTCTCGACTCGGGCAAAATCACAAGAGCAGACCTCGAAGCGTGCGTAAAACGCATACTTTCACTCACGCTCAAAACCGCGGAATATTAATTATATAATACAAATAAAAATCCCGAATCCGATATCACAAACCGGTTTCGGGATTTAATTTATTCTGTTTAATATAAGGCAGATATACGATTTTCGTAAATTCTTCGTTCGGGTGACCGAGCATTAACGACAATTCTTTTATGTCAACGCCGTTTCGTATGCAGTTGACAGCGAACGTGTTTCTCAAAACCGAAAGTCCGTAACTCGCATATTCCCTGTAAAGCATCGTATTTTTAAGAATCGCGTCAAACGTCACGCCTATACTTCTCTTAAACTGTCTCGCGCCGTCGGAACTTTTCATCTCCTCATATCTCGGAAGCGAGGCAAAAACAGGTTCGATAAGCTCTTTAGCAGATGTCGTCAGCGGAATTTCGGATTCAAAAGGATGTTTTATTGCTCCGGACAGCGATGAAAAATCACCTTTGAACGAAACGAGAGATTCCTTTACAACAAGCTTTCCGCCGTCGAGAGATTCGGATTTAAGTCCGGCAAGAGAGCAAACGTCCAGTCCCGTATACATCATAAACATTATCGAAGATCCGAGGCAATAATAGGGTTTCATATCGCCGTAAAGTCTCAAAGCCTCTTTCATGATTCTGTTTCTTTCATTCGTCTTAAAATACACGGCACAGACAGCATTGTTTTCACGGGAATAAACTCCGAAATTTCTCGTCGGAACATCGCCATACCCCGTAACCGCTTTATATCTTTTAATACACGAATAAAAGAACGAAATAAACTGTCTCGTCTTTGAAATGTTATACCCGGACATCAGCATGGAGTTTGCAGTAAACAGAATATCATTCTCCGTCACTAAAGATACGGGAATGGGACTGACGAATTTCGAAAGCGAATCATATTCCTCCGAAATAAACGCGATGTCCGACAGCGGAGCGCATATTTTTGACAAAGCTTCAAGCGTTAACAGCGGTGATCGCTTGATACGATCGTTTATTCTGATTTCACGCCGACGGCGCGCGAGAATATCGCCGACATCGGATTTTCGGCTGCCGGTATAAACCTCCACGTTCGCTTTACCCTCTGAGTGAAAGTGTTTTATCTCGCCCGTCCAGTAGGATTTTCCTTCCTCTCTGAATATACGGCTTTGCGTCACACTGTTTTTGACCAATTTAGATTACCTCTCCGAGTGTTCTTCGTCGTCCGATATTGTAAATAATTCGTTAGGCGTGCATGAAAATATAACGCACAAAGCTTCAATATTATCGTACTGTATTGATTTCGTCTGATTGTTTATCATTCTGCTGAAATTCTGATAGCTCATACCCATCTGTTTATACAGCCAATACTTTGTTTTTCCCTTTTGTTCCAACAGATTCAGAACATTTAACTTTATCATAAGATATGTCTCCGTAATATATATATTAATGAGATAATATCTTATTTTTTCTCGATTTATATAGACTAATTCATTAAAGAATGAAAATATATATAATGTTCTAATTATATAACTTAAAGGTAAATCATCTAAACATTAACATGCCCCGAAAGCTGAGCTTTCGGGGCACTTGACGTTATTTGTCTGTATTTGATTTATCCGATCAGTACGGAGCTTAACCTTGCCGAAAATCTGAGCGCACTTCTTGCTTCCGAGGCGGAAATCTTTGAGTCGGAGTTAAGATCGCCCGCGGTTAAGGTTATATCGTCCGCGTTTTCGAGCTTTGAAGCGATACGGAGCATTTCACGTGCGTCCGACGCGGTTATTCTGCCGTCAAAATTCAAGTCGCCCTTTATGATTATTGTATAGAGGCTTTCGCCGAAATAAAACTGCGCTCCCGTTAGAATAAGCGACTCCGACGCGTCCTGAATATAAACGTTTTCGAGCATTGAGTCAAACATTATTTCGCTGACTCCGCCCGCAGACTCCGGGATAATAACTATCAGTCCCCTGCCCTCGTCAACCGTTACATTTGCACCGTCCGCAATTATAATTCCGTCGTCATCTCCCGAATTATCGGGTCGAGTCGGTTTATTGACATCGGTCGGAGGTTCGGGCTTTGTCGTCGGCTCGGGATCGGTCGGGTTATCGGGATCCCATATATCTCTTACGTCAACTCCGCATACGGAGCATATTCCGTTTACAAACTTGTGTCCCGCGGCAGGAATTACCGCTGACGGAGAAATAACCGCCCCGCAGTCGTCGCATACGGTCGATTCGGTATAGCCGTCCTTATCGCATGTCGGTTCCGCACCGGGTACGATTTTAAGATTTTCATGCTCGCATACGGCGTTATCGTCGCCGTCGGTTCCGTTATAGTCGACATAAAGAAATACGTTTTCGTCTCCGTTTTCCGTCCATGCGGACTTAACGGTCGGGTCGGTTGCAAATCTGTATTCACTTTTAACGGTATTTATAGCAAAATGAAGTTCTATGAATTTAAAATTATTCGAAAAAGCGTCTTTATCCGCTGTGCATTTGAGTTCTATATAGTTTCCGCTCATTGAGTACTGAATCATCGCCATTATACCGTCGGGCGGGAAATCATAGCTCGTGAGGGTAAGTCCGTCCGGAATTGCGAATCCCGTAACTACGGAAGAAGCGTAACCTGCGTTTTTTGCTCCGACGGTCAGAATGTACTCGCGGTTTTCTTCATCTATCTTCGACGAAAGCAAAGCCGTCGGTCTCTTTGCAAGACAGCGCGTACATACTCCGTTTTCAAAATTATGTCCGAGCGCCGGAACATAATTTCCGTCCTCAATTACCGCCGAGCAGTCGGGACAGTATTTAATTCCCTCAAATCCGGAACTTATACACGTAGGCTTAATATTTTTCGTTACTGCCGACGCGTGTGAATATACGCCCGTCCTTAATGATTTCAGCGCACATGCGGGATTTATATAATAATTCGTAACGTTCGCTCCGTCGCCCGCATACCATACGACATTCATATCATCATCAACCGCAGGCTGACAGTCGGAGAGAACAAGATATTTGCTTCGCTCTATGTTGCCAATGCGTTTTCCGTCCGCATCCATAAACATGTATGCCGTTTCAACGCCGTCTGAGTCAAGCTGTCTTTCAGTCCACATCAAAGCAAAAAGATTATCGTTTATCTTAACAAGCTTAGGCGTGAACGCGGCAACGCGTGACGAATAGCCGTAAGACGTTATTCTGATATTACGCGAACCGTTAAGATTTTTATCCGCAATCGAAAGGTAAATATCTCCGTGATATTCTGTATAACGTCCGCTTGCGTCCTTTTCCGTTTTTGTGTAAGCGGTTATAATTCTGTCCGAAGTCATTTCGACTCCGCCTACGCTGATACCCGTTTCGTTGTCACCGCTCTCGCCGTCTATTTCGACTAAATCCAGCGACCTGTCGACAACGCGAACGGAACCAACCGGTCCTTTTGTAAGAACAACACTTCTCGGGCCTGCATCACCGTGGTCAACCCTGTAAACGCCCGTCGAATCAACCTTTATAAACTGGTTAAACGAATGGCTTACGTATCCGATCTCGAGATTCCATACCTCCGTAAGACTGCTTTCAAACTCCATCGTCTCCTCATTTACCGCAAACGACATATTCGCCTGATGGTTTATACCGTCGCCTGTCTTATACATTTTATGAGAAGTGTGGATATACAATATCCCGCCGTACTCGTCCATACGCAGACATCCCGCATCAAACGGCGTATGCGTATTGCCTCTCTTGCCGTCGCGCACTCCGAGAACTTCGAAATTTTTCGAATACTTTACTATTTTTATTATGACTTTATCATCCGATTCCTCGGGGTTGTCCTGACCGAAAACAGCGAAATTATATTTTTCGCCTGCAAAGAATCCGCCGAATATGGGAAGCGGAGCGGAAAGAAGCTTCGAGGAAACGACCTTTCCGTCAAGGTCGGTATATACGACGGCGAGTTTACCGTCGGTATAATACACTCTTACATACTTTCCGTTCTCGACGTATATATAAGAATTATTTACGCTCGCCCATTTTGAAACTCCCGAGCCTCTGCCCGTGTACTCACCGGCATATTCGTTATTGAGCGGCGGAATCTTATCGTTCTGCGCGAATATCGGCGAATACACAGCCGACGGAAGTATAAGACAAACCGTAAGCAAAATGCCGAGCAGCTTCTTTATGCATTTTTTCATATATACCCCTCCGAAATATATAAGGTTCCGAATTTATTATATAAGAGATATACTACGATTGTCAACACAATAATTAACATTTTGTAAATTATTTATGAATTCTGTTTTAATGCAAAAAAAACGGCGGTAAACGAAAACAGATTCCGTCATACCGCCGATATTGTAATTTTTATTTTGCTACGATATTAACAAGCTTGCCGGGAACGTAAAGCTCCTTAACGATATTTTTGCCTGCGATTTCGGCTTTTATAGTCTCGTCCTCTTTTGCAAGAGCGATAACCTCTTCGGCCGAGAGCGAAACGTCTATGTTCATTCTCGCTCTTATCTTACCGCAGATCTGAACAACGATCTCAACGCTGTCGGCTACGCACTTAGCCTCGTCGTAATCGGGCCACGACTGATCGGTAACCGTACCGCCTAAATTGAGAACGCTCCACTCCTCTTCCGTTACGTGGGGAGCGAACGGATTAAGGAGGATAAGCAATGTTTTAAGCTCGCCCTTCGTAATCGAACCCTTGTCGTATATCTCGTTGAGAACGGTCATAAACGCGGCAATAGCCGTATTGAACTTCATGTTCTCGATATCTTCCGAAACCTTCTTAATAAGCTTATGCATGGAAGCTTCAAGCTCTTTCGAATACTCATCGGAATCGGTCACAATCTCCTGAAGATTCCATATTCTGTCTATAAATCTCTTACAGCCCTTGACGCTGCTCTCAGACCACGGAGCGGCTTTTTCATAGTCGCCCATAAAGAGAACATAGGTTCTCAGAACGTCCGCGCCGTACTGGTCAACAACCTCGTTCGGGTCAACGACGTTGCCCTTTGACTTACTCATCTTGTCGCCGTCGGGTCCTAAAATAAGTCCCTGCGCGGTTCTCTTTGCGTAAGGCTCATCATAAGGAACTACACCGATATCATAGAGGAATTTATGCCAGAATCTCGAATATATAAGATGTCTGGTTACGTGCTCCATACCGCCGTTATACCAGTCGACCTGACCCCAGTATTTAAGCTTGTCGGGGTCTGCGAGGGCATTGGGATTATGCGGATCGATATATCTTAAGAAATACCACGACGAACCCGCCCACTGGGGCATGGTGTCCGTCTCGCGCTTGGCGTCGCCGCCGCACTTCGGGCATTTGCAGTTTACGAACGAATCGATTTTGGCAAGCGGACTCTGACCGTCCTGTCCGGGTTCGAAATTCTCAATCTTGGGAAGTTTAAGAGGAAGCTCATCATAAGGCACGGGAACCATTCCGCACTTCGGGCAGTGAACGATGGGTATCGGCTCGCCCCAGTATCTCTGACGGTTGAACGCCCAGTCCTTCATCTTATACTGAACGCCTTTTCTGCCTATTCCCTGCTCCTCTAAGTAATCGAGAACTTTTGCAATTGAATCCTTTTTATTCGTATATCCGTTAAGGAATCCGGAGTTGACCATTTCACCGTCGCCCGTGTAGGCTTCTTTTGAAATGTCGCCGCCTTTGATAACCTCGATTATGTCTACGCCGAATTTCTTCGCAAAGTCATAGTCTCTCTGGTCGTGCGCGGGAACCGCCATGATAGCTCCGGTACCGTAGCCCATCATTACGTAGTCGGAAATGAATATCGGAATCTCCCTGCCGTTGAGCGGATTGATTGCAGAGAAGCCGTTAAGGCGAACGCCCGTCTTATCCTTTACAAGCTGTGTTCTCTCAAACTCCGTCTTTTTAGCGCATTCGGCTCTGTACGACTCGACCTCGGAGAAATTCGAAATCATATCCTTATATTTATCGATAAGAGGATGCTCGGGAGCCATAACCATGAATGTTACGCCGAAAAGAGTGTCGGGACGGGTAGTGTATATTTCGAGCTTTTCGTCCGTATCCTTAACCTTGAAATCAACGAACGCGCCGGTGGACTTGCCTATCCAGTTAATCTGCTGAAGCTTGATATTCGGCAGATAATCAACTCTGTTAAGCCCCTCTAAAAGCTTGTCGGCGTATTCTGTAATGCGAAGATACCATACGTCCTTTGACTTCTGAACTATCTCGGAATGACAGATGTCACAGTGACCGCCCTGCGAGTCCTCATTGGAAAGAACGACCTTGCACGACGGGCAGTAGTTTACGAGAGTCTTGTCTCTGAAAACAAGACCTTTTTCGAACATTTTAAGGAATATCCACTGCGTCCATTTGTAATAGTCCTCCTGAGTGGTGTCTATTACTCTCGTCCAGTCGAACGAGAATCCGACTCTCTTAAGCTGGTCGGAGAACTTTGCAATATTCATATCGGTAACTTTTCTCGGATGTATTCCCGTCTTTATAGCATAATTCTCCGTGGGAAGTCCGTACGCGTCAAAGCCTATCGGGAAAAGAACGTTATAGCCCTGAAGCCTTCTCTTTCTCGAAATAACCTCAAGTCCCGAGTACGCCTTTATATGTCCGACGTGCATACCCGCACCGGAGGGATAAGGGAACTCTACAAGACCGTAAAATTTCGGTTTTTCGGAATTATCGACAGCGTGAAACGCGCCCGACTCCTCCCATTTCTTTTGCCATTTGGGTTCGACGGTTTTAAAATCGTAGTACATTATCTATTCTCCTTACGAATTATATAACTAAAATCAGCTCTCGATATCGTCAAATTCGAGCTCCTCGGCATCCGACCACAATCTTTCGAGGTCATAGTATGCTCTCTGCTCGGGCGTAAACACGTGAAGAACAACGTCGCCGTAATCTATAAGGATCCAGCCCGTAGCCTTACCCTCAATGTTTCTCGGTTCAATGCCGAGTTCGGACGAAACGGTATCCTCAACATCCTCACACAAAGAACGCACGTGAGTATTTGACGTACCCGAAGCGATTATGAAATAATCTGCGAGAACGGTGAGCTCGTCAATTTTAATAACCTTTATTTTTTCTGCTTTCTTTTTATCAAGCACATGAATTATTTTGTCAACAAGTGAATATGAGTCCATTTATTCAATTCCTTTCAATAATATATCGTTATATGCGTCAATCGTATCGGGGTGTATCGGCTTGAGAGCATTGCACAGCTCGTCTATCGTAAATCTTAACCCCTCAGTCATGGCTTCGTCGAGACTTATCTGCGCCTTTTCGCGCATCTCCTCGACTCCGTTATAGTTTCTGTCTGCGGAAATGAAGTCGGCCGTAAACAGCACCTTTTCAAGCTCCGTCATACCGGCGCGTCCCGTCGTATGGTAACGGATTGCGGAAATAACGTCCTCGTCGTCGATTTCGAGTTCGTATTTACAGTAAACGCTCCCCGCTATCGCGTGCCAGAGTTTAGGGCTTTTCTTTTCGAGTTCGGTAAGCTTCTCTCCGTATTTTTCGAACAGGGCGAACGTTTCCTCTTTATCGGCATTCTTCATAATATCATGGAGAAGTCCCGCCTCATACGCCTTCTTTTCGTCGGCACCGTATTTTCTCGCAAGCTCGGCAGACGTTTCCGATACGTTTATGGAATGAACGTATCTGTATTCGTCGAGCTTTTCACGAAGAATCGCTCTGTATGTTTCATACTTGTTTTTCACGGTACAACCCCCGCCTCTCAATATATTCCTTTACGCCCTCGGGTACGAGATTAGAAATATCGCACCCGTTTTTTACGTATTGTCTGACCTGTGTTGAGCTTATCTCCAGCGGCGAAACGGGACAAATCATAATTTTTTCGGGGCGTTTTATAACAAAACGCACATACTCTTCGAGTTCATTATAACCGATACCGTTCTCACGGCTCATTGCGCACAGCGTTACGTTATCGAGGATTATATTATAATCCTTCCATTTATCGAAGCTTAAAAGCATGTCCGAGCCTATGAACAAAAACAGCTCGTCGTCCGTATATATTTTTTTTAACTCGCGGACGGTATCGACGGTATAGCTTTTGCCGTCTCTGTTAATCTCAATGTCCGAAACGAAATATTTATCGTATTTTCCGAAAGCGATACGGCACATATTAAACCTGTCCGAATCGGAAATACCGCCGTTATCTTCTTTAAACGGAGAAACGCGCGCGGGAATTATAAACAGCCGGTCAAGCTTCATTATATCGGACATACGCTCGGCAAGATAGATATGACCGTTGTGCACGGGGTTAAAGCTTCCTCCGAAAATACCGGTTCTCATATATGCCTCCGAATTAAATAATCCCTCAGGAACAAAGTCCTAAGGGACGAATAAATATCCGCGGTACCACCCAAATTCAGCGGATAATCAATCCGCTCTCTGAGATCTGTAACGGGATCAAACGCCGTGTCCTATGATTTCAGACGCGGAGCTCCGGAATGAGTTATACGCGTAAGCATCGCTGTCGGCTCGCACCGTCCGCCGATTCTCTGAAAGACCCGAATACGCCTTGTTTCCGTCATTGCCTTTAAATATACCTATTTGAAAATGATTTTACCACAAATGAACGCGGTAGTCAAGGATTAATTATCTGCATTCCTTGCTCGCTTAGCCGCGGCGGCAAGCCGTCTCTGTTTCTCCATTTTTGAAGCCTTTTTCGACTTCACGACGGGCTTTTCCTCAAACCTCGAAATGCGTTTTTTCGATTCGCTTCTGTTCTCTGTCTTTTTATGAAGCTCGGGATTATATCTGTACAGCACGATTACTCCGCCGATGACCTGGACAACGTCGGCGCCCGTAGCTTCCGACAGCTTATCCGCCGCCTGTCTCGGCGTGTCGGGCGAAGTTTCGACGAGAACTTTAAGCTTGATAAGCTCACGTGTATTCAGCGCGCCGTCGGTCGCCTCTATAAGAGCGTCCGAGAGTCCGCCCTTGCCGTACTGAAACAGCACCTCTAATTTATTTGCCTGCGCTCTGAGCGCGGCTCTTTCTTTACTTGTCATTTTATACCTCTTAAATATAATCTTTGATTTTCTCGCTGAACAGACGAAGTGACTTTCCCCTGTGGCTTACGGCGTCCTTTTCCTCGCCGGAAAGCTCTGCAAAACTCTTATCGCCGACATAGAATATCGGGTCAAATCCGAATCCGCCTTTGCCTTTCGGCTCATAGCCTATGTATCCCTCGCACGTCTGCTCGACCTCTAAAATCCTGCCGTCGGGGAAAGCACAGCATACCGCACTTACGAATCTCGCAGTTCTTTTCTCTTTAGGCACATTTTCGAGTTCTTTTAAAAGCGTGTTGATTTTAACGTCATAAGGAACGTCGTGACCGCCCGCATATCGCGCCGAATGAACGCCGGGACGACCGCCGAGAGCGTCGACAACAAGCCCCGAATCGTCCGCAACGCAGACCATATTGCTCTCCTTACAGCCGGATTCCGCTTTTATTCTCGCGTTTTCCCTGAAGGTTTCGCCGGTTTCCTCCGCGTCGGTAAGCGTAATTCCTACATCCTCGCTTCTGACGGCTTCTATGCCGAGAGGGGCGAGAATTCTTTTAAACTCAATACATTTATGCTCATTATGAGTAGCGATTAAGAATTTCATACGATATCACCTTTTCCGAGCGCATTGGAAACAAAATTAGCCGTCGATGCAATTTTGCCGAGCGTCGGCTCTATACCGTTGAGAACGTCTCTGAGCTGGATACGGCTTCGTATTTTCTTCGAAATCTTTACGGGAGCGCGTCTGTCGCGGTTTATCGATTCAAACGACGATTTAAGCGCCTTCCTTATCGCCGTCATCGGATTCGGCTCCTCGGGCAATATCTCCCTGTCCGTCAGAGTCAGCTGATACGCCGTCCTGTCCGCCGACTTCAACAGCGTCCACAATTTCTTTGAAAAATTCCTTGACTGCTTTTTCTTCTTCGCTCTCCTCGATCGGAGTGTATTCAAGCGGTTGTTCATATACGGGTAACACCTCGTCATCATTGATTTTATCGGGCATTTCCTCAAACAGGCTCTGCGCGAACGCCTGAGGATTGAAAGGCTGTAAATCGTCGATGCCCTCGCCGACGCCTATAAATTTAACGGGAATTTTAAGCTCGTTCTTGATTGCCAGAACGACTCCGCCTCTCGCGGTTCCGTCAAGCTTTGTAAGAATAATACCCGTAAGCTCCGCTACGTTCATGAATTCTCTCGCCTGATTTACGGCGTTCTGACCCGTCGTAGCGTCGAGAACGAGCAGGATCTCGCGGTCGGAGTACGGAAGCTCGCGGTCTATAACTCTGTAAATCTTCGCAAGCTCCTCCATAAGGTTCTTTTTATTATGAAGTCTGCCTGCGGTATCGCATATAATTATGTCGTACATACGAGCCTTACCCGCCTGTATCGTATCGAATATAACTGCGGCGGGATCCGCGCCCTCTTTATGCTTTATTATATCGACGTCCGCGCGCTTAGCCCACTCGTCGAGCTGGTCTATCGCGGCGGCTCTGAATGTATCGGCGGCGCCGAGCAGAACCCTTTTGCCCTGCGATTTATACATAGCCGCCATTTTGCCGATGGACGTTGTTTTTCCGACTCCGTTTACACCGATTACAAGTATAATCGACGGCTGGGTGATAAGCCCCATGTCCTCTCCGCCGTCAAGCATTTTCGCGACGATATCTTTAATTTCGTCCTTAGCCTGCTTTGTCGACTTCAGATTCTTTTTATTTACTCTCTCCTTTAACTCGGTAACGATCTGCGCGGCGGTTTCAACGCCTACGTCGCTCATAACGAGTATTTCCTCGAGTTCCACATACAGGTCGTCGGTAAATTCGTCGAAGGAATCGAGCATATCGTCAATAGCTCCCGACATCTTGTCTCTCGACTTTTTAAGACCCATGCTTATTTTTTTAAATAATCCCATTTATTTCAACTCCTGTTTATTATTCAAGTCCCAGTTCCTCTGCCATCTGCGAGGTTTTAAGCTCGAGTATTTTCGAAACGCCCTTTTCCTGCATGGTAACGCCGTACATGATATCGGACTCCTCCATGGTTCCCCGGCGGTGTGTTATAAGTATAAACTGCGTCTTGTCCGTCATGCTGCGTACATACTGAGCATACCGCAAAACGTTAACGTCGTCAAGTGCCGCTTCAACCTCGTCGAAAATACAGAACGGTGTCGGCGTGACCTTAAGTATAGCAAAAAGCAGGGCGATTGCGCACAGTCCCTTTTCTCCGCCGGAAAGCAGGCTTATGTTTTTAACGTTCTTTCCGGGAGGCTGAGCCTTTATCTCGATTCCGCACTCCAATATGTCGTTTTCGTCCTCGAGAATAAGCTCCGTGCTTCCTCCGCCGAATATAGCCGAAAAAGTCTCCTTAAAGCACGCGTTTATAATATTAAAACGGTCTCTGAACTGCTCCGCCATTTTGCCGGTCAGCTCGTCTATCATTTTAATTAACTCGGCTTTCGACTTCTCAACGTCGGTAAGCTGGGTTTTCATAAATTCGTATCTCTCGCTCACCTCTCGGTATTCTTCAATCGCCGCGACGTTTACGTTTCCCAGTGATTTTATTTTTGATTTCACGTCGTAAAGCTCGCGCTTCGCCTCAGGAACATTCTTTAAATTAATATCAAGCTCTTCTGCTTCGCGTCGGGTTAATTTATACTCCTCGAAAAGCTTGTTCTGCGTGTCCGTCTGCTCTTTTTCAAGAGCGGTTTTTTTCGAGTCAAGGCGTACTATTTCGCTTGCGAGCCTTTCTTTTTCATCGTTTTTCTCGCGTTCGGAAACTCTTAATTCGCTTACGTTCTTATCGCACATATCGCGCTCTTTAACAAGCGAGGAGACAATCTCGTTTGCGTCCTCTTTCTGCTTTCTGACACCGAGAATCTCGTTTTCGAGAGACTCTATACGCTCAAAAAGGCTGTTGTTCTTTTCGTTTAACTCGGCAATTTCACCGTCGAGCTGTTTAAGTCTGTCAGACTGACCGTTCTTTCGGCTTTCAAGCGACGCTATCAGCTCGCGCTGATTCTCTATATCCCTTGAATCGGATGCGATAACCACGTTAATCTCGGAAATTTTCGAATTTATCTCCTCGCGCATTGCGGTCAGCTTTTCACGGTCTATATTAAGATTTTCAAGCTGTTTCTGAATTTCGTCAAGAGAATCGGTAATCTCGCCCTCTCGTTTTTTTGCTTCGAGACTTGCAAGGCGTAGCGCTTCGAGTCTTTCCTGTGCCGATTTTTCCTCTTTTTTAAGATTTTCTATATTATCTTTTAATGAATTATATCTGCTTTTCGCCGAATTCAATGAGGAATCCGAACGTATTTTATCCTCCTGCAATGACGAAAGCTCCGCCTTTGCCGATTCAAGCTCAGCATTTTCTTTTGAAAGCTCCTCATTGGCTTTTTTGTATTTTTTTTCGCACTCTGAAACCTGCGCGTTTTTATTTTCAAGCTCCTTTTTAAGCGTCTCTGTTTCGCTCTGTCTCGTAAGGAAGCCCGCACCTTTTATCTTCGCTCCGCCCGTCATCGAACCGCCCGTGTTTATGACCTGTCCGTCGAGCGTGACTATTTTAAATCTGTTCTTATATTTTCTCGCCATTTCTATGGCGCAGTCGATATCCTCGACGACGACGGTTTTGCCGAGCTGATTTTCTATTATGTCGTAATACTGTTTGTCATACGTGACTATCCTGCTCGCAATATCTACAAATCCCCGGCAGTTTTCGAGTCCCTTTTCGCCGAGATCACGGGCTTTCAGCGATGTCATCGGAAAGAAAGTCGCTCTGCCTATATTATTCTCTTTAAGGAAATTCATCGCTCGCTTCGCATCCGATTCCGAATCCGTTACTATATGCTGAACCGACGCGCCCAGAGCCGTTTCGATCGCAAGTGAATATTCGGCTTTTACGCTTATTATCTGCGACATTGTTCCGTGAATACCGCGCAGAGCTCCGCGCGAGGACTCTTTCATGACAGCCTTAACGCTGCCCGAATAGCCCTCCATATTTTTCTCCATGTCCTCCAAAAGCTGGATACGCGACTGTATTCTCTGAGAATCAAGGACGTTTTTGTCAAGAGCCAGCTTTAATTCGTCCGCGGTCTGTGTTTTAGTTCTGACTCTCATTATCCGTCCCGATACGGAATTCGTCGCGGAGGTTACCTTTTCGGATAATTCGTTCGTCTTTTTTTCGAGGTTGTTTTTCTCTTCTTCAGCTGTTTTCAGCAAAATTGCCTCGTTTTTTATATTCTCTTTAACAGCGTCTATACGATGAGAAACCTCGTTAGCAGAAGTGTCCGCCGACGAAAAACGCACCTTTTCGTCGGACAGTCGTTTTGTAAGAGAATTCATTTCGTCGGAAATTTTAATATACTCGCCCGAAACGGATTCGTTCTGTTTTGTAAGAGAATCAAGTCCGTCCGAAAACGAACGGGTTTCGTTCTGCTTTTCCTCTATATGAGCGTTAAGAGTCTCTATCGTTTTTTCTGCGGAAAGTATCTGTTCGTCTATCTGACCTGCCGAAAGATTTTCTTTTGCCTTGTCATCCTCAATTCTCTTAATCGTCTCGTTGTTATGCTCTATTGAATTTTTATTAAGAGCTATAAGACCCTCGAGCGAAACCGCCTGTTCCTCAAACGACGAGGAATTCTTCTGAACCTGCTCTATCTGCAAGGTTATATTTCTGCTTTTAAGCGTATATTCCTCGCTTTTTTCGATTATTTCGGCAAGCTCTTTTTCGACCTTTTCGTGCTGAGCCTCGGCAACAGCCGTTTTATTCGCCTGCGTACGGATAAGCTCGGATGATTTTGAAAGTATATCGAGCCATATTCCGATTTCGAGATTCTTTCGTCTGTCTGCGAGAACGAGGAATTTCTGCGCCTTTTCGCTCTGTTTTTCGAGGGGACCTACGCGGTTTTCGAGTTCGGACATTATATCTCTTAATCTTAAAAGGTTTTCCTCTGCCGAATCAAGTCTTTTCAGCGCGTCGGCACGGCGGTATCTGTAATGCGAAATTCCCGCGGCCTCCTCGAACATTTCGCGTCGATCCTGACTTTTTGCGGAAACCATGTCCTCGATTTTACCCTGACTGACCATTGAGTAGCCGTCTCTGCCCAGTCCCGTATCCATGAAAAGCTCATGAACGTCTTTAAGTCTTACGCTTGAAGAATTTATTTTATATTCGCTCTCGCCCGAACGGTAAAAACGCCTTGTTACAGCGACCTCGTCATCGTCCCTGTTGAGCGCGCGGTCTGTATTGTCAAGCCTTAACGTAACCTCGGCAAAGCCCTGCGCCTTGCGCTTGCCGGTTCCGCTGAAGATGACATCCTCCATCCTCGCGCCTCTGAGAGACTTCGTAGACTGCTCGCCGAGAACCCATTTTACGGCGTCGGCTATATTGCTTTTACCTGAACCGTTAGGCCCGACAACGGCGGTCATGCCCTTGCCGAAATTAAAAACGGTTTTATCCGGAAAGGACTTGAAGCCCTGCATTTCAAGTGATTTTAAGTACATTTTTGCTCCTTATATTTCGATAACGGGATTGAATCTTTCGACCCCCTCGCGTTCTCTTACTTTTAGATTAACGCCTATTGACGAAAGATAATTTATGTTCCGTCTGTTCTGCCCCGTCATTCTCGAAACGTCACCCGGCGAGACATACGCAGTAACGCTTCCGCTTATATCGTTTTCTTTAATCTTTTTAATAACGGCGTCAAGGTACATTCTGCCCTCGCAAAGCTCCCTGAACGCAGGGTGATACGCTCCCGTTATATATCCGTCGTCAAGTCCTCCGCCCGAGTGAAGTCCGACGCGGATTACTTTTATATTATTATCATAAAAAATTTTAAGCAGTTTCGCACATAGATTTACTGCTTCGTCAACCGTCTGCGGTTTGTATTCGCCCGAGCGGTAAAGTTCGGCAAGACGCGTCTTTTCGAGTACCGCCGTAGGATAAATCCTTACGGTCGCGGGAGATAATGAAGCTATTTTTTCGCTCGTCATGACAGCGGTCTCATCGTCGTCGCCGTACAGACCCGTCATCATCTGAAGTCCCAATTCGAATCCGTATTCCTTTATAAGCTCCGACGCGTTTTCAACGTCTGATGAAGTATGTCCTCTATCGTTCATTTTCAACACTCTGTCTGACATGCTCTGCGCTCCGAGCTCTATTGACGTTACGCCGTATTTTTTTAATATATCGAGTATTTCGAGGTCGATACAGTCGGGACGCGTCGAAATTCTGATTCCCTTAAAAAGTCCTTCGCGGACGTATTTATAAGCCGATTCGAGCAGGGATATCATATACTCCCTGTCTATCGCGGTAAAGCTTCCGCCGAAGAACGCAATTTCACTCTGCCCGGATGATACCTTTGAGCTTTTAAGAGCGGTTGAAACCGCTTCGTCGACGTCGGACGGCATAAGCGGTTTTTTAACGCCCGTAATTGTTTTCTGATTGCAGAAGCTGCACTGATGAGGACATCCGTAGTGCGGAACGAACAAAGCGACGTTTACGTGCTTCATCTTACAACGCCCATGAGCTTGAGAGCTTCTTTTGCGGCAGCCTGCTCCGCCTGCTTCTTGCTTCTGCCCTCGCCTGTGCCTATGTTATTAGAATTCAAATGAACCTCGACGACAAATCTCTTGTTATGGTCGGGGCCTGACTCCTCAACAAGCACGTATTCGAGCATCTCGCCGTGATTTTTCTGAATAATTTCCTGGAGCGCGGTTTTGTAATCCGTAAGCTCCGGCTGTTCTATGTCCGCATTCGAAATAAACGACAGCACAAATTTCTTTGCCTCGTCGAATCCTGCGTCAAGATATATCGCGGCTATTACCGATTCAAACGCGTCGGCAAGTATCGACGGACGTTCTCTGCCTCCGGTGCATATCTCGCCCTTGCCTAAAAACATAAACTGACCGAGATTTATCTGTTTTGCGAATTTATGAAGAGATTTTTCGCATACTGCGGCGGCTCTCATTTTTGTGAGCTTGCCCTCGGGCAGAGACGGATAATTCTTAAAGAAATACTCTGCCGAAATCATACCCAGTACGGAATCGCCCAAAAACTCCAGTCGCTCATTAAATTTTACCTTGTTATGCATTTCGTTTGCGTAAGACGAATGAGTCAATGCAGTTTTCAGCAGTGATTTATCCTTAAATTCGTGACCTATTATTTTTTCGAATTCTTCCATAATTCCGACCTCTCGAACGTATTTTCCGCTTTATACAAACGGAAAATACGTCATATAAAAATCATAATGATATTGAATCGTAATAATCGAGACTTCTTTTTGCAAGAGCCGAATACCGTTCCTTCTTGTCCCTGATTTTCTCGCCCAAAGGCTCTAAGAGTCCGAAGCTTGCGCCCATAGGCTGAAATTTCGTCACGGTTTCGTCGCTTATGTAGTGAGACAGTGCGCCGAGCATCGTTATGTCGGGCAGATTAAGCGGTTCCTTGCCGAGAATACGTCTTGCCGCGTTTTCACCTGCGAGAATTCCGGTAGCCGCCGACTCCATATATCCCTCTGCTCCCGTTATCTGTCCGGCGAAATAAACGGACGGATATTTTCTCATTGAAAAATCGCCGTTTAAAAGTCTCGGGGAATCTATAAACGTGTTTCGGTGCATTACGCCGTAACGGACAAATTCCGCGTCCTTTAATGCGGGAATCATTGAGAAAACGCGTTTCTGCTCACCGAATTTTAAATTCGTCTGAAAACCGACGAGGTTATACATTGTCGCCGCTGAATTCTCCTTGCGAAGCTGTAATACCGCCCACGGTCTGTGACCTGTATTCGGGTCTTTTAATCCGACGGGTTTTAACGGGCCGAATCTTATCGTATCGGCTCCGCGCTTCGCCATAATTTCAATCGGCATACAGCCCTCGTAAACGGCTCGTTTGTCAAATTCGTGAACGAGCGCGATTTCGGCGTTTACAAGCTCGTTATAAAAAAGTTCGTACTCCTCTTTATTCATAGGGCAGTTTATATAATCGTCGTCTCCGCCCCTGTCGTATCTCGACTGTGTAAACGCATGAGACATATCAATGCTGTCCGCCGTTATGACGGGAGCCGCCGCGTCGTAAAAACTTAAAAAGCTTTCACCCGTAATGCGTGCGATTTCATTGCTCAATGAGTCGGAAACAAGAGGTCCGGCAGCTATTATCACAGCCGAAACATCAGTCGGAAGAGACGTGACCTCTTTACGGATAAGCGTTATATTTTCGTCGTTTTCGATTCTGCTTGTTACAAGGGACGAAAATATATCTCTGTCGACCGCAAGCGCACCCCCTGCGGGGACAGCCGATTTTTCCGCGCACGCAACACATACGGAGTCAAATTTTTTCATCTCCGCTTTCAGAAGTCCCGCCGCAGACTCGGTTCTTATCGCCTTAAAGGAATTCGAACACACAAGCTCGGCTAAATTCTCCGACTTATGAGCGGGCGAAAATCTTACGGGCTTCATTTCATAAAGATCAACCTTTATTCCCGCCTTTGACAGTCTGCGCGCGGCCTCGACCCCCGCGAAGCCTCCGCCTATTACGGCGGCTTTTTTTACGTCATTCATCGGAGTCCTCGTCCTTTTTCTTTTTGGAAATTCTGCTCTCGTAACCGCAGCCCTCGTTATGACACTTAAGCACTCCGCCTCTTGCTTTAAAAAGCGACTTTCCGCACTTGGGACAAATTTCGGAAGTGGGTATATCCCATGTCATAAAGTTACATTCGGGATAATTCGAACAGCCGTAGAACGTATGACCTTTTTTTGACTTTTTGCCTATAATATCGCCGCCGCAGACGGGACATTTCGCGTCTGTTTTCTCGACATACGGCTTTGTGTTTTTACACTCGGGATAGCCGGGACAGGCAAGGAACTTACCGTATCGGCCGACCTTTATAACCATATTGCGTCCGCACTTTTCGCATACGACGTCGGTCTGATCCTCTTCGAGTTTAATTTTAACGCCCTGCATGGCTTCCTTTGCCTTAGCGAGAGTCGCCTCGAAATCATCGTAGAACTCATGGAGCATTTTAATATAATCACAGTGACCCGCCTCAACCTCGTCAAGCTCGGACTCCATGCCTGCGGTGAATTTCGTATTAATAATCTTCGGGAACTGCTCTTTTAAAAGCTTCGTCGCAGCGGTTCCGAGCTCAGTGGGCTTTAACTGCTTATGATCCCTTACGACATAATCCTTAGACGTTATCGTAGAAATAATCGTGGCGTATGTCGACGGTCTGCCGACTCCCGTTTCCTCAAGCGTTTTGATAAGCGAAGCTTCCGTATATCTTGCGGGAGGCTGTGTGAAATGCTGTTCGGGCAGAAGCTCTTTGAATTTTAAAACGTCGCCTTTTTTCATGTCGGGCAGAACGCTCTCGTTCTCCTCGTTCTCGTCGTCCGCACTCTTGTAAAGAACGGTATATCCGTCGAATTTAACGGAGAATCCGCTTGCGGAGAATGTGCAGAATCCGTCCGCGCCGTCTTTCTTAGCCTCGATTTCGACCTTTACGGTGTCCTGAACGCAGTTTGACATCAGAGACGCTATAAAACGCTTCCAAATAAGATTATAAAGCTTATACTGATCTGAAGTCAGCGAAGCTTTTGCCTCCTGCGGGGTGAGTCCCGGAACGGTCGGTCTTATAGCCTCGTGTCCGTCCTGGACTCTGCCTTTTGATTTAAAGTATCTCGGCTTTTCGGGGAGATATTTTTCGCCGTAAGCCGTTTTGATATATTCGTTTCCGGCAGTTCTCGACTCCTCGGAAATTCTTAACGAGTCGGTTCTCATGTAGGTTATAAGACCGATCGAGCCGTAGCCGGGGATGTCGATACCTTCGTAAAGCTCCTGCGCAACCTTCATCGTACGTTTTGAAGTAAATCCGAGACGGTGGGAAGCGTCCTGCTGCATGGTGGAGGTTATAAACGGAGGCATGGGCGATTTCTTCCTCGTTCCCTTTTTAACGTTAGAAACGGTATAAACCGCGCCGTTGAGCCTATCAAGATAAGCATCCGACTGCTCTTTATTTATAATTTTAACCTTGCCGTTTTCGTCGGAGGTTAAATTGGCTTTTAAAATACGTCTTGACGACGGAGCGGAAAGCTTCGCCGTAATCGACCAGTATTCCTCGGGCACGAACGCGTTGATCTCGTCCTCGCGGTCAACGATAAGCCTTACCGCAACGCTCTGCACGCGTCCCGCGGAGAGTCCGCGGCGTATTTTCTGCGAAATAAACGGGCTTAAACGGTAACCGACAAGTCTGTCGAGAATTCGTCTCGCCTGCTGAGCGTTTACAAGATCCATGTCGATTTTCGACGGATGCTTCATCCCGTTTTCAACGCTCGTTTTATTTATTTCGTTAAATTTAACGCGCTTGACCTTGTTCAAATCAAGATCGAGAAGCGTCGCAAGATGCCATGAAATAGCTTCTCCCTCGCGGTCGGGGTCGGTTGCGAGAAAGACGTCGTCGCTCTTGTCCGCAAGCTCATGAAGCTCCTTGACAAGCTTTTCCTTTCCCTTTATTACAACATATTTCGGCGCGAAATCGTTTTTTACGTCAACGCTTAATTTCGCGGCGTATAAATCCCTTACGTGACCCATAGAGGCTTTTACCTCATAGCCGGGACCGAGATATTTTTTTATAGTACCCGCCTTTGTAGGCGACTCGACAATTACGAGATTAGACATAGTCTGACCATCCTGTTATTAATTTATTTAGAGTATCTTCCGCCGGGATGAATACTGCACAACCCGTACAGCTCAAGCTCCGTAAGCGCGCAGAGAACTTCTTTGGAGTCCATACCGCATTTTTGAGCTATTATATCGGAATGTACAGCTTCGTTCCCGAGATACGAGTAGACTTTTTTTGCTTCCGTCGTTAAGAATTCGGGCAAATCCTCTTCTTTGGGTTTCTCCTCTTCTTTAACGCCGAAGTCGTTTAATGTAAGCTGTTTTGATTGTTCTTTTTTCTTATTAATGCGAATTTCGGACATTTTTCCGCCGTCGGACGCGTCGGTTTTAATACGTTCAATATGTTCGTCCGGCGAGAGCGAAGACGCAAGTTCGGGGTACATATCCGCAAATTCGTTTATAATGTCAAATGCCGAAAACACAGCTTTCGCGCCGTCTCTTATGAGCTTATTCGTTCCGAAAAAGTTTGAATTCGTAACGTCTCCGGGAATCGCAAAAACAGTTCGTCCCTGCTCACGGCAGTATCTTGCGGTGATAAGCGACCCGCTTTTCTCCTTAGCCTCGATAACGACCGTGCCGAGAGACATTCCCGAAATAAGTCTGTTCCTTATCGGAAAAGTTATACGCGAAGCGGGCGTAAAGGGAGGAAATTCGCTGACGACCGCACCGTTTTCGGAGATTCTTTTTCTCATATTTTCATTGGATTTAAGGTATTCGCACCCGAGTCCGCAGCCGAGAAACGCAATGGTTTTGCCGTTCGAATTCATAGCTCCTTCATGGCACGCTCTGTCGACTCCGACCGCGCCGCCGCTGATGACGGTGAATCCCGCTTTTGCAAGCCCGCCCGACAATGAACGCGCTATATTGAGTCCGTAGTCCGAACAATTCCTCGTACCGACCATGCCTATGCTCAATTCGCTGTCAAGTGCGTTTACGTCACCCCAGACATAGAGAACGAGCGGGAAGGAATTAATGCGCCGAAGTCTTTTGGGATAAAACGGCGAGTCGTACGGTATTATATGCCATCCGTTCTTTTCGCATGCATTCATAATGTCGTAGGACTGCGACGGGCTTAGAGTCGAAAGCTTTTGAAAATTTCTCGGAGAAATCGTCCCGGAGGATATCCACGCATCCTCTCCCGCTTCGTACACGCCCCGCGCGTCGATAAAATAAGACACGAGTTCGTCTGCGAAAAAGCCGGCTCCGAGCGTTTGCTGAAGCCATATCCAGTATTCTACGGGACAACTCATCTGACCATCTCCCACATAATAACTGCGGCGGCGGAAGCGGCGTTAAGCGACTCTGCTCTGCCTTTCATCGGTATGGTAACCTTATTAAGACATGCGTTTATAACCTCGTCCGACAGTCCGTTTCCCTCGTTTCCGACAACGCATATAACGCCGGACGTACGGTCAATTTCGGTAATCGGCATTGCCGACGAATCGGGAACGGCCGCATATGTTTTCATACAATGCGCGGAGCACTCTGTTAAAAACTCTGCCGGCGAATCGGTTTCGATAATGTTCAGTCTCAGCAATGAACCCATGGCGGCACGCTGAGCCTTAGGATTATATATGTCGCATCCTCCGCTTACAATCATGCCGTCCAGACCGAGAGCCTCCGCCGTTCTTGCAGCCGCACCGAGATTCGACGGCGTTTGCAGGTTTTCAAGAGCGATATACATACCATTATAATTTATTTTATCTATATTATGCCGTTTGTCAAGTGTTTTGCATATACAAAATACACCCTGTGAAGTTTTTGTATCGGACAAACGGGAGCATACTTCGTCCGTTATAATAAAAACATGCTCCGAATTTTCAATCAAAACGCCGAGACTTTCCCCGTATTTTTTCATTGCGTGTTCGGTAATAAACGCGTCGGTAATACATATCCCGTGCATTGACGCGTCGCAGCAGAGTCTCTGCCCCTCGAGGGTAAAAAGCCCTTCGCTTTTTCTGAAAGAAGAGTCTGCCGTAAGCTTTGCAAAGTATTTGATTTTAGGATTGTTTCTGCTTGTTATAGTATCCATATTAATTAGAAAAACAAGGACTGTCAGCGCTTTGCGACAGTCCCGAAATGTTAAAAATAATTACTTGAGAGCGGCTTTTGCGGTTTCGGTAAGAGCGGTAAACGCCGCGGGATCGGCAATTGCGATCTCGGAAAGCATCTTTCTGTTAAGGGTAACGCCCGCCTTTTTAAGACCGTTCATGAAAGTAGAGTAATTCATTCCGTTGAGCTTGCAAGCCGCGGAAATTCTCGAGATCCAAAGACGTCTGAAATCTCTCTTCTTCTGCTTTCTGCCGACATAAGCGTAGTTGCCGGACTTCATAACCGCCTGCTTAGCGGTCTTGAAAAGTCTGCTCTTTGAGCCGTAGTAGCCCTTAGCAAGCTTTAATACTTTATTTCTTCTCTTACGAGTCATTATAGCGCCTTTAATACGTGCCATTGTAAGTAACCTCCTGAATTAAGTCGAAAAATAGATAATTATTTGTAGGGAATAAGCTTCTTGATCTGCTTAACGTTGGTTTTGTCTGCAACGGCAGTCTTGCGGAGATTTCTCTTTCTCTTGGTGCTCTTCTTGTTAAGAATGTGGGACTTGTAAGCATGAGCGCGGATGGGCTTACCGTTCTTTGAAAGCTTAAAACGCTTCTTTGCGCCGCTGTTTGTTTTAATTTTAGGCATGATATTTTCCTCCTGTTATTTAATACCGTGTAATAAAAACGAAATCTTACTTTGAAGGTTTCGCCGCAAGGAACATAAGCATCATTCTGCCCTCTAACTTAGCGGGCTTCTCGATAACTCCGAGTTCCGTGCATTTATCTGCAAATTCCTGCATTATTTCAAGACCTCTCTCCGGGTGAGCCATTTCACGGCCTCTGAAGCGGATAGAAACCTTGACCTTATTGCCCTGCTTAAGGAATCTGTTGGCATGGTTGACTTTGGTTTCAAGGTCATGCGTATCAATGTTGAGCGAAAGCTGAACCTCTTTAATGTCAATCCGGCTCTGATTCTTCTTGGCTTCCTTTTCGCGTTTCTGCTGTTCAAACTTATACTTGCCGTAATCCATTATCTTGCATACGGGCGGTTTAGCCTGGGGAGCAATCATTACCAGATCAAGATTCTTCTGTCCTGCGATTTTGAGCGCGTCGGCCGAGGACATTATACCTAACTGTTCTCCGTCGTCGGTAACGACTCTTATCTCTCTCTCTCTGATCTCTTCGTTTATCTGCATTTCCTTAGTAGCGATGGTCAAACACCTCCGAAATAAATAGAAACAAAAAGCGCGGACAGACGCACTGCCGCACTCATAAATACAAAAGTTAAAAAACTTTAAGTATTGACCTGCGCATAAAAATCCGCGAGGTGAGATTAGCCTATGCCGTCTGCTTTGTTTTCGCAATATATTTTAACAGTAAAGTATGCGTTTGTCAATAGTTTTTTTAATTTAATTCAATTTTTTCAGAAAGCGACGAAACAACGGAATCCCTGACCTCTCCGGCGATTCTTTCCTTTGAGTAAATCTTCGAAAAATCGGAATCGAGTTCTTTAATTCTCGACTCGTCGTATGACGTTACATCGTCGTTTTTATCAAACATCGGGTACATTTTTTTCATCACGGACAAAAGCTTATTCTCGCCGATATCGGAAATGAGTTCAAATGTAAGAGAAATAAGCGGTTCGCCGTTGTTTCTGCACCAGTCGGAGAGCTTGCCGTCCTTTACGTCCTCGAAAAAGTAGTGACACGCGTACATTTTCTTTTCGAGAACCGAAGCCGATTCAAATTCGCCGTTGAAATCCCCGCTTTTTTCAAGTTTTCTCTGCAAAACGGCAGTCATGCCGTCGATAAGCTCGCATGGGTCGGCTTTTTGAGCGGATTCGGGCGTGACGGACGAATAGTTATCGACTAAATATTTAAGTCTTTTTAATTCCTCGTCACGGCTTCTCATTGTCTCATTGTGCTTTTTTACGGCGGCGGACGCCTTTTTCATCGCAAATACGGCGATAACGAGCAATAAGGCTGCGATAAGCCACAGATACCAGAATTCCTTTAAATTATCAATCATAATTTATCCTCCGTCAGGGCTTTATAGATATCGCCCTTTTTCATTCCGGATTCCTGCGCGGCAAGCTTTGCCGCGTCGTTCATCTTCATTCCCGAGGCGACGAATTTCTTAGCGAGTGCGATTCCGTCAATATCTTCGCTTTCATTTTCGTCCTTTTTCGCCTCTATTATAATGACATATTCGCCCTTTAATTTCATGCCGTCATATTTTCCCGCGGCCTCTTTAAGAGTCGTACGTTCGACGCTTTCGTGAATTTTCGTAAGCTCTTTTATAATCGCGATACGCCTGTCACCGAGAGTTTCATATAAATCGTTAAGCGAGGCGGCAAGCTTGTGCGGTGCCTCGTAGAAAATCATTGTCTTGCGTTCGGTGACGAGCTCGGCAAGATGCGCCCTGCGCTTGGGCTTGTTGACGGAGAGAAATCCCTCGAACGAAAACCTCGATACGTCGAGTCCGCTTATCGCCGCCGCCGTGACAATCGCCGACGGTCCCGGTACGCTGACAACGCTGACGCCCGCCTCATGGCATAAATCAACAAGGTCAATCCCGGGATCGGATATCGCCGGCATCCCGGCGTCAGTTACAAGAACGCAGTTTTCACCCGAGATAATGCGGTCTAATATAAGGCTTCCCTTCTGCGTGCGGTTATGCTCATAGTAGCTGACCATGGGCTTTTTTATATCGAAATGATTTAAAAGCTTAAGCGTTACTCTTGTGTCCTCCGCGGCAATAAAATCGCACTGTGCCATAGCTTGTACGGCGCGCGGCGACATATCGCCGAGGTTCCCTATAGGAGTCCCGACAACAAATAAAGTTCCCGCCATTTTTTAACCCTTTTCCTTAACGCTTATACGGCTTATATAGTCTATATTTATCAAATCGCGCTTGCCGTTTTTCTTTTCAACCTCGACCCAGCCGTCGGATACGGACACTATTTTTGCGCCCGTTCCCAATTCGCCGTAAATATAAATATCGCACATTTTTCCTATGCATGAATTGAGAATCTCGTTCATAATATTTTTCCTTTCGGTATTTTTCCTTTTTGAAATGACTTTTCTTATAATGCTGCGTCTGAACAGGCTTATAACTACAAAAATCATTAGAAAGAGCCATATGTATATTACATTGTCAACAGAATCCATTGTCACCGTTCTCCCTGTAAGAGCCTATAATTCGCCTCATATCCTCCGAGTCGGAGCCGTTTTCTTCTATATACAATTCTTTTTCAACCGTAAGACCCGGATTTCTGCCCCGCTTGCCCTCTAAGAGAACGAGCCACGGAGCCTTGCCGACCGACTGCGAAACAAGTCTCATGCGTTTAGGCTCGATTCCCGCATTCTTCATCGCGGTCATAAGCTCGCACAGCCTCTCCGGTCTCAGACACATACACAGCCTGCCTCCGAATTTTAAAAGCCTCGAAGCCGTCAGACAGATTTCACCGAGCGAGCATATCGTTTCGTGCCTTGCAATTTTTGCGGAATCCGAACTGCTCTTTATCCCCGCGCCGTCGGGCGTGTACGGCGGATTCATCGATATAACGTCGAAACATCCCGCGTAATCGGCATTCTTAAGCTCCCTTAAATCCGTGTTCAAGGGTATGATTTTTTCGCCGGCGCCGTTCAATTCGACGCTTCTTTTTAAAATTTCGAATCCGTTTTTCTGAATTTCAACGGCGTATATTTTCCGCCCCATATTCTCCCGAAGCCAGTAAAACGGGATGATTCCGCACCCTGTGCCGAAATCGCACGCGATGTCTTTTCGTTTCGGGGACGTAAAATCGGCGAGCAGAAGCGCGTCCGTTCCGAACGTGTGAGACTCTGAAACGATAAGCTTTACTCCCGAGCCGAGATATTCAATGTGTTCGCTCTCATTCATAAATTCACCGTAATAATAATTCTGTCGATTATTTTATCACAATTATCATTATTTGTAAACAAAAAAGCCGAAACAATTTCACTCCCGCTCTCAAATTCATCATAAAACCGCGGTCAAACAAAGTATCTGCCGCGGTTTTTATCATGTTATTTTTTTGCCTGTTTTGTTTCATATATCGCTCTGAAAAGCGAAAGCTCATTGTCATACGGCAAATCGCACGACATGTGCCAAATCATTATTCCGCCGAGTCCGGCGTCAACGGCGAATGCAGTCTTATCCGCAATCATCTGAACGGAATTTATGTACTGCGGAGCCGTCATCGGGCTACCCGAATGATCGAAATCGTTAAAATAAATTAAGTTTGTAAACCGGTCGAGACTGCTCTCGAACTGTTTATAATCGCCCCAGTATCCGAGCTTATTAGTAGGACGCGAATAAAACGGTACGCCCAAATCGATTTTCGATTTATCAAACCCGCCGTCAATCGCCTTTTTTACGCCGTTCGCCGTTACAGCAAAAATGGAATGATATCCGTGCGCGGTAAACATATCGTAAAGCATAACCTCCGCGCGGTCTATTATTTCAAGCACGTCGTCGTCGAAGCGTAAATCCCACGGAGCTATCGCAAGCGATATGATTTTATCAGGAATGGCTTTGTCAAGCCGTCTTAAAAACTCGTTATACTGTTTCCACTCCGTCTTGCTGTACGGAAATTCATAATCCATGTCATAGCCGTCAAAGCCGTATTTTTCGACGAACGCGCGGATATTTTCCACGGTTGTATCGACATATTCTTCACTGAGCATCGATATGATATCGGCATTGTCGTTTCCGTACGGCATTGCAATATCGCATATAAGATTAATATTCTTACCTGCGGTTTTTTTCTTTAAAATATTAATTTTATCGGCGTAATATTTTTCGTCTACGCTTTCTCCGCTGCCGTCAACAAAGCATATACCGCCCTGCGCGGTAAATTTTGCGGTACCGAAAACTATGATATCCGTTACGCACTCAAGCATTGAAGCGTCCATGTCCTCGCTGATGTTTTCCGCAACAAGATATGTGTTGACTCTTAACCCGCCGGCGTTTTCTTTTTTTATATTATAAACGCCCAAACCGTTTAAATTATAACCGCCCGAGGACTGATTTACGAATATACGAAGATATCTGTAGGAAACATCGCCTAAAAAACAGGTGTGACCGCCCTCTATGCAGTCGCTTTGATATAGGAATTTATAATCCTTATCCTTGTCGTTTGAAGCGTAAATCTCAAACAGAGTAACGTTTTTTCCGCTCTCTTTCAAAACAACGGTATTAAAATCCTTTTGTTCAAGCAAATCGACGGTGACGTAACGGGTTTCCTCCTGCTTTCCTTTAAGAGAAAACGAAGAAGCCGTCTTACCGTCCATATCGGTAACCTCAATACTATCTGCAAGATTGTCATACTGCGAATAAACATCGTTCATAATTTTTCTGCCGTGTTCGCCGCAGGAAGAGAATAACGAAACAACAGCCGTTAACGACAGAATAATGCAAAATACAGCTTTGATTTTTTTCATGGCAATCACCTCAAGTTATATTCTACCTGTAAATTCACTAAATTTCAACATCATACTGAATTTTAATTGTAAATATTTATAACAGCGTGCCGAAAAATGTTTTTCAACACGCTGTGAATATTATTTCTATTCAATTCTTAACGTCAGCACGGTTTCATCCCTTGAAACGCAGAGAAGTCCGCCCTTGCATTTAACCGGCATTACCTTTGAATCCTCTGTGCATATTTTACATTCGCACTCGACGACCGACGTTATAAACGGGGCGCGTCCGGGCAGTACGGCAAGATCGCCGTCCGCTCCGCGCAGTGAAAGAGAAACAGCCTCGCCCGAAAATATTTCGCCGTCCATGGACGAAACAGTCAGTTTAAACGTTTTCATTTAACCACCGTCCCGGCTTTTTGAGCTGCGTCGTCTATCGTGGACGCAAACAGGAACGCCGACTCGGGTATTTCGTCGCACTTGCCGTCGAGTATCGCTCTGAATCCTCTTATCGTTTCCGACAGCGGAACGTAAACTCCGGGAATACCCGTGAATTTTTCCGATACGGTGAACGGCTGGGAGAGGAATCTCTGAATTTTTCTCGCGCGGCCGACGAGAAGCTTATCCTCGTCGCTCAATTCGTCCATACCCATTATCGCGATAATGTCGGTAAGCTCCTTATATCTCTGCAAAACCCTCTGAACGTCTCTCGCGGTGCGGTAATGTTCTTCTCCTACGATATCGGGCGAGAGAATACGGCTTGTCGATTCGAGAGGATCGACTGCGGGATAAATACCCTGCGAGGCAATGTTTCTCGACAAAACTGTTGTAGCGTCGAGATGAGCGAATGCCGCCGCGGGCGCGGGATCGGTAAGATCGTCGGCGGGAACGTATACCGCCTGAACGCTTGTAACGGAACCGCGTTTTGTCGACGTAATGCGCTCCTGAAGCGCTCCCATCTCAGTAGCGAGAGTAGGCTGATATCCGACAGCCGACGGCATTCTGCCCAGCAGTGCGGAAACCTCGCTGCCCGCCTGAGTAAATCTGAATATATTATCTATAAACAAAAGAACATCCTGACCGAGATCGTCTCTGAAATACTCCGCCATCGTAAGTCCCGAGAGCGCGACTCTCATTCTGGCTCCGGGCGGCTCGTTCATCTGACCGTAGACAAGCGCGGTGTTTGACAGGACGCCCGACTGCTTCATCTCGTTATAAAGGTCGTTGCCCTCTCTCGTACGCTCGCCGACGCCCGTAAATACGGAAATACCGCCGTGCTCCTTCGCTATGTTATTTATAAGCTCCATTATAAGAACCGTTTTTCCGACTCCGGCTCCGCCGAAAAGTCCGATTTTACCGCCCTTTGCGTAGGGACATATAAGGTCTATAACCTTAATACCCGTTTCGAATATTCCCGTCTGCGAGCTTAATTCTTCATATGAGGGAGGGGCTCTGTGTATGCTCCTTCTCTCCTTCGTCTCGGGCGCGGGCTTATTGTCAACAGTATCGCCCAGAACGTTGAAAATACGTCCGAGAGTTTCTTTTCCGACCGGGACGCTTATCGGTGCGAGGGTATCGACAGCCTCGGCGCCTCGGCTGAGTCCGTCGGTCGAAGCCATTGCGATACACCTTACGGTATTGTCGCCTATGTGCTGCGAAGCCTCTGCCGTCAGCGTTCTGTCCGGCATTTTTATTTGTACGGCATTGTTAATCTCGGGCAGCTTTCCGTCGTCGAATCTTACGTCTACGACGGGTCCCATTACCCGGCTTACATAGCCCTTATGCGAACTGTCCATTTTAATTCAGGCTCCTTATATTATTCTCCGCTTCCGGCGGTTATTTCGGTGATTTCCTGCGTAACCGCGCCCTGGCGCGCTCTGTTATACTGAATATGAAGCTCGTCGAGCATCTGACGGGCATTTCTGTCCGCGTTGTCCATAGCAGCCCTGCGCTCGGTAAGCTCGCAGACAAAACTCTCACGCACAGACGCAAAAATCGCAGAGGCAAGATACTCGTTCACCGCCGAGTTCATGACGGTCGGCGCGTCGGGTTCAAACTCCGCGCTTCCCTGCATTTTTTCCGTCTTGCCGTTCAACGGCAGAAGCGTTTTTAAGTACGTCTCCTGTTTTAATGCGGAAACGTATTTCGTACCGATAATATCTATTTCGGTATATTCGCCCGAAACGTACTTTCCGCAAAGCTCATCTGCAAGAGAGTACGCCTCGGCGGAAGAAAAGAATTCGGACGAAACAAAAGGTTTTGAAACTCTGTCGCAGATTCGCCTGCCTATCGGGTAAACATCGGCGTTTTCGATTTCTCCGAGTTTTTTGAATACGAAAGAATTGTATCCGCCCGCAAGTCCCCTGTCGCCCGCGATAACGACAACGCACCTTCGTCCTTCACGTTTTTTCATATAAATTCCGTTTCTGCATTCCTCGCACAAAGAGAGCATATTAATTATCTTCTCAGTGCATAAAGCATACGCGGACGATTTTGCCATTCGGGATGTTGCCTGTCTTAATTTTGACGAAGCGACAAGTCCCATAGCGGACGTTATCTGTAAGGTCGAATCTATACTCTTGATTCTCGTTTTCAGAGCTTTAATATCTGCGCCCATCGAAATCACTCCGTTTCTTTGATAAGTTTTTCGATTTCGGCAATATCGTTATCGTCAAACGAACCTTTTTCGAGTCTTTCGAGCAAAGGCTGATACTCGCTCTCTGCTTTGAGAATAAGCTTTTCCTCAAACTTCGAAACGTCCGAAACCTCGATTTTATCAAGGAATCCGTGCGTTACGGCATAAATTATTATAATTTGGCAACCCGCGCGAACGGGTGAATTTTTATTCTGTTTCAATACTTCTGTTATTCTCTCGCCCAGAGCAAGACGTGCTTTCGTGTCCGCGTCGAGGTCGCTCGAAAACTGTGCGAACGACTGCAATTCCCTGTACTGCGAGTAGAGAAGCTTAAGTTCACCCGAAACTTTTTTCATACCCTTCAACTGTGCGGAACCTCCGACTCGGCTTACCGATATGCCGGGGTTTACCGCCGGCATGATTCCCGAGTGGAAAAGCTCCGTTTCAAGAAATATCTGACCGTCGGTTATGGAAATAACGTTTGTCGGAATATACGCCGATACATCGCCCGCCTGCGTTTCTATTATCGGCAGCGCGGTTATCGAGCCTCCGCCGTATTCGTCTGCGACTCTCGCCGCACGTTCAAGAAGTCTTGAATGCAGATAGAATACATCGCCGGGATAGGCCTCTCGTCCGGGCGGTCTGCGTATGAGCAGAGACAACGCTCTGTACGCTACGGCGTGTTTTGATAGATCATCGTAAATTATCAGAACGTCCCTGCCCTGCTCTCTGAAAAATTCAGCCATCGCGCATCCCGAGTACGGAGCGATATACTGTAACGGAGCGGGTTCGGAGGCTGAAGCGGAAACAACTATCGTATGCTCCATTGCGCCCGCCCTTGTCAGCTCGTTAACGACCTGAACAACGGAAGAATTCTTCTGTCCTATCGCGACGTAAATGCATATTACACCGCTTGAATTCTGATTTATTATCGTGTCGACGGCAATCTGAGTTTTTCCCGTCTGCCTGTCGCCGATTATAAGCTCGCGCTGTCCTCTGCCTATGGGAATCATACCGTCAATTGCCTTGATACCCGTCTGCAACGGAACGCTTACGCCCTCACGCTCGATAATTCCGGGCGCGGGAGATTCTATAGGCTTTACAGTCTCGGTTTTGATATCGCCCTTGCCGTCTATCGGTTTTCCGAGAGCGTTTACAACCCTGCCGAGCATTTTTTCGCCGACGGGTACGGACAGAACTCTGCCGGTGCATGAAACCTTCGTTCCCTCGCCTATGGACGTGTCGCCCGACAGAAGCGCGACGGAAACGGTGTCCTCGTCGAGGTTCTGCGCAAGTCCGAAGCTTCCGTCCTCAAATTCGAGAAGCTCGCCCGCCATGCATCCGTCAAGTCCGTAAACTGTCGCAATGCCGTCGCCCGCGGAAATGACCTTGCCGGTCTCCTTTGTCTGTATGCAGGAGCCGTAAGAGCGTATCTGTTCTTTGATTATACTGCTTATAGAGTGTACGTCGATACTCATTTGTCCCGCATCTCCTTTATCTGTTTTAATTTATTCTTTATGCTCGCGTCGATTATTCTGTCTCCCGCGTAAACAACGAATCCGCCGATAAGCGATTTATCAACAGAATACGAAGCCTTTATTTTACATGAAAATTTCTTTTCGAGCGTTTTTTCAAGCTTCCGCTTTTCCCCGTCCGTCATTTCGCACGCACCGGTGACTTTTACATCAAGCACTCCGGCTTTTTCGGAATATATTTTTTTGAATTCTTTAACACAGTCCGAAAAAATATTCAAAAGCCTCTTTTGACACAGAATTTTCAAAAACGCGACTTCCTCGTCGGGAATTCTGCCCGAAAACGCAGAATCGATACATTTAATCCTGTCCGAAATATCAATATTCGGGTCGGACAGCATTTTAATATATTCTTTCTCGCTTTTAAAAATACCGTCGGTCTGAGTAAGCGCGTCGGCAAACTCATTTTCCCTGCCCGACTCCTCGGCTATCGAGAACAGTGCGTCGGCGCAGCATAACGCCATATCAGTCATCGCTCTCACCTATTTCGTCAATCGCCTCGTCGATAACGCTTCTGTGGTCGTTTTCGTTTATCTCCCTGCCTATCATCTTTTCGGCAATGAGAACGGAAACATCCGCAATTTCCTTTTTTACGGAATCCTCGGCCTTCTTCTTTTCGAGCTTCGCCTGTTCCTCGGCATTTCTGACAATGCCGTCGGCTCTGCGTTTAGCGTCGTCGATCAGCTTATCACCCATGCGCTTAGCCTGCGTCTGAGCTTTTTCTATGATTTCACCGGCTTCATCCTCGGCGAGCGCAATTCTCTCACTCCACGCTTTACGGTCGGACTCTGCCTCACTCTTTGCATCTTCGGCGTCGGAATACTTTTTATCAAGCTGCTTCTGCCTTTCGGCAAGCATCTTTTTAACGGGCTTATAAAGGAATCTTTTTATAATCAAAAACAGTATAACGAGATTGCACAGAGAAATGATTATCAGCCATATATTTACGGAGATAACATCGAGATTCTGCATAATACCGTCTCCTTATCCGACAATATTCATAAGAATGTCGACAAGTCTCTGCGGTGCGACAAAAATAAGAAGTATCGCGATAACGAGCGCATACAGACCCGTCGTTTCCGCGACGGCGCATCCCATGAGCATGGTGGTTGTAACCTGTCCTCTGCACTCGGGCTGTCTGCCGATTGCTTCGCACGCTTTTGCTACCGCATTGCCCTCGCCGATACCGGGGCCGATACCCGCTATCATAGCAACGCCCGCGCCGAGTGCGCAGCAGCCTAAAATAATACCGATTGCAAGTTCTGTCATAATAATCTCCTCCGAAATCCGAATTGTTTATTTGAATTGTTATATATTAATCGGCTCTCTGAGCCTTTTTTTGCTTTTTAAGTTTTTTCTTCTCCTGCTTTTTCATATAAAGCTCCTGAGGAAATCCGCCGGCAACGTACAGCATTGTAAGCATTGCAAATATAAACGCCTGCAAGCATCCGCTGAACACGTCAAAATAAATGCTCAAAACAGCGGGAAGTCCGATTCTCAAAAACGGAACTTTCGAAAGTACGCCGGGCAGGAATGAGAACAGCTTGCCCGACAGCGAAGCCAGTGCGAACGAAATAAGAACCGATATTACCGAACCCGACAAAACGTTTCCGTAATGACGGAACGCCATGGAAACAGGGGTTGCGACCTCGCTTATAATATTAAGAGGCGCGAGAAACGGTACGGGTTCGCCGAAGCTTTTAATATACTGAAGCGGTCCGCATTTCATTTTATAATGCGTTATCAGTATGAACGTAAGTATCGCCCATCCCGCCGTTATATTGATATCCGACGTCGGCGGAAATAAACCGATGAGTGATAAAAGGCTCGAACACGCGCTCAACGCGAGTATCGCCGCGACAAACGGAGCGAATCCCATGAAGTATTCGCCCATATTCTCTTTAACAAGAGAGTCGACCTTTTCGACTATCCATTCGGCGATAATCTGTCTTTTGCCCTTACCCCAAACAGTCATACCGTGAGTTAAGAAAATGCACAAAAACATTATCGACAGAATAACGAGCCACGAATTTATCTGCGCCTCGGTTATCGGCATTGTCGTGCCGAACGGCATATTGATTTCGGCATAAATCATCGCGCCCTCGATCTGTATTCCGTCCGAAGCGGGCGTAAACAAAATTTTCAACACGATTCCCGCGATTAACGGCAGAACGGTAAGAATCAAAAGCAGTATGTCGACAAAGCCGAATTTCGTCTTTTTTTCTTCGGGATTTTTAAACCCGATTTTCTCCTCCATCGGAATCACCGCCGTTCTTTTTTATAAAACTCTGTCTGAAGAAAACCGCGACGCGCGGGAAAAACAGAGGTATAAGAGTAGTTACGATATTGAAACAGTCGAGGACCGCGCCGAGTATCGCGACCGCAAAAAGCATAAACATTCTCAAAATCTGCGAAGCTCGCATAAAGCCCGCGGCATCTTTTTCATTCTTATCGCACGAGTGCTGAACGCTTAACCCCATCAGGAAAAAGTTAAGTATACTCACCGTGCAGCCTATGAGATTACCGAGCAGAACGCTTAAGTCCCATTTTCCGATTATAAGAAAAACAGCCTGCATGAGTACGCTTGCGATCAATGAAAAGACAGCCATAAATCCGGTTTCTTTCATAACCGTTTTATCGGGTTTAATCATAATTGTCCCACCTCTTTTATCAATAATAACATGTCCGAAACGGTTTTTATTTTCATTTTCGAACTATATATAAGCATTTTATATCATTATGAGCATAATACCTCTTTTTATATTCACCGTGCAGTATTATCCCACCCGAATATGTACTAAATATAAACACGTGTAGATTTATTTTACATGTGACGAATAAAAAATGCCTCCTCCGAAGTTTATTCAAAGAAAGCGTTTTTTATAAAATATTCGTCTGACGCCGAATGTGAAATAATATAAATCCATACGCGTCAGCATATTTCATTGCACAGGCTGTTTCATATTGCTTTAGCAATATTTCATAAAGCCCGTCAGAAATTTATTTCATTGAAAAAGGACTTGCAGAAGCAAGTCCATCTTCCTGGTGATCCAGCGGAGATTCGAACTCCGGACACCCTGCTTAAAAGGCAGGTGCTCTGCCGACTGAGCTA